>Ga0247837_1004469_pt1 | contig 22422 bp, 15 predicted proteins | sample LaCtaG_2_FD_187115 | JGI IMG/M metagenome (GOLD analysis project Ga0247837, IMG submission 187115) | Freshwater microbial communities from meromictic Lake La Cruz, Castile-La Mancha, Spain - LaCruzMarch2015_14.5m | ecosystem: Environmental > Aquatic > Freshwater > Lake | place: Spain: Castile-La...
GTTTCAAGCACGAACAGCAGAGGTTCCGGGCCGGGCTTCAGCAGGGCCGCGATGGCACCCGTCCACACCAGATCGCTGATCCGCAGCACCAGATACAGGATCAACAGCCAGGGAATGATAGCCGAGAGCTTGGATAACAGGTCAGTCTCGATCGGGCGATCGAGATTGACCGCGGCATAGAGCGACTCGAACACCACCATCGCATAGCCCATGGTGATCGCGGTCAGCAGGAACAAGAGCGGGATGATATTGGTCTGCCAGAGCGGATGCACCTTGTAACCGGCGATCAGCAGCAGCGAGCCCAGGGAGGATTGATGCATGGTCGGCAGCAGGATACCGAGTCCGATGAAGAAAAACAGGGCGTGCCGTACCTGGCGTAAGTGCCGGTTGTCCTTCATCGCTTCGAGAATCGCGGGCGACAGCTCGATCCACAGCACCAGGGTATAGAGCGTGACGCAAAGCGCCACTTCGAGCATCACCGAATTCAGATTCGCGTACTGCGGCAGAAAGACATTGTAGAGCTGCCAATAGCGGCCGACATCGATCACGATCGACAACCCCGCGAGGGTATAGCCGAAAACGCTCGTCAGCAGCGCCGCCCGGATCATCGGATGGAACTGACCACGATTGAAGATGTAGACCAGCAGCGCCATCGCGTAACCGCCGCACGCGATGGCTGTGCCGGTGACCACGTCATAGGTGATCCAGATACCCCAGGGAAACCCGTCGCTGAGGTTCGCCACATCACCGATGCCGAAGATGAACCGGCGGGCCATGAAGAAGGCGCCGATCAGCACCAGCACGCCCATGAAGTAGAAATGCCGGGTCAGCAGTTTGCCGCCGATCGGCCGATAGACTTCACTCATCACGGCGGCCCTCCCGCGCCTCAGGGGTCGACTCCTCACCCTCGGACGCGTCCTCCTGTTCTGCATGGGTGCGGCGATAGACGGCAAAGACCAGTCCGCCCAGCAGCAGCGTCGGTGCGACCATGCCCTGATAGAGCGTATGCTGAATGGTCTCCGAGAGTTGGGCGCGCGAGGTGTCGCCCACGGGCGGCAGCCCCAGCTTATCGAAGGGAACACCCGCCATCATCAGATATTGGGTGCCGCCGCTTTCGGTCTCTCCGTAGACTTTCGGGTGATAGCCGGTTACCTCCGCCTTACGTTGCTCATCGCCGTCCAAACGGCGCACCGGATACTGCTGCTGCTCGCCCGGCTTGAAGGTCAGGCGGCGATGGGCCTCGGTCAACAGGTCGGGCAAGCGCCCGAACAGGCTCGCACCGGTGGGACAGGCATCGCAACAGGCGGGAATGCCGCCCGCGGCCAGGCGGTCGGGGCACAATTGGCACTTGACGATCTTCGGAAATGCCTTGTCGTATTCGAATTTCGGGATATTGAATGGACACGCAAGCTGGCAATAGCGGCACCCGATACAGGCATCGGGATTGTAACGCACCACACCGGTGAACGGATCCTTGGTCAAGGCACTGACCGGACAAGCCGAGATGCAATTGGGATCGACGCAGTGCATGCAACTGCGTTTGATGAAGCTGAAGCCGTCTTCCTCGCGGTCCTTCACCGCGGCGGTACCGCTGGTGTAGACCTTGATCTTGGTCATGGTACGGCTGTTCAGATCGTTATCGGCATCCCAGGTGCCGGCCACGCCGTGGGCTCGCTCCAGCGGTGTGTCATGCGCCATTGGCATGTCGTTCTCGGCCTTACAGGCGACCTCACAGGCTTTGCAGCCGATGCACAGGGTCGCATCGTAGAGTATACCCACGGCCTCCGGCGGCAGCTCCTTTGGAGGGCGCGCCGCGGCTGGGGCCGGACACAATGCAGTCGCTGCGCCGGCGGCCGCGATCTTGAAGAATGCACGGCGATCGATGTTCATTTTGGTTCCTCCGCTTCGCTCTTGGCGACGGCGGTTGATTCAGCCTCGACCTGCTTGAGTTTTTCATTGGCACCCAAGGCATAGACGACAGCACCGCCGGCAATGGCGCCGGTGACGGCCGCGGCGCCGACAGTGACACCGCCCGCATGCTTGGTGATGATCTCGGGGAACAGCGATGGCGGGGTCACCGACTCAACGTCGGCTTGCTCGTGCAGCGCCTTGTGGAAGCCCACACCCTGCTCCGCACAACCGAAACAGGGATGACCGATCCCGACCGGCCAGGTATTGGCACCGACATCACCGAACTCGATCGCCGGACAATTGGCCCAAGTCTCCGGACCCTTGCAGCCGAGCTTGTACAGACACCAGCCCTGGCGATGGCCGGCGTCGCCGAACTGCTCGGCAAAGCGGCCGGCGTCGAAGTGCGGCCGGCGTTCACAGTGATCATGGATCAAATGCCCATAGGCGAAGCGTGGGCGGCCTTTGGCGTCCAGTTCAGGCAGTTTCTTGAGGGTCAGGTAATACAGGACGGTCGCCAGTAAATTATAGGGCGAGGCCGGACAACCGGGCAGCGTGATCACCGGCAATGGCGTGCCGTCGGTTTTGGTGATGCCGGTGATCCGCAGCGCTTCAGGCAGGCCGACAGCGCCGGTCGGATTGGGCGCCGCGCTCTGTACACCACCCCAGGAGGCGCATGATCCGATCGCGACGGCCGCCGCGGCGTGCGGGGCGATCTCATGCAGCATCTGCTGCGGTGTCTTATCGGCGATCTTGCAATAGATACCACCGTCACGCAGCGGTACCGAGCCCTCGACGACCAGGATGAATTGTCCCTTGTTCTTGTCCAGCGAGTCGTGCAGCGCCTGCTCGGCCTGATGCCCCGCGGCGGCCAGCAAGGTCTCCGAATAGTCCAATGAGATCAGATCCAGCAGCAGGGTTTCGACGGTCGGATGCGTGGCCCGCAACAGCGACTCGGTACAACCGGTACATTCCTGGAAATGCAGCCAGATCACCGTCGGGCGTGCTTTGGTGTCCTCGAGGGCCGCGAGCACCTGACCCGACATGCCGAGCGGCAGGCCCAGCGTCGCGGTGATGCCGAGCGCGAACTCAATGAAGCGGCGTCGGCTGATGCCATAGACATCCAGTTGATCGGAGAGGTAGGGGCCGAGCGCGGGCTCGCGTCGGCTTGCTGCTGATCGGTTCATAGATCCTGCCTTGCCCGATGGGGCGCTGCACAGGTTGATGCTATTCGTGAAACGCTACGACTGAATTCTCAAATAGATCGGTCGGCTTCCTGCCTGGAGGCGCGAGCAAAAATCCCCGCAACAGAATGCAATGACAATTGTCATAGCGGTCTTCGACCGCCGGGTCATTGAACCCGCGGGATCGCGTCGGCGATCGAACAAGCGCGTAACGCGTTCGCCATGCCGTCTGTGTTCAATTTAGGCGACGTCCTCCCGTTAAGTAACAATGTGGATATATGGTAATACTCTTATAGACCATCGCGCGCGGGTTGTCCAATACGGAATCGGCGCGGATGACGGTGCGACTTCAGTCGCACCGATTCGGACGCAGGTGCGACTGAAGTCGCACCGACACTGACCGGTATCCGAATCCCGGAAATCGCCTTAGTCGGCAAGCCCCTCGGCCTTGCGCTGCTCGCTGTAGCGCCGATATGCCGGACTGTCGAAGATCGCCGCCTCTAGACCGGATTCCAGAGCGCGCTGAAACAGCAGCTCCATCACCAGGGTCTGGGCCTCGCGGATCGGCAACGGGGTGGTGGCGCGGGCGTCGGGCAGTTGCTCGATGATCTCCAGTGCGCGGGTGAGGGTCGCGGCGTCCTGGGTCGCTGCCAGCAGCCCATAGATCATGCCGTACAGCGCGTCGAGGCTGGTCGGCAGCAGTGCCGCGGTCTCGGCCCCGGGCCGGGCGGCGAGCAGCCGCAGCACGTCGACCCCCGCCTGGATTTCGCGCAGCACACCGAAGAACTCGGCCGCGTTGGCCGCGCCGATGCGCCCCTGGACGAAGACGCGCTTGGCCGGTTCCGACAACCCGGACTTGAGCACGTTGGAGACGTCTTCCCAGCCGCGCGGGCTCGCCCCCACCAGATGATCGTTGGCGAGTTGCGCCTGGGTGTCGTCGAGTTTGTCGGGCCGCACCTTGAGATAGGCCAGCACCTCCGGGGCAAACCCCCTGGTCAGGGCGTGGGCCAGAAAGGCGTCGATGGCGGTCTGTACGTTGAAATGGAACATCCGGTCAGCGAGCGCCGTGCCCATATCGTGGGTGACCGCCCCGTGGAAGCTGGCGTTCCCCGCCGCGATCACCTGCCAGCCATCCGGCAGGCAATAGTGACCGACGCGGCGATCCAGGATCAGCGAATAGGCCGAGATCTGCAGGCGTTGATCGGCCGCCGTCAGTTCGTCGAGAAACAGGATGCCGTCGGGCTCATCCTGCCCGGGCAGAAACTCCGGCGGAAACCACAGGGTCTTGGACTGCCGCTCGTCCACCCAGATCGCGCCGCGAATGTCCACCGGCTCGATGGTGGTGAGGCGCAGATCCACCAGCGGCACGCCGAAGTGCGCTGCCACCTGGTGTACGATGGACGATTTGCCCACGCCGCGGGTGCCCCACAGCATGGAGGCACGGCGCCGCAGCAGGGGGTCGGTGTACTGCTCGATCAGCGCCTGCTTGGCTGCCGCGATGGACACTGCCGGGATATTCATGGGATGGGACCGCTCCTGGTGAGATAGTTGGGCACAGCCGAGGCCCCATGACCGTTGCGGTCTTGCGCTTGGCGCGGCTGGCCTGGGGTCGGGGCAGGAACCTGGAACCGGTCATTGAAGAATTCAATTCGACCGCGCTGCGAACGGCAGCACGCATTGAGCACCCGGCCCGTGACATCTCACGCGTTTGGCCTATCATAAGGATGGGCTGGGGGCGATATCCGATGGTCAGCGGCGGTTCAGGCCGACGCCACACCGTGCAACCGGGGGGCTCCTTGCGTCCGCACCACACGAAACGTAGTTTTAAATCGAGAGGTTGGCGGTCATGATCACGTTACAAACGTCGGCAGGGATTCGCACCAGCGCGGAGATCCGCGGTTTTCGCTCACTGCGGCACCCGGTCGGGCCGCGCCTGAGCGCGCTGGACACGGGCCGCATGATGCAAGGGCGCGCCCACCGGATGGCGCGGATGGATCACAAGTCCTGGTTCGTCGGCTTGGGCCGCTGAGCGCGTCGGTCCGCACAGCGGACCCTACGGTAAGGCCGCGATCCGTAGGGTCCGCTGTGCGGACCAGCGGCCTCGCTGTCGCTACGATGGCCGGGATATGATCAAGGCCACCCAGCGTTGTTGACCGCTGACCGCTCGGTACGTTTAGGGGCTGCTCCACATCACGTTCTCCCCCGCCGCTGCCGCATCGCTCAATAACGCGATCAAGGGGAGTGCGCGGTTTGCCAGGCTGATATGCCGCTCTTCGCCATCGTCGGCGGCACCGACCCCGGTCTTGGGATCCAGCGGCGTATCCGGGTGCTCCGAGACCGCCCGGCGCAGCCGCTCCAGGGCGGCCGGCACATCCGCCGCCAGCAGCGCCCCCGGCACGGTGCCGCTGTGACCCATGAGCTTGATCAGGGTCACCGCTACCTCGCCAAACATCGTGATATTGGCATGGGCCTTGGTTTCAAAGGTCACCAGCATGGAAGCCTCCACGGGTTGTCGCTCGCGACCGGCGTGGCCGCCCCGCTACTGTAGCAAAGCTGGGGTTCAGGGTTCAGGGTTCAGGGTTCAGGGTGATTTTTCCCTGAAAACGCAGTTCTCACGCCAAGGCGCTCAGCTCGCCAAGGTTTTTTTGTCACCAGACTTGAGGCGGCGCCCGGCGAGTTATGCACGACGGATACCCTTGGCAGGCACGCATCGGCTGCTGCGCCGACCTTGATGATGATGAATGGGTCGGCGCCGGTGTGCTCATCGGTACGCGGCAGGTGATGACCTGCGCGACCGTGGTCGCCGCCGCCCTGAGGGTGGAGGTCGGCGCAGAGGCGCCGGCCGGGGAGGTCGCGGTGATCCTGCCGCTGCTGCCGAACCCGCACCGCGGGATAGCGCGGGTCGCGGCCTGGGCACCGCATGCCGGACTGGACCCGCGCTGGACGCTCCCCGGTACGCGACCGCCGGGGCTTGCCGTGCTGGAATTGACCGAGCCGGTTCCGGAACTGGTCGTCGCGGCTGCGTTGGAATTGCTCGAACCCGCGGCCTACCGCAACCGGGCGGTGTTCTGCCTGGGCTTTCCACCGGAGCATCCGACCGGGCTGCGCATCCACGCGGACTGTGCCGATGAAGACGCGCAGGCCATCACCGGCCTGGAAACCGATCACGGCAGCATCGACGGCAGTTTCACCGGAACCGGCGCCTGGGACCCGATCCGCGGGTCCGTGCTGGGTCTGGTGGTCGCCGCCGACAACGCGGGATCGGACGGGTTTCTGATCCCTTCCCAGGCGCTGCTCGCGGTCTGGCCCCAGGCCCGGATCCGTCAAGACCAGGGAGTCGGTGGACGCCTGCTGACCTGGCTGGCGGGCCTGGACACCCGACTGGGCAACCTTTTGCTCCGCCTGGGTGCCGCGCTGGCATTCGCTGCCTTGGGCCTGGTGTGGTGGCTGGAGCCGGACACGCCGGCGCCGCTGCCGCCCACGGAGCCCGTCGCCGCCACCAGCGGCATTGCCGGCTTCGTCTGGGAGCGGAGCGGTCAACCGATCCCAGGGGTCCGCGTGCTCATCCCCACCCGCGCGGCAAGCAGTGAAACCGACCGCTTTGGCCGCTTCATCATCAGGCTGCAGGAACCGGCCGGCGCACGGATCGAGGTGATGGTGATCGCCCCCGGCTACCGCAGTCTGTCCACGGTTCAGCGCATCGGCGACAACCGCATCAATCTGGTACTGGAGCCGAACAAGGGGGACGATCGACCAGTTGACTGATCTGCGCGCGGGCCGCGGCGGCCTGCTCCCCCGCGAGCGGCGCCAGCACGCGCAGCGCGGCCCGCAGCCCCGCCTGCACGTCTGGATCACACACCGCACCTGGATCCAGGTCCGCTGCCTCGATTCCCGCCGCCAGGGCCCGGGCAAGCGACTCAACCGCCGCCTCGGCATGGGCGCCGGCCGGATAGTCCGCGAGGTAACGGACAAACCCGTCATCGACCAGCGACGCCAGGGCGTCTTGCATGCCGCCCCCGCCCTCATCTTCTTCATTCCACTCGAGGCAATCGACCGCGATCTTCACGGTCACTGGATCGTTGCCGGACGCCTGCGCCGCCGCCCAGGCCAGCCGTTCTGCCGCCGGCCGCCCGCGAAAGCGCTCGTGCAAGGCCCAATAGGCAGCGGGATCGAGCCGTTCGGGACCCTCTTCCCAAACGGGCTTCACATCGGTCTCGAGACCCCTGAACCGCGCCGCCACGCTCGGGGCATCGGCCAGAGACAGCGCAAACGCGGTCGGCAGGTCGTTACAGGAAAAGCCCAGGGCCAGCACCCGGCCGAGACCCTGCAGGCGGGCCAGTTCTACGTCGGCAGCCAGGTCCTCGGCAAGCGTTGGACGCACCCGCGCGAGCAACTCCAGGAACTCCAGCTCAGCCCGCAGCGACTTGGGCTCGGAGGCCAGGTGACGTTCCAGAATCTCACCGTAGGACAACAGCGGATGAGTCGGATCATGCGGTGCCAGCAGACCGCCGAAGACCCAGCCGCTGATGCCTGCCGGTGACTCTACCTGGTACCAACGCCCCGCGACTCCATCGACGCGGCTGGGGACGACAGTCCGCTTACGCACCGTAACCACCGTCCCCAATGCGAGGCGCTCGAGTTGGCCGCAGCCTGGTTCTGGGTCCGGACGCAAGCGCACTCCCGGGACCACCGTGATGCGCGTGTGGCGTGCGACCGACTCCACCCGCGGCGCATCCCGAGCGCCATCCTGCACCGCACGAGGCGTCCGGCAGGTTTCGACAAACGCCGCGAAGCGCTCCAGGACGCGGCGCGGGTCAGCCGCAGCGCCGCCCCGCTCGCTAAACCGCTTGGGCGTCTCGGCGCGGACCCGCCCGATGAACGCCTGACCATCAGCCTGCTGCGCCGGATCCCGAGCGGCGACGCGTTGCCGCTCCAGGACCACCCGGTAAGCCCGTTGCGGATGTGAGGAATCGAAGGGCGTGAGATCGCTGCCGAAGGCCCAGCCGAAAACGCCGTGCGGCGCCGCCACGTAATACCAGTGGTCCTCGACACCGGCGACACGGCTGCTGAACGCCTGGCGACCCAAGGTCAAGACCAGGGTACCGCTGCCGATCCGCTGCCAGTCGGCGTCGAGGCGGCTGCGATAGAGCAGCGCCGCGGCGGCCGGATCAGGCGCCTCGCGGATCACGCCCAGCCCGAGGGTCATCCGCTCCGGCGCGACCACCGCCTCGACCCAGGCCCGGCCCCAAGGGCCGTCCGCGGCGAGATTGGCGTTGTAGCAAAGGCGCGAGGGCGTATCGAACAGCACCAGCGGACGCCCCTGGGTCGCGTCTCCATGCGCGTCCTTGACCCGCTCGTAGATTAGGGTTCGTTGTCCGCCGGCAGCGGTCTCAACGACACAGCAGTCGTCCGGCACGAAATGACCAACACGCAACTGATCCGGCGGCGGGGCATCCCCCGGCACCCGGCTGTACAGCCAACAATCCGCCAGTGCCGTCGCGGACGGCGACGGCTGATCGCTCCCGGCCCTGTCCGTCGCCGGATCGGGCCCGGGTACTGAGCGCACCTGCAGCCGACCGACGCGGCCGTCATCACGTATCGAAAATGTCAGAGGCGCCGCGGCGCCTTCCGCGGCGCAGCGAAACCAGCTTGGGAAGAAGGTCTTATCCCAAGTGTGCTCGTCAGACAGCACGCGGCCGGTTGCGGCCGCAATCAAACGCAACCGCTTGCCGCTGGACTGCACCAGGGTGGCCTTTTCGGCAGCACAGCGCGCCGGAAAGTCCGCCGCTTGGCAATTGCCCAGACAGGCCGTCTCGCAGGATTCCCGATCGCCCTTCATCGTCGCGCCGATCGTAGCGATTTCGCAGATGAAATCCCGGCAATAGGAGGCACAGTGATCATGCGCGTAGCCGCACATCTCGCAATCCTGCCCGTCGCTGTCCTCGCGGCGCGCGCTGGTCGTTTCGATCCGCAGTGTTTCATCCTTGTAAGTGATCTCCGTCTGTTCGTCCTGTGTCGCGTCAAACCCTTGATTGCCGCCGCTGTAACTGGTCAGCCACTCATCGAAAAGAGGCGCTTCGACCCGGTCGATGGGCACGATGCGGTGACGTCGCTCCGTACTCCGCGAACTGCCCGTTTCGCCGGTGATATCGTAGGTGATCCAATACAAATCCGGTGTCCCGCTCAACTGACGCACCACGACCGACTCGAGGTCAAGGCCGCCATGACAAGGAAACGCGGCGTCATTCCGAACGCCGGTCAGAAGCAGCTCCGGGCCGCCGCCAATGCTCAGCCAGACCCGCTCGGCATCCACATCGTCCGCGATGGCCGCAAAGCGCAACCGGAAGCGCGGCTGCCGCCCCTGCTCCAGACTGTCGGTCGGTTCCAAGTGGAACGCCAACGCGGGCTCACCCGCCGCGCCATCCCAGGTTCCCGTCAGCTCGCCGCGCGCACCGAAGGTACCGGTGACACGTTCGCGGACGCGCGGCTCCGTCGGCTGTTCGGGGTCGGTCTGCGTCAGCAGGAATCCGCCGTCCGCGGCGAGCGGGCCGCTCAGTTCCACACGGCGATGCCTGATGCGGTTCGCAGCCGCGTCATACACACCTTCGCTCTCGCGGTACCAAGACCCGGTCAAGGCATCACCCTGGCGCACGAGCGACAACCGCAGGTCCGCGTCCGGTCCCAGTGTCCCTTGATAGAGTGTCGGTCGGCAGGTCCCCGCGGGCGGCATCAGCGGGGACTGCCCCAGCACCGGCATGGGCGCGACGACGGACAGCAGGAAGAGGAGGCACAGCAGACGACGCTTGCCCCAAGCGCGGCGGAACACGCCGTAGGCGCACATGCAGCGTGCCCGTGCGTTGCGCCGATGCGCTGACCGTGGCTCTCCGGGTAATGCACAAGCCGGCGGCGATACGTCAACCGATGAGAACGTCATGTGCTGATGTGAACCGCCTCCGCCGCGAACAAGGCATCGAGTTGGGGATTGGTCGTCACCAACAGCAATCTTTTCTGCGTTGCCGTTCGGTTGATCTCCAAACGATAGAATGCCTGGCCGCCCGCCGGTGACTGTTGGCGCCGAATCAACTGAATCCGACCGAAGAGATGCCCGTGCCGCTCGGCGAAGCGCGCCAGACCCACCGCCTTCTCCACGTTGTCTCCCAGACTCGGGTCATGCGGCTCCAGGATATCGAACTGGTATCCCTCCCCGTCCGCCGCCTGGCGTACGATTAGCAAGTCCGGGAACATGGGTCTGACCTCTCCGCCGTGGTCGTAAGGAATCTCCATGGACCAGGACTTGCGGTCCTGATTGCGCAGCCAGCCGGCCACCTCGGGCCGGGCGAGTTCCTCCTTAAGCACACCCGCTTCCCAGGTGCCCAGATCCGCGCGGAACTGCCCGTCTGACTCCAGGTATAGGTGTTGCTCGTACAGCAACGCTTTGGTGGTCCGCCGGTAGTCGATGCTCTCCGGCAGGACCCAGGGGATCGCCACCGGTTTGGCGGTCGCCAGCCGCAGCCGTTCGTAGCGCTGGCGCCGCCCCTCGGGCAGGGCGCCGATCTTGGCCTTGCAGCCATCGTAGAGTTGATCGAATGCCGTCTCCGCCCGCGCCTCCAGGCGCTTCATGGCACCGGTATCACCCGCCAGCACGATGGCCTCGACTTTCACCTCCGGCGCATCCCGGTCCCCGTGGATCCGCCAGTACAGTTCATGCAGACCGTTACCCAAGAGACGACCGGCCGATTCAAACTGACGGTCGATGTCGACGGCCGTGGCCTCGATCTCATATTCACCACCGGGGGCCGAAAGGCCGGTGCCATGCTGGACTTCCATGGTCGCGATCTCCACCCGCGTGATCGGCGCCTCGGCCTTGGCGAAGGCCCCGGTCGACTTCAATCCTGCGAGTTCGCTCTCCATCCAGCCGATGATTGCCGACTTGGCCTGACCCCAAACGTCGGCGTCGATCCGGTCGATCGTCAGCCCGCGCGCCAACCCGTGATAACGACGCAGATGGCTCTGGGCGCGGGCGGCATTCACCCGGTAGGTAACCAGCGTGCTCAGGGCAGCGAAGACCGCATCCATCCCCGGGCGCCGCGTCAGGATGACCAGTTCGCGGGCTGAGCCGGTCTCGGACGGCGGAACATCCTCCACATTGCGCAGATCCTCGATCACCGCCTTGACCGCCGCCTCATCGAAATAGGGCACAAACAGATGCACATCGTTCAGGGCCGCATCCCGGCCGATCCGCCGCGCCAGCGGGGTCCGCACCATGCGCCCGAGCAACTGGGCGATGTAGGTGTGATCCTGGGCGGCGCGGAAGGACATCATTACCTCGGCGCGCGGGCAGTCCCAGCCGGTGGAGAGACTGGTCTTGAAAAGCACCACGCCGATCGCCTTGTCTTCGTCGATGCGCGAGGCATCCACCCGCCGTACCCGCCGTCCACCGACGTCCAAGTCGCCGGTATCGTGGAGGGCGTGGGCGACCTCGCCCTCCCGGAGTCGCCGGCCGATGGCGCCTTCGATCGTATCCAGGGCGTCCCGCAGATCGGTCCTGGTCAGTTCCCGGACCGTGCCGTTCTCCACCTGCACCACCAGGATCGGCCATACCGGTTGTTCGCCCTCCTGGGAGCAATAGGTCTGCCAGCGTGCCTCCATTGTTGCCCAACGGCGGGCCGCCTCGGCCAGCAAGGACATCTCCGCGGTGCTCGCCGATTCCGGATGGTGGATCAGGATGCGGTCCTTGAGCAGCCCGGATTCCCGGACCTCCTTCGCTCGCACCTCCGCCTTGTGGACCGTGGTGTCACGAGCCTTCTCCAGCAGGTCCATGAACCGCTTGGGCGTCGCTGAGACACCGATCACCACCGGCATCCGGATCAACCCGGATTCCGCGTGCCCGAGCAGGAAGCGCTGCATCAGGGTGCGCGCCTCCTTGGCCGACTTGCCGCTGATCATGCCCCGATGGGCCTCATCAATGACCACATAGAAGCGGTCAGGGCAGTCCCGGGCCGTATTGGACAGGGTGGTCCAGATCGGCCAGGTGCGACCGTCTCCCTGCCGGGTCAGGAGCTTGTCGTTCCCCAACTTCTGCGTATTGATAAAATAGACATAGCCGCCCGCCAGGCGCTCTGCATCGAAGGACGCGTCGATGGTAATCAGGCGGCCGGTGCGGATACGATCGGACTTGCCCTCGATCTTGAGCCGGGTTTGCTCGTTCAGCTCCGGCATGTCCGAGACCCATAGGATCACCGCGTCCGGTTGGGGCGGAAAGTCCGATGCGCCGAAGAAGACATCTTCGAACAGGGCCGACAGGATGATGGTCTTGCCGCTCCCGGTCGGGGCGGAAAAGGCGATTGCCTGGGGATTGGCGCTGGAGGCGAAGGCGCGAGCCGCCGACACCCGCGACCGCAAGACGGCAAGTACCTGCTCCTGGAAATCGAAGAGCTTGACCTTCATGACCGGCCCCCGGCCATCTCCCGATTGATCAGGAAGTTCTCCAGATAGTCACGGTACAACTGGACGGTCTGCAGCCCGAGATTGGTTCCGCCCAACGCATCCTCCGTCTCCGCCGTGAGATCTTTGAACGACTCTTCGGAGTCGGTGACGATAAAGATCATCCGTAGGTCTGTGCGCCCCGCGACGGCCTTGATCAAGTCCGCAAGCCGGCCCTCGTCCAACAGCACGGCGAAGGGATTGCCCGCCGGCACGAACAGTGGTGGGTCGGGTGTCTCGCGCGGCAACTCCGGCGGGCAGCCGATGGCGCCGGCCTTGAGCCACAGCAGCGGCAGGATTTCGCGAAAGGCGCGCCGCAGGGCCACGCGGTCCTGGTCCAGGAAGTCCAGCCGGAAATAAGCCAGGTTGGCCGGGAAGCCGGCCGCGAGCGGGCGCCGCTCATCCTCAGCGAGCAAGAGCGGACCCAAGATCTCGGCGGCCTCCGCCCTCAGAGCCTCGAACCGCTTCTTGACCGAAGTCAGGATGTAGAGGACGCGGACCTGGTCCTGGCCGTCGAGCGCTGCAAGCCAGTCCTCGGCCGCCGCGTCGTCGAAGAGAATGGTCGCTGAATGGTTCTCCGAGACGATGAAGGGACAGGGGTCGGTGACCAGGGTCTGGGGCAGGCCGTCGATCAGGGCGACCAATTGCCGCTTCTTGGCCGGGGTGTCCAGGGTGGCCGGGTCGATGAAGCCGATCTGGACGAACCGTCGCGCGCGCTCCCGCTCCACTGGCTTGCCGGTGAGGTACTCGCCGGGCAGCGGGGTACCATCGTCACGGCGGCCCAGAATGGTGAACTTGGAACGGGGCCAGGTGACCGCGCGGCAGATACCCTGAGCCTCCCATTCTTCGTCGCCCGACTGATAGCCCCGAGCCGCCAAGCTCGCGGCTTCCTCGCCGCTCAACTCGTTGTTGGTGACCAGGATGCAGCGGCGGGTGCCCTTGTCGGCTGCATTCAGGAGGTTCAGGGCATTCAGGGTGGTCCCACTACCCGCGAAGAAATCCACGACCAGGGCGTTGGGACGATCGCAAACGACCGCCCCGATGGCGTCGCGTACGGCATAAATCGACTTTGGAAAAGAGAATTTACTGTCGCCACCCAGGATGCTGCGCAGCAGGGTCGAACCGTAGTTGCCCGCGTCATGGGTGGCCCGATGCCAGACCGTCTTCACCGACCGCTGTTCGCCTTGGGTATAGGCGACCTCGACCGCCCCCGTCTCTGGGTCACGCCCCACGATTTCGATCGCGCCGGCGGCAATCTGAGTCTGAGCCTTGCGGCCCAAATAGAGCACAGTCCAGGTACCGCGTGCCGCATCGAAGCCTCCCAAGCGCACGAGACCATCCAGCAGGAACTGACGTAAGGTGGGTGGGCTGACCCGCCAATTGCCGAGCGAGCCATCGGTCCGCAATGGCCAGGCCAGGGTACGGCTTTGCAGATTGCTCAGGTCCGGTGCCTGACCGAGAGGCAAGGGTTCCCCGATCTCCATGATACGGGGCGTTTCCGGGTCGATGTGGATCGGAAAAAAGAGACCGGGCCGATCCTCACGCCGGGAGTTGGTGCCGCCCCGCAGAAGACGCTCCCATCGCGGCAGCGGAGTGCCGATTGAGTCTGCACGATCAGGCGCGAGCAAATCGTCTTCGCGGGGTGCCAACTTGGCCCCTGGGTTGAAGCAATAGACCGCGTATTCTTCCGACCGAGACAGGCGACCCTGCGCCACGCCCTTTTGGTTGATGACAATCGTCACCAATTGGCGTGATGCTTCGGGGACAATCTGCTCCAGGAGCATGCCCAGGTGATGTACCTCATGCTCGTCGATAGTGACGATCAGGACCCCGGTATCCGGCTTCAACAACCGCTTCGCCAGCCGCAACCGCCGCTCCATGAACGCAAGCCATTTCGAATGCCGCCAGGAATCATTGCCGTCGACGTAGTCGTTGTTGTACTTCCAGTCGCGGGCGCCCGTGTTGTAGGGCGGATCGATATAGATGCAATCCACCTCCCCCGCGTACAGATAGTCCAGGGCTTGCAGGGCATGGAAATTATCCGCCTCGATCAGGACATGCCAGGGCGCGTCAGGCGGACCGTTCTGGACGCTCCCCAAGGGCACCAGGGCGGGAAAAATCGGCTCCCCGAATTGGCGCACCACGATTAGCTCATCCACCGGGAACTGCCACAGATCACCTGCTGCCATCCCTTCCGGCCGGGCACAGGCAGCGACCCCCTCAGCAGATGTTCGCCGCACCCGCCACAGGTCGGTCAGCGCCCCACCCCGCTGGGCCACTAGGTCGCCCCGGCGCGGCCGGACCCCAGGCAGCGGCAGCAGTTCCGGCAAGTGTGGATCGAAGACCAGCCCGAATTTTTTCTCCTTGGTCGCCGCCGCCCACTCCTGGCTGAGGCGCTCGCGCAACCGCGGTTCCTCGATCTGGGCAATCAGGTCGGTCATTGCAGACACTGTGGTGATCCTTTGTCAGTCGGTTTCGATCAATCGAGAGTAGTCGGGCGCCGTGCCGATATCAAAGCGTTACGGATCGAAACAACCAGGGCTCGACTATCGGTTTCATCCGCTCCAACTCGCCAGTGTTGCGAGCGAGCTCCGGATGGGTCCAGACCTGGGGTTCGTCGCCCCGGCAATCCTCGGCAAGCGAGGTACCAATTTTCTCCAAAGAACCGATGCGCGACAGGGCACACCGAACCGTTTCGGGTTCCTCGCGGGCACCGAGTATAAAGACCCGTTCGCGCACATCCTCTGGTATTCGTGCCCAGGCGATTTCCATACGGTTTGCATCGCCATCGAAGTCGATCACAAGCAACAGGTGTCGGTCCGGAAAGCGTCGCAAATCGCCAAGCTGGTTGCGATCGAAGGCGTCGAGCACCTTCAACCAGCCTCCGGCCGGTGCCAATACCTGGATGCGGCCGGGATCAACCGCGGGATGTAGCAGAAATCCGTTCGCCAACTGCCGGTTGGCATCGTCCTCGGGCAGCACCAGGAGATGCGGTCGATACTGATTCATGAGGGCGCAACGTCCCCGCGGATCAGCGCCTCGACAAGATCACCCTGAATGCCCAGATCGGATACAAGTCGAACCTGCGTGGGTTCGAGATGGCTTTTCCGGTAAAGAACGAAGGTATTCTCGTCCGCGAACCGACGAATGGCCTCGGGATTGTGCGAGGTGGCGATGAGTTGCGCCCCTGGACCGAATGCGCGACGCAGTTCCATGACGAAGCGTCCGACTTCGGAGAGGGACAGATAATTGTCAGGTTCATCCCAGAAACAGAAGAGGGGACCAGAGACCTGGTTGGCGGCCAGGACCAGGGCACCGAGCAATAAGCACTTCTCGCCGTCGGACAGGTTGTCGAATGGCACCTGAAGGGTCGTGCCATTCTTCTGGAACGATACCAACATTTGCTTGCTCTTGGGTCCTACCAGCATCTGGCGGATGTCGCCAAAGTCCGTCATGGGCGCGTCGCGCAAATAGCAGTCGATGCGCGAGTAGGCCGCTGGATAACTGCCGAGTACGCCGGAGAACCACTCGCCAAAGTTACTTCCGTCAGGCTCCGGTTCCAAGACAGCGTCCACCGAATCCCCGGTCATCAGCGCGGGGAGTGGGGTCAGGATGATCATCTGCGCCAGCCAGCACTTGAAGATGGCCAAGTCGTCGGGATCACCCTGAACTTGGATGACCGGCAGCGCCACGAGGTGCCAGTCGACGCGAAACCTGGCCTCCCCTCGTGCTGGGGCACCATGCACGGTGACCTGGGCCTGTGACCGGGAATAGATCGGACTGCCCTCCACGCTGAGCCTTTCCTCGAATATTCTCAGTTCCTTGAAGCCTGGCGGAAACTCCCACGCGAGGCTGTAGTGGTAACTGCGACCGGTGATCGTTGCTTCGATCTCGATGCGCATGGGATCCCCCGTCCGCCCTTGGGCAAAATCGGTGATACCAACCAGGTCACGGGCACGGTTAGTTCCGCGGCCAATGCGCTGCAACATCGTCAAGATGAGACGGACTGTCGATTTACCAACACCGTTGGCCCCGAGTAAGAGCACGGTTGACAGTCCTTTCGGTTCAAACGTGAAATTCTCGAAACACCGGAAGTTATGAATGTATAGCCGCTCGATCATCGATGATGCTCCAGTGTTGCCTGATCAGGGTAAGGATTCTTCACTCAGCCCTAGCCGTCGTCCATTCCATTGATCCGTTCCCGCCTGGTCCGCCGCGCGGATCACCGGCATTGCCGCCCGCCGGACACCCGGCCTTGATCGTAATCCCGGCCAGCGGCGTGCGTAGTCAGGGCTTCCAGCCCTGACGGTGTCAGGCCAGGATGGCCTGACTACGCACCCGGCAAGCCCAAGTGGCCGGAATCTTGATCGAGGCCGGACACCCCGCCAGGCTCACTTGGTCAACGCCATAAACAACCGCGGCAGTTTCTCCGGCAGCCGCTCCACCCGGTCGATGACGGTGAAGCGATTGCCGAAACAGTCGCGGACATAGTCGTCGGCGTGGGCGTCGAGACTAATGCAATAGGTATAGATGCCCTGCTGATCGAGTTCCTGCACGGCCTTGTGCGTGTCTTCGATGAGCAGGCGTTCGTCCTGCACGTCGATGTCATGGGGCTGACCGTCGGTGAGGATGAGCATCAGCTTTTTCTCCGCCTGGCGGGCCTCCAGGTAATGGGCAGCGTGACGCAAGGCGGCGCCCATGCGGGTGGAGTAGCCGGCCTCCATGGCGGCGAGACGCGCCTTGACCTGGTCGTCCCAGTGTTCGCGATAGCCCTTGATGTGCTGGTAACGGACCTCATGGCGGGTGTTGGAGGAGAAGCCGGCGATGGCGAATTCGTCACCCAGGTGATCGATGGCCCAGCCGAGCAGGGCGACCGCCTCCTGGCTCAGTTCCAGAATGCTCTGGGTGCAGCCGTCCGGGACCTGATTGAGCGACTGGGAGAGGTCCAGCAGGAGCATCACGGCGATATCACGCCCGTCATGCCGGTGGCTCATGTTGATGCGCGGGTCCGGGGTGGCTCCGCCGCGGTAGTCGATGAGCGAGCGGATGGCCACGTCCAGATCCAGCTCGCTGCCCTCCTCCTGATAACGCAGGCGCACATACTGCTGCGGCTTGAGCAGGTCGAGAATCTGCTTGAGGCGCTTGGCCAGCATCCGGTGCTTGTCGAGCAGCGCGTCGATCCGGGCCGGGTCGCCCGCGGGATGCAGTGCCTCGTAGAGACTCACCCAGTCGGGACGGTAGGTCTTGCTCTGGTAGTCCCACTCCGGGTAGTGGCGGGGTGGCAGGGTCTGCGCCTCCTCGGCCTTGGGCGGCTTGCGCTCTTCGAATGACTCTTCTTCATCGCCTTGCTCGATATAGCGCCACAGATGGCGGTTATCGTCGCGGTAATCGACCTCGGTGTCGGTGAAATAGACCTTGGGTGAGAGATCCTGCTGACGGCGGGTACGGGCGATATAGGTGATCGCCAGCTCGGCGATGGCCTGGGTGCTGGACGCGCCGGCGGCCAACTCGGCGTGGAAACGGGCGACGAAGTCGACCAGATCCGGATTACGGTAGCCGTGATCCGGGTCGAGCGCGGCGCGCGAGAACATGGCCAGGCGATGGCGGATGCAGGACTCCTGCTCGGGGTCGCAGGCATCTTCTTCCGGCCGCGGGTGCAGGGCCAGGAACAACCGCCGCAGCCCAGGGTATTCGCGGATCGCCAGGCAGTCGACCCGACAGTCCTCGAAGGTCTCGACGGCCACCCGCTGGAAGGGGCTCAGGTTGTCGGCGATCAGCGAGCCGCTCCAGCGCAGGTGCGCGGCGACGTGGGCCAGCAAGGCGCGGTAGCGGTCGATCCCGGCCACTCCGGCGCGGTCGTCGTAGACATCCGGCACCCGCACCCCCAAGGTGTCGACATAGGGCATCGGTTTGCGCAGTGTGTCGAAGGCGTCCGAATAAGGAACGAACGGCCGGTGCTCACGCCACAAGGAGCGCAGATACAGGTCGAGCTGGCGCTCATTGTCGACGAACAGGGTGCCGTGACGCTCGCGCTGGAGCACCGCACGGCTGTCGGTCGATTGCAGACTGAAATAGTCGCGCTGACGGTCCGGGTGATCGGCATAGTGGCGCAGGCCGTATTCGACCCAATTACTCAGCCCATGGCAGGTGAGCTGACTGAGCAGGTACGGGATGCGCTCCAGCAGATCCGGCAGGCTCGGACTCGGGATCGTAGTATGAAAGCCGTGAATGGAGCCGGTGGTCCGCTCCATGAAACTCAGGATCATCTCGGTGTAGCGACCCAGCAACTCGGCGCTGGCGAGCCGGCGCGACACCGCGGCAATACTCTGAAGAAAAGGCAGAATCGCCTTGCCGTTCGGACTGCGCGAGATCGTCCACACCGTCCGCGACACCAGCCCCAGGGTCTGCTCGCCCAGGTCGGCGGCGACTTGCGGCAACTCCTCCAGATACACCAGGACCGGCTCGAAGCCGCGGCCGATGCGGCAGATCAGCGAAGCTCCCTCCAGATAATCGTTGATCCCCGCCGGACTCAGCAGCGCTTGAGCCTCGGCGATACAGTCCGGGAACACCTGGTCGAGCTGCGGAAAACTACAGCGCAGTTGCCGGCGCAAGGGCTGGAGTGACTCGGCCGCGGGGATGGTGAGCATGGGCATAGGGCCTCGGGGGGCTGCGGTGAGGGGCGCTTGATCAAGGTCGCGGGTACAGTATACCGATCCGGACCCGATCGACAGCGGGCGGCGAGCATTCGCCGCGCCGCCCGCCAGTCGGATCGCGCCCGCGGGCGCATCGCCGGTGCCGCTCGCCTCCGCGGGTTGGCGCGGGAGAACTTTTTGCTCCTCCGCAATGTCGGACAGGTTGCGTTTTCTTTCTCGTTCCCACGCTCCAGCGTGGGAATGCCGTCCGGCCGCTCCAGCGGCCGGTGGCGCCGCGTGACGGCTTCCGCGTCGCGAGTTGCTCCCATGCTGAAGCGTGGAAGTCAGATCAGGTCGCGAATCGAAATCAGATCGACAGCAGGCCGCTCATGCCCGAATCGAATCGCTTCTCCGATTACGACAACGACAACGATTGTATTCGTAGATTTTTTCGCTCAGGGGTCAGACGCATTCTATACTCCCTAAACAAGAGCGCTCCGCCGCGTCTCGCCCCGGAGCCAGCTTCTGGTCCGGACATTGAGCCGCCCGGCGACGTCGCGTCGCTCGGACTTGAACAATTCCCAATATCGTTCTCCAAGTCTCTGTTTCGATAGACAATCAACCAAGAGGAAACGACGATGAGCTGGCAAGAACAACTCGACAAAGCGGTTGCGGCTGTCAAAGAGGCTGCCACCAGCGAAAACGCGCGCGAGATCGCGGGCAAGGCGAAAGCGGCGGCCCTTGGGCTGGTTGAGAAGGTCAAGGCGGGAGCGGTCGACGCGGCCGATGCGTTCGTCGAGGCCAATCGCGATGCCTCGTCGCTGTCGGTGCGCTTTCTGAACGCGGATCTCACCATCCTTTCGCCCGCGGAGGGCATCTCGGTGACCAGGCCGGATGCGGCGACGCTCGTGGTCAACGACGGGTCGGGCAATGGTCTTGTCATCAACGCAGGGGCCGATCCCGCCTTTGTTGTCGAGACGATCGGCGCGGTCGCCAAACTAAGTCACAACACCTTCGATCTGGGCCAAGAAGACGGCGTGAACGTCGTCGTCATCAAACTCTGACCGGTTCGGATCACGAGGCGCCTCGGCGCCTCGCGTAAACTCGGTTAGGGTGGTATAGCGTTCGCACCTGATATCCAGACAGACCTTCGTGTAGGGGCGGGTTTGAAACCCGCCCCTACGTCCGGTTATCACGTCCGAAGGCTATATCCGGTGTTCCGGAAATCACCTAAGCCACAGCTTGATGGATCAAGTGCAGACAACCCCAGGCCGCAAGCCCGGCGGCCAGATCGTCGAGCATGATGCCCAAACCGCCGCTCACCCGCCGCTCCAACCAATTGATGGGCCAGGGCTTGAGGATATCGAAGCCGCGGAACAGCAGGAATCCGGCAAGTACCCACACCCAGCCGGGCGGCGCCGCGGTGAGAGTCACCAACAGACCGGCGAATTCATCCCAGACGATGGCGCCGGGGTCGGCGCTGCCCAGATCGCGGGCGGTGCGGTCACAGGCCCAGACGCCGACGAGGATCAGGACCGCCAGGACCGCCAGGTAGGCGCCGAGCGGCAAGGGAGCCAGGATCAGATAGAGCGGCAGCGCCGCCAGGGTCCCGAAGGTGCCGGGCGCCCAAGGGGCCAGACCGGAACCGAATCCGAAGGCGATCCAATGGTGCAGGCGGCGCGGGTCGAATCCTGCCCTGACCTCGCCGGGCACTACGGGAGCGATCTCAGGAGGCATCGTACGCGCCCGACGACGCAAAGTGGTCGAAGCCCGCATGAGCAAGCGCGAACGGAGCACCCGCGGGTGTCGTACAGATCAGCCCGGACCCGCGCTCGACCCGCCCGATGACGGTCAACGGGCAGCCGCAGCGTGCGCCGATGTCGGCGAGCCGATCGCGGTGAACCGACGGCAGGCAGAAGCAGAGTTCATAGTCGTCGCCGGAAGCCAGCGGCAGACTCCAATCACCGGTCGTCTGCACGGCCGCGGCAACCGCGTCGCTCAAGGGCAGCGCCGCCAGATCGAGCGCGCCGGCCAGACCGCTCGCCGTGAGAATATGCCCCAGATCCGCCGCCAGACCGTCGGAGACATCGATCATCGCGCTAGCGCGTCCGCGCAGGGCGAGCCCCAGACCGACCCGCGGGGTCGGCCGCTCGAGGCGCCCCCGCAGGGTCGGCGGCGGTAGCCGACCGGCCAGCAGTGCGCGCAGGGCGAGCCCCGCATCGCCCAGGGTTCCGCTCACACAGATCAGATCTCCCGGCCGCGCGCCGCCGCGCCGCACCTCGGCTCCCGCGGGGATGAACCCATGGACCTGGACCGTAATCGAGAGCGGACCGCGCGTCGTATCGCCGCCCACCAGACTCACCCCGTACGCCTGCGCCAGACGCCCGAAGCCGCGGGCGAAATCGGCGAGCCAATCCGGTGCGGCGGCGGGCAACCCGGCCGGCAGCGTCAGCGCGAGGGTCGCCCAAGCCGGCTCCGCCCCCATCGCCGCCAGATCGCTCAGACCCACCGCGAGTGATTTGTGACCGATCGCCTCGGCATCGCAGTCGGCGAGGAAATGCACCCCGCTCGCCAGCGTGTCGATACTCACGGCCAAGCGCTGCCCGGCCGGCACGGCCAGCACGGCGCAATCGTCGCCCACGCCCAAGAGGACATCCGCCCGGGGCGTCCCGAGCGCGGCGAAATGGGTACGGATCAGATCGAATTCGGACAAGAGCAATCCTGACAGGCGGGAGTCGGGCCGCACGCTGACGACGAGTGCGCAGGATAACCCAGGGCGGGCCGCGGTTGGCGGATCAATCGCCCGCGCGACTGGCTGCCGCGGCGCGGCGGGCCACCTTGTCCAGGACGCCGTTGACGTAACGGTGACCCTCATGGGCGCCCAGGAGCTTGGTGAGTTCGACCGCCTCGTTGATGGCCACGCCGGCCGGGATGGCGGGGGAAAAGAGGATCTCGTAGGCACCGATTCGCAGGATGGCGAGTTCCACCGGGTCGACCTGACTGATCGGCCGATCGAGAACCCCGTCGAGTGCCGCATCGATCGCGTTGACCTCGGCGGGAACGCCTCTCACCAGGCTCTCGAACAGCTCCAAGTTGAAGTTGAAGCGGTCCTTGGGATCGACCGGGGTGTCATCCTCGGCGCCGTTGAGTGAGTTCACCAGGGCGTCCAGCCATTCCGGATCGTCGAGCATGTGCTGCCGGATGGTGGCCGGTTC
>Ga0247837_1004472_pt1 | contig 22419 bp, 16 predicted proteins | sample LaCtaG_2_FD_187115 | JGI IMG/M metagenome (GOLD analysis project Ga0247837, IMG submission 187115) | Freshwater microbial communities from meromictic Lake La Cruz, Castile-La Mancha, Spain - LaCruzMarch2015_14.5m | ecosystem: Environmental > Aquatic > Freshwater > Lake | place: Spain: Castile-La...
TAGATGTTTTTGTGTTTTGGATCGTAAAAACTATCGGCTTTTAAAACTTCAGTAATAACGTTAATGGCATCTTTTTCAAGCAATAATGCACCTAAAACTGCTTGTTCTAATTCTGGAGCTTGAGGTGGTAATTTTCCAGATTCAAAGATTTGAGCATTGGTAAGTACACGTTTTTTCCTATTTGTTGCTAATTCGGCCATTTTAAATATTTACTTTTCCTGTTTAGTTTTTCACCAAAAGTGCAGGAATTTGGTTTTTAAAACAAGCTCAAAAATTGTATTCACATATTAGTTTTTTTTGTTAGTTGCATGTGTACAACTAAAAAAAAGTAAGTTATTAAGCTGATAACATAACTTATTTTGTTAACACCTATTTTTAGTAAATAAGTTAAAGTACTCATGTTTATTGTGGCAAATAATGAGTTGGTAATAATTTCTTAACAATAAAAGTGGGCAATAAAATTTGAAAACAAATTGATTTACTTTGAATAAAATCCTTAATGATTTGTTTATAGGCAAATTGAAATAAATATATATTTTTGCGGCCAAATAAAAAATATATGAAAAAAATACTTTTACTAGCTTTATTGTCAACTTCATACTGTCTTTCGAACGCTCAAACTTTAACTTCAGGAAATGTTATTGTTTTGCGTGTTGGTGATAGTATTTCTACTTTATCTAACACAGGTAATAAGTTAGCTTTGGATCAATTTACTACTTCAGGAACTTATGTAAATTCAGTTTTACTTCCTAAAACAGGCTCAAATGCTGTTTGTTTAAGTGGTACCGCTACTTCTGAAGGACAATTAACTTTAGCAGGAAATAATAGTGCTTTGATACTAATTGCTTATAAAACTGCTGCTCCTTATTCTTCTTCTGTAAATGGAACTACTAGTTCATCAGTAAATAGAACAATCGTTTCAATAAACGGTTCAGGAACAATTTCACTACCAACTTTCACTACAACTAGTTTTTCAGCAAATAACCCAAGATTTGCATTTTCAAATGGCACAAAATATTGGGCAGGAGGAGCAAATACTGGAATAGTAACTGGTAGTGCAACTTCAAATTTGGATACAATTGTAACTACTTCAAGCACCAATACCCGTTTTCTAACTAATTCTGGAAGTCAATTATATTATTCAACTGCTTCAGGAACTGTGGGTATATGGAAATTGGGAACTGGTGCACCTACAACTTCTGGTAATGTATCAACACCTTATATTATTACCACAGGTTCAGGCACTGGTACTGCTTCGCCTTATGGCTTCTCCATGAAAATTGATTCAACCATTTGTTATATTGCAGATGATAGAACTATTGCAAATGGAGGTGGAATCCAAAAATGGACAAGAAGCGGAAGCACTTGGACATTAGCTTATACATTAGGAACTGGTAGTACTTTTGGTGCTAGAAGTTTAGCGGTTAATTGGAATACTACACCGCCAACAATTATTGCAACAACTGCAGAATCAAATTTGAATAGAGTAATAAGATTAAATGACACTAGTTCTACTGTTACTGCAGTAACAATTGCAACTGCCACAACTAATAATATATTTAGAGGGGTTGCATTTACTCCTGGTACTTCAACTTTACCTGTTAAATTCACTAGCTTTAATGCAACTATCAATAATAAACAAACCAATTTATCTTGGACTACTGCAAGTGAAGTAAACAATAAAGGTTTTGAAATTGAAAGAAGCACTGATGGTGTGAATTTTGAATTAATTGGTTTTGTAAAAGGAAATGGAAATTCAAATAGTGTAAACAAGTACAATTTTGTTTATCCTTATCAATCAAGCGCATTTTACAGATTGAAGCAAATAGATTTTGATGGTAAATTTGATTATTCTAATGTAATTTCTGTTCAAGGAAATGATTTAATTATTGACATTACTCCAAATCCATTTAATAATGTTATTGAAATAAATAGCAATGGTAATTTAGTAACTGCTGAAGTTTTAGACATTACTGGTAAAGTAGTTATAACTGAATCTATCAATGGAAATAAAACTACTTTAAACACCACAGGTTTAAACAATGGAGTTTATTTTGTAAGAATAAACAATGGAGAGAACATGATAACAAAACGCCTAATTAAAAACTAAATAACAATTTTTGAAACTAAAAGCTGTCTCATAGAGGCAGCTTTTTTTTTGAAATTTATTTACAAAAAACTTCTTAATTCATTAATTATGCAAATCAATAAAACACTTTGATTTTGCAAAACTTTAACCGTAGAATTATTCACATAGATATGGATGCATTTTTTGCATCGGTAGAGCAACGTGATAATCCTGAATTACGAGGAAAACCAATAGCAGTAGGAGGGAATAAAGATAGAGGAGTAGTGGCTGCAGCAAGTTACGAAGCCAGGAAGTTTGGAGTAAAATCGGCTATGGCAAGTAAAATTGCAGCGCAAAAATGTCCTGATTTAATATTTGTAAAACCACGTTTTGAAGCATACAAAGAAGCTTCCAATCAAATGATGGAAATATTTAGGCAATACACTGATTTAGTAGAACCTTTATCGCTTGACGAAGCCTATTTAGACGTTACTGAAAATAAAAAGAATATTTTAATTGCAACTGATATAGCTAAACTGATAAGATCTCAAATAAAAGCTGAAACAAATTTAACAGCCTCTGCTGGAGTTTCTTTCAATAAATTTTTAGCAAAAGTAGCTTCTGGCTATCAAAAACCTGATGGATTAACAGTAATAACGCCAAGGAATTATGAACGGTTTTTGCAAAATTTGAAAATAGAAAACTTTTTTGGAATAGGAAAAGTAACTGCACTAAAAATGCATACTTATAAAGTATTTAATGGTAACGATTTATTAAGTTGGCCAGAAGAAGATTTAACCAGAATTTTTGGACAAAAATCGGGCGCATATTATTTTCAAATAGCTCGTGGTATTGATAATAGGGCAGTGGTAAATAACCATATTCGTAAATCGATAGGAGCCGAAAATACTTTTGAAAACAATATTATTGAATTTGAAGACATAAAAGAGGAAATTTTAACTGTTTCGAAAATAGTTAGTAACCGTGCTAAACGCAATGATACCAAAGGAAAAACCATAACTTTAAAGTTAAAGTATTTTGATTTTATAGTTCAAACACGCAGTATTACCATCCTTGAATTTACCAATAATGAAACGATAATTTTTGAAACGTGTATTGACTTATTAAACCAACAATATCCATTAAAATCATTGCGTTTAATTGGTATCAGTTTATCGAATTTAGACAATGATTTACCACCCGAAAAACCTAATTCAATAGCGCAATATTTACAACTAAAACTTGATTTGGACAAAATTTAATAATCAATGATTATTTATATTTGGAAAACAAACTTTTCTAAAAAAATCTATTGGTAACTTAAAAATGAATATACTTGTAAAATAAAAACAATAAAATGGAACCAAATACTGAAAAACAATCAACAAGAAGGACTTTTCTGCAATTTTTAGGTTTAGCGACTGGAACTACAATTTTGAATGCAAGTGCTGGTGCAGCTGGATTTGATTTAGAGGAAATAAAAAAGTTAACTCCACCACAGCAAGAGTTTATGTTAACCTATGAAAAATGGATGAATGAAAATATTGAAGTAATTCGTAATCAAAAAGCTGAACCTGAAAATATAAAACATCATCAAAAATTAACAGAATTAGCTGCAAAAGCTGAAGCATTTCAACCAATACTTGCTGATATGATGAAAGATAAAACTTTTGCTTTAATCTATCGTGCTTCTATTGTAAGAATGACAAAAGAAATATAGTTTTCTTTTACATATAACTTTATTGACTAAAGGTTTTGTTTTGTTTCTTTAGCAAGAAAAAATTTATAAATCAATTGATTTTCATAGAAAAAATAAACGAAAGTTTGTTTTTAAATCTTCTTATTTCTTTTCATTTTTTTAGAATGGATGGTAAATATTTGGCATACTAATAAATGATTTTAACCCACAAATTACCCTTTCGAATAAAATTGTTTAGTGTTAAACCAAATAATTTTTACATTCGCCACCCTCAAAACAAATATAAATTATGATAAAGAAAATAATTGCTAGTGTACTAGTTTTATTGATGCTTGGCGTAAAAGTATCAAAAGCAGATGAAGGTATGTGGTTCTTGATGTCAATAAAACGTCTAAACCACAGAGATATGGAGAAATTAGGTCTCCAATTAACAGCCGAAGAAATTTATTCAATCAATAATAGTTCGTTAAAAGATGCAATCGTTCAATTTAACGGTGGTTGCACAGCAGAATTAATTTCTAAAGAAGCATTGGTTTTAACTAATCACCATTGTGGTTATGATGCCATTGCAGAATTATCGACTCCAGAAGCTAATTACCTAAAAAACGGTTATTGGGCTGCAACAAAAGACAAAGAATTGAAACCTAAAAGTTTGTTTGTAAGATTTTTTGTAAGAATGGACGATGTAAGTAAAAGAATTTTAGCTAAAGTAAATGCTCAAATGACTGAAGCTGAAAGAGACAAAGCCATTAGCGAAGAAATTGCTGTAATAGAAAAAGAAAATAATGAAGGTGGAAAATACACTGTTTCAGTTCGTTCGTTTTTTCAAGGAAATGAGTTTTACTATTTTGTTTACCAAGATTTTAAAGATGTACGTTTTGTAGGAACTCCTCCAGAAAGTATTGGAAAATTTGGTGGCGACACTGATAATTGGGAATGGCCACGTCAAACTGGCGATTTCTCCATGTTCAGAGTTTATGCTGATGCTAATGGAAATCCTGCTGAATATTCAGTAAATAATGTGCCTTTAAAACCTAAAAAACATTTAACAATAAATATTGGTGGCGTAAAGGAAAATGATTTTGCCATGATTTTAGGTTATCCTGGAAGAACAAACAGATGGATGCCTGCAGGTGGAATTGAACAAAATGTAAAATTTGGTTATCCAGCTTGGGTTGAAGGTTCAAAAACAGGAATGGACAACATGAAAAAATACATGATTCAAAGCGATGCATTGAATTTAATTTATGCTTCAAAATATGCTGGAGTGGCTAATTACTGGAAAAATCGTCAAGGAATGATTGATGCATTAACAAAGTTTGGTACCGCAAGATCGAAAGCTGAGCAAGAAGCAAAGTTTAATAGTTGGGCGAATAAACCAGCTAATAAAGCTAAATACGGAACAGTGGTTGAAAAAATAAATACATACTATAATTTAACCAACGAAAAAGCAAGACATGATAATTACTTACAACAATTAGTAAGAACTTCATCGTTTGGATTTATTTCAAGAGGTTTCGGTAAACAGTTATTGAATTATGCTTCGGCCGATGCAGCTGCTAGAGAAAAAATGAAACCAGAATTGGAAAATGATATCAAATCGTTTTTTGCTGAAATGCATTTACCTGCTGAAAAAGATATTTTAAAAGCACAATTAGCTTTGTATTCTTCTAAATCAAAAGGATATGCTTTAGCACCATCTGTTGTTGGAATTACTAATATAGAAAACTATGTAAATTCAGTTTTTACAATCAGCATATTTACATCTGAAGATAGATTGATGGCATTTTTAAATTTACCTTCAAAAGGTTTATTAACTAACGATCCTATTTATTCATTATCAAGTGATTTACTTTCACATTTATTGGCAAAATCTGACACTATTACTAAAGCTCAAAACGAATTTTTAGCTTCATACCGTTTATTAGTTGAAGGTTTGAGAGAGTCGAAATTTGCTACTATTCAATATCCAGACGCTAACTCAACACTTCGTTTAACTTATGGAAAAGTAAGAGCTTTGCCAGCTGACAAAAGAAATGATGCTAAAATAAATAATTACACCACTATGGAAAGTATGGTTAAAAAATACAAAGCCGGAGATGCAGAATTTGACTTACCAGCTAGGTTATTAGAATTATATAAGAAAAATGATTTTGGTAAATATGCAGATGCAAAAGGTTATATGCCAGTTTGTTTTTTAACTGATAACGACATTACTGGAGGAAATTCAGGTTCACCAGTTTTAAACGGAAAAGGACAATTAATTGGTTTAGCATTCGATGGAAATATTGAAGCTATGGCTGGTGATGTTATTTTTGATAAAAAGTTACAAAGAACCATCAATGTAGACATTCGTTACGTGTTATGGATTATTGAAAAATTTGCCAATTCGAAACATATAGTTGACGAAATGGACATTGTAAATAACTAATATTTTAAGTTATAAAATATGAAAATAGTACTTTTATTTCTTTCGTTTACGTTTGTTTTTGGTGCTTGTGGCAATGACCCTAGAGCTAAGTTGCCATCAACTGGAAACTTTGGAGCTGCAGTATTAACTGATTCACTAAAAACTGTGAGCGATGTAGTTTCATTATTGCAAACTCAAGCAGAAGCAAATGTAAATGTAACAGGTATTATTGAAAAATATTGCAAAGGTGAAGGTTGCTGGTTAACTTTAGAAAATAAAGGAGGTGAAGCACTTTTTATAGAAGTTGAAAACAAAGCTTTTATGCTACCAAGAAATATAGAAGGAAAAGTTGCAACGGTTACCGGAAAAGCAATTAAAGATATAAAAGATGGCAAACCAGAAATAAAAATTTTAGCAACTGCCATCAATATTCAATAGCAATAAAGTAATTTCCAAAAGCCTCTAGTTCGAACAAACTAGAGGCTTTTTGGTTTTAAAAGAAAGTATGTTTTTAAATTGCTTTTATCTGACAATTTAAATGATAAAGCTTTATTTATTTAAATAAATTTGCGGGCTTAAAAATGCAGATTGATTTCTAATTTCAAAGAAAGGAAATAACAGTTAATTCCATCATGACAAAAAAACAAATTATAACTTATTCGGTCATTTTATTAGTAATAGCATTATTGGCTTGGCCTAAAATATTTTTCCAAAAAGATGATTCAAAAAACACAACTGGTAAGCCTCAAAAAGCTGCTCCACCTGTTAAAGTTAGTTATGTAATTGCACAAAAACAAAGTGTGTCCAATACCATTCAAGCCATTGGTAATATTATGGCTGATGAAGAAGTAGAACTTCATGCTGAAGCGCAAGGAAGGGTTGTGAAAATAAATTTTACTGAAGGTTCATTTATTGCCAAAGGCAAACAAATTTTAAAAATATATGATGGCGATTTGCAAGCACAATTAACAAAAGCTTTGGTGAACAAAAAACTAAAATTGGATACTGAAAAACGCAATAAAATATTACTAGACAAAGGTACTATAAGCACTGAAGCTTATGAGGTTTCGTTAACAGATTTGAACTCAACAAATGCAGATATTGAGCTGTTAAAAGAAAATATCAAACACACAGAAATTATTGCTCCTTTTAGTGGTAAAATTGGTTTGAAATACATCAGTGAAGGTTCATTCATAAATTCCGCTACCAAAATTGCATCTATGCAAAAAATTGATCACGTTAAAATTGAGTTTTCTATTCCTGAACGATATATATCGCAAGTAAATGTTGGTACAACGGTAAGTTTTAAGGTAGATGGAATTCAAAAAAGTTTTAACGCTAAAATTTATGCCATTGAACCAAAAGTAGATCCAGTAAATAGGAATGTATTGATAAGAGCTTTTTGTGAAAACAACAATGGTGTGTTACTTCCAGGATTATTTGCAAAAATAGAAGTACCATTAAATAACAAAGAAGGAGTTTATTTGGTTCCAACCCAATCGATTGTTCCCATTTTAAAAGGTCAAAAAGTATTTGTTATACATGGCGATTCGGCCAACGAACAAAAAGTGGAAGTAGCTGGAAGAAACGATTTGAATGTAGAAGTAATTAGTGGTTTAAAAAATGGTGACACAGTTGTTGTTAGTGGAATTATTCAAATGAAACAAGGAGTGAAAGTGAAGGTAAAATAAAAAATTATGAATTATGAATTGCCGTGCCGATAGCTATCGGTAGGCTTTAGCCAACGGATAAATAATAAAATTGTATTTAATCTTTAAATTTTTGTAATCTTTCAATCTTTCAATAATAATAAAATGAGTTTATCAAGTGTAAGTATCAGTAGGCCAGTATTAGCAACGGTAATGTCAATTGCCATTGTTATTTTTGGTGCAATTGGTTATAATTATTTAGGAGTTCGAGAATTTCCTTCCATTGACCCACCAATTATTACAGTAAGAACAAGTTATACAGGAGCAAATGCCGAAATTATTGAGTCGCAAATAACAGAACCATTGGAAAAATCAATCAATGGAATTGCGGGAATTCGTTCAATTACTTCTTCAAGTAATTTAGGAACCAGCAATATATCGGTTGAGTTTAACTTAGATGCTAATTTAGAAGAAGCAGCCAACGATGTGCGTGATAAAGTTTCGCAAGCGGTTAGGCAATTACCACAAGATATAGACGCACCGCCTGTAGTTAGTAAAGCCGATGCAAACTCTGATGCAATTATTGCTATTACCGTAAAAAGCGATAACAAAAACCAGTTGCAAGTAAGCGATTATGCCGAAAATGTGTTGTTAGAAAAATTACAAACAATTCCTGGAGTAAGTACCATTCAAATTTGGGGACAAAAACGTTATGCCATGCGCCTTTGGTTAAATCCGGCTAAGTTGGCTTCATTTGGTTTAACTACTTTAGATGTTAGACAAGCTTTAGAAAAAGAAAATGTAGAATTGCCAGGAGGGAAAATAGAAGGAAATACTACAGAATTAACAGTGAAAACTGTTGGAAGATTTACTACTGAAGCCGAATTTAATAACCTAATTATTAAAGCCGATGACACCAAAACTATTAAACTCAGTGATATTGGATATGCAGTAATTGGGGCTGAAAATGAAGAAACCATTTTAAAAGAATCGGGTGTTCCTATGATTGGTTTAGGAATTGTACCTCAGCCAGGTGCTAATTATATTGAAATAGCCGATGAGTTTTACAAACGTTTTGAGCAAATAAAAAAAGAAGTACCAAAAGATTATAAACTTAATATTTCTATTGACAATACTCGATTTATCAAAACCTCTATATTGGAAGTAAAAGAAACATTATTGATTGCTTTTATTCTCGTAGTGTTAATTATTTACTTGTTTTTCCGCGATTGGTTAATTGCTTTTAGACCATTGATTGATATTCCTGTTTCGTTAATTGGCGCATTTTTCATTATGTATTTAGCTGGTTTTTCTATCAATATATTAACACTTTTGGCCATAGTTTTAGCTACGGGTTTGGTGGTAGATGATGGCATTGTGGTAACTGAAAATATTTTCAAAAAAATAGAAGAAGGTCTTTCGCCTCGCGAAGCAGCCATTAAAGGTTCCAACGAAATATTTTTTGCTGTAGTTTCAACTTCCATCACCTTAGCTGTGGTGTTTTTACCTATTGTGTTTTTACAAGGATTTGTTGGCCGATTATTACGCGAATTTGGTGTGGTGGTGGCTGGTGCTGTGCTTATTTCAGCATTTGTTTCTTTGTCGTTAACTCCCATGTTGAATGTGTTTTTAACAAGGAAAGACCATAAAAAACACACTAATTTTTACAACAAAACCGAACCATTTTTTGTTGCTTTAAATAGTGCTTATAGCAATTCGTTGGAAGTTTTCTTTAAACGCAGGTGGCTTGGTTTTGTAATTATTTTTGTTTCGTTTGGCTTAATATTTTTTATTGGCAGCATTATTCAAAGCGAATTAGCTCCATTGGATGATAGAAGCGTAATGCGTATTAGTTCAACAGCTCCCGAAGGTGCTTCGTACGAGTTTATGGATAATTACCAAGATAAATTATCGAAATTAGTAATGGATTCTGTTCCTGAAAAAAACATAGTTATTTCAGTTACTGCTCCCGGATTTACCGGAAGTGGTGCAGTAAATACTGGTTTTACCAGAATTATTTTAAATAATCCTGATGAAAGAAAACGTTCGCAACAACAAATTGTTGACATGCTTACTAAAAATTTAAAGAATTATCCCGATGCTAAAACTTTTGTAATTCAAGATCAAACAATCAATGGTTCTGGTGGTTCCCGAGCAGGATTGCCTGTTCAGTTTATTTTACAAAACCAAGATTTTAATAAAATTCAACAGTTTTTGCCAAAGTTTATGGAAGCGGTTGCAGCCAATAAAACCTTTCAAGGATTTGATGTAAACTTAAAGTTTAATAAGCCAGAATTGGTTATCACTATTGATAGAGATAAAGCCAAAAGTTTAGGAGTTTCGGTTCAAAGTGTAGCCCAAACATTGCAGTTAGCTTACAGTGGTTTGCGTTACGGTTATTTTACTCAACAAGGAAAACAATACCAAGTAATTGGACAAATGGATAGAGCAAATAGAGATGAACCTTTAGATTTAAAATCATTGTTTGTAAGAAGCGATAATGGCCAAATGATTCAATTAGATAATGTGGTAAATGTTACCGAACAAAGCAGTCCGCCACAGTTATACCATTATAACAGATACAAAGCTGCAACTGTTTCAGCTGGTTTAGCTCCTGGAAAAACCATTGGTGATGGAATAAAAGAAATGGAAAAAATTTCGAAAACCATTTTAGATGAATCATTCACAACAGATTTAGCTGGTCCTTCCCGCGATTTTTCTGAAAGTTCGTCCAATACTACTTTTGCTTTTTTATTGGCTTTGGTGTTGGTGTATTTGGTGTTGGCTGCGCAATTTGAAAGCTTTGTAGATCCATTTATAATCATGCTTACCGTTCCAATGGCATTGGCTGGTGCGCTTATATCTCTATGGTATTTTAACCAAACCATGAATATTTTTAGCCAAATTGGTATTATTGTTTTAATTGGATTGGTAACCAAAAATGGAATTCTAATTGTAGAATTTGCCAACCATCAAAAAGAAAATGGATTGAAGAAAATTGATGCTGTTAAATTAGCAGCAGTTCAGCGTTTACGCCCAATTATGATGACTAGTTTAGCAACCATTTTAGGAGCTTTGCCTATTGCTTTAGCCATTGGTGCTGGCGCAAAAAGCAGAACCGCCATGGGTATTGTTATCATTGGTGGTTTATTGTTTTCAGGCTTCCTTACTTTGTATGTAATTCCTGTTATTTATAGCTATATTTCAAATGAGAAAAAAGAAAAAAAAGATGATGAATTTATTGGAAAAAGTTAGGTTGTTTACTTTTGGATTTATTGACCTTGAAAAGGTCACATATTTATAGAAATCAAAATTTGTTTTTGAGTTCGACCCCGTTGGGGTCGTATGTATTAAAATACAAAATTATAGCTATAAATATATGACTCCCTTGGAGTCATTTCTTTAATTAAATGATATTGTGTCAAAGGGGTCGAATTCGATTCCTTTAATACACATAAACTTGATTCCCCATTCAAAAAAAAGAAAATATACAAATTAGAATTATACAAAATGTATTTTAAAAAAATAACCACAATACTTGTTTTAAGTTTCCTAATTTTGGGTGCTAAAGCACAACAAATACTAACTTTAAACGAAGCTTTGAAAATTGCTTTGGCCAATAATTATTCTATTCAATTGGCTAAAAATGATGCTGAAATTGCCATAAATAGTAATTTTGCGGGTGCTGCCGGAATGTTGCCAACTGTTGCTGCTACTGCCAGTCAGGATAATGTGGTAAATAATACCCAACAAAAATTCTTGAATGGAACTGAAAACAATAAAGATGGTGCGAAATCGAATCAGTTAAATGCAGGAATAGAATTAGGTTGGACCATTTTTGATGGTTTAAAAATGTTTGCCACCAAAAACAAATTAAGTCAACTGCAAGATATTGGTGAACTAAGAATGCGTTTGCAAATTGAACAAAATTTTAGCCGATTGGTACGTGCCTATTTTGATATTATTCAAAACAAAAAACTATTGAATGCATTTCAACAAAGCATGGCTATTTCTACCGAAAGGTTAAAGCAAGCCAATGATAAATTTGCCGTTGGAAAGGTTTCGAAAACAGAGGTATTAAAAGCGCAAGTTGATTTAAATACAGATAAATCGGCTCAAATGAAACAGCAAAATTTACTGCAAAATGCCAAGATAAATTTGAACCAAATACTTGCTCGAGAATTAACAACAGATTTTGATGTAGAAAACGATATTATATTGAACAAAGAATTGAAATTAGCAGATTTGCAAAGCAAAGCTCAAAGCCAAAATACGAATTTGTTAATAGTCAAAAAGAATTTACAAATATCATCGTTTACCATCAATGAAATCAAGGCGGAACGAATGCCAACTGTTCAATTAAAAACTGGATATAATTACAATCGCCAAGCTTCGGAAGCTGGTTTTTTGCAATCGAGCCAAACAAACGGATATCATTATGGAGCTGCTTTAAGTTTGAATGTTTTTAATGGTTTTAGCGTAGATAAGCGTTTACAAAATGCCAAATTAAGTTTAAAATCAACCGATTTTGTGCTAAAAGATAGCATGAGTAAATTAGATTTAGCCATTCAACAAAACTATAATTCATACACATTAGCATTACAATTGGTTCAGTTTGAAACCGAAAATGTAACAGTGGCGCAAACCAATTTTGAATTGGCCAATGAACAATATAAAGTAGGTGTAATTACCGCATTGGAATTACGCGATGCACAACAAAATTATGTATTGAGTCAAACACGTTTAACAGCTGCACAATTTGACACCAAAATAGCTGAAACAGAATTACTCCGCTTAAGTTCCGATATTTTTAAATTGTTGACGAATTAGGGTTGAATAAAAGAGTAATTATTCCTAAACTTATTTTATTTTTGAAACATGATTGGTTTTGATAGAATTACATTCGATAATAATATAATGCAAGGCAAAGCTTGTATTAGGAATATGCGTATTCCAGTTTCACTCATTTTAAATTTATTAGCTAATGGAATGAATGAGGAACATATTATTCAAGAATATCCTTCATTGGATCATGAAGATATTTTAGAATGTTTGAAATATGCAGCTTGGTTAGCTACAGAAGAAGTTTATGCAAGCTAGAAAAAAATGAAGTTTCTATGCGATATGGGTGTTTCACTTACGGTTTCAAAATGGTTGAAAAGCAACAATAATCTGCTGTTGTTGGTTTTTTAACATAGCAACATATTTCTATGCTTGTTTGTCTTCTCCAAAAGCGTGAACTAGAATTGCAATTTCCGTATATGTTTTCAAGGACTAATCAGCTTTAAATTTTAGCTTGTTTGGATCTTGTCTCAAGTCCCAAATTCTTAATATTGTTAGAGTAGTTTCACTTTCTTCGTAAATTAAAAAGTAATCTCTTGCAATAATTCGTTTTACATTTTCAACATTAGTATTTCTGCCAATGGAAGGGGATTCTAAAATTGATTTGATTGTATCTTTAAACAATCTATCTAATTTTCTACTGTATAAGTTTGATTTGTTGCGATTATTCCAATAAGAAAAAATTTGTATTTTATCTAAGTATGCATCTGTTGACCATATTACTTTCTTAGCCATTCTTCAGTAAGTTTATCCACTTCCTCATTAGTATAAAATTGTCCATTTGAAACCTCTAGTCTCGCTTTGGTTATTGCCTGTTGCTGCTCTTCATTTAAAATATAGATTTCATCAGTTTCAGTTTCAAATTGAAGGAAACGCAATACTCCTTGTAAAATATCTTCATCTGTTGTTATCTGAATTTTACTTATCAATTGTTCTTGTAATTCTAATGTTGTCATTTAAATAATTTTTCTCAAAACTAAAAAAAATAATTATAATAAAAAATACTAGTTTGCCTGTGGTCGGTGTCCTCAACAATCCATTTTTAGATTGATGAGAACATCAATTAAAGACAATTAGCTCATAGTCCTAAAAACTCCTTTTGTTTGTTCTTAGTCAATGGTTTTGTATTTCCATTTTCAGCTTGAATAATCGATTTATCAATTTTAGCAAAAAAATCTTTTTCACTTAGTAGTGTTTCATCTTCTGAGGTTGCTATCTCAAATCGAACTTTCATTTCTTCCAATAAAGATTTCAACAAGGATTTTTGCTTTGCATTTTTTGGGTAAACTGTTATACTTTCCATTACTTTTTTAATATTAATCACTTTAGCAAAGATATAATTTTTTGTCTAATCAAAAGTCTTGGTGTAAACGAATTTTTCTTCGAAGGCTTCTGCCGTTGTTGTGTTTTAACATTGCCACACCATCAAAATGTTTTTTCTCTGCTAGTTTGTACATGCCACAAGCGTGAACTAGGGTTGCAGGTTTGCATGTGGACTAGCTAGGTTTTCACCGACCAATTTAACTTATTGGTTGGTGAAAACACCAACCTCAGGCAAATGATAGTTGTGTTTGCAAATTGGCTGTTTAAAATAATGTTGTTTGCATTCCCTGTGAATTTTTCATCAGTTCTTTAATTATTGAGTTATGATATTGTTGAAAGTCTTCAAGCCATTTTTCTGGTTCGTAACTTTTAAACTCGTACCATGCTTTAAATGAGGCATCATTATATCTAGGATGCTCAATATGGTTGGTTGAAATAACCTCTGCTAAAAAGTCGAAAAAATCCCAATTCAAGTTTGTTTTATAGATGTATGCGAGTTCAACATCTATTTTAGGAAAGCCACTATTTTCATATTCACCTGTGTTTGTTAGTTTACGTAACATTCTCTCTGCATTTACACCATTTTTGCCTTTGTAAATTAGGTAATAGTTGAGTTTCTCTTTGTTTCTATAAAATACTATTTCCATTATATCCAGTTTTTTGTTAGGTTTTCTATTTTCTTCATTTGCTCAATTGAAAAAGCAATTGTGTTAATTATAGTAGTTATCTTTTCAACTTCATCAATAGACAACCCTCTTTTCTTGCGCTCTTTCAAAAATTTATCAATTGCTTGATATCCGCCAATTTGGAACTGCCAAACATCAATCGGAACATCGTTAAAATATTGTGTTTCGTTGATGTGGAGTTTCCCGATTTTCTTTTCTGTAAAATAGGAAATACTTTCAACTATGTTTGAACCTCGACCCATAAAAGCACCTAGATTGCTATTAATATCAGCTTCTAACAAATGAGCTTCTATCAGTTCTGTTCCTAGTTTTGATAATTTCTCAAATACTTTTTTATCATTTGAGAAAGGAATACGGGCAAATTTGTCAGTTAGAAACTCAATGTATTTGGTGCGGTAAGTTCCGCTATGTAATACAGCATAAATGTATCCTAAAATCTGTTCAGGAGTCTTTATTGTGCCATAAAGTTTGTCAATGTAATTTCTAAAATCCTGTGTGAAATTTTCTTCTCTGTTTAACTTTTGTTGTGTATTGGCAATTGTTGCATCAGGATAAAGATATAATGGGAAAAGTTGGTTTTGCTCTTTTGTAGCAGTTGAAATGGCACACATTTCAGGTATTAACCTTGTGCAAAACACATGGCGAAACTCACTTTTTGAAATCTGTCTTGGTAAAAGCAAACCAATATTCTCAAAAAGCATATTTTTACACACTTTGAATTGAGGGCTTGCATGAAAACCTTTTGCACTGCCTGTATAGTAGGTGAACCTTGAGTCAAAAAGACGATATGCAATTTCCTTAATAAATGTTTCAGATGCATTTGTAATTCTTATATCTTCTTTTGCTTTCGTTACTTTCCAATCTCTGCTATCATAACCAGTTAACAAAGTATTTCTAATTTCTTGTTCGTTTTTTTCTTGAAATACTTTTAAGAGGTCTTTTGTTTCCTTTTTTGAATATTTAATTGTTACACCATCTCTGCCAGTCATTAATGGCAGACTGTAAATTTTGAATATGTCAGCAATTGAATAAAAAGTGTCATATTCGTTTTTATGTTGTTCGTCTTTCGGAATAAAATAATAGTCTGGAGTTTTGGGAGCTAATTCTGTCCAATCAATAGAGTCGATACTTTCATTCAAACAAGTTAAATATTTATCAAGCCTTGAACCCCAAAAATCAGTGTAAAGCACTTTTTTATCAAGACCTTTCCTTTTTATGAAAAAAGAAATGGCAACTCCTTGTTCTATATCGAAAACATTTTCGTCTTTGATGATTCCATCAGGCAACTTACCTTCTTGCTTTGCACTTCCGTTAAGGTTTACAATGTATATTTGGTCAAATGTTTTCATTAAACTTTGACGCATTCCGGGCATGGTAACATTGTTGATAAATGCGTGATTAGTAATTACGCCAACAATGCCTTCTTCAACTTTATCCATTTTGTCTTGTGCAAAACGGATAAACTTAATGTAGTCGTCCCTGAACCAACTTTGTTTTTCTCTGGAACGCTTGCCGTCAACATATTTGTATGCATCAACAAGGTTTACAATCCAAGGGTCATTATTTTTTGATTTCTTGCTGTATGGCGGATTTCCTGTTATTACAAGAATCGGTTTGTCTTTTACTTGTTGAGCTTGTTTGCTTTCTTCTGTTAAAGCAGGTAACAAAGGAATTTTTTGTTGTAAGTCAATCGGTGCTAACGTATTCGTCAGGAAAATTTGTAGTCTTTCCTTTGCTTTTAAATCGTAATCGTTGTCTTTAAGGAATTGAGATAACTTTAAATGTGCAATGGTGTATGGAGCAATTAAGTATTCAAAACCAAAGATGTTTTTTAAGATATGTTCCTTGATTAGTAGGTCTTTTTTACCAGATCCTTTAGGAAGATTTTCAAAAATTTGTTGTAAAACTTCAACTAAAAACGTTCCTGTGCCTGTTGCAAAGTCAAGCACAGTTACTTTGTTTCTGTCAGCAAATCCGTCTTTTATTTTAAAAGATTTTTTAAGAATCTCGTCAATAGATCGAACGATAAAGTTTACAACAGGTGGTGGGGTATAATAAACTCCTTTAGATTTTCTAAGTTGCTTGTCGTATGAGGCAAGGAAATCTTCATAGAAATAAACGTAAGGGTCTTTTATTGTAATATCATCCGAGTCTTTATCTTTCTTCTTTTTGGTAAATGAAAGCGATTCATGAATAGCTCTTAAATTCAGGTTATTCAATATAGTCAAAACTTCTTCAACTATCCATTTAGTTTCCCGATATTCTTCATTGTCTAATTCGTCAAGGAAGTTTACGAGTTCACGAATGAGTTCAAATGAGGATGGAATGTATTTTTTGGCATTGTATAGATTGACAGAATTTGTATCTGCATTGAGTTTAGCAAGGAATAGTCCGTATGCTAAGTTTTGGGCAAAGGCATCAGCAAATTCTTCAATCGTTAATTCATGGAAAACAAAACTTTTAAAGGTTTCATAAAGCTGAAATAACCGACCTTCATTATGTTCTTTTTCTTGTCGCTGTAATTCTTCAAGTAAAATGTCTTTTAATAATTTGGCTCTTATAGCTAATGCTTCTGCCAGTTTTTTTGCATCTGCAATTTCTTTGGGAGCTTGTGAAAAAAAAGATTTTATGAGTTTTTCAACTACTTTTGCTTTATCAGGGTCCAGTTTCTTGCGTTTATCTTCAATGTCTGTAAGGAAACAAAGAGTTTCTCTTTGTTGAACTTTCCCTTCTTTAATCCAAATCCATTCAATATAGTTTGTAATTAAAATATTGTCAGAAAGTGCCTGATACTTCTTGATTTGGTCAGTTTTTAAAATTTTATCTAGGTTTTCTTCAATCCTTTTATTCTCAACATAGCCTATAATAGATTCAACTTGGGTTATTTTAAAGTCAGGTGAGCCAAATTTCCCTTCACGTTTTGGTTCGTGAAGCACTTTTGTTTTTGAACTTGCAATGCTCTCTAATAATTGTTGAAGATTACTACGGTGCGAATGCTCAGTTATTTCATCAACTCTATGAGCTTGTATTGCTTTAAAATATTTCTCAAAATCTGTCATTCAATTAGGTGGTATATTAACGAGGCTAATATATGTTTTTTTATTTGCTTATTCCTAATTTGATTTCATTCTGCCGTTGTTGTGTTTTAACATTGCCACACCATCAAATTGTTTTTTCTCTGCTAGTTTGTACATGCCACAAGCGTGAACCAGCGTTGCAGGTTTGCATTTGGACTAGCTAGGTTTTCAACAAAAAAGCTGCCTTTTGAGCAGCTTTTTTGTTTTGAAGTATAAAATGTGTTACTAACTTGTCCACGCCAAATGCACGAACCAGTATTGTAGGTATTGCTCGAACGCCATCAAGGCAATGTAGATAAACAATATTATTCCTTAAAAATTTTAAAAATTAAATTTTCAATATCACCTATGTTTAAAAAGTATAACCCATTTTTTAAATTAGTAATATCAATCATTGTTGAGTTATTCGTTAATATTCCAGTCAAAACTTCTGAACCAATTATGTCTGTTAAATGGTATCTTACTCCAGAAGTTAAATTATCATTTTTAATAGTCAATGTATTTGATACTGGATTTGGAAAAACTGTAATAGAGTTGCTTTGTAATTCTTTTACTCCAACAAAATAAATAGCCACATCAATTGATGTATCTAAACATTCTTTATCTGATACAATACATCTATAAATGCTTCTATTGTTAAGCAATGGCTGTACATTAGAAACTATTAACGAATCATTGTCAACACCATTAATAAATGGAGAATTACTTAAATTATAATAACTTGTACCACTTCCCCATTGCCATTGAAATGTACAAGATGGGCTAAATGTTTTCACTACATAAATAATACTTGAGCCAGGAACCAATGCTTTATTATTGGGTTGTGTTTTTATCAATTTCACACAATTCACAATAAGTGTAACTGTATCGCTTACCAAAAAACAATTATTTAACGAAGTCAAACATCGAATATTAGTTTTATTTTGGTTCAGCAAAACATTGTTTATAAATAAGCTATCTCGGTTTGAACCCAAAAATTGTTGATTATCTTCTATATTAATAAATGAGTTCCCAATCTTTTGTTGCCACTGACTTGATACTGATGGTTTATTTAATTCAATTGAAAATATTGCATTTTTATCAACACTAACTAATTGACTCAATGGTTGTTTTTTTATATTGAAATCACAATTTACTTTTAAAGTAATAGTATCTGTAATTACTTTACATCCATTATCACTTACCACACATCTAAATTTATTATTGTTTAAGTCTTGTGTTGCATTTAAAACATAAAAACTATCTTTATCGGTCCCTATAAATTGATTGTTATTACTTAAATTTATAAAACCATTTTTTGATAACCACTGCCACTGAAATGTGGCCATATTACTTGAAGACCCAGCATTAAAAAAAGTATTAGCACCAGCGGTAATAGTTTTATTGCTTGGTTGCTTTGTGATACCTAAATTACAATTAGAAAAATTTGCTATAAATACATCCTCACTTCCTAACAAGTTTAATACATACTTACCAGGTATTGAATCAAAGTCTGGTTTAGAGCTATGTATAGAACCTGTAATGATTATAGAATTTTTATTGTCGATAGTAATATCATTTCCATTATCACTTCCGTATCCACCCATTTTCTTCACACTTAAAAATTGCCCATTATTATTTAGTTTTAATAAAAAAACATCATTTCCATTATCGCCATTTGCTGTATAATTTAATATTCCAATTCCGGGGTCAAAATCTACCACATTACCAAATGATCCAACAGAATATATGTTTCTATTTTTATCTAAAATTATTGATTTTATGTCATCAGATTGTGTTCCACCAAATTTATCAGCCCATACATAATTCCCATTGATGTCTAGTTTTAAAATATAGAAATCTAGAGAACCCAATGATATGAAAGTATCTTTAGGATTGAAATTAATTTTATTTGTAAAAGTACCGCAAGTATATACATTAGCTGAATCATCTACACAAATAGATAAAGCTTGCGCAGCGGTTTTTATAGCCCACACAAAATTTCCATTTGTATTCAATTTTGAAATAAAAGTTCCGTTCGCTGTTAAGTTATATACGCCTGTATCAGGGTCAAAATCAGATATTGCAGTTATACTCCCTGTTGTATATATATTTCCAGAAGTATCTAAGCACATTCCATAACTATATCCTGTACCTAGTTTTTTTGCAAAAATAAAATTACCTTGATTGTTGAGTTTTAAAACAAACATTGTAATTGTATTATTATTAGGCACTAAATTAAAAATGCCAACTCCTGGATCGAAATCAGTAATGCCTATAAAATTACCAGAAATAATAATATCTCCTTTTTTGTCAACAATTATTTCAATTTTTGAATAGTTAAGGTTCACTGGTATATTTTTTACCCAAACAAAATTACCAGTTGAATTTAATTTTAAAATAAAAACATTCGTCCCTAAAGCGGTTAAAATATTACTACCAATCCCAGGGTCGAAATCAACTGTATCTTGAAAAACTCCGGCAACATAAACATTTCCAGAATCATCTGTAGAAACCGAATAAGGTGATTCACTTCTTTTTCCTCCAATACCTTTTGCCCATATAAAATCGCCATAAATATTGCTTTTTAGAATAAAAATATCATCCCCACCATTATAGGTAAGAATGCAAGTATCTATACCTGAATTAATATCAAAACTATTATTTGTGTATTTTCCTACAGTGTAAATATTATCTAGTTTATCATTTGTTATAGAAGTCCCTCTAGTATAAATTAAATTTTTACCCATATTCTGAGCCCATTGAATATTCTGAGCATGAACATTAATGGACAATAAAAAAAATAAAGTAAAAAGGGAGCCCAAATAATTGTAATTATTTTTCATTTTTTATAATAGAATTAAGTTTATATAGTATTTGACAACAATAGGGTAATTCCAAATGAAAATCAAATAGTACTTACATTTTCTTTGAGCTGTAAATTATCATTAAGGTGACTTTACTTATGTTCTGCTGTTGTTGCCATTTTATCCCAGCCACCCCACCAACTTTTGCCCCCTCAAAAAAAAGACCTACAAGGTTTCCCAAACCCTATAGGTCTCTATCAACTGACAACTAACAACTGACAACTATCAACTGACAACTCCCCCCTACATCACCACCTTAATCTTCAATTGCTCGCCAGGTTTTACGGTAAACTTTCCGCTTATTTTTTGGTCGTTTAGGGTAAGAACATAGTTATAATCTCCTGCCTTCATGTCTTCCATCGGAATTTCGCCATCGGCATTGCTGTATTGTTCTTCATCGGTCATTTCTAATATATCGCCCAATACATCGGCAACTGGTTCGCCCGCTTTATTGGTTATATAAAAGGTAACTTTTGTACCTCGGCTGCCTATATTATCAATTGCTTTGGCACTTTGCACCAAGCTTACAAATTCTTTATTACTTTCGTAGTATTCGCCCTCTATCAAACTCACTATCTTTTTCACTGTTTCGTCAGTTTCGGCAAACAATACCACTAGTTTTTTATTGGCTTCGGCTGTTTTTTTAATCCTTACCATAGGTGCAGGATTTTCTGTTTTATAAGCATCTATCCGCTTTTGCGCCTCAGTAATATTTTCAGGAGTTACCCTATAATTTACCAAATTATCCTTAATACCATCTAAACCATTTACCAAATTTTCAGCCATCGATATAATATCACTAGCCGATATTCCATCAAAATCGGTATTTACCACACTATAAAAATCTACTAATTTCGGATTTTTTGTTTCCATAGCCCAAGCCAATGCTTTTTTGCATAGCGCCACTATAAAAATTACCATATTATCAAATGCTTGCGATTTTAGCTGATTGCCTCTGCCTCTGCCAGCCACCGATATATCATTGGTATCGTCTATTTCTTTCACCTGCTTTTCAAAGTTGGTAATGTTGTTTTCTAAGGCTATGTAACCATTTACTACAGCAGAGTTTTCGGCCAACACAGTACCAAATTTACCGTACGAGTTTCTTTTTCCTTTTTGAATTTTGTTCATGTTTTATATAATTATTAAAGGTTTATTTTTATAGAAAAAAAGCATGATTTTTACTTACAATCACGGTGCTATATTAGTAATTTATTTTAAACCACAAACTTTTTTTTAGTATTTATTTTTGGCGTGCTCATTTTATGTGTAAATACAAGGATTTCAATTTTTTGCTAATAGTTTTTGTGTGTAAATAGCCTTCTTTCTATAGTCAATATCCTAGTTTCTTTTTTCGATGTCCTAGTTTTAGTTGTTGATATCCTAGTTTTAGTTTTCTATGTCCTAGTTTCTTTTTACAATATCCTAGTTTTAGTTATTGATGTCCTAGTTTTAGTTATTGATGTCCTAGTTTTAGTTGTTGATGTCCTAGTTTTAGTTATTGATGTCCTAGTTTTAGTTATTGATGTCCTAGTTTTAGTTTTCAATGTCCTAGTTTTAGTTATTGATGTCTTAGTTTTAGTTATTGATGTCCTAGTTTTAGTTATTGATGTTCTAGTTTTAGTTTTCAATGTCCTAGTTTTAGTTTTCGATGTCCTAGTTTTAGTTGTTGATGTCCTAGTTTTAGTTATTGATGTCTTAGTTTTAGTTTTTGATGTCCTAGTTTTAGTTATTGATGTCCTAGTTTTAGTTATTGATGTCCTAGTTTTAGTTTTCGATGTCCTAGTTTTAGTTGTTGATGTCCTAGTTTTAGTTATTG
>Ga0247837_1004476_pt1 | contig 22403 bp, 32 predicted proteins | sample LaCtaG_2_FD_187115 | JGI IMG/M metagenome (GOLD analysis project Ga0247837, IMG submission 187115) | Freshwater microbial communities from meromictic Lake La Cruz, Castile-La Mancha, Spain - LaCruzMarch2015_14.5m | ecosystem: Environmental > Aquatic > Freshwater > Lake | place: Spain: Castile-La...
CTGGTTAATGCTTTCATAAATAAGACTATATACTATATTTTAAATGTTGTCAAATGATATCAAATGTATAAAATTATATTCCTTATTCTTTATTATACTATGAGATCTCTTTAGATCCCTTGTTATTAATTTAAATTGATTTTTATTATTTGGGACTTTCGCGTTCGCAAATATAGCATCTCCAAGGGGACTTGAACCCCTGCTCCCACCGTGAAAGGGTAGTGTGCTAACCGCTACACTATGGAGACAAAAACTTTTCGGGCGCCTATATTATTTGGCAAAAAATCATTCGCAAATACAGCAAATCATTATACGCTTATTTCTTCAACTTGTCAAGAGATGGAAGTCCTACTATAACTCCTAATAAGATCATGAACATTATTTCCATGAAACTATTATATTGAATAATTAAATTATTATATTGAAAATGTGGCCGGCTTATATTATTTGGGATTTTTTTGTTCGTAAATTCGGAAAGAATCGGGTGGCTGAAGTGTCGATCTCCATACCATTCCTGGTACCGCTAGTTTTCAAGACTAGGTCTAGAGCCGTCTAGATTAACCACCCATATATAAACTCGGGCCGGGAAGGATTCGAACCTTCGGAACCTTTCGGTTCGGCAGTTTAGTAAACTGCTGTAATAGACCGCTCTACCACCGACCCACAAACTATTAAATTAATTTTTATTCAGTCTTCTCTATTGCACTCTCTTATTGTATTGTTCTTCCGGCGCTTTCCAAATTTTATTCCCACCCAGGTCATCATACTTTATTGATAGAAGCATAGAGTTATGATAGAGGTGGTAGGCAAAGCCGGCTGGGATTCTCCAGAAGAGGTCACCAAGATAGTAGAAAAGGTAGGCTAATACAGTATAGTATAAAGAAGATATAGGTTTCAACATATTTAATTCATTTTATTTAATTTTAATTCTTTTAAATTAATTTTAATTCATTTTTATTCAGGTTTTTTATGTTTCCCGTATAGAGGCCGTATCGGCCCTAGTGGAAAAGTTCATTCGCCGCCATGAATTTTCTATTTAAATTAATTTTTATTCATTTTTATTCAGGTTCGGCGAGCTGATTTCAGCCCCCTTTAGCACTATAAAGGGTTTTTAGTAGTGGGTAAAGAAGAAAATAGCCTAGTATAAGAAGAAAAATGTATTGTATAAAATTATTTTTGGGTATTTTTGTCTTGACTATTGTATAAAATTATAAAAATTGAAATATTATTAATCAATTTTTCAAACATCTCAATATTCAATCTAATTTTTTCTAATCTTTACTAATCTTTTCTAATCTTTATATGTTCTTATGTCTTAATCAATCTTTTATAAAATCATAGAAAATCATAGAAAACCATAGAAAACCATATATTTTCTTGCATATTTCTCTATATTTTTGTATTTTTTTGTATTTTCTTATATTATTATTATAGGTTATTTTTTATTATTATTTGTGTTGCATGTATTATTAATTGCGTGTTATTTTCTAAAATTCGGCACACTGCGGCGGGTCGGGAACTGTTTGTAAATAGGAAAAATTCAATATTCTTAAATTCAATTTAAATTAGAGTGAGAGTATATATAAATAGAAGGTGGGCCTGGGGATGGTTTATAACAAATATATATAAAATGGGAAAAAGCCTAGTTTATACACAAAGATATATATAATTTTAATTAAAAAAATATATTACTTGGTTTTAGGTTTTACATAAACCATAAAGCAGAAATTTAGATTGCCGCTTCCGGAGTAGTATATCCTTTTAATAGCTGCGTTAGATGGCAGCTTTTGGTGCGCCAATACCAATGCTTCGTGTTTGGTTTTAGACACTGAAGAAATGCGAAAGTCTTCGGCTTTGGTTAGGGTGGCGAGGGAAAGCAAGATGATGGAGATTGAAGATATAATTTTCATATGTGTAGTCACTCTAAACTAGAAAACTTCACTCGGCAAGTTTTTCTTCTCTTAGAGACTTGGTCATAGAAAAAATTAAAAAGGTTATTCATCCAAATAAATTGATTTGTCCAAATAAATGGCTTAATCGCATATCTAATAAATTTACTCTTGGAAAGATCGATTGAATAAAAAATGGCATCGCTCTTTTCGTACAGGGAGCTTCCTAATAAAAGGTATGATGTTTTCATATCTGGATCTCTTCCAGTGATGCCCTGTATTATAAATTTGGAATACTCTGAGTGCAGGCACTTAAAAGAAAGATTGCGCGAATCAACATTACTTTGGAGGAAGGCTACAAATGAAGAACACATTCCGCACTTAGAATCATAAAAGAACTTATTCATATTAAACAGTTAATTTACTTAGCAAGTTAGTCATCCATTGATCCTTATTATACTTCTCATAAAGTTTTATTTGTAGGTTTTTAACTTCAGCCGACCATTCTTTTGAAGAAAAAGAGGCTATATGCCTAGAAAATCTATACATTTTTTCCTGCCAATCTTTGTCATTCAAGTTTCCTTTTTCTATCATGCTCTTAGGATAAAGAAAATATTCTGGATAAAGTTCTTTATATGAACATTTTAGGTTATCTGGAGCAAACGGAGCAGCACCATTCATTATTCCTTCTATCATAGAATTTCCCCACGTTTCATGTTGGGCAAAGCTAATTACTACTTCCGACTTGTTTAAAATATCTAGATAATCATTTCTTCTCTTTCCATTATCCCTCAAGACGTATTTAAAGATATCCTCATGCTCCTTCATCTCTTTGGAATAGGCGGCTGAAAGTGCTTCTGGAGTGCAAATAGCCATATTATTTTTAACCACAGAGTTTAAAAGAAATATGATATTGGGATTTTTTTGTTTTTGAAGTCTGTGATTCCATAAAATCAATCCCTTTTCTTTCTTTTTCATGAATTGAATTTGTTCAAATCTATCTTTTTTAAGATAAATTGGCTTTATAAAAATTGGAATGCCTATAACATTGATATCTTTATTCTTTAATTCTTCTATCTGATCAGTTAAAAAGCTCTTGAATGTATTAGTACCAAGAAATAGGTTGTCAACCATCAACAACCCCTCTTTCTCTTTCTCTCTAGCAGCTTCCAGTTCTTCTTTTTTAAATGAAGCATTTCCAGGCTCTGAATCGTAGTGGCGAGAGCCCCTCATAAATCCAGCAATTGTAAAATTTTCTTTGAGTTCGTCGCGCCTTGGGGAAAAGATGAAATCATTCAGATTTACAAAAAGCAATGTGCGCCCTTTATTTTTGTTTTTATTTTTTAAAATTTCGTCAACATAACTTGCACTTACGCTTTGAGCTTTAGAATAGTTTCCAAAGGCAGACTCTTTAAAGTTAAATTGGAAGTTTCCCGAATCAATAAGAAATTCGCTCATTTCTTTAGCCCAGTTCAGCCTATAAAAATGAGGAAAAACTATCGGCTTAATCTGTTCGTTATTTATTTTCATTATTGCTTTGCCTTTTCAAGGTAAATATTGTAAATGTCATCGCTGACTTTCCAGTATCTTTGTAAGGTATTTGCCAAAATATCACCAGAGATATCTAATAAATTCTGTTCGTTATTGAACAAGTGTTGTTTAATGTCGGAATTACTGTTAATAAGTTGGGTTAAATTTTTTGAAAAATTGTTGAACTCAAACGGATTAATGTAATACGTTCTTTTAAAATTACTTTTTATTTGATTTGGGATTGACGCTTCTATCTTTAGAAGTATCTGTCTTTTTATTTGTTCTACTTGGTGGCTTGCTTGACTCTGTTGTTGAAGCTGGTTTTGGTTTTCTTGCACCTCTTGGCTTTGTTGGCTTTGTTGGCTTTCCATTTTTATCAGTTTTATCAATTTTAGTTTTTGCCTTCTGTGTATTTTTTCTTTTCACTGAAGACTTAGCTTCGGTTTTCTTAAATTGCTTGACGAGTTTTTCTATCTCTTGTTGAACCTCTTCCGAAGTCGAATAAAGATACTCAAAATGTTGTAGTTTTATTTTTGTCCACTCTGCCATGATGGTTAATAGGTAATCAGCGGAATATGAATATTCATTAATGTAACTATCATAGATTTGCTTATCATGTTTTTCAGGTAAAAATGATTCATCTATTTGGGATATCAATATTAATATTTCCTCTTTAGTGAAGAAGCCGAAAACTGGTTCGGAGTTGGAAAATTGAGACCCCACGGCTACAAATGATTGAAAAAAGAAATAATCGTGTTGGCTTTCATCAAATTTAAAAGAATAGCAAATATAAAAATATCTAGTAATGTCCAGTAAAGAATCTACTGTTTCACTTTTTAATTCAGCTGAGTCAAAAAGTCCGCTCTCTTGCTTAGTTTTGTTATTTGCTTTAAGCAAAAATGTTGGACAAAATGCAAAATTCAAACTCGCGGGAGTTTCGTCAAAGTTGATTTTATTCTCTAAATTTTTTTTGCAATGATTGCTTTTCATTTAACATTCTTACTATTTGATTCGAGTGCAAAAATTAATTCGCTTTTATCTTTGATAGATTTCCAAAGAATGTCTCCATTTTCAAATCTGAGATATTTAACCCAAATTGCGTTCCCACTCTGCAAGTCATAGTAGAGAGAGGTTGACCATATATCATCTACGTCTTTCTGTTCGCCAGAAGTAAAATTAAAAAGAAAAACTCCGAGATAATACAAAATATAAGCCAGTATTCTGTAATGCAGGGTGGATATTTTTTTAAAAAACATATTATTTAATACTCTGCAATAATAAATAAATATTTTTTATCTAGATGTCAAGAATATTTTTATAAATTTATGCTGCGCAAAGTAAAAAGCGCTCCTGAATAGAGCCAGCTTGACTTATCCAGAATGGATTAGTTCCAGCTATTTGTTCTTCGTTTGTATAAAAGTGTCCATATGCTTGAGCGAGTGAAGAACCTTGGATAAGTTTGCCGTTTACCACAACGGGCACCAATAAACTGCTTAATGTTGGGGCAGAGGAGGAAGTGTCCGCATTGCCCATTGAAAAACCAAAAGCGTCAGGGTTACCATTGTTTATTGCAATGAAACCCTTACAGTTATAAAATGGAGATTCGAGCACCATATCGGCAGGACTGCATGAATATTCATACGGATCGCATGGAAATGCAGAGACTACTGGTACGTTAGTTTGTTTTTCTATATAGCCAATACTTACTACTAAGTTTTTTGACGTTACTCCTGGATTAACTGTTGTCTTGCCATTAAAAACCGCCTTGCCCTGTATTGAGATACCTCCTCCCGATGGCTGTATTTGTCCAGAGTTTAAACCATTGACCCAAGCGTTTGCTTGATTGGTGAGTTCTAGCCAATAGTTGATACCATTGTCGCTACCTTGATTTTCAATTTCATCTAAAACTTGATTGACATTAAGAGAGTTTTTCCACGCTACGAATTCGCCATAAATTTGTGCATTTATGTTTGTCGTGGGGGTGCCTATAGCAATTGTCAAATTGATTTGTAAAGGTTGAAGTACCCATAAGCCGGATGGCGAAAGTTTTGCCGTGGCTTTGGTTTCGGCTAAACCGTAGACATTTTCAATAAAAAAACCCGAGCTAGGAATGCATTCGTCAGCTCCAGCAGGGGGCGTACCAAGAAAAAAGGCTACCACGGCGACCGGAAGACCCGAGCATAAATTTTGTAGAATGCTTAATTTTTCTTGTTTGACAGTATTTATAACTTGTAAGCCTTGAGGGCTTTGCATTACACGAAGCACGCATGAATTCAAAATTGTACCTTGAGATAAACCTTCTGAAGTTTTTTTTAATACTGTGAAAAATTGAATGCTTTGATAATTAAAAACAATAGAATGTTCATATATATCATCGTAGAGATTAAATGAAGAAGCGCTTACAATTGTTATTTGTTGAGCTATTCTAGTTCGCGCCACCTCCATAATTTTACCGGAAAAAGTAGCCATCCAAGCCGCCCATAAAGCGGCAATTTGCGCTCTTCCGAGCCCAGCCGCTATCAATGCACGCGTAATATTGCCGACTTGGGAAGCGGTGGCACTTAAAATAGAACTAAGACGAAAAATAATTGTAAACATATTATAGTAATGGCGATACAAATAGTATACACATATAATGTTCGAATTCTTTTGAAAAAAAATTTAATATAGCTTAACAAGCAAAAATATTAATTTTAAGTAAAATGTCTCAAGAAAGAATCGAACTTTCATTAAAGGCTTAGAAGGCCCTTGTCCTATCCGTTGAACGATTGAGACTTATAAAGTGGTAGGGGCGATGGGAGTCAAACCCACTTTCTTTCCGTTATGAGCAGATTGCATGATCGATATGCTTCACCCCTATTAAAATTCGTGGTCGAGGCCGGGTTCGAACCGGCAATGTTTACCGCTTGGGTACGAGTTCTTAAGACTCGTGTGTTTCGCCAATTTCACCACTCGACCGTCTAAATCCTATCAAAAATCTTTTTCATTTATTTTTATAAGGTATGGATGACCTTGGGTTGGACAATCCGCCGCTTTGGGTTGTTGCCGTACTCTAATTATAGTATGTGGTTTTTATGGCACTGTCAAATGTTTTTGTGCCGCGCCGATGTTAAAGAAAAACCCGCCATTTGGCGGGTTTCTCGGGCTGCGTTTTGTTTTATATTCGTTTTTTTATACTGGCGCGCCCGTTACTGGATCTCTTAAAATAGCTCCTGTTTGAGTATCGTATATTGGATTTCCGTTGCCGTCGTCGTATTCAAAATATTCGCGTGGAGAAACAGTTATCTCAAATTGAACTGAAAGTTGCGCATCAAGAGAGGCACTTCCTGAATATGTCTCCATATAGTTTTCGCCCGATTCTGAAGCACTAACAGTATATGATTTATTTACTTTAAAAATAGATGGATTGTTGTTGCAGGTGTAAGTAAGGTCAAAAGTAGCCCCAGTATCCGGGTTTGTATAATTAATATCGTCGGGACACGCTGTATCTACAGCGTGCCCAAGCCCGTCTGAAATAGCGTAAATCGGGATTTTCACATCATCGAATCCTTGTATTTTGTAAATATAATCACCAACTTTTGTATGGGTAGTCGTCCAGGTTGCAAAAACATTTTCAGTATAACCTTCGCCTTGACCAATTTCAGGCACTGTTGGATTATATAAGCCTGTATGATAAGTTAAATTAATAGCGTCGTCCAGTACATAATCGAATGAAGCATCAAACCCAAAATATGATCCAAAATATACCCGCCCTTTAGGAAAAAATAATAAATTTTCAGAATTTTCACCTTCACCATCTATAGTGAAAAATTCTAAATTTGCAACCAAAGCCTCATCCTTCTCATAATTCCAAATATATCTAGGATCCTCATCGGGATTAGCCGTTGCCTCTGTTAACGTGTAAAAAATATCAGATGCTCCGTAGTGGGAAAAGGGATAAGTAAAACCGATCGAGAATTTTAAATTTGCTCCCATATTCGAATTTTCAAAGCCGGTGATTGTCTCATCCTCCGCTTCAGGATAGGAGGAAGTGAAGACACTAGAATACGAAGTATTACTTAATATGGGGCTTACTTCATTTAAATTTATATTATTAGACGATAAATTGGAGTCATCGGGGTCGATACCATTAATGGACTTGCCCACATTAAAATAAAAAGGCCCTGGGTGCAATACTTTACGTGTCGCCAAAGACGTTTCGCCTGCTCCATCGGGGTCAAAGAATACTTCTGTTACCAATCCGGAGGATTCGCCAGCCTCTGGTTGGGTTAAGCCTACATGCCATGATCCATTTATTGTGGCTGATCCATTCTTATCTAAGTCCCAAGTAAAACCATTATTATAAGATGCCTGATTAATTGAGCATTGCATTGAGCCATTTAGACTTAAATTGATATTTATATCTGATACTTTCCAGCCTTTTGTCCTCCAATAATATGCCGATGCCCATGCTTTTGAAACAATCACGCCACCTTGCCCTGGAGTTCTTTTGTATATATCGTTAAATATTTTTTCTGATGGCGTTGGAAATGGTAACCCGTTGAATTTAGAAGAATTCATTGCATCCCATTCAGCCTGGGTCATGCTGGTTGGCTTATTCGGCTTATCTTTCCAATTTGTAGTGGCGAATGATACTTTTTTACCCATAATATTATTATTTTTTAATCTTCTATTAATCTAATATACACCTCTATAAAGAAATATTTATATTTTTTTTAAAAAAAAGTCTTTCCATATCTTACATTGGAAATCTTACTTTTATATTTTTTTCTTTATTTTGTCTTTGATATTTTTATTTTGCATAAATGGTTTCTTTCGAAGTTGTGTCGTCTTTGATATTATCATCAAACAATAGACGCCATCTCATTCTTTGAAAATTACTATTGCAATGAAAACTCCAAAGTGAATTTATTAATTCTTTTTTTGTTATATTAGCCCTTTTGGCTATTAGATCAAGTACTTTATCATATTTTGCAGGTACATTTCCTATTTTGCTTTTTATTGATTCGATTATTTTTAAATCAAAAACTGAATCATCCGGCGTGAATAAACCTTTTAGTTTTGGGCTTGAGAATATAGTCGTTGTATCAATTTTGTCGCCATCGAGCAATAGAATAATTTTATTCTTTAGGTCTGAAGGATTTTTATGAAAGAAAGCCGAAGCATGCTCATAGTCTTTAAACATGTCCATATAAACCTCTCTTTCGGGAATGAGGGTATAGCACCCATTGTATATTGCATCTAAAGCTGCCATATTCCATGTAGAATACCCCTTATGATTACAAACCCCGAAATGGCTTTGCTGCATTAAATATCCATAATTTTCAAATGGAAGCTGCTCAATGTGAACGAATGGATATGTTTTAGCTATTTCAGAACTTTCTTTATTTGCAGCATCAGTTATCCATAAAACGAAATCCTGACGCACTTGATATATTTCTTGAAATATTTTAACAACTTGTTTCCATTGAGTTGTTTGATTTAATCGATGATTGAATAAGACTATTTTTTTACCATCAAATTTTGATAAATCTATAGGTTGGTTTCCAAATTTAGTTGCGGCGGGTCGGAAGTATAAAACTTTATCATCTTTAATTTCCGCCATGTCTTGACCATTTTCACCAAACCTAGATTTAAATTCATTTTTAAATAAGGAAAAAGCATAATCATTATGAAATGCTGAATAGTCGGCGTCAATAAATCCTTCCGCTTCTCTATAAAAATATCCACCAAGATCTTCTCCAAACTTTCTAGATTCTTGGCAGTCTATCCAATGGAAAAAGTTAATTATTATTGGCTTTTCTCTTTTGGCTGTATCAAATAAAGTTCTTAATGAGCCTGCTACTTCTGGTTGGTTGTTGAGAATAAAGTCAATATCAACAGTATAAGGTATAGCATCCAGTATATGTCTTCCATAGAAATCATACCTGTTCCTATGTATACTAGTAGGATAGGGATAGTAAATGAAATCAATATTTGGATGAGCATCAAGAAACCATTGCTGTTCATTTTTTTTAAAAACCTGCTCCGGAACAACCCAAGTAAATCTATAATCTTTTGGAAAACTCTTGAGAAGCTGCTTTACATATATGAATCCGCTGTCTTTATAATAATAAAATTTCTTGCTGATCTTGTCTATGACCAGCGGGTTCATATAAATTAAGCCTCTGAGCATTATGCGAGATTATCCTAAATGCAGAAGTTTTAATACAAATTCTTTAACCAAATCTAATCTGGATTTAGGTTTATTTTTTAATTGACAACCACATTTTCCACAACTGTTTCTTGGAGTGTGTTTTCTGCGATTATTATTGTTTTTTGTTTTAGGTTGAGGGGTTCTCATAATTAATATTATACTTCTTTTAAAGATTTTTTATATTCAAAGATGGCTAAATTTTTTGCCTTAGCCTCCACTTCAATGTCTACATCATATTGAGAGAATATTTCGGGGATTTGTTTTATGTATTCAGAATGTGCCCTGTCATCTGTTTTAGATCTGCCCTCCGAATGATGAAAGACTGGATTCATATTTTTCCAAGTTAAAGTTGCAGATTTGAAAGCATCTTCGAATGACAATAGTCTATCTGGATTACAAATATAATGAAGTGAGTCAAATACAACTGGAACATTGGGAAAATAAGAGCGGATATTTGAAACTGTCCAAAAGCCAGAATGCTCATTCTCAAATGTGAGTCTGTTAAGAATATTTGGTCCTAACTTTGAAAACGATTCTCTGAAAAATGGAAGTAGAGGAATTGGATCTTTGCCGTTGCTTAAATGTATGTTTATGTGGGCTGAATGATTCTGCGGCAAACCAAGTTTGTCCATAAAATTTGCATGATGATTTAAATTCCTGATTGAATTTTCTCTAACACTTGGATTAGAAGAGCCAATGCTGCAAAATTGACCTGGATGGGTGGAACATCTGCCACCCATCTCGTAATATTTTTCTAAACAAATCTTTACAGAGTCCCATTCTGATTGATTTGAATAAAAACTATTATAAATATGTGAAAAATCAGCATGATCTCCGAGTGGAAAAAGATCAGAAGAAATTCTGTAAATCCAAATTTTATTATCTATGCAGTAATTGATTACTTTTTTTAGCTCTTGGAGGTTATTTTTATATATATCGACAAGTTTTTTTGCAGCTTGAGATTTATTTTTATTGCACCATGATAAGGTTGTTGATTTAAATTTAGTGCCAATGTAATTTTCGTGAGGAAGTGCGATGCAGCAAAATCCGATTCTTTGTTTAGCCATATTTTATATATATGATATTTTTATTGGGCAGTCAATCTGTATTAGCTCTATTCCAAGTTTTTCAGCCAAATCTAGCGAAGAATTGTCTTTTTCATACACGTCGGCATAAATAACCTTTTTAATTCCATACGAAGATAGAGACTTTAAACAATCATTACATGGAAGCAAGGTAGTGGCGGCTAAATAACATTCGTCTGGTCGAATATATCTTAGCGCATTTTGCTCTGCATGCACTACAAATTTTCTTCTTCTGTCTCTATCCGACCAATCTTCCTCTATACCAGCTGGAAATCCATTGAAGCCATGAGCAGCAACTGTATTATTATGCCTCAATAGGGTGCAACCAACCTTAACATACGGATCTTTTGATTTTAAAGATGCCACTGCTGCTAAGGCTAGTGCGTGTTGTTCCCAAGTCATTATTTAAAGATTAAAATAAATCTTGTGAATCAATCCCATTTCTTTATCGAATATAGAAGATTCTACGCCTCTAGTATTGCCCACATAGCCCTTTTTCTTGTGCCAAAAGTCACTAGCGGAGAGAGACGGCTTCCAGCACACCCTAACTCCTTGCAACTCTCTTTGTTGCATCATGTGATAGTGACCAAGATGCCAAAAGCGATGCTTGCAATCAGCCCACATACGAGATTGCTCAGTAGCCATAATTCCAACTAGATCATTAATTTTCTCTTCATTTCCATGAGTATATCCAATAAGATTCTTTCCATAAGTATAATACTTCCTAGGCATGGGTGAATTATTAACTGTTACATTTTTATCATTTTCATATTTGACTTCTAAAAGATCGCCAAGCATAAACTCTGAAAGATAACCGTGATTGCCAGAAACTATTACAACATCAACCGGTGCAACAGTTTTTAGTTTTTCAATACTTTCAATTACAATTTTTCGACCCTCTCTTAAAATTTTCTTAAACCTGGAGTCAGTGTCTTGATGTGTTCCAGCGGTTGTTGTATTTTGCTCGTTGTCAATTTGAAAAAAATCATTGCCGAATGGGAATACGATCCTGCTAACTGGAAATTTAGAAATAGCATTGAGTGTGTAATCAATTGACTTGTTCAAAGCCATCGCTGCTTCCTTCATATCATAATGTTCTCCAGCTTCTTCAGCCCATGCAAGTTTTCCCCAGTGCAAGTCAAATGGAGCAAATTCCAATAACAAACCATTTTCCCTATTTTTATACTTAATAGGGAATGATTTCTGAACGTAACTTGCAAGTTCCTTTTTCAATTCGTTTATACTTTGACCCAAGGTTTCTTTCTTCTTGAGATACACCTTGAAGTTATAACCCCTTGTATTTTCTTCGATAGTGTAGTGATCGACATTCCATTTTGATTCGTCAACGCCACATGCCTTCAAGGTTTGCTCCAAGCTTTTACCTCCCGAACATGGAAGTGAAATTGATCCGTCGTCACATATCATATCTTCTAATGCTGGCTTTTTACTTTTTACGCTTTTTGCTGTTTTATTATTTTTCATTTTAAATTATTTTTATTATACAATTTTTTAATTTTCAGTTTAGTCTTCTTTGCTCCACGATGTTCTGACCATGAAAAAGGTGACATCCAATCAAATTCTTCATTTGTGGTATGTATATATTTTAATATATTTTTCGGATCTTCATTTTTAAATTTTTCAGACTCTGCGAATAAGCTAATGAGTATTTTTTCCTTTTTTGTCATTTTTTTGTTGATATGTCAATATTATTAATTTGTGAGTTCTAGATTTTGTATGTTTTTCAGGGACTTATTCAATAGGTTTTTAATATAATAATCACACGAATCAGCATCTTTAATCTGCACGAGAGCTTCCTTGAAATACAGTGGATTTGTTAGTGAATAAGCTTTAACCTCTTCATGTTTAAAGAAAAGGGAAATGAATCTTTCCTCGGAAAGCACTGGTAGGAAGAATCTAAGAAATTCTTTGTTTTTGAGAATGAATGGGATGGAGCTTTGGTATGTATTTTCCACTGAAAGAAAATCTTGCGCCAGTTTAAAATCTGTTTTTTGAAAAATTTCCTTCAGCTTGTCTTCAACATTTCCAATAGAGATAGAGGTAATCAATTTGGAAGGATTGGATTCGAGCGGAAGAACGTCAAAAACATCACCGCCAAGATTATACATCTCTATCGCATAGTCAAGTCGCCTTGGTGATACCAAAATTTGAGTAGATTTGCTCAATCCATTCCACCATTCGATAGCGGCTTTTCCAATTTCTGCACCAAATTTATTTGAAAAGTAAGTCAAGTCTGCCTGATAGGGAAGTTTTATCTGAACTTGAAAACGATCTAATTGAGCCGGATCAAGTTGTTCAACATCATACGATTGATCAATCTCATCATCACTGAAGGGATTTATTCCAACCCACACGGCTTTTAATGCTGGAAATTTTTTGCCATTAATGCTCTTGAATTGAATCAGTTCCATCGAGCCATTTCTGACTTTCTTGTGGGTTCTGTTATACTCATCAATAAAAATTGCTTTTATATTCCCGATAGCAAAATGCTTTGGCAATACGAAATCAAGATAATGATTACCTTTATCGTCCTTTTCTTCTCTTGGTACTCCAACAAAATCAATGAATGGATCCATTGTGGATCCAGAAAGATAGAGCCAATTACCTTCACCAAATTCTTCGTTGAAAACTTGAGAGATGATTGTTGTTTTTCCAGTTCCAGCTCTTCCTTCCAACAGCACGTTTTGATCATGCTTGAGATAAAACTTAAGTTTTGCTACTAATTTCTGGTAGTCGAAGTTGGATTTCATCCTTCTTTTGTAGATTTTTTTTGTCCGTGAGTCAAGTTTTTATTCAAAATCTTTTAGCAAATGAGTGTGCGAATCTTTAGGGATACAGGATTTATTGTCTTCGGATAGAAACCAATACCATTTTTTTGCATCTTGAGGCTTAACATTGGTTCCATGTCCATCTGTTAAAACAAATACTGCTGCAGGATATTTTTTTCCTTCTTTTTTAATTGATTTTTGGATGAAGCTCTCTATTGAGATAAAACACGTTCCTCCAAATCCATAAAGCTTTCCAACGTTTATATCAGAGTCTTTCAACTTATAAACCTGAGTATCAAAACAATAGTAATGAACATTGAATTTTTCTTTTGGAAGGGAATTTGCTGCGCGCCAAAATCTTGGAGCTAGATCGGCGCATGATCCAGAAGTATCAAGCATCATCCAAACATCTATTTTTTCATCTTTTGTTTTTTTGATTTCATATTCGATCTCGGATGGAATAAAGAAATCGGTATTAATTAAAGAGTTCCTGCGCGATTTTACAAGCCAATGATTTTCTTCCTTTTCGGCTTTTCCGAATTTTAAACTCCACTTTCTAATAACAGTTTCCCATTTTTTCTTTTTTTTGGGTTTTACTTTCCCTAATAATTTTACCATTCCTCCAGCGGTATTACCTCTTGTTTTTGATTTATCTTTTTTATCGTCTGGCTCTTCTTTTCTAGCCATTCTTTCGCATATGTCTTTTAAGCTGGCGGCTTCTTCTTCAGAAAGGGATTCGGCTAAATCTTGAACAGCTTTTTCGCCATCTTCGCCATCGAAGGAATTAAGCGACTCATGCGAATTTGTTTCCAAATCTCCTTCTCCAGAATCTCCAGAGCCCATGCCGCAAATTGATATTTTTTCTACATCTCCATTTTCTTTTATTTTATTGAAATAAAATTCATACCCCTTATCGTTCGGGACTTTTTCTTTTTTAAAGACAGTATTAGCCCAACAGAACTTGCCTTTTGGATCTATGTTTTTCTTATCAAATGCAAAATATTTGACCAACATTTCATTTATTGGTATATCGAGACAAGCATTTGTTAATTCTGGGTTCAATTTTGTATTGATAGAGCATGCTCGTTTTCCATGCTCTAATATCACATGAAGACACTCGTGGCAAATAATGAAGTTTTTCTTTTCTTGTGAAAGTTTGTTCCAAAATTTTTTATTGATTAAGAAATCGATACATTGATTTTCTTTATTAAATACTACGCAGGCCGTCGGAACATTTTTTGCATTCGTATAACATGGTCTTACTAGATCCCAAAATTTATAGAAAACTCCGTGATGCTTGATAATGTCTCTGGATATTTCAGAAAATTCTGAATATGCAATTGGTTCATAAAAATCTTTCATACAAGAAGACTATTATCTATATATGTAATTTGCCCGCTTGTCAAGCGGATAATTTTAGCTATTCGGAAGAATAGTATTCAGTTTGCAGTTTTAAATTTACAATAGAGGTATTACTAGTAAAGCTTAAATCATTGAACAGAACTTTATTCGTTGGCTGAATAGTTAATCTTCCATTATATAATTCAATAAATTTAAATTCTTTTGATTGTTCCGGAGCGTTCGAGAAACCATCGCCAATTGGGGCAATTGTGAATAAATACGTTCCATCTACGAAATTATCTTTAATTTTACATGAACAACTTAATCCTTTTAAATATGTATATTCTACAGCGGTCCAATCATATCCATAGCAATCCCATAATTGAGCGTCATCTGCTTTCCAGATTTTTTGTCTGGGATTTTCTGAAAATGCAATGGCATGTGGAGGTAACGATCTATAAACTGCTCCATTTTCAAACATTATATTCAGCCCCCAGGCTCTACTTGGAAAACTAACAAGACCAAACCAAACTGCTCTCACAAATCCTGTTGGACTTTTATGAGTAAAAGTAGAGTCAACCCAAATGTATTGGTGTTTTGGTATTGATCCGATTAAAGTATTCATTTTTTGATATCAAAATCGTCTTCACTTATTTGATTAGTATAGTTGTGGCGGTTTTCGACAATTAAATTAAATAAATTCAAAATTTCTTTTTCGAATTCTAACTGCTTATCATCCTCAAGTTTAGAAATCATAAAATCTATAATTGATACGCACATTCCTGCTACGATTGCTGGATCTAAACTCGCCGTGTTGATTTGTCTGCAAGCTGGTAGTTCCTGATCAACTATGCCAACCTCGAAAACTGGAAGAAACGATGCTTTGTTCATGATATTTCATTTTGAATATAGAAATTTATAACCAAAAAATAAGTATGTTGATATTGCAAAAAGCAAGAGAGAAATTAGTTTAATTTTTAGTTTTGTTGTCATTATTTTAAACTCCAATTTATTATTATTCAATATTTTTGTTCAATTTCAATAATCTTTCGAATCCTCTTCTGCATGCAATATCGCCAATTGCCCAATCGTCCCTTGAAGTTTGCTTTTTTGTCCAATCTTCAATAGTTTTAACAGCATTGATTACTTTTTTTGGAACAATTGTCGTGCTTGCGTCCGTGTTTTTATTTTCTTTTGCGCTTTTCATTTTTTAATATATTATATTCACCAAACTCATCCAGCTTTAGGAACAAACAAGTTTCCACCTTGATGTTCTTTCCATTGTTTTACAGGTGTTACCAAGTCTTTGCCGAGCCTTTGGGAAGCAAATCTTAAAATTCTTAAATTAGGCCATGCCATTGGTCTAACTTGGATAATTTCTTCAAGCGCTTCTACCGGAGTTTTACCCTGCAATACCCAGGAGATTAATCCTACTGCTGTTGATCTAGACACACCAGCAAAGCAATTAATCCCAAGATTATAAACAATACTGGAATTAACCAGCGGTTCGATAAAAGAAATAATATTATTGACATGTTGTTCTCTTGGCCCTTTCTCTTCTATGTTTTTTTGAATATATGGCTCGCTATCTTCATCAGACCAATCGTAAAAATATTGTGCAAAATGTTTAATATTTCTTTTACATAAGTTTCCTCTCATCATTCTGATTTTATTCTCGTCCCCTTCATCGACCGTAGAAATCCAAGCATTTTGCTTAAGCTCTTTGAAAGAACTGGATACCGCATCAGAAAGATCTGTTATTGTGACACTATTGATCATTAAATTTATTTAAAAATTGCCTTAAATCCCAACTGTAAACGCCGTAATCGCCATCGTCGAGTATAGGACAAGTCTTTCCTCTCATAAAATTATCCCACTCTTCTCGCAAATTCAATGGAATATTGATTAAAACTTCACTTTCTTTAATAGCTTGGGATTCTGATGCTTTTTCTTTTAAAATTTGAATCCAGTTAGTCATTTTATTAAAAATAAAGCCCGTTGAGTTTCTTGAATTGTTTCTTTATATTCTGAAATTTTAGTATTTAAATACTCCTTATCAATAATTTTTGGCTTACCGTGATCTGTTATTACCAACTGAGAATCAATGCCGCTACTGATAACATAGCCATATCCATCCATTTCCCATTCGTGATTCAAGATTTTAAATTTAGAAATAATTTTTCCAAGCTCGTCTTCTATCTTTTTTTCTACGCCTCTTGAATAAGGTAAGTCATCCCAAGATCCGACTATTTCTGGATACTTTACGGATGCCTCCATGAATTCATAATCATCAAGGGTGAAGTTGGTAACTGTTGTGATATTTTCCATAGCTTCTTTAAAATTAAACTTACTTCCCTCGCTGTAAGGTGTTGTAAAATTAATTTCCTGCAATTTGTTCTTTGCTTTAAGAAGTGCTACTTCTTTTTCTAATTCTTCTACTCGTTGCTCAATGTATCTCATAAAGGTCTCCTATTTTATATTTTAACCAATCGTCCTTAGTTACTAAAACTTCTGTTAATCCCTCCAGTTCGTCCTCTACGTAGAGCGAATATCGCTTAAAAAACCAAAACCCCCAAGCATCTTTGTAATAGATTTTCATTTATATTGCTCAAGACCTTTTTCCAGAATATCTGAAATAATCTCATTAACTGAAATGTCTTTATCGCAAGATTCTCTGATAAGAAATTCTAGAATTTCTCTTTCGACTTCGGCTAAATCAATATCAATAGTGGCAAATTTTTCAAGTAAAATTCCCTCATCTGTTTCTTTGATAGAAAACTTGTCTCCTTGTTTGATATTGAGTTGAGCTAGTTCGTCTTCTGTGAACTTAACACAGACATCTCCTGTTGATTCTACGGTTTTTTTAATCATATCTTTTATCAGTGTAAGATGTTTTTTGTTCATTGTCAAGATCTCATATTAGAAAAGATAGCAATGCTAGTATCATCACATATGGAAAGTATCCTAGATTCATGGACGCAGCCATACTCAAATGTAAAATGACTCCTAACAGGGCGTAAGCAATTTTAGTATCTTGGAATTGCAAAAATACAATAGCAAGATATTGATAATAAATTATTAGTTTCGAGCCCAAAATTTGTATTGTTTTATTTTCAAAAAATTTAGAAAATAGGTTATTTTTCCCATATATTGGGGAAATCGTAGCTAAGTGCATAATTTCTCCACTAATCCAATTTGCATCATTTATCTTTACAAAACTTGTATAAGCATACATTAAAATTAACATGTACTGGATTGATAAAATTGAAGCGCCTGGAACCATCTTAGTAGCTTCGTTTACAAAAGAGCCGGTGAATATTAAGCAATCAATTGAAAAAGAACATGTGCATGGAGAAAGTAAAAGAAAAAACAAAATTGCTCTCGCTACAATATCTCCCGTAGTTCCCATGAAATAATTAATTTTGTCAATTATGCATAAAAATAAAAATGAAAACAGCAGAATGGAAAGGTTTCCAAAAATTCCAACGACGCACATTACATTTGCGAAAATTGATAAGCTCAAAACCGTATTACTTGAAAATAGTGAAAATATTTTATCTTTGATATTGTTTTTCACATTTAGATTTTTTAATATTAAATTTATGTCCCTGAAGTTTTTGATCTGCCAGAGTAAAAAAAATAAAAAAAATACAAATCTATAAATTCCTAAATTTAAACTACTCACTTCGAAAGTAAATGGATAAAGAATAAGGTTAGTAAAGTTCATATATTTTTTTCTTTAAAAAAAGTGGAGATTTTTTATTTTGCCAGATAAATTGCTTGCTTATTAATTTATTAGGTTCTTTTTTGCCAGTTCTTATTGATGCACGCTCATTTTGAAATTCTTTTAGAGAAAATGGCAAATAATTTATTATAATTTGATTGATTACTTTTTCATTCTTTTCTGCATAATCATTAACATTTTTTATTATTAACTTATTTAAATAATTTTTGTCTGAATTATAATGCGAAATTAAAGCCAAAATAAAAAATTTGTTTTTAAAATTAAGCGATCCAAAACTCAAATCCTCCGCGCCTATCCAGATTTTTTTTTCTCCATTGTAAAATTCGCATTCGACAACTAAATCGTAAAATTGTTCATTTGACATTTCAACGAATAAGCGCCACTGAGGAAAAATTGACCCATATAAATTGCAAAAATTGCTGACTATACTTCTCCCAAAGGAATCGAGAGGTTTAATTGGTTTAAGTGGATTTAAAAATGCAAAATATCCCTCATAGAATAATAAGGAATAGACATATAAATAAAAAATTAATCCGGAGAAGATTATGTATATTGAAACAATAGTATCTTTCATCAAGAAACTTTATGAGTTGAAAACATTTTAATTATAAAAGTTTTTCTAGTAAATCTTTTTCATTACAATTAAATTCGCATTCTGTCCAATCTCTACTTTGAACGCTATCTTCATATTTATCATCTAGCGATGTATACGTGGTCTTAAGTGCTTTTTTAGCATCATTACTTAATTTTGATTTTAATAGGGCTAAAATGTCTTCAACATCTTTATCGTCCAAATCAAACTTTAATTTGCTACCATCGTACTTTGATCCGTATCCAAAGTCAATTGTTAATTCTACATGAGGGTTAAATTCTCCAAAACATTTTCCTGAAAAGTCTGAATAGTAGACCACTTCTTCTCTCTGGGCTGGTTTAGTTGTCTTTTTCATTTTAAATGTTCTTTGACTACTTCCCACAATGAGGGAATATCATAACATATTTCTTTGCCATTCTCGTCTATTGCCAAATTCACCTTATCATTAAATCCAATTCTTTCATAAAGATACCAATCAACCCATCCATGACCTTCCTCATCGAAGACTCCTTTCATAAGGATATCAATTATTTTAAAATAAGAATCCTCGAAATCTAAAAGATCTATATCTAATTTGTGCAGCGCCCATGATCTCTCCCTTATTTTTTCAATTGTGTCAATGAGTTCTTTGAATTGTTCATATTCCATATATTAAAATTCTATTTTTAGAGTTGTGAAAACATTAGCTTCTTTTATTTCATTTTTAAAACAATCCAGATCTATGGTCGAAGCATTAGACATACTGATAATATATCTGTGATCTTCATATATTTTAAATAAATGTTCTAATTTGCCGCTTGATGTCAAGCGCTTGCTATCTTGCTGGAAGTAATTAGCGCCGCCATTGAATTTTAATTGAGCAAAACTAGTATTAACACTAATTAGGATTAAGGCTAATGTAATTCTCATCGGATGTTCCTGATGATAAAATGGTTTATGCTTGCAAAAAACGATGAAATTTTATAACAAATAATTCCAACCTTTTTCCAAAACCAGAGCCATCCAGAGTATTTTTTAATTTTATATTTGATGCTATTTTGCTCAGCCTCATGCTTTTTCCAAAATTCGTCCATTTTTGTTTTACGATTTTCATACCTCTCAACTTTGGACAACTCAATTTTATCCAGTTTACCATAAATAAAGTAGGAAGTAAAATCAACCCACATAGATTCCTCATCATTCAAGTCAAAAGTCTCGTAAAAAATAATCTTACCATGAAAATCTACTTTCTTCGTTTCTTGTTTGACGATTTTTTCATCTTTGACTATATTCCAAGGTTTGTAATCTTTTTGCTTCTTTTCCTCTTCTGTGTAGTAGGTGTATTCGTATTCTATTACCTCTTCTAATAATTCTCCGTCTTCTGAGATAATATAATTCTCCAAGCAGTTGTCCAAATCTTTAGTTTGAAACGCTGCTTCGTTCCACTTTACAGAAAGACTTTTAAGTTCATCTGTTAGTGGTAATTCTTTCTTGCATTTGATATATGAAAACATTCCCATAAGCTTTATTTTAAAATATTTTTTGTTGTTGTCAAGTCCAAAAATAATTTCTGCGTTTAACAAATTCTGTTAAAATTTCGGTATCTTTAGTTTCAATCAATTCTTCAATTCTATTTACTTCCTTGTATTTTACTTCGTAAGGAATACCATCATCAGCCATCTCGAGCATTTTTTTACCATCTTCATCAACCGTAGGTTTAAACATATCACTAAAGTTTTTAAATGGTGGATAAGCATTTTCTAAATCCTCATTCAGTTGCGGTCTTTCTACAAGAATGTATTTATAAGTACTCTCCAACCATTTTGCAAATTCACTATGTTGCTCTGTGGCTTCCCAATCTACGATGTCTGCTTTGTATTCGTCTTCGTAAAACTCTCTAATAAATTCAAAATTAACATCGACCATTAAGTGAGAAATGTCTCTATAGGTTCTAGGAATAAATTTACGAATTCTTTGATTAGACGGACTAAAGATTGGCCTAATAATTTCCCAATAATACATTCTCAAACGAGAAGGAAAAATGTCAATAACGTCCCAAACGCCATACTTCTCGAATAGATAACTTCTGATCTTACTAATAAAACTTTTCTTTTTTTTGGGAAAGTCTTTCAAACAATGATTTCTGGCTATAAAGTTTTTTTCATTCATGTTTTATATATTAGTATAATATTTAAAAACTGTCAAGACTTATTCATCCACTCTGTAAATTTTTCTGCTGTGTCTAGTAAATGTTTTTCACACGCCAACATAGCATCTTCTTCTGTTTTATAAAACTTATTAGAAAATCTTGTCATATCATCATCATACTTCCCAAAATATAATCCAGCAACAAACCCTTGATCAATTCCCACGTTATAATGTTTATCTGTAACATATTCCCATCCAATAACAGGAACTTTAGCAGAATACCAATGTGCTGATTTATCATCGCACCACTTTTTTTTCCAATTTAGTTTAGTTTTCATAAAGTATTTTCAATTTGTTTAGAGTTAATGACGTTTTGTAAATTTTCTGATTCATTTTTATGTTGAATCATTTTATCAGCAATGTGATATGATGTCATCACCAAATGGTCAATTTCTATGCCTGTTCCATTTGCAAGTAAACCTTGTAATGCTTGTCCTGCGAAGTAATCTTTTAATTCTATATTCATTTTAAATTCAATAAATAGTCTATATATTTTTGCAAGTTTGTCAAGTCTTCTTCTAGGATTCCGCAAACTTCTAATTTTGCTGTTGGGCCTGAATAATCTTTTCTGTCATGCAATACTACTTCTGGGTAGTATCTCAATTCAAATGTAAAATAATTTTCAGTCCATGGGGATATTGCTTCAAGATGAATTCTTTTGATTTTTTCATGCTGACTTTTAAACCCAAATTGCCAAAATGACATCGTTTCTTCTATGTCTGGTTTTTCGTTAGCAACCGACATATCTCGCCAATTGCTAGAATAACGACCATCTGAATACCAAAAGCATTCAAGCTTTTCAAAACCATGTTCTTTTAAAACTTCTCTAAAAGAATCTACCTTTTTAATTATTTTGATTAGTTCTGGACTCATATGTTATTTCATTAATCTCATCTCTAAGTCTACTACAATCTTTGTCTGTAGGTCAAGCATGTGCCTAAGTTTTTCTTTTTCTTCAAGAAGAGGATTTATCATAGTAATAATGCCTTCACGTATTCTTGCACCATATTCCTGCGCCGTTGTATTTTCGTCTCCTAACCCACAACTTAAGT
>Ga0247837_1004483_pt1 | contig 22374 bp, 9 predicted proteins | sample LaCtaG_2_FD_187115 | JGI IMG/M metagenome (GOLD analysis project Ga0247837, IMG submission 187115) | Freshwater microbial communities from meromictic Lake La Cruz, Castile-La Mancha, Spain - LaCruzMarch2015_14.5m | ecosystem: Environmental > Aquatic > Freshwater > Lake | place: Spain: Castile-La...
TTAACAACTTTAATGTTGAATCTTCTCCCAAGGCTAATCAACCCAAGAAAATAATTGCAAAATCTTCTGATTCCTCTAAAAGTGGGAAAAGAGGAAGACCTTCAAAAGTAGTTGTAAGTCAAGCTCCTTTAGTTGTTAAGCCTGTAGATGATAAAAATGCCTCTAAAGCTAAAGTAGTTAAAGCAACTACTCCTGTGTCGGGTGCAGTTAAGCGCGGAAGACCAAGCAAAAAGTCTACTTCTTCGGAAAACAGTACTCCTAACTAATTAATTGTTTTTTTAAATTATAAAGCCCTTCACCAAGGGCTTTTTTTTTATAACTTTTTTAAATTTATAAACTAATGTAGTTGAATTCAACGATTAAAACTATTAGGTTTGGGCTTTAAATGTTTTACAATGAAATTACTTCAAAATAAAGTTGCTATAATAACTGGAGCCACACGGGGTATTGGGAAAGGAATTGCTTTAAAATTTGCTCAGCAAGGTGCCAATATCGCTTTCACTTATATGTCTAGTGAAAGTAAAGCAAAAGAATTAGAAATTGAACTTTCAGCACTAGGTATTAAAGCGATAGGATTTAAATCGAATGCTGCAGATTTTGCTGAAGCTGAAAATCTTGTAACAAATGTTTTAAAAGAATTTGGAGACCTACATATTGTAATTAATAATGCAGGCGTTACTAAAGATGGTCTTTTAATGAGAATGAGCGAACAACAATGGGACGAAGTTTTAGATACAAATCTTAAATCTGTTTTTAATCTTACTAAAGCTGCAATGAAACCAATGCTGAAGAATAGATTTGGTGTTTTTGTTAACATGAGTTCTGTAGTTGGTGGCAGTGGAAACGCAGGACAAGCTAATTACGCAGCATCAAAAGCTGGTATTGAAGGCTTTACTAAATCTGTTGCTCAAGAACTTGGTTCAAGAAACATTAGAAGTAATGCAATTGCACCGGGATTTATTGAAACTGAAATGACAGGCGAGTTGAATGAAGAAGTTAAGAAAGGATGGTTATCTGTTATACCTTTAAAAAGAGGAGGAACGGCAGAAGAAGTGGCTAATGTAGCCTTATTTCTTTCATCTGAGTTATCCTCCTATGTAAATGGTCAAGTTATTAGAGTTTGCGGTGGAATGCAAACCGCTTAACAATTATTATTTTGAATTTAGAATTTGTATTTGAATACCCAGTTTGGTATTTTGTTTTTTGCATAGCTTTAGGTTTTTTATTTTCCTGGCTGTTATATAGGAAGTTAAATAGTTTTAAAGATGCCAAATCTTGGCTAATCAGAGTACTATTTGTACTTAGGTTTGCTGGAATTACTATCATCAGTTTCTTATTACTTTCTCCTTTACTAAAATATATTCAAAGGGAAGTTGATAAACCAATAATTGTATTAATTCAGGATGATTCTGAGTCTATTTTGCAAAAGAATACTGGGAAATTTATTCAAAAAGAATATGCTGAAAATTTAAAAAGTTTAGTTAAAAAATTGGAAGAGAATTATCAGGTAGACCAATATAGTTTTTCGGATAAGATTTCAGATTCTATTAATTTTAATTTTAATGGAAAGCAAACTGATATTTCTAATGCACTCCTTGAGATAAATAATTCATATTTAAACAGAAATGTTGGAGCAATTATATTGGCAAGTGATGGTATCATTAATAAAGGAGCAAATCCAATTTACATTAAAAATATTCTTAAAGCTCCAATTTACACAATAGCACTTGGTGATACTACAATCCAAAGAGATTTATTGATTCACAAAGTAAATCAAAATCAAATTGCTTATTTGAACAATACTTTTCCTATTGAAGTCCTTGTTGATGCTAAAAAATTACAAGGTAAATTTTCGGAATTAACGATTTCTCAGAATGGTAAAAAAATTGCGAGTCAAAATCTAACAATCGAAAATAGCAATTGGACAAAATCATTCCAATTTCAAATCAAAGCAGAAAAAGTAGGTATTCAAAAATACTCAATCTATTTAGAAACAATAAGTGGAGAATTTACCACTTTAAATAATCAGCGAGATATATACATCGATGTTATTGATAGCAGACAGAAAGTATTGCTATTAAGTGCATCTCCTCATCCTGATATTGCAGCTATTAAATTAGCAATTCAGTCGAACGATAATTATGAAGTTAATTCATATTTGGTAGATAATTTCGATGGTAATTTAAAGGATTATAGCTTGGTTTTTTTACATCAAGTTCCATCTAAAAATGGCAATAGTTCTAAGTTGTTTTCAGAGTTAGAAAATTTAAAACTGCCTTTATTTTTTATTACTGGAGAACAAACCTCTTTAGGTAACTTAAATTCCTTACAGAATATTATTCAACTTACTGCTCCAAGGGGAAGTAGTAATAATGTAACGCCAATTTATAATGAAGGGTTTTCTCTTTATACCGTTAGTGACGAGTTAAAGAAAAGTTGGCAAAACATTGAAAGTTTAAATGCACCGTTTTGTAATTACAAAGTTTTAGCGGGTGCTAATATATTTTTAAAACAAAAAATTGGTAGTGTAAATACCGATTATCCTTTGTTGGCCTTTAATGGAAATGAAGAAAGAAAAATGGGAATTTTATTGGCAGAGGGAATTTGGAAATGGAGGTTGCAAAATTATCTTGTAAATGCCAATCACAATCTTTTTAATGAGTTTATATTTAAATTAATTCAATATTTGAGTGTTAGAACTGAAAAGAAGAATCTTTCGGTAGTTACGAGAAAAAGTTTTTTTGAAAATGAGTCAATATCTTTTGAAGCAGAAGTTTACAATGCTTCATTTGAGCTAGTAAACACACCTGATGTATTTATCACTGTTACTGATTCTGCTCAAAAGAAATACCAATTTACATTTTCAAAAACACAAAATGCATATAAATTGGATGCAGGAATTTTTCCTTCAGGTTATTATTCTTATGAAGCAAAAACTAGTTTATCTGGGAAGGCATACTTAGATAAAGGCTCTTTTTTAATAAAGCCTGTGGTTGAAGAAATAACAAATACAACTGCTAATCATTCTTTGTTAAAAGATATTTCAAACAGAAATAATGGAGAAATGGTTATTCCAAGTAATATGATTACTTTATCTGATTTAATAGGAAAAAGGGAAGATGTAAAACCAGTTTCTCATAGTGAAATCAGTTTAAATGAGATGATAAATCTTAAATGGTTGTTTTTCTTAATTTTATCATTATTAGCTATTGAATGGTTTCTTAGGAAAAGAAATGGTTCATACTAATTTATCTTATATTTGAAAACTACTTTATTCACTTACATTCAAATTGATAAAATATGAATAGGCGTATTTTACTTAAACAAATAATTCTGGGATTGCCAACTGCAGCGGTTTTGCCATCTCTCATAAGTTCATGTGCAAAAGAAGTGTTGTTGGAGGATTTCAAATTCAAAGGAAGTGTAATTGTTATAGGAGCAGGGGCTTCAGGTATTTACGCTGCAAATTTGTTAAGAGAATACGGGGCTCAGGTTACACATCTAGAGGCAAGGTCTATTGTTGGAGGTAGAATGAAAACCAATACTTCTATTCCGGGAATTAAAATCGAATTGGGAGCTGAAGAAATTCATGGCAAAAGGTCAATTTTGTATGATATGGCTCAGTTTAATGTACCAAGCAGTTTGTTACCATTTCCTGGCGATGATTATTATTTTCTTGAAAATCAATTAAGGTCAAAGAATTTTTTAATTGAATCTGCTAACCTAGAAGGTGCTGGAGCAACGATGTTTCAGATAATAGATAGTTTTGCCAGTTATCCCGGTGGAGCCCAATCTGTTTCCCAATATTTAACTGAAAAAGAATTAGATGCTCGATTTCTAGAAATTGCTAATGCTCTTATTGGAAACGAATATGGCGCTGATAATAATAGAGTTGGAATGCTTGCTCTTAAAGAAGCAGAAGAAGGATATTCTTCAGGTGAAGAGGGGCAAATATTAAAAGATAAGTCGTTAATAGAGTTATTTGAGATTGCTTTTTCTGAAGATATCAATCAAGTTAAATTAAATAAACCTGTTGAATCAATAAATTACGAAGGAGCGCAGGTTATTGTAACAACAGAAAATGGAGAATCCTTTACAGCGGATAAAGTGTTAATTACAGTTCCTTTAAGTATACTTAAAAACAATTCAATTACATTTATTCCATCATTGCCTGCCGATAAATTAGATTCAATTGATACTATAAAAATGGACAATGGACTAAAAATAGTTCTTCAGTTTAATGCACCATTTTGGGATGGAAATACAGCATCTATAATTGGAGGTTCCAAAGTGCCTGAATATTGGATAACTGGCGCAGGTAAAAATGAAAATGTCAACTTGGTTACAGCTTTTGTTATGGGTGAAAAGGCTGAATACATGGCCGGTCTGTCCGATTCTCAAAAGATTACTGAAATTCTTGAGGAGCTTTCTTTAATATATCCAACAGGTAATGTTTCAGGAAAATACAACGGAATCAACATCATTCAAAATTGGTTGCAAGAACCTTATATAGAAGGCGCATATTCATATCCGTCGCCAGGCAGTGAAGGAAAACGGACAATCTTAGCCTCACCAGTTGTTAATAAATTATATTTCGCAGGGGAAGCAACCAATTTTAATGGTCATTTAGCAACTGTTCATGGTGCAATGGAAAGCGGATACAGAGCAGTTAAAGAAATACTTGAAGCATGAAAAATATTCTATTCTTTATTTTATTCATTTTTTTCTCATGCTCTTTAAGGGCACAAAATTATTTAAATCTCTATACTGGTTATGGGATAACAGCTCCGAAGGAATTAAACAAATCTATTGAAGCTTTTAATTATTCACGGTCATGGTTAGCAGAAAAACAGCCTTTGTTTCAGAAAACTTTTACTTTAGGGTTAGGGTATACTGGAATTTTAGCAAAGGGACTTTTTTTATCTCCCGATTTTCAATATAATATTTCAAAGTCATTATCTGAGAATTCAAATTTCAAGACGAGTATTGAAATGCATTGGTGGAGAGGTAATATCAATTTAGATATTTATCCGCTTGAATTTGGTCTAGATAGTGTTGGTTTTAGATTCAGACCTTTTGTGAGAGTGGGAGGTGGAGCTTCTGCTATTTTGCCAAGAATTTACTTCAATGATTCCTTAGCAACAATAAATGATGAGGACTATACGCCCCATTTTTGGACTTATCAATTTTCTGGAGGAATTGGATGCAGGATTTATTTAAACAGGATAATTGATATTATGCCGTTTGTTCAGTATAATTTTCAACCTTCTGTGGATGTTGAGGATTTTGACTTAGCACTTCACGGAACTTCAGTACCCGGATTAAGCAATGTTTCAAGAGTATCAAATTTACAATTCTTATTAAGTGTTTCATTTAAACTAGGAAGAGCCAGAGAGCTAATTCCTGAGCAAAAAGAACCTAAATCAAAGAAAAAGAAAAAGTAGTTTGATTAGTTTACAAATACTAATACCAAGTAAAGTTCGTTAATGCATCACTTAAAAACTAAAAAACAATGAAGAAGTTATTTTTAATTGCCTCAATTTTTACAAGTTCTTTTGCTGTAGTTACTGCTCAAACAACAAAAAAAGAAGTTTCGACTGGAGAAAAGGTTAATGCTCCTGCAACGAAGTCCGATCCTTCTAAACAAGCTGTTAAACCAGTAAATCCGACTTCTAAACAAGTTGCTATGCCTCCTGCTAATACGCAAAAACAAGATAGACCAGCTCCAAAACCTGCAGCACCGCCTGCTATAAAAGAAGATAAAAAAGCTGAAACTGCACCTTCAAAAGCTCCTCTTAAAAAAGACGGAACTCCTGATAAACGTTACAAAGCCAATAAACAAAAATTGAAAAAAGACGGTACTCCAGATATGAGGTACAAAGAAAATAAACCAGTAGAAAAAAAGAAGAATTAGTTTTTTCAAAAAGCTAAAGCGCCCAATGAATTAGATTCGTTGGGCGTTTATTTTTTATCTACTTTATTATAAGTGCTTACACAAGGTTAAAATCGATTCATCATGGCGCAAATGATTTTGCTATTTCTATTAATTGCCCCATCAAAATAAAAGTTACAAATAAAAATGAGCTTACAAATTTCTTTGGAGTGAATAAAGCATTGAATTTTATTGAAAGTAGCCAGTAAACTAGTAGAAATATACATGGTGTAACGAACAAAAATTCAACAAGATAAGCATGAATCGTACAGAATTGTGGTAACATTATATATATGAATATAAATGGAATAAAATTGAACATCACTTGATTTAACATTTTGATCCGTTGGCTTTTAATAACTAAAATCATTACACCTATTGCAAAAAGAAGCGTTAAACAATTTCCAATATGTTGTTCTGAAATGGAAGAAAAGTATGGAGAGTAAGTAGATTTCAAGTAGAAAGAAGAGCCATCCAAACCTGACCGGTAAAAAAAATCTGAAGACGTGTCTTTCAACATTAAATGCCTCTGGGCAATTATAGGTAATAAATAATTAATTATTGTGGAGAGACTAATGATAATAAAATTTATAATCATTTGCTTTCTAAGTGCTAATCTATGTTCAGAAAATAAATAACATAGTGCCCAGGGAATAGTATAAATTAATGATATACAACTTATTAAAAGACCTGACAATAAAAATCTCCTGTCCCTATATTTTATGTTTTCAGTATGGTGTATCACTGATAAATAGCAGAAAATAAGTGAAACAATGAAATGAAAATTGTCGGTATTGAATTTTAAAAAAGAAATCCATGGCAACGAATTCGTCACAATAAGACCAATAACTAAGAAAATCCAAATAAGTTTTATCCATTCAGCTGTAATGAGCGAGGAAATTTCTTTTGTTCTTAATTTGTAGATTAATATTATGAATAACAATACATGAAAGTACACTAATGAGTTTTGTAATATCTCATACTTTATTGTAAAAAAATGCTGAATTAAAGATAATACAAAATAATTGGCTAGTAAATAAGGATAAGTATGTGTTGTATAGACCCTACCGTCGTTTATATCAGAAGGATAAAATACACCAAGAAAAAGATGTTCTTTACATGTGTGCATTTCCCACCAATTGAAAGTAGTCGGAAAAACTCCTGAACGAGGTTTAATTGTTTCATTGAAAACTCCGATTTTAAGCACTAATGCGAACCAACAAAGAGAAATTATAAACACACTAAGAATTAGTAACCCTTTTTTAATATCGAATTTCATTTTCGCTTAGTAATTTCTAAAATGTTTCAATGATAGCAAAATTCAGTCTTATAGGTAACTATTCACTTATTTTAACTGCTTTAACTTTATGGTAATAAGCAAAACCCATATTGTACCAATGTCCTGAATTGGGACTTAAATCGCTAAAGAAAATAGTATAAGGTTTATGTTTTATAGAAGGTAAAACTAAAGTGTCTGTCTGAGAGGTCAATGAGTGTTTATTTGCCAATTCTATTCTTTGTTCGGTTTCTTTTTTGTAAGCCGATATTTCTTCCAAATCAAACAAAGCTGTTCTTAATCTGCTGGAGTAGCTTGCTTGAAATAGCAAAATAATTCCTATAGAACCAGCAACTTTATAACTTAAACTATTTTTTATAAGATAGTTACTAATTAGTTGCGGGAAAATCATAGATCCACTTAAAACAATGAAAATGAATAAAACATTCAGCAACCTGTCAGGAGGTGTAATCATACCAGTTCCATATATAAAAGGGAAAAAAATGAATGGTATCATTAAAATGGAAATCATTACTACTAGGATGAGCCTAAAATTGATAAGTAGTTTCTTATAGGGAAGAAGAAATGCTAACGCAAACCATACCAAGAGGATAGGTGAGGAGCGGAACCAGTCTTTAATAAAATGAATACTTAACTGAAAACTATTTGTAATTGAAAAAGTAAAATCTCTTGCAGGGTGATGCGCTACTAAAAGAAAAAAATCGGATCGATGAAAGTTTCCTGGAGTTAATAAAGCCAGTAAAGCACCGATAAAATACGAGATTAGAGCAAACCAAAATAATTTTGTGCTTTTTTTTAAAACTAATGAGATAAACAAAAGCCAAGCTGTAATTAAAAGATTTAACTCATTTGTACCTGCAATAAGAAATGGTAGAACTACAAATGCAATTTTCTGAAATTTATTTAAACTTTCTTTTTCTAAGAGCAATATCCAATAACAAATACCTAATAAACCAGGTAAATAGACCCAAGATCCAGTAAACCAAAATAATAGTTCAACTGGCTTTGGTAAATAACAAAACAATAAAAAAGCTAATAAGCTAAAAAATAAACAAAAATTAACGCTTTTTATGTCTTTTTTGATAATAAACTTTGAGAATAAAAAACAAATTAAAGCGAACATGCAAACTTGAATAGAATTGAACAATGCAGGCCCAAATTGTTCTCCAAAATTTAAAGGATTGATAGGATAAACTAAAATATATGAAGTAAATCTCCCTCCCCAATGCAAATAAGTTTCTTTTACAATTTCAAAGTAACCAAATTTATCAACTCTCATGTAATCAGAATAATCATCAGAAGAAGCAGTTCCGAAAAATCCTAAATAAATGAATAATGCAATAAGTGAAGCTAAAGGCAAATAGTTAAGAAATAGTTTATAATTCATCACTTTTGGCAATTGTTCTAGCTTAAATTCTTAAGCTGCAATAATAAATAAAAAAGCTGCCAACTTTTTCAAAATAAGTTGACAGCCTTCATAACTACTAAACACTTAATTTTAATTCACTTTCACTATTTTCATTTCAAGTCCATTATTTACATGCAGTAAATACATCGACTTAGGAATGTTGGTATCTAAATGGAATGAGAACGAATTTCCTTCAACTACTTGCGTATTGCTCATAATCAACCTTCCAGATAAATCATACAATTTGAATTCTATTTTCTTGTTTGTTGAATTTACAATTCCAGAAATCACTCCAGTTTCTGCATTATAATTTACCCAATTTACATTTAAAACATCTTTATTGTTTAATGAAACTGGTACAATATCCGAGTAAGTATAATCTCCATTAAAATCTGTTTGTTTCAATCTGTAATAGGAAACTCCACTGAATGGATTTTTATCTACATCCTTGTAATTTAATACGGAATTAGAATTTCCTGCGCCCTTTTGTTGAAGCACTTCCTCAAAATGAATTGCATCTTTTGATTTTTCAATTGTAAAGAAATCGTTATTTATTTCTGATGCAGTTGACCAAGATAAATCTACTGTATTTGATTTATTTAAAACTGCGTTAAAAGAAAGCAGCTCTATTGGTAATGGATTATTAGGTCCGCCACCAAAACCCCAATTAGACCAGCCCGTTGCACCTTCTCTTTTAACAATTGGTCTCAACAATGTACCTGTAGCAGCTTTATGATTTCCACTTTGTAACCAATTTCCTGCTCCAACCCTTTTTAAAGCGGTTAATTGACAAAGATTATTAATGGTTGTAAAGCCTTCAGCATCAAAAGTAATGTCATAATTTCCTGTTGTAAGTGTACCATTATCAGCCATCTCCCAATAACCATCATCAGAAAGTGTTGATACTAAAAATGGAGAACCACAACTTCCTTCAGCAGGTATAACATAGTTAGTTGTAGGAACACCAAATGCTGCCATATTGCCTGTATTATAAGTGGCAGTTAAATTTCCTCCAGAGGTAGGTGCTGTGGTATATTCAACAGTAACAAACTTTTGATTTATTCCAGAGCCCATTGGGAACAAACCTGTTGATGCCCCTGAATTAGTTGCTGCTGCAAACCATCTTCTAAAGTTTCCAAAAATTACTCCAGAAGTATAGTTAAGGGTTCCTGTTTGAGTGGTGGAATTACCTAAAATCATCAGATTGCTTCCTGTTGTAATATTTCCATCAATCATTAATAGTTCATGGGAAGCTTGAGCTGAAGAACTCAATTGAACACCTGTCGTATTATTGATGCGCAAACGATGGAAAATTTCACCTGTTGAAGCAGTATTGATAGTTTGTAATGCAGTTCCATTAAACTCAACGGTACTATTTGTCCCTTCTATAAATGCACTGCTGTTATAGTTTGTCCAATTTCCACCAATATTGATGGTATTGTTATTGGCATCTAACTCAGAACTGTTAGCTCCTTGAATAATTTCTAGATTACCTTTAACTGTGACTGATTGCCCTCCTGCGGTCGGATAAACTTCTAATCTATCTATTGTTGCATTTTCACCAGCTCTTACTATTACATTGTTCAACTCTGCCCTTGTAACAGCTGTTCCTGCATAATCCGAAAGGTGAATATCGGTTGCAGCTCCAATGCCATTAAATTGCATCAAACCTGAAAAAGCAAAGTTTGAAGCAGTGGAAGAACCTGAACCCAATTCAGCATCGTCACCTACATTTATGGTATTGGCATTGTCTGTGAATACAGCGGTTCCGGTATAGTCCAAAGCAAAATCATTCTTAAGATTCAAAGTTGTTTGGTCAACGGCCCCTCCTGTTAAACTTATTCCTCCGGAAGTTTTTGTTGATTTCAAATTGAAGGCCTTTAGATTTTTGGTATTGGTATTAAAAACCTGTGCCCCATTTCCAGATGTAACCAAATCTTGGTTATCACGACAATTGTCGTTCATGGTGGCACCTGAATTCAAAAGGAAATTTCCAGCTAAAGTGAAGATTCTTCCTGCATTTGGTGAGGATATAACTAGGTCAGGTGTTTCTGCAGTAAAGTTTCCATTCACAGTTAGGTTATTAGAAATTACTTTATTTCCTTTTCCTGTTAGTAATAAATTGGCATAATTAAATCCTGTGAGTAAATTTTGATCATCAGTGCTTCCTGCAAAATCTTCATCTCGATTGTAAATGATAGTGGAAGTCGCTCCAGCGTTTAAAACGCCAGAAAAACTTGCATCAGGACATCCTATGGTGAATTCATGCTCTGCTGCACTCATATCTACTGTTGCTGATCCTGAACCTTTAAAGGTATTGGAAGAAGCTGTCATTTTACTTAATCTAAGCTTCTGTGGAGTTGCTCCAAAAACTAATTTTCCGTTAGTAAATAATTCTAAGTCGTTAGAAATGATTAAATCAGTATTCAATTCAACACCTGCAATCGTAGAATTTGTAATATCTACATCGTAAAACTGTTCTCCTCCAATACATTGAATAGTTTGTTTCGCTGTTCCACTAAAAGTTACTTTTTGAATTCCTTCCGTGAAGCCGGCCTGAGAATAATTTTCCCAATTGCCTTTTAAATCAATGTTATTGGTTTGTATATCTAGTATTCCTCCCGTAATGGTTAAGTCTCCTCCAACGTTTAATGTACCAGAAGTTGACAATTGCTTAGTTGATAAATTTGAGAGTAATAGATTTTTATACGGGAATCCAGCATTGATAAATATTTTCTGAGTACCAATTAAGTCGCTGGAAGAGTATTCAATTATAGATCCATTTTCAAATGTGAAAGTATTGTTGGTAGTGCTGAAGTTAATAATAGAGTTTACACTGTTGTCATTGTTATTGTTAATGTTTAGTTTACCACCTTGTTTAATTTCAAAAGTATGTCCAGCTGCACCAGATGCTGCAAAATCAATCTGACGGCAATTGATTACTCCTGTTGTACCAATTACCCATTTACAGAAATAACCTCCTGTTGCATCGTTGTCAGTTTTGGCATATAATGTTCCTGGAATGTTCATTGTTCCATTAATGGTATATGTTCCACCTCTTCGATCTGTTGCACCTGTTGATCCATCAACTCCATCAATACTTGCATTTCCAGAAGCTGAACCTGTAGTCGGAATGCAGCTTAATGTAGAATTTTCATTAACTGTTAAGTTAAATCTGCATCCTGTGCCTCTGTTATCATTGTTATATATTGCAGTTCCTGAACTTTGGTTCCAACGCAAGTTCACATTCATTGCTATTATCAAGTCTGTAGTTCCTCCAACAGTTCCTCCAGCATCGTTTCTTCTCAATCTGCTGCAATCGAATGTTCCTGTTCCTGAAATAGTAGATTTTGTTCCTTGAAAATTGAAACTCATTCCGTCAAAAGTACTTCCATTACCAATGATTCCGTTGCAAATAATATCACCAAAAACGGTAAGATATCGGTTTGTTGATGTTAAGTTGGTATATAACTTACCACCGGCTGAAACGATTACGGTTCCAACATCATAAGGGTCAGACGAACCATCTACTGTAATGGTATGTCCGCTTTGGATGGTAACAGTGGTAGTAGTATTGTCTGGAAATTGGCCAGACGTAGCGTTTACCCAGCTTGTTCCATTGTAGCGCTCCCATGTACCATTGACTGACCAGTTTCCAGTTGTTACCCTAGAACGAAAATCACCAGTAATATCTGGAGAAGGAACTACAGAAACTTCAATACCCTCTGACCATTGTGTACCTCTTCTAACGAAAACTTTGATGAAATAAGTAGTAGCATTTGTTAAACCATTAATGGTAACAGCTGCTCCAGTACCTTTAAAAACCACAGAACCACCCGTACCAAAAGCTGTACCTGACCCAAATGTTATATTTGCTGTATAAGCAGTACCGTCGCCAGTTGGTAAAGCTGTAAAGGCATTTGTTGGTTGCGCTACAACTAAAATTTGATCCCAACAAACAGTTCCGGAAGGATTTGTCCAGTTCACTATGGCTCCTCCATTTTGCCGTAATGCCGACAAAGTTGAAGCATCTGGAGTGTTTAGGAATACGGTGAGATTGGTAGCATTTTGCAATCCATTGGCTTCAGGGTCAGAAGAAATAACCCTTACTCTATATCCTGAACCATTTGCAGTTCCAGCAGGGATTGTTGCAACTATTGGAGAAACTATTCCAAAACCAATATTTGTTGGAATGGCAAAAGAGCCACTTGCATCCGATAATTGGGCAGTGAAAACATTCCCTGTTTCAAAAGTTCCACCAGTAGTGTAAGGTATAGAAATGCTCGTTCCTGTAGAGTTTGTGACACAATAGGTAGTTGGTGAAATGGTTCCTGTTGTAATAGTAACGTTACCTATAGTGAAACTCCAAGGTAAAGGCCATGTTTGATTAGTATTGCTTCTAATCCAATTAGCCGGATTGTTAATTTCAGTCCTTAACGTGGCGGCAGTCCCATAAATGGCACCGACATAATAACCATTATCTGCATGTGAAGCAAATGAAATGGTATTTACGCCATTTACTAATGGTGAAGGTAAGCAAGAAGCGTTTGTGCTGGTTCCGCAGGTTTGGCAACTTCCTAATAAAGTCGTTGTACTTAAGCCTGCTATAAATGAAGGGCTTGCAGCAGTGCCAGTGTATGCTAGAATTTGATCACCAGATGCACTTAAATTATTTAAGTTGCCTGAAACTATACTTCCTACATTGGCTGAAGTGCCTTGAATTCTAATTACTGTTCCTTTAGTAACACCTGTAGATGGAGCTTGCCATCTCACTGTTTCCTCGTTTGTGCAAATTGCGGCACCTGAACTCCAGGCATTATCCGTGAAGGCAATTTGAGCGTTGGCTGCGATGTCTGCCAAAGCTACAAAAGCAAATCGGTCAGGAGCATCTGTTGCGTAGGAAACAAATGCAATGTCACCTAATACAGGGTTGGAAGCTGCATTGGTTGTAGCATTGGCAACTCTTAATGGTGATACATAATAATTTTTTGTTTGGTTGTCAGATCCATTCCAACTATAAGGTACTAATGCAAAATGATAAATTGTATTCGCACTCAATCCTGTTACAGCAAAAGTTGATCCCGTTGTGATCAAACCAACAACGTTTGCATCTCCTACAACATCGTTCAGATTATAGTTTGTGGCATCGTTTGGAGTTCCTGTTACAGCAGATCCTGCTTTCATTAAAATGATATATCCTGAGGCAGAAATTGTTGATGCTGCTGAAAAGGAAAGATTTATTTGTGTAGCGGAAAATGTAGTTGCAGAGAATGTGGCCGCATTTCCTACTGGCTCATTACTCAATGTAAAAAAGTTTGATTCTGGACTTAAACCAGTTCCTGCGGAATTGGTGGCATAACCTCTATAATAAATTCGAGTTCCAACGGGAAGACTTGTTCTTGAATGTGAAAATGAAGAAACTGATGTTCCACCTTCTGCAAGTGCATTATCTGCTGCAACAACTGGGCTGGTAGTTTTCCAAACCGTTCCTCTTGCTGAAATTGCTGCATTTCCATCATTGGTGATGGTTGCGCCTAAGGTTGCACTGGTATTTAGTATGGCTGAAACAGTTGGTATTGTTAATGTTGGAATAACGGGAGATGCATCACCTTCGCCATATAAATTGATGGTACAAGTTCCTTCATCAGCATCAGAACTGCTAATAGTTACTACAGCAACTTTCGAACCTCCACTGGTTGGGGTAAATCGAATAACAAAATTACTAAAACTTGTTGCTGCAATGGTTGCAGATGGTGAACTAAAAAATGAAAACTCAGAAGCATCTAAGCCTGATAGGGCAACACTAACAGTTTCTAATGCACCATCGCCAGTATTTCTGATTCTAACGGTTATATCTGTGTTGGTAGAAAGTAGGTGAGAACCATAGTCGTAATTGAATCCGCAAGCTTGATTGGTTGCAACTGGTTGTTCCAATTGAATTTCCGGCACCAAACCAGTTCCCTGAATGTTGAAATTGTAAGGATTTTCGTCTGAATCGTTGTTGTCTATGCTGATGCTTGCAGTTCTTGTTCCCGCAGCAGATGGATTAAAAGTAACCTGAAAAGTAATACTTCCGGCAGCTGCAACTGGTGAAGTTGGAACAGTGGTAACCGAAAAGTCAGCGGCATTTGCCCCAGAAATGGCCACTAGTGGAGCGCCCGTCAGATTCAAGTTGGCCGAACCTGTATTTTGAATGGTGAATGTTCTCACAATTGTTCCTGAAGAAACCAAAACACCACCAAAATCGGTGTGGTCTGCAGTTGACGGTGAAACATCTCCATCTGAAATGTTTGTAGAATTTCCTTGAATATTGATTTCAGGTGTGGGTGCTGGAGTCGTAGCATTAGTAGCAGGAATAGTAGCAGCCGTTCTGTAGTTATATGTTGCTGCAATTGACCCATTCCAATTGTAAGGAACCAAAATATAATGATAGGCTGTTGAACTACTTAATCCTGTATTGTTTACAAAACTGGTTGTGGCCGTGCTGGAAATATTTGCAACCAAAACTGCATCTCCATATGTATTGCCAACGGTATAAGCTGTTGCATCTGTTGGTGTGAACGTAGGTGCTGCACTTGCTCTTCTGAAAATAAGGTATCCATCCGCATTTGTTATGGTAGAAGCCGCTGAAAATGTCAGTGTGATTTGCGAAGGTGAATCTGGGGTAGATGTAAAACTGGCTGCATGAGCCGCTGGTTCACTGCTTAATGTATAAAATGTATTGCTTGCCGGACTGGTCAGTTGGTAGCAATTGCCAGTATTGTTGTAATTGTAGGCAGTGGCAGTATATTGGGTTTCAGCGGTCAGACCAGTGAGTCCGGTAACAGAAGAGCCCGATGCCCTGAAAACTACCCGGTTGTTTGTATTGATTTGGCCCGCACTTGCCCATGCGGTATTGGCTGTATAACTGGTTCCACTTGTTGGATTGGCAATCGTGTTGGCTGTTGCCCTGATTACCAGCATGGTTCCATCTCCCGAAGCACCTGTCCATGAAACATCGGCTCCATCGGTTGTTGCATTTGATGGAGTTACTACAGTTGTTGTTGTTGGAGGAGTACAAGCGGCATAATTTGTTAAATAAATATCGTCGAAGCTGATTCTAGCTCCACCTCCAGAAAGTTTTACGATTCTTAGCCTTACATTTCCACTTAAGTTAACTGTAAACGACTGGTTTACTAAAGTGCTTGAACTTGTTGTAATAACGGAGCTAACATAAGCCGTCCAGGTCGTTCCATTATCTGTGGAAGCTTCTAACTGCCAGGTACTGTTTGCATCTGTACCGTAAACCGCATGAAGGATATCCACAGTTCCAATCCCCGATGTTCTGTTGAAATTCATTCTTGCAATGCCTGTATTCTGCATTCTCATGGATTGCAAGCCATTTTTCTTGTCGTTGGCAAGTCCACCCAATAAAGCATCACTCAAATTCCATGAACCCGATGTCAATGTGACATCTGCTGCTGCATATCCCCCTTTTGAACCAGTTTCAAAATCTTCAAACGGGCCTGTTAAGGTAGTGCAACTGGTTTGTGGCTCACCTACCAATTTGTAATTGATATTGGTTCCGCTGTTGGTGTAGGACCAGATTTTGAAATAGAAAGTTGTTCCGGATGCAAGCCCTGTTACAGTGTAAGGTGAAACCGTTACATTTTGTACGCTTGCACCATTGGCTTCTGCAGTTCCATCTGCTGGGTCGCTTATAGCTGCATACGAGGTCGAACTCCACTTAATTAAATACCCATCAGGCAAAACAGAACCTGTTGCAGCTGTAAAACTGAGTGGAATCGTAGCTGTTGTTGTGGTTCCACATGCAAACAGGGTTGGGTAATTACTCGGTTCTGCCTTGATAAATGTTCTTGCATTTCCGGCAGCAATCGGATCTGTACCCGATTTATTGCCTAAAGAAAAAGTCAGATTTGAAAATACGGTAGAACCCAGGCTGATGGTATTTCCGGAAGTAGCAGTTGCAGAAATATCGGCAGTGATAAAAATATACCCGGTACTTCCTGAATTGATGACCTGAGAAGTAAAGGAAGGGAAGGTTTTTGAACCGGCAGTTCCCGGAGTGGTGAAAGTACTTAAAGTGGCATCTCCTCCATCCAAAGTAGCATCTGTTGAATATCTTACTTTTAGGTTGGTCACATCAGCAGAAATATAGGAACCTGCAGTTGTTACAGTGATTCCGGTCAGAGTTGCATTTGAAGAGGTAACAGCGAAATCAAAACGATGCAATACAACCGCTGTGCTGCCTTGTAAATGACTGCTTGCCGCAGGCGAAGTCCCGGAAATGGCAATGGCAGGATTGACAATGGTTCTTGAATTTCCGGCAACCACCGGATCTGTTCCAGTCTTGGTTCCTGTCGAAAAAGTTATGTTGGAGAATGCTGTACTGGCAAGATTGATCGCATTACCACCTGTAGCGGATGAAGCAATATCCGCTGTAATAAACACATAACCTGTAGAACCGGAAGTAATGGTCTGACTGGTAAAGGATGGAAAAACATGCGATCCGGCTCCCAAAACAGTTGACTTTGTGGATAAAGTGGCGTCTCCTCCATCCAGTGTTGCATCAGCTGAATAGCGTACTTTTAGATTTGTTAAATCAGCAGCAGCGTAGGTACCAGCAGTAGTTACTGTTAGACCCGTCAGACTGGCATCGGTTACGGTTACTGCCAAATCAATTCTTTGCAAAACCACATTGGTACTTCCTGCATTGTGGTTGCTGGCAGTTGGAGAATTGTTGCTGATGGCAATGGAGGGAACCAGGCTGGTAAAAGTTTTTGTTCCTCCGGCAGTTATGGTTCCTGTTGGAGTTCCTGATGCAAAAGTAAGGGTAGGGTTCGCCGAAACCGTTAAGGTTCGACTTCCCCCAGCTGTTGCAGAAGAATTGGCTACAATCCAGAAATAGCCGGTGGTTCCGCTTGTAATGGATTGAGTTAATCCAGTAAAAGTGTACGTTCCGGCAGCACCAACAGCAACAGTTCCAATGCTGCTTGCCGAAGCGAAGGTGGAAGTTGTGTGGTAGAACAAACTAAAGTTTCCGGTTAAATCCGTGGCGTTATAGGTTCCGGTAGTAGTGAATGCCAATGAGTTTAATGTGGCATTGGAAACCGTTACTGCTGCCTGGAAATTTGATAAAATGTTATTGGAAGTACTTGGGTTAATGTTGGATGCTCCGGTTTGCAAAGGGGATGAAAGAGCGATTAATGGTAAACCAGAAAACGAAATATTATCAAGCCCGATACTGGTATTGGTGGATCCCGATGCATGATTTCTCCAGGTAATCCAACGGAATTGATAATCGGTACTTGCGGTTAAACCTGTTACAGATAATGTTTTATTCGTTACAGAATTTAGTGTTGGACTTGCTCCGTAGCTTGTGGGACTTGATGAAACTGTGGTCCATGACCCTGAAGTACCAGCCCTGTATTGTAAGGCGATACCCATGGTTCGGCTGCCTGAAAAGCGAACAATCTGATCGTATGTAATATTAACCGTGGTACTGGTTCCGGTATTAATGGCTGTCACCGGTTGATTTAAACCATCCGTCGCATTGTTGGAAGTGGCAATTACCAAATTAGCATTTCCGGAAATCAATTGCCCAAAAAGTCCTCCTGAAGGTTCACCTGGAAAAGCAGCAGGTTCAGCTATAATTGAGGCATTGGTTGTGGGGCTTGAAGCTTCAGAAGCTGCTTGAGTTGCGAATGCTCCACCATCTAAACCACTCCAACCCACAAAGCCTGTTGGATTGGCAGAAAAAGATGTTGTTCCGAAATTTTGAGAAAATGGGAGCGTTTGTGGTGTTGGTGCGGCTAAACCTGCAACAATAGTTTTCAGCCCACCGGCTGCTAATGGACTGGTACCGGTAGTCAATCCTGAATTAAAGGTTATCCTGTTGGTAGAACTGGCAAAAGCTGTTGAAGTAATATTAATGGTTCTTGCAGCAACGGCTGAAGCGGAAATGTCTGCTGTTACAAACAGGTAATAGGTGCTTCCAGATGTTAATACCTGAGTCAAACCTGTAAATGCCAATTGAGATCCACTTGCCACTGCTGCGATAGAGGCCAGAGTTGGATCGGCTCCGTCTAAGGTTGCATCGGTCGAATACCGAAGTTTCATTCCATTGGTTTGAATGTCGGACGTTTGGTAAGTTCCTGCGGTGGTTACATACACAGAACCCAAAGTTGCATTTGCGGTTGATGGGGTCAGGTCAATTCTGTACAACACATTATTTGTTGTTCCCTGAGTTACGTTTCCAGCGCTAATCGTTCCTGAAGCAATAGCAATGCTGGAAGGGTTTGGTGTAAAATAAAACTGGTCAAATTCTACGGCAGCTCTTCCAACAGCACCACTTGAATGTACGGCAACCAAACCAAAATAACCATTTGCTGAAATGGCATGGGTATTATCGGTGGCACTTCCCTGATTAATAAAAGCTGTATTTCCATTCGGAGTGTTTGAGGCTATTGCGCCCGTTCCATTTGCTGTAGGCACTACAGAAGTAAATAAATTCCAGACTCCTGAACTGTTTCTGGTTACCCGGACAAGGAAACCAAAATCCGTTTGACCATTGGGAATAGCAGTTGAACTTGTTATTATTGTTGAAGCACTTGCCCCATTGGTCATCCTGGCTAATCGAATTTCATCATTCCCGGTATCGTCCCCAATCAGAAGGGCGTATCCATCTACAGTTGCATTTTCAAGGTCAGCTTCGTTTCCGTATAGCCAGATTTCCAGATTATTGGCCAAAGTATAAGCCTGTGCCCTTCGGCCAACAAAAAAGGTCCACTCCTGAGTGGTTCCCCAGGTTGCAATCTGGGTTCTTAAATTTTGAGTTCCAGCCCCGGAAGCTACATTTAACCGGAGGGTATTTGAACCGGTTGCTCCAGCTGCTACATCGCTATTGGCCGAGATTGTCCAGTTGGCATCTCCGGACCAGGCTGGGGTAGCAGAAAAGTTGCCGTCCGAATACGTATCAATTAATGTTTGGCTAAGACCCACATTGGATGCAAAAAATAATAGGAGGAATGCGGAATAAAGAGCTTTCATACGATTTGATTTCAATTGTAAATTCATGATTTGGTTAAAGTATTATTGTAATCCTTATTTATAAGAAACAGTTTACTGACAACTTTAGAAACTATAGAAGAGCTTGAAGTAGTAAATGAAATAATGGAATTATCATTGAATTTAATGTAGCTCAATGGCAATTCTTCTAAATAGTAAGGATTAAATCGACTAAACCCATTCAAAAAAAAAATAACAAGTCGTAGTAAATTTTTCATAAGCCGAAGTAGAATTTCAGGAGGATCGTCTCGGGAGCCGGGCGCCTTTCATTAGATTGGTCAGCACCCGAGAACGCACTCCTATTTGTACGAGCACAAAGTTCGGCTTAGAATGTAACCTTAAGTGGTTTGAACTATGATTTTTGTTTTATGGCTATGTTATGAAGGTTAGGTAATTGTTAATATATTAGCATCTTTATGTTATGAAAAAATGGATTTTTGAAATGCAAAAAAGGCCGTCTCTTTTGGAGACAGCCTTTTAAAAGTTATAAGTTGTTTTAGAACTTAGTTTTTAATTACTTTTTGAACCTCACGGTTACCAGCAGATTCAACAGTGATTGTGTAAACACCTGAAGTTAAATTGCTAAGGTTTAAAGTTTCGATGATTGAAGTTTCTTTGCTGTTAACATTTTGAGTCATGATGATACGACCAGTGATGTCAGCAATACGGATAACTACATTTTCTTTAGTTACTCTTTTGATTGAAACGTTTAATACACCAGCAGTTGGGTTAGGATATGTTTCGATGTACAAAGCGTCTTCGAAAACGTCTGAACCATCATCAGCAATTTGTGCGAATTTACCGTTAGAAGTAACATCTGCGCATCCTTGAATACCAACAACAGCATCCACATCAAAACCATCACCGTTTCCTGGGAAATTAGTGTTATCTACAAATGTAAGATCTGTAATTTTAATGTAGTTTACTGCATCATTACCGTTGAAATCTAAGATACCATCGCGGCAAATTACATTCGTTCCAGCAACTTCGCCGTTTCCAGCATCACCTTCTAAAATAGTTAATGGGAACCAAGATTCTCCATCGCAAGAACCTTCCACAGATGCTTTTTCTGGGTAGTTACCGCAAGAACGAGAAGCTTTATCTCCGAAAGAAGTTTCAAAAACTTTTATGTCAGCACCGTCACCGTTAAATAATGTGTATGGGAAAGATAATACTACAACTCCACCATTTCCTAATGAAAAGAAATTGTTATTTGCAGGAGAAGTTGAACCATCATTTGCGAAGAAATCTAAAGGATTCAATGGCAAGCCTAACATACGTGTAGAATTACTTCTGAATGGAGTAATTCCACCACCATTTTCTGCAAGACCTTGTGTAGCATTTGCGCTATTAGCAGCATAACGAGATAAACCTGTTTCAGCTGGCTCAGCACATCCGCCAATACCTTCTACAGCATCAACATCAAAACCATCTGCACCTGATCCAAAATTACTTGAAACTGAAACATCAGTGATTCTAACGTATTTTGCCCAAGGTAAGCAACCTAAGTCTAAAGAAGCATTTTGACAAATTGGTTCAGCTTCAGTTAAGTCTACCCATTTGCAACCATCTTGAGAAACTTCTACTCTTGCTTTTTCTGGATATGAATTACAAGAAGGAGTTCCATAAGATGTTTCATAAATTGTTAAATCTGGTGCTGAACCATTTGTATTACAAATAGGTCCGCTCATTTCTAACGTAATTGTTCCGCCAAATCCTAAAGCATAAAATCCAATAGGAGCAGCGCCATTATCTAAATTATCAGCAAGACCTAATGCATTTGCAGGATTTGATCTAGCTGCAACTGGTGTGCTAATTAAAGTTGGTAAAGTGCTCCCTTGTGTAGCAAGAGGGTTTCCAACGAAACCAGATGCTGTTACCGTTTGTGCATTTGCAGAAACGCCTGCAGCTATCATCAAAAAAGATGCAGCTACTAATTTAATTGAGTTTGTTTTTTTCATAGTTATATTTAGTTAATTAGGTTAGCGGTGGTAAAGATAGATAATCTTACATCACTTTTACAAAAAAGGTTACAATTATTTTTATACTCTATAGGTATTAATACGTATAGATATTTCATATAGTATTGAAATACAGTTTATTATATTTTTAAATTATGATTTTTATCGCAAATTATTTTAAAAATTTCTTACATATGTAAGGTTTTGTTTTCTAAATTTTGATGAAAACTCATTATTTTTTAACCTCATAAGCCACTTTTTTACCTTCTTTTTTTTATAAATTAACCTAGATACTAAACAGATTTGTGCACTCACCTTAGCTTTGGGTATAGAATTCATATTTTTTACCAATTAGAATACATTAATACTTTTTAAAGAGTGCAATTCACGTATCAAACAATGTAGTTCTATTGTTAGATTAATGTTTACTTAGGTTTTAAGTTCAATTATCTTATATAGTGCATATTTGTAAAAACCGTTTAACGAAAAAAGACGCCTGAAAGGGCGTCATTTACTATCTGAGGTTCCGAGCGGATTTAGGCTCATAATAAGTCTGTTTTTAATGGTATTCGTGAATCTGCTTTGATACTGTCCAGAAAAAGTGTGTATGAAAAATAAGTAAGGGTTTCCATCTTAGTGGTAATAACGACAAAACCATTTTCAGATGAAAACCCTAAATTTTAGTGACCAGCAAGTTACACAGATTGTA
>Ga0247837_1004485_pt1 | contig 22362 bp, 16 predicted proteins | sample LaCtaG_2_FD_187115 | JGI IMG/M metagenome (GOLD analysis project Ga0247837, IMG submission 187115) | Freshwater microbial communities from meromictic Lake La Cruz, Castile-La Mancha, Spain - LaCruzMarch2015_14.5m | ecosystem: Environmental > Aquatic > Freshwater > Lake | place: Spain: Castile-La...
GCTGGAAGACGAGGACCTGATCCCGCGCGAGGACATGGTCGTCACCGTCACCCATGGCGGCTACGTCAAGCGCGTGGCGCTGAACGCCTACCGGACCCAGCATCGCGGCGGCAAGGGCCGATCGGGCGTGGCGATGAAGGAGGATGATGCCGTCGTCGGCGTCTTCTCGGCCTCGACCCATACGCCGGTGCTGTTCTTCGCCACCAACGGCAAGGCCTACAAGCTCAAGACCTGGCGTCTGCCTCTGGGCAATCCCCAGTCGCGCGGCAAGGCCTTTGTCAATCTGCTGCCGATCGAGCCGGGCGACAGCATCATGAACGTCCTGCCCCTGCCTGAGAACGAGGCGGAGTGGGGCAACTACGACATCATGTTCGCGACCCGCTCGGGCGACGTGCGGCGGAACAAGCTCAGCGATTTCGCCACCGTCAACCGGGCCGGCAAGATCGCCATGAAGCTGGAGGACGGCGACCACATGGTCGGGGTCGCCCTGTGCACCGCCGAGGACGACGTCATGTTGACGACCGCCCTGGGCCGCGCCATCCGCTTCAAGGCCGACGATGTCCGGGTCTTCAAGGGCCGGGATTCGACCGGCGTCCGCGGCGTTCGCCTGCAGAAGGATGACGCGGTCATCTCCATGGCTGTACTAGGCCGGGTCGATGCCACGCCTGACGAACGCGCTGCCTATGTCAAACACGCAACCGCCATGCGTCGGGCGACCGGAGAGAGCGAAGAGGAAGTCGTCGCCGTCGATGCCGAGGAAGACGTCGCCGGTGACGCGGTCCTCACCGTTGAGCGAATCGCGGAACTGGGTGCGGCCGAGCAATTCATCCTCACCGTCACGGAGACCGGCTTCGGCAAACGCTCCTCGGCCTATGAATACCGGCGAACGGGCCGGGGCGGGCAGGGGCTGACGGCGCATGGGCTGGGTGGCCGTGCCGGGGACCGACTGACGGCCTCCTTCCCGGTCGAGGACGGTGATGAACTCCTGCTGGTTACCTCGGGCGGCCAGATGATCCGCACCCCGGTCGACCAGGTCCGCATCGTGGGACGGTCCAGCCAGGGCGTGACCATATTCCGCACGGCCGACGGCGAGAAGGTCGTTTCGGTCGAGCGCCTGCCGGACAGCGGCGGGGGCGATGGGGAAGCGGCTGAAGGTGAAGCGCCGGATGCCGGGGACGACGAAGCCTGATCCATGGCGGGCACCGTTGAAGTCAGCATCGACGGTGCCGCTGCCACGCTCGACGACCTGACCCATGTGGCCCTGGTCAACTATGGGGCCTACACCTCGTTTCGGGTGGAGCAGGGCGGTGTCCGCGGACTCGACCTGCATCTGGCAAGGCTGGAGGCCGAGGCGGTCGAACTGTTCGGCGCGCCGGTGGGTGACAGCCACCTGCGTGGTCTGATGCGTAGCGCAGTCGGTGGCCGGGATGCCTGCTGGCTGCGGGTCAGCCTGTTCTCGCCCGACATCAGCCCCCGAACACCGGACTGGCAAGGCGTGCCCAGGGTGATGATCGCCGTCTCGCCCCCGCCTGCGCCCCTCGCCGATGCGCCGCGCCTGCAAATCCAGACCTATGCCCGCGAGGCGGCCCATCTGAAACATGCGGCGACCTTCGGCCTGATCCGCGCCCGCCGCATCGCGCGTCTGGCTGGTTTCGACGACGCGCTGTTCATTGATGGACAGGGCCTGATTTCGGAAGGCAGCCTCTGGAACGTCGGCTTCGTCAGGGATGATCAGGTGATCTGGCCCCGGGCCCCGATGCTTGCGGGCGTGGCCCAGGCCCTGGTGCAGCGAGGGCTTGCCGATGCCGGTCTGACCGGGCGAATGGAGCCGCTCCGGGTCGCTGACCTTGATCGGTTCGACGCGGCCTTCCTCTGCAATAGCGCCACCCCCGCCTGCGCCATTGCGACGATTGGCGAGCGCATGTTTGCGATGAGGCCGGGTCTGATCGAACGCCTGCAGGGGGCCTGGGCCTCGAACCCGGTCCAGCCGATCTAGGCCAGTGGTTTCGCACCTGCTAAACCGCTGGACCGACTGGGAGGAAAGCGATGCGCATCGGCCTGTATCCGGGCACGTTCGACCCCGTCACCAACGGGCATATGGACATCATCGGACGTGCGGTGAAGCTGGTCGACCGGCTGATCATCGGTGTCGCCCGCAATGACGAGAAGGGTCCGATGTTTACGACGGACCAGAGGGTTGAAATGGTCCGTGCCGAGGTCGCCCATCTGGGTTCGAAGGTCGAGGTGCGGCCGTTCTCAACCCTGTTGATGCATTTCGCAGAGGAGCTGGAGGCTGGCATCATCGTGCGGGGTCTGCGCGCCGTCGCCGATTTCGAATATGAGTTCCAGATGACGGCGATGAACCAGCGCCTCAATGCCGACATCGAGACGGTCTTCCTGATGGCCGATCCGCGGCACCAGGCCATCGCCTCGCGTCTGGTCAAGGAGATCGCCCGTCTGGACGGCGCGATCGACAGTTTCGTCAGCCCCGCCGTCGCCGACATGGTGCGGGCCAAGGTCAAGGTCTAGCATGAACTCGAAGATGATCATCGCCGGCGCGCTTTCCGTGGGGCTTCTTGCCGTGTCCGGCCCTGTACTGGCCCAGTCAGCAACTCCGGAATGGCGCTCCGTCGCACCGGAAAACCTGCTGGTTATAGACACGGCCAAGGGTCGCATTCTTGTCGAGCTGGAGCCGCGGATGGCACCGCAGTCCGTTGAACGCGTCCGTACCCTGGCCGACCAGGGCTTTTACGACGGCCTGAAATTCCACCGTGTATTGGCAGATTTCATGGCCCAGACCGGTGATCCCCTTGGCACCGGAGAGGGTGGGAGCGAACTGCCCGACATCGAGGGCGAGTTCCAGTTCCGCCGGGGACGGGATCTCGGCTTCTTCAACATTGCCACGGGCCAGGCCGGTCTGCTTGGCTTTGCCGGGTCCATGCCGGTGTTCACCCAGCCGGACGCACAAATGATGGTGACGGCGGATTTCAAGACGGCAGCCCAGGCCCTTTTTTGCCCGGGCGTCGTGGGTATGGCCCGCAACCAGAACCCTCATAGCGCCAACAGCCAGTTCTTCATCATGACCGGGATCAATGAGGGTCTGAACGGTCTCTATACGCCTTTCGGCCGTGTCCTCACCGGGCTCGACGTGGTGCGGACGCTGAATCCGGGGGCCGAGGCCGCCAACGGCCGGGTCGAGGATCCGGACCTGATGACGCGCGCCCGCACGGCAGCCGCCCTGCCTGAGCGGCAGCGTCCGGTCGTCCGGGTCAGGCCTACCGCCAGCCCGGCCTTCGCCGCGATGGTTGAGCAGGTGAGGGCCGAGCGTGGTAGCCGGTTCACTGTTTGCGACCTTCAGCCGATCGTCGAAGTGACAGGGGGATAATGCCATGAACGCCATAGCCGGTCTGGCGGTCCTGTCCGTTCTGGTCGCGGTCCCCGCCTTCGCCCAGGACGTCGGCGGCCCGCCGCCCCCGCCGCCCCCGCCTGCGTCCAGGCCGGCCGCCGATATGTCGGATTGGCGTGCGGTGCCCGCTGAAAACCTGCTCGTGATCGACACGACCAAGGGGCGTGTTCTCGTCGAACTGACGCCCGAGGTGGCTCCGCTGCACGTGGAGCGGATCAAGCTTCTGGCGCGCCGGGGGTTCTATGACAATGTGCCCTGGCACCGGGTCATCGACTGGTTCATGGCCCAAACCGGTGATCCGCTGGGCAATGGCGAGGGTCAAAGCCCTTTCCCGGACCTGGAAGCCGAGTTCACCTTCCGCCGCGATGCGACCATGCCCTTCAACGTCGTGGCCGAGCCGGCCGGCGCGCGTCTGGGCTTTGTTCGCTCCCTGCCGATCCAGACCCAGCCCGACGCCGCCTTCGCCCTGACCGGCGACGGCAAGGTGCACGGCTGGGGGGTGTATTGCCCGGGTGTGGCCGGCATGGCCCGGGACGAAGGCAATGATACCGCCAACAGCCAGTTCTTCCTGATGCGTCAGGCCTACCCTGCTCTGGACAAGCGCTACACTGTCTGGGGAATGACGGTGTCCGGTCTCGATGTCGTCCGAAGTCTGCGGGTCGGCGAGGGTGCCAACGGAATGGTTACAGGTGAGCCGGATCGTATGACCCGGGTCCGTGTTGCTGCCGACATCGCAGCGGCAGAGCGGCCTGGGGTTCGGGTGATGGCGACCGACACGCCCCGCTTCCGGGCTATGGTGGACGCGTTGCGGGTTTCTCGCGGGGCTGATTTCTCGGTCTGCGACGTCAACCTGCCGGTTGAAGTGACGAACTAGGAGCGACCGCGCCGGCGTCTGCGGGTCGGTTTTCCGTCCTCGCGCATCTGCTGCAGCAGCAGGCCCTCGCGCAGGCCGCGGTCGGCGACCCGAACCCGGTCCGAGGGCCAGGCCCTCTGAACCGCTTCCATGATGGCAGCGCCGGCCAGAACCAGGTCGGCACGGTCCGGGCCGATACAGGGTTCCGCTGCGCGTCCGGCTACACCCAGGCGCTTCAGCGTCTCGGCGGCGGCCTCGCAGTCGCTGCGGCTCATCCACAGGCCGTCGACCAGACTGCGCTGATAGCGCCGCAAGCCGAGATGGATGCCCGCCAGACTGGTGATTGCGCCGGAGGTACCGACCATATGGGCCCGGCCGGCGATGAACACATTGCGCAGCGCCGGATCGATCGGTGCTCCTGCGATCGCCGTGCTCATGTCGGCGACCATGGCTTCATACCAGTCATCGAGACCCCGGGTCGGCTCGGGATGCCGCTCGGCCAGGGTGACGACCCCCACCGGTGCCGACATCCAGCCTTCAAGCACAAATGAACCGCCGCGTTTCGACAGCCAGTTCAGCTCGGTAGAGCCGCCGCCGACATCGACCACCAGGACGGCATCGGCCGAGGGGTCGAACAGGTTCAGACAGCCCCGGACGGCCAGCCGGGCCTCTTCCATCGGGTCGATGATGCGCAGTTGCAGACCCGTGCCGGCTCGCACCCGCTCGATAAAGGCCGGGCCATTTTCGGCCTGGCGGCAGGCCTGGGTCGCCACCGCCATGAGTCGCGAGGTGTCGACATCCCTTTTGGCAATCCGCTCTCCGCAAAGCATGAGCGCGTCATAGGCCCGGTCCATGGCCCTGTCGTCGAGACGGCCTGTGCGTGACAGGCCTTCCCCAAGGCGGACGATCCGACTGAAGGAATCCACGACCCGAAAGCCGTCCCGCGCCGGCTTTGCGATCAGCAGCCGGCAGTTGTTGGTCCCGAGATCGAGCGCGCCATAGAGAGGCGCATCCCGACCTGAAGCCCCTGGGTCGCCGGCGGCGCCGTTCCTGGCGCGCTGCCCGTGGGACCGTCGGGGCCGGGACCGGTCGTCACGCCCCGGAGGCGTGCGGTCGGTCTCCGGCATGGGCCGAACTTTCCTGGTGGGCGGTCCGAAGCGGCGCCCGTCCGGGCTACTCTAGGACTGTAGAAACCCTCAAGCCAAGCGAATCTGTCGTGAAAACGGAGGCTTGAAGCGGATAGCGCCAAGGCGGGGCCAGATTTTCCCGGCAAGATCCGGGCAACGGTTGCGAGGTTCGGCCCTGGCCTGACCGGGCGTGACAGCGAGGCGCTCCGGTCATTGCGTTTTCATCGTCAACGTCCGCCGCTCCGCCGCTGGCGTGGGTGATGTGAGGGGCCTAGATTGCCGGCAAGGGTCCTTGAGAGCCCGCCGGCTGCAGGAGAAGGTCCATGTCCGACTTCGAACACGTGTTTGATGCGCCACCGGAGGGCGCGGCCGCAGACTGGACCATCCCCCAGGACTGGGCTTCCTATACCGAGGTCGAGCACCAGACCTGGGATGTCCTCTATGCCCGGCAGATGAGGATTCTTCCGGGCCGGGCTGCGGATGTCTTCCTCAAGGGGCTGACGGCGCTGGATCTCAACACCGGCGGCATTCCTGACTTCGCGGTGATGAACCCCAAGCTCCAGGCCCTGACCGGCTGGACCGTGGTCTGTGTGCCCGGTCTGGTGCCGGATGAGGTCTTCTTCGACCATCTGGCCAACCGGCGCTTCCCGTCAGGCCAGTTCATCCGGAAACCGGATCAGCTGGACTATCTGCAGGAGCCCGACATTTTCCATGATGTCTTTGGCCATGTGCCGATGCTCAGCGATCCCGACTTCGCCGCCTATATGGAGGCCTATGGCAAGGGCGGGCAGCGTGCGGCCTCACTGGGTGTGCTGCAGAACCTCGCCCGACTGTACTGGTACACGGTCGAGTTCGGCCTGATGCAGGATGCGGATGGCCTTCGCATCTACGGGGCCGGGATCGTCTCCTCGGCGACCGAGAGCGTCTTCTCACTGGAGGATGCGTCCCCCAACCGGCTCGGCTTTGATCTTGAGCGGGTGATGCGGACCCTGTACCGGATTGACGACTTCCAGCAGGTCTATTTCGTCATCGACTCCATCGAACAGTTGAAGCGCGAGACCCTGCAGGATTTCGGCCCGATATACGGTCGTCTCAGGGGCACGGACGATGTTGCGATCGACGCCATACTGCCCTCGGACCAGGTCTTCACCCGCGGCAGCCAGGCCTATGCAGCCCGCGGCGGGCGTTTCGCAGCCTAGTCGTGAATAATCAGACTGTTCCGGCCTGTATCCCGCATCCGGATATAGGTCAGTAGCGACACGCCGATCAGGGCTGTGACGTACCAGAAATAGACGCTCTCCATGCCTTGGCCCTTGAACCAGAGGGCGGCGTACTCCGCCGTCCCGCCGAACGCGGCATTGGCGATGGCATAGGGCAGGGCGACACCCAGGGCGCGGATATGGGCCGGGAACAGCTCGGCCTTCACCACCGCATTGATCGCGGTATAGCCGCTGACGATGATCAGGGCGGCCATGGCCAGCAGGAAGGCCATGAAGGGGCTTTCGACGCCGGACAGGGCGGTCATGATCGGCACGGTGAACAGCACACCGGCAATGCCGAAGGCGATCATGACCGGTCGCCTTCCGACCCGGTCGGATAACGCCCCGACGGCCGGTTGCAGCAGCATGAACACAAACAGGGCCGCAGCGCTGACCTCGGTCGCGGTGGCCTTGGAGAAGCCGCTCGTGTTGACGAGGAATTTCTGCAGATAGGTCGTGTAGGTATAGAAGGCGATGGTCCCGCCGGCGGTCAGGCCGATCACCATCAGCGCCTCCTTCGGGTGTTTGAGGATCAGCAGCAGGGCGCTGGATTTCGGTGCCTCGCCGGCGTCCGTGGCGATGAAGGCCGAGGTCTCGTCCAGCCGCCGCCGCAGCCAGAAGACCACCACCGCCAGCGCCGCCCCGATGAAGAACGGAATGCGCCAGCCCCAGGCCCCCAGATCGGCCTCGGCCATGGTCTTCTGCAGGACGATCAGCAGCAGCAGGGCCAGCAGCTGGCCGGAAATCAGGGTGACGTACTGGAAGCTGGACCAGAAGCCGCGATGCCTGGCGGTGGCCATCTCGGACAGATAGGTGGCGGAGGAGCCGTATTCGCCGCCGACGCTGAGTCCCTGCAACATGCGGGCGAACAGCAGCAGGGCCGGGGCAGCGAGGCCGATGCTGGCGTAACCGGGGGCGCAGGCGATGATCAGACTGCCGGTGCACATCAGGGTCACGGACAGGGTCAGTCCGGCCTTGCGCCCCCGACGGTCGGCATAGACTCCCATGACCCAGGCCCCGACGGGCCGCATCAGAAAGCCGACCGCAAACACCGCCGCCGCGCTCAGCAACTGGGCCGTGCTGTCGCCCTTTGGAAAGAAGATCGGTGCGAAATAGACGGTGAAGGCCGCATAAGCGAACCAGTCGAACCATTCGACCAGATTGCCGGCCGAACCGCCGATGATGTTCTTCAGGCGGCGGGCGGGGGTCATGGCGGCCTGCGGCGCGCTATTGCTGGAGCCGGACATGGTCATCCCCTCGCCGAAAGTGAGGGCCACGCGACCAGGGCCGGACCGCCGACGAGGACGGCAGTGTGCAGCAGCGAGGCGAGGGCCCTGAGGATCCCGCCGGCGATCAGGAACGGATTGGCCGGCACCGTGTGAGCCTCAGTTACGCTGGAACGGATAGAAGCCGCTGCCGAGACCCAGCAGGCTGGTCATTTCATCAAGCGCCACCCGGCTCTCTTCAAGCAGGTCCGGACCGGCGAGGTCGGCGGGCGTCAGGCGGTCGCGATAGTGTCTGGCACCCCAGGCCGACAGCCGGGCGTGCAGGTCGTCGGTCAGTCGCATGGCGGGATTGGTCGCGGCCTGTTCGGCCTCGGTCAGCACCACGCGCAGGCGCAGGCAGGCGGGGCCGCCGCCGTTACGCATCGACTGGCGCACATCAACGTATTCGACGCGGCCGATGGGGCCGTTGGAGGCCGCAAGCCGTTCGGCCACGGCATGGCTGCGGGCGTTGTCGCGGGTCTCGGTCGGACAGATCAGGGTCAGCCGGTCCTCGCCGGGGATCTGCACCAGCATGGAGTTGAACAGATAGCTGGAGATGGCGTCGGCGAGGGGCAGCTCAGCGGAGGAGACTTCGACGAAGATCGGCTCGAACCGGTCCCCGGCGGCGGCCCGAATGGCGGCCTTGGTGCCGACCGTGTCCTCGAATGCGAGCTCGTGGAAGAACAGGGTCTCCAGAGCCCCGACGCAGACCACGTCATTATGGAAGGTCCCGCCGGCGATGGCGGCGCGCGACTGGCGGGCCAGCACTACGCCCGACGCGCCGTGTCGTAGGGCGACGGCGTCGGAGGCCTCGCGCGTCTGGCGGGCCGGGAAGGCGAAGGCCCAGGGCTCGAAGGCCTCGCGGCCCCAGACCAACAGGTTGACGCCGGGCTCGCCGTGGTCGGCGCAAAGGCGGACGTGGTTCGCCGCGCCTTCGTCGGCGAGGTGGGCGACGGAGGCCAGGGCGTCGTGGACCGCGAACCGGTCCGGGTCCGGGAACAGGGCGTCCAGCGACCGCTTCGTCTGCTCATGCTCCAGCGAGCGGTGCAGATTGGTGACCAGATTGGCGGGGGTGAAATGCACCCGGCCATCGGCGCTGTCCGCGCTGGGCGTGACGGTTGCGGCGTTGGCGGCCCACATGGGCGAGGCCGAACAGGCGGCGGCGGCGAAGGACGGCGCGTCCTTCCAGGCCTGTTCCAGCACGCGGGCGTCGGAGCCGGTGAAGCCGAGGCTGCGCAGGAAGGGGATGTTGGGCCGCTCGTGTGGCGGCAGGACGTATTGCGGCAGGCCGAGTTCGGCCAGGGTCTTCATCTTGTCGAGCCCCTGCAGCACCGCCGCGCGAGGGTTAGACGCCTCGCCCTTGTTCAGGCTGGAGGCGAGGTTGCCGGGGCTGAGGCCGGCATAGGAATGGGTCGGGCCGATCAGGCCGTCGGCGTTGGCTTCAAGGGCTGAGGTCACGCCCTCAACCCCTTGATCTCGCATTCAATATTCTTCACCGCAACAGCCTCGAAACTGGCCACCGGATAGGCGCAGTAGTCGGCGGCGTAATACGCGCTCGGCCGGTGATTGCCGCTGGCGCCGAGGCCGCCGAAGGGCATGTCGCCGGCGGCGCCCGTGGTCGGGCGGTTGAAGTTGACCACCCCCGCGCGGATGCGGCGGATGAAGCGCTCCCAGTGGGCCGGATCGTCGCTGACCAGACCGGCGGACAGGCCGTAGCGGGTGGCGTTGGCCGCGGCGACGGCGGCGTCGAAACTGGCCACGCGGGTAACCGACAGGAACGGCGCGAACATTTCCTCGTCGGGCACGTCCACGCCGGTGACGTCGATGATGGCGGGTTGCACGAAGGCCCCCGGCAGGTTGCCGACGGGCCCCGAGGCACGGATCACCTTCGCGCCCATGTCGATCCGGTCCTGCAGGGCCTTCAGAGCGGCTTCCGCCGCCTTCACCGAGATCAGCGGGCCGGCATAGGGTTCGGGGGTGGAGTTCCACGGCGCGAGGATCAGCCGCGCGACCATCGCGTTGACCGCCTCGACGATGGCGTCGCCCTGCGGGCCCTCCGGCACAATCAGGCGGCGGGCGCAGGAGCAGCGCTGGCCCGTGGTGACGAAGGCGGACTGGACCACGATCCCGGCCACGGCTTCGGCGTCGGCGGTGTCCCAGACCACCAGTGGATTGTTGCCGCCCAGTTCCAGCGCCAGAATGACATGCGGGTCGTCGGCAAATTTCCGCCGGAAATGCGCGCCCGCCGCGCCCGAGCCGGTGAACATCAGGGCGTCGATGCCGGCGTCCAGCAGGGCCGCCCCGGTCTCGCGCCCGCCCTGGACGACATTGACCACGCCGTCCGGCAGGTCTGCCTCGGCGAAGGCCTCGGCCATCAGCTGGCCGATCCAGGGGGTCTCTTCCGAGGGTTTGAAGACCACGGTGTCACCGGCCAGCAGGGCCGGGACGATATGGCCGTTGGGCAGGTGGCCGGGGAAGTTGAAGGGCCCCAGCACCGCCGCCACGCCGTGCGGACGGTGGCGCAGGGTGGCTTGGCCGAAACCGGTCTCGGCCGTGCGCTCGCCGGTACGTTCGTCATAGGCGCGGATGGAGATGTCGACCTTGCCCGCCATGGCGCCAAGCTCGGCCGTGGTCTCCCACAGGGCCTTGCCGGTCTCTCGGGAGATGGCCTCGGCCATGGCTGGGGCGCGGGCCTTCAGCACCGCCTGATAGCGTTTGACCGCATCGATCCGGTCATGCCGCGAGCGATCCGCCCAGTCGGGGAAGGCGGCGCGGGCGCGATCGGTAGCGGCCTGGACCTCGGCACCCGAGGCGGCGGCACCTTCCCAGACGGTTTCTCCGGTGGCGGGGTCGATGGATTTGAAATGGGTCATTCTGTCACTCACGTCTTCACCCGCACGATGTCGCCCGTCTTCACCCGCAGGACGTCCGCGGTCTCGGCTGTCAGGGTCACGATATCCCCCTCGATCGACGCGCGCTGACGCACGGAGCGGAAACCGCCGACGCTGCCGGTCGAGATCAGGGCCGGCAGTTCAGCCTCGACCTCCTGCGCCACCGCCACCGTCAGGCTCCGGGCATCGCGGACGGTGCGGATGTTGTCGCGGTCGCAGGTCACGGTCGGCCCGGCGTCGAAGATGTCGATCAGGCCGTTGGGGCGGAAGCCTTCGCTTTCCAGCAGGGCCATGGCGGGCACGCCTTGCGGATGGACCTTGCCGATTACGGCGCGGGCGGGCTCGGGCAGCAGGTCCATATAGATCGGGTGGCGCGGGGCCAGGTCGAGGATGAACTGTTTGTCTGTAGAGCCGGTCATCCGGTCGGCCTCGTCAAAGTCCATGGGGAAGAATTTGTGCGCCACATGGTCCCAGAACGGGCAGGCGCCATCCGGCGTGAAAACCCCGCGCAGCTCGGCCAGGACGGTGTCGGCGAACAGGTCAGGCTCGGCCCCGATCAGCATGTAGCGTGACTGGCTAAGCAGTCGTCCCGCGCCGCCCTTGCGCCGGTCGGCCTTGAGGAACAGGGACCCGACCTCGCTCCAGCCGGTGCATTCATTGACCAGCACCAGGGTCTTCTGTTCCAGCTTGATGCCGAGTGACGGCGAGGACTGGGTGTTGGTCACCACCCGGAAGGAGAAGAACGGCCGGTTCAGCCCGACCGCTGCCTTGACCGAGCCGATGCCGTCGACGTCGCCGGTCTCGGTCTCTTCCAGCATCAGGGTGTACCAGCGATGGCGGGGTTCGATCTGGCCGGCAAAGCTGTCGCGGCTCAGGTCCAGCCGTTCGGCCAACTGGTCGGGATCCTCTGGCAGGCTGGTGAAGCCCGGCCCGGACAGGATGGCCAGTTCCAGCAGGAAGTCGAGGTCGGCGGGGCCGGCGGGGCGGACGACGAGCATGGGTTACATCGTCTCCAGACGCAGGGCTTTGAGTTTCACTGCGTCGATCTCGCCCGAGGCGATCTTGCACAGGATCAGGGCGCTGAGCTGGGCACGTTCGACGAAGCTGGCGGGCCAGGCGAACTCCTGATCGGAATGGATGTCGCCGCCCAGGACGCCGAGGGTGTCGATATTGGGCAGGCCGGCGGCGTGCAGATTATTGCCTTCGCAGACGCCGCCGGACGGCTTCCAGGCGATCGGCTGGCCCAGCAGGGCACCGGTCTCGCGCACGGCTTCGAACAGGGCGGTCTGGCTGGCGTCCATCGGCTTGGGCGCGCGGGTCATGCCGCCGTGCAGGTCCAGCGTCAGGCCGGGGAAGGGGGGCTCAGCAGCGATCTGGCGGACCGTTTCGGCGATCCAGGCCGACGACTGTGCGTCGGGGACCCGGACATTGAAGCGAACGACCGCATTGTCAGCCACGACATTGAGGGCACCGCCGCCGCTGATCTTCGCGACGTTGACGGTGATGCCCTCACGCTGGCCGTTCAGGCCGTGCAGGCGGGCGGCGATCATGGCCGCGCCGGCGACCGCATTGGCCCCTTCGTGGAAGGCACGGCCGGCATGGGCAGCCTTGCCCGTGACGATCAGATGATAGTTGCCGCTGCCCTTGCGCGCGCCGGCCAGGGTCCCGTCGGAAAGCGCCGGCTCATAGGTCATGCCGACATGGCCGCGCGCGCCCAGTTCGGCCAGCAGGAAGGCCGAGGCGGGTGAGCCGATCTCCTCGTCCGGCGACAGCAGGACGGTCCAGCCGACACGCGCCCGGTCCGGATGGGTCTCGAACGCTTGCAGTGCGGCCAGAAGGACGGAAATGCCGCCCTTCATGTCTGCTATGCCCGGGCCATTCAGGGCCCCGTCGGCGCGGGTCGTGACGGTCTGGAAGGGGCTCTCGGCCGGGAAGACGGTGTCATAGTGGCCGGTCAGCACGACCTGGATCGGAGCCTCGGGCCGGGCCGTGATCCGCAGTACATCCGCATGGGCCTCGGTCCGCACCGCGCCGTCGTCGCCCACTGTGGTGGAAGCCGGGGTCGCAAGGCGTACAACCTCGGCAGGCAGGTTTCGCGCCTCGGACTCAAGCAGGGTGAGGACGCGATTCAGACCGTCGGCGTGGCGACTGCCGGAATTGATGTTCGCCCAATCGACCGCGCGGCCGATGATGGCGGTTTCTCGCGCTGCGACATGGTCGAGCACGATCTGGTCGGGGGCTAGAATCCGCATGCACGCCATCCCTAGCGGTCCAGGCGGGAAAGGTGAAGGCGAGCGGTTGCCGGTTTCCCCCGCACGAGGACCGGGCTAGGCTGTGGGCCTCATTTAGGGAGGCTATTCAAAATGACTGACTGGGTCCGGGCGTCGAATCCAATGGCGTCTATCAGCAACGAGGCCGAAGCCTTGGCGGCGGCGCGGGCAAGTGCGATCGCTATCCTGGTTGGCGCAGTCTACGGAGTCTTCAACCTCGTGGTCGGTATGGACGCCGTCCGGGCCGGGGTCGAGGCCCAGATGGCTGCCAATCCGCAGCCCGGCATGACCAGCGACCTTCTCGTGAACGTTGCGCTCGGGATGGGCGGCTTGTTCATTCTGGTTCAACTGGTGCTCGGCTGGGTGCAATGGGCCAAGCCCGGTGTCATCATCCCGATCATCTTCTCGATCCTGGGCGCCTGGGGCCTCATCCAGATTCCGCTTTCGATGCAGGCCGCTGCGAGCCTGGGCGTCGATGCGCCCCAGGCTCCGATCTGGACCACGGCAGTTGCGGCAGCTGTCCTGGTTGTCCAGATGGTGCTTCACATCGCCGGCATCCGGGGCGCACGTGCGCTTGACCGGCTGCGCATGGAAGCCGCCCGCGCCTGATGACCTTCTAGCGGTTCGGGCGTCGGTCCTCGCGATCGGCGCCCGGCTCCCGCGTCTGTCGGCGCCAGCGGATCGAAAGACTGGCCTCGCCCTGTCCGCCGAATTTTGAACTCACCGTCAGGTTCCGGCGCACCTGCCACTCGACATTGACCTCTGCACCGGTCTCGCCACCGCCGATGATCTCCAGATAGACGTCGTCGGTGATGTAGCGACCGCCGGCGACCGTCAGGCTTGACGCCTGGCCGCCGAACGACAGCCGGTCCAATCCGGCCAGTGTTCTCAGATTTCCGATCACATCGAATCCTCCGCCTCCGGCCAGGGCCGCGACGCCGGCCGCCAGTTGCGCTGCCTCGAGGGGCGAAAGCTGGGACGCCGAGCGTCCGAAGAGGACCCGGGACAGGATTTCGTCCTGTGGCAGGGCCGGGGTCGAGGTCAGGACGATGTCCGGCCGCGCCGCCGTACCCGTGACCCGGATGGAAGCTGTCAGGGCCGGATCTTCGCGGATCGCCGTCAGGTTCAGGCGGATCTGCTCCGGATTGGTCGAAAGGGTCACCACGCCGCGCGGGTCGAAAACGAACCGCTTGCCGGCGAAGTCATAGTCTCCCCGGACCACACGGGCCGTGCCGCTCAGGGTCGGCCGGGCGATGGTTCCTGTCACGCGGGCGTCGACGTTCATTTCAACGTTCAGCCCGCGCCCGATGACCCGTACGTCGCCGCCCGGGGACCGCAGGGCGATATCAAGTCCGAATTGAAGACCGCGCTGCTGGTTCTGGTCCGCCTCGGGGACGTCGCCACCGGGGCGGTTGATCTCGATCACGTCCATACTCACGATCCCGGTCGAGCCGGGCGGATTGGCCTCTATTCGCGCCTGGTCGATGTCCATCTCGCCGGCGAGGGTGATGTTGCCCTCGGTGCCGCGGGTCACGGTCAGAAGCCCGGAGGCCCGGGCTTCGGCGACGTCGTTGTCGATGATGCGGAACCGGTTGAGCAGCAGCTGGAAGCTGGATCCCGAGCCCTCTTTCAGGCCGATCCTGCCGTTGCCGCTGACGGATCCTCCTGCGCCGTCGACGGCGCTGAAACGCTCAACCAGGCCCGTCGTATCGTCGAAGCGGCTTGCGAAGGTGACATTGTCCAGTCGAACACCCGTCGCGCTGTCGCGGAAGCTGCCCTGTTGCAGATCCAGCCGGCCGTTGAGACGCGGCTCGGCTATTGAACCAGCGATCGCGGCCCGGGCGTTGATCTGACCCGAGAGGGATCGCTCGCCACCGGCCAGAAGGTCCCAGATCGGCTGGATCTGTCCCTCGATCGATACATCACCCGACATTGGGCGCGTGCGAACGATCGCCAGCCGCAGAGGCGCAGCGGACGCCTCGACGGGCAGGGTGATATCCGCCACGGCCCGCACCGCGTCCCCGTCTGCCGCATTGGCCTGGACGCGAAGGGTATTGTTGACGAGCTGGGCGTTGACTGTGCCGTCGACCGCGATGCCTCCGGGTGCGTCGATGCTGCGGATACCGTCGAGTGAGACATTGGCCGAGCCGGAGAGGTCATCGCCGGCACCGCGCAGCGACAACCGGCCGGTGATCCGGCCGCGCATATCCTGAATCAGGGAGCCGAGGTCGATGCTGGTCAGGTTGGCCTCGATGACGGCCGCCCGGGAATCCTGACGCAGCTCGGCCAGGAGCACGCCGCCACCGATGCCCAGATCGAGCCGCGCGATACGGCCATCGCCCGACAGGGCTATGACCGCGGGATTGCGGGTATTGAAGGCGATTTCTCGCACACGCCCGCCGCCCTCGAGGACGACGGTCTGGGAGGGGCCGCTGCGCGAATAGACTCCGCTTCCCTCGAACGACACCGGGGTGTCCCCGCCGACGTCGGCCTTCAGCGCAAATGGCAGACGATCCAGTTTGCCGCGACCGTTGAGTTCGAAGGCGCGGAGGACCCAGTCCGAACCTGCAAGCCGCACGTTTTGCCCGGTGATATCCAGGATGGCGCTTTCGGCCCCGGTCCCATCGGTCAGACGGATTCGGCCATCTGCCGTGCCCGAGGTGAGAAAGGCCCCGGCGCGCGCTGTGAAGGACAGGTCGGCGCTTGACGGGATATTCCCCGACAAGGCGAGCGCGCCCTCGGCGGCGATTCCGCCGGCGTCCAGACTCACCCCGGTCAGCCGCAGACTGTCACCGCCGAGGAAGAAGTTCCCGCTGGCTCTTGCCGGGCCGTAGTTTGAACCGGCGGTCAGGGCGATGCGACCGTCCGAGCCATCGTCTCCCCGCCGAAGGCTGAGGATCATTTCGGCGTCAGTCAGCATAAGTGAGCCGGCGCTCACCCGGGCGAAACCGGCCTTCAGGTCCGCGCGCGGTTCGGCCAGGGTTCCGGTCAGGGTGCCTTCGCCAGTCATGGTTCCGTCAATGGCGACCGGACCCACGCCGAAAGGCCCTGTGGCGTTCCAGTCCAATGCGATCCGCATGACCCCGTCACCCTCGATCAGACCCCGGGCCGCCGCCGTGGCCCGGGCTCCGGTCAACTGCGCCCGCTCAAGCGCGATCTGACCGTTATCCAGCGTCCCTGTCAGTTGCAGGCGCGGCGCGGACCCCAGCAAACGGTCCAGTTCCTCCATGCCGGTCGTCAGACCGCGTCCACGCCCGTCGAATCCGAGCTGCCAGGCGGCACCATTGCGGGCCATGGACGCCGAAACGGCACCACCGAACCGGCCTCCTGCTTTGGGGTGGAGTCGCGCTGCATCGGTGATGTCGGCGCGACCGCGGAAGCCTAGCCCCCCGACGAGCGTGCGCCCGCCCGACCCCGTCAGGGTCACCGCCTGTCCGGTCAGACTGACCCGCTCGAGAAGGACAGCACCGTCGGCCTGTCGCTGGGCCTCAAACGAGAGCCGCGGTGTCGTTCCCAGCAGGCTGCCGACAATCCCGGCGGTTGAGCCGCCCCGGGCGCGGAGGTCTCCGTCGAGATCCATGCGCCTTGGCCGGACCCGAACGTTGAGCGGTCCGCCCAGGCGTTGGGCCCTATAGCTCAACAGCTGGGCGTCGATCAGGTCCACCGATCCGTCCAGCCGCCAGTTCGAGGTATCGCCGCGGAATACACCTGCATAGGCAGCCGCCGCGCCACTCGTCTGTCCGGTCAACCGGCTGAGGGATGGTGTCGTGATGGCGAGCCTGATTCCGTCCGGACTGCTCTGGTCCTTGAGTCTGATCTCACCGCTGGCGCGGGACTCCAGGTTCTCCGCGATCAGCCGCCAGCCGACCCCGATCCGTCCGTCGTCATCGCTGTCGCCTGAGGTCGCAAAGCCGAACCGCACGGTGCGACCGATGCGCTCTGCGAACGGGGCCAGCAAATCTGAACCGGAAAAGTCGGCAAAGCCTGAAATCCGCGTGCGGGTCTCTCCGTAGCGGCCCCGGATCACCAGCGGTACGAAGTCGCCGGTGCGAACCGTGGCATCGACGATCTCGCCATTGACGACCGCCGTGGCGAAGAAGGGCTGGTCCGGCGAATAGCCGAGGGCTCCTGCCAGTGGTCCGCCGCGGGCCTCGCTGGCTCTCAGGTTCAGCCTCAGGTCCTCGAGATCGTTCCCGATGGTCGCATTCAGACGCAGAAAGTCGCCCGGCCGGCTGTTGCTGACGGCATTGACGACGGCTGTCCTGGTTCCCTTGCGAGGCAGGCGGGTCTCGCCCGACAGCCTCCAGCGCCCGTACTCCTGGCTGAAGCCCTCGAGCAGCTCGATGTCGGCTGAAAACCGGTCGATATCGATCGACAGCGGCTGTGGACCGGGCGGTTCGGTCGAGGGCCCGATTTCGGGGCGACGGATCAGCCGGATGACCCCGGCCTCGATCTCGGTCGCGTGGAACCGGCGGGTGATGAGGGGCCACCATTCCCAGTCGATTCGAACCGTTCGCGCTTCCAGCCAGACGCCGCGTTTATCAGTGACGGTGACACGGTCGACGGTGAAGTCGTCGAACAGGTCTCCGCTTAAACCCTCAACATTGATCCGGCCAAAGCGGCCGAGTTCCTTGCCGTCGACCAGGGCGGTTACCCGCTCCCGCCCGGTGTCTGAAAGGAGATACATCCTTCCGCCGACTGCGATCACGATGAGCAAAGCCGCCACGACGGCCGCCGCCAGACCACCGAAAAAGGCCAGGGCCTGCAGTCGCGTGCGCGTCTTGCCCACGGCCTCGGCGGGCGCATCCGGAGCGTCGTCGGGAGCAGGGGCGGTATCGGTCAAAATGCCTGGCCGATGCTGACATAGATCTGGAAGTCGGCGTCGCCGTCACGCCGGTCAAGCGGGAAGGCGATGTCGGCCCGGATCGGACCGAAGGGCAGTCTGTAGCGCACGCCGATCCCGGCTCCATAGCGCAGGTTGTTGAAGTCCGGCGTTGGCTGGAAGCCGATAGCCCCCGCATCGACGAAGGCGACGGCCTCGAAATTTCGCCAGACATTGCGACGGATTTCGACAGAGGTTTCGAACAGGCTCAGACCGCCCCGCGGGGTGTTGTCGGGAAGCCGCGGCCCGACACCCTGATACTCAAACCCGCGCACCGAACCACCACCGCCGGAATAGAACAGGCGGTCCGACGGCACGGTCAGCTCCTCACCGCCGATAATCGAGCCCATACGCACCCGACCCGCCAGCACCGTCCCGGCTCCGTCCTGCAGAGGCAGATACCCGGTCACCTGGGCCTCGGTCCGAACGAACAGCGTCGTATCCTCGCCCGTGACGGCCGTGGGCTGGACGGAAGCGGAAAGACGCCAGCCGGACTTGGGGTCAAGCGGGTCGTCGGAACGGTCCAGATAGGCACTGCCGCGTGCAGTCAGGATCAGCAGGTCACGGTCGAAATTGACCGGCATACGGGTCAGCGGATCGAACCGGTTCTCGTCGTATTTGCCCGCATCCAGCCCGATGCCGAAACTCACATGCGACGTTTTGCCGAGCCGTTGTTGCAGGTCGGCCGAGAGGGCGATGGCGGTTCGGCGATAGGCGTCCGTGTCTTCGTTCAGCAGGGCCCCTGACAGCTCGAGGGATTCACCGGGACGACGCCAGTGGGGCAGGCTCAAAGCGAGGCCCAGACGGCTGTCGACATCCGCCGCGCGAGCCTGCCAGACCAATGTGTCGGCGCGCCTGAAACGGTTATGCCAGGTCCAGATCAGGTCGACACCAGAGCCCTCGGCGGTCGAGAAGGTCGCCCCGGCCTCGAGGATGCGTCGCGGGCGGTCGGTCAGGGTGACGATGATCGGGCGGTAGCCGTCGGCATTGGTCTGGTCGCCGGGGGCCAGCGCCACACCGACGCTGTCATAGACCCCGGTATCAAGCAGCCGACGCTCCAGCTCTGCAACGTCCTCAGGATCGTAGATCTTGCCCTCGGACCATGGTGCCAGCCCGGCAACCCAGTCGGAGTCTGTCCGGCTTGTTGTTTCGAGCCTTACACCGTCCAGCCTGACCAGGGCCCCGGCCGCGATCCGGAAGCTCGGCTGGACCGTGAAGGCGGTGTGATCGACCACCACCCGGCGGGGCTGGGCGGTCGCGTCGGCATAGCCGCGGCGAGCCAGTCCGGCCACGAGCCGGCCCTCGGCGGAGATGATGTCGCCGGCGCGGCCCGGCTGACCCGGAGACAGTCCGACCTCACCCCTCACCGCGTTCCCGGTCACTTCATCGGGTGCCGGTTCGGTCCAGAACACGTCGATCCGGGCCAGTTCGAAGCGGCGTCCCGGGGTCACATTGACGACGGCGACGGGGGCATCTTCGCCCTCGACGAGGTCTTCGAGCAACGGCTGGTAATAGCCCTCGGATCGCAACAGCGCCTCGGCCGCCTGCAACGCGCCTCTTGCGCGGCGGCGGGCTTCGAACCGGTTGGACGGGACACTGTCGACCTCGCCAACGGCGCGGACCAACTGCGCTCGCAGACCGGCATCCATAGCCCCGCGAATCTCGGCGCGAGGGTCGGCGACGGCGGAGGTAGCCAGCAAGAGAACGCCAGCCGTGCTGATGAAAATCAAGGCTGGCCTTGGCGTCAAACTGGGACCTTCATCAGGGTGCGGAGATCGACGCCATCGCTTGCCGCCGGGCTGCCGACGGCGTGGCGACCGGGGTCAATAGAAGAGCGTTTCACTTTCGGGTTGAACCGACTCCTCGGATGACTGCTTTTCGGTGGGCATGGCGGTCGAATCAGCCGGCAGAGCCTCGGCAGCGCCCGTTCCAGCAACCGGAACCCCGGCATCCTCGGCAGCAGGCGCAACAGGCACCTCAAGCGGTGCCTCCGAAACCGCTGCATCATTGGCGAACGGATCGTTGCAGGCAGTCAGTCCGGAGACGGTTGAAAGGATCAGGACAGTGATCAGGCGTTTCATCAGCAGCGTCTCCCCCGGGAACGGCCCTCCAATGCGTGGCCGCGTAACCTGTTCCATAACCCCGAACGCGCGCCCGGTCACCACGCGGCGAAACCATTCGTTCGACAATTTGCGTTAGAGTGCAGACACGATGGGGGCGTGAATGACCACTACGGCCTATGCCATGGTGTCGCTGGTGCGGTACCGGGAGCTCAAGACACGGATCGCACTGGCGGCCTTTATCGGCTTTACGGCATGGTTTGTGGTCCCCTCGATCTGGCCTCCGCTGTGGTTTGCGGCGGTTCTGGCCACTCAGGCGCTCGATTGGGCGGTTTTCAGGCGGTTCCGGCTTCGGCAGGATTGGCAGCCGGACCGTCTCTACCTCGCCCTTTGCTGCGCGGTCACAGTGCTCGGTGTGGCTGTCTATGGGGCCATGAGCGTCTACATGTGGTTCTCCGGTGGCGAGGTCGGGCGTGTGTTCGCCATGGTCCAGTGCGCCGGTGGTCTGCTGCATGTCAGCCTCCACATGCACCATGCCCGACCGATTCTGATTTCGGCTGTAGTACCCCACGCGGCCTATTTCCTTGGCCTGCCGGCGTTCAGCGCAATCGCGAGCCGGAACTGGCCGGAGTTCCTGATTGCGATCGGCTGCATCCTCTATATGAGCCACCTCGTTGTCACGGTTCGGCAGAGTTCTTCCACGACCGGGGCGCTCAAGTCTGCGCGGGACGCAGAGCAGAACGCGCGCCGCAGGGCCGAGGTGGCCAGCGCTGCGAAATCGGACTTTCTCGCCGTGGTCAGTCACGAGATCCGCACGCCGATGAACGCGGTCATCTCCGCTGCCAATCTGCTTCGCCGGACGCGGCTCGACAGTCAGCAGCGGGAGCATGTGTCCATGCTGATCGACGCCGGCGATGTGCTGATGGGCCTCCTCAACGATGTCCTCGATTTTTCCAAGATTGAGGCCGGCAAGATGGAGCTTGAAAGCGCCGACATGGTCGTACGCGACCGATTATCGACGATTGCCCGTCTTTGGGAGCCGCGCGCCCTCGCCAATGGCGTCCGGCTCGTGGTGCGGGTCGCACCTGATGTGCCTGAGGTCGTGCGGACTGATCCGCTCAGGGTTCAGCAAATCCTGTTCAACCTGATGTCCAATGCCGTGAAGTTCACCGAGGACGGCGAGGTCAGCATTACCCTCAGTTGGTCGGATGGCCGGCTGACCATGGCGGTGGCTGATACCGGCTGCGGCATCGCTGCAGACCGGATGGCCCAGATCTTCAACAGTTTCGAACAGGCCGATGTCGGTACAACCCGACGCTATGGCGGCACAGGCCTGGGCCTCTCGATCAGCCGCAAACTGGCCGAGCTGATGGGCGGCACCCTGTCCGTGCAGAGCGTCTATGGCGAGGGCTCGACCTTTGTTCTCAGCCTGCCGGTGACGGTGGTCGAAAACGCGGCAGTGCAACCGGCACGGCCTGTGGAAGTCAGCAACTCTCTGGCGGGACGGTCCATTCTGGCGGCCGACGACCATGAGGTGAACCGCCGCATTCTGGAACTGCTGCTGGAGCCACACGGCTGTCGCCTGACCCTGGTCCAGAATGGTGCGGAGGCTTTTGAGGCGGCGGCGGCACAGAGGTTCGATGCCATTCTGATGGATATGCAGATGCCTGTGATGGACGGGCTTGAGGCGACGCGCCGGATCCGTGCGGGTGCGATGAATGGTGCCACACCGGTGATCGCCCTGACCGCGAATGCGCTCGATCTGCACCGCGCTGCATGGGAAGCGGCCGGGGTCTACGCCTTCCTGACCAAGCCGATAGATCCGGCATTGCTCGCGGCCACCCTTGGCGAAGCCTGCAGCGTCGGGCGACCCGAGGATGACGCCGCGGCCGCCTGATCCGTCAGCCCCAGCGGCTCCGGGCATCGACGAGGGAGATCGATGTCTCCTCGCTTGCGGGTTCGGCGGGTGTTCCATTGAAGCGCGGCGCGGGTGCCGCCTGCAGGACGCCCGGATTAACAAATGTGCCCCGCGCGACATTGTGCGGATGGTGGGCGGCCTCGACCCCGGTCAGAACCGGGGTGACGCAGGCGTTGGTGTCCCTGAAATGCGCCGCCCAGTCGTCCCGGTCGCGGGTGGCGAAGATCGCCTCGAACCGGGCGTGCAGTGCGGGCCAGGCGGCGAGGTCGAGCTGTGGCGCCTCCTCGTGGGTCAGACCAAGGCCCGTGATCAGGGCATCGTAGAACTGCGGCTCCAGGGCACCCACCGCGATGAACCGGCCGTCCGCGCAGGCGTAACAGCGATAGAAGGGGGCACCGCCGTCCAGCAGATTCGCGCCCCGCGACTCGCTC
>Ga0247837_1004490_pt1 | contig 22349 bp, 20 predicted proteins | sample LaCtaG_2_FD_187115 | JGI IMG/M metagenome (GOLD analysis project Ga0247837, IMG submission 187115) | Freshwater microbial communities from meromictic Lake La Cruz, Castile-La Mancha, Spain - LaCruzMarch2015_14.5m | ecosystem: Environmental > Aquatic > Freshwater > Lake | place: Spain: Castile-La...
TACTTTACCTCGAAAGAGTTTTGGTGAGGGGTGCTACCAAAGTTGTATTTGTCACCGAAACTGCGGCCGAAAGAGCGCGGGCCCGTTATCCAGAGGAGAGTTTAAAGAGAAAAATTGTCTCTATCTATCCGGGGTCTTGGAATTTTCAAATCCAACGTCCGGCAAAAGATTTTAACTCTACTTCCCGTTTCACATTCATGCACGTTGGTTCTTTATACACGACTCGAAACCTTGAGCTCTTCTTCAGGGCTTTAGACAGTCTTAGGGGTTCAGGGTTTGAATTGGCAAAAAGGGTCCAAATTGTGAATCAAGGAGATTTGAGCGTAGAGAACCAAAATCTCTACTTAAGTCGTGGGGACTTTAAGTTGTGGCCAGTGGTTGGGCGGCAGGAGGCGCTAGTTAAGGCTGCGTCTGCTGATTTTCTATTGCTGGTTCAGCACGCAGATTCACGGAGTGAGGAAACGATTCCGTATAAGACATATGACTACTTGAATCTCGGTGTACCTATATTCGGCTTAACAAACAATCCGGAACTAGATTCTTTGATTTCAGAGAACGGTGGGTTCGTTGGAAGTAGCACAGATCTAGATAAGACAATCGCTGCATTGCGAGCGGCACTGTTGTCTATGAACGCAAGTACGCCCAAGGGCACTGCCAAGGTTTCAATAGACATCAATAAACAGTTTGTAAAGATTTTCGAGTGACGAGCAGCGATTCGGATTTTATGATTGAGTCCACGCTTTCATCTATTTCGCTCGATCTTATTCTACGCGAGCTTTGGCGTCTCGCTATTTCTTGGCTGAGTCTAAAACTTCTGCGATTTTCCTTGAGGCACTGCCATCCCCGTAGACATGGCTAACGATTCTGAGATCCGAACTGGTCTTTTCTCTAGAAAGCTCTCGCGAACCTGCCTTTTCAATTTCCTCACTAGTTGATCCGACTATTTCCATGTTTGTGCCGACTAAGCCCTCTGGTCTTTCCGTCATTGCTCTGGTCACGAGCACAGATTTTCCTAGAGTCACGGCCTCTTCTTGAATTCCCCCGCTGTCAGTAATTACGATGTGACTCGATCCCAGAAGCAATATGAAAAGTCGATAACTCAGTGGGTCAATGATCTTCACGTTGTCTAGTTCGGAGAGTTTTGATGCGGCCGTTCGTACTTTGGGATTTGGGTGGAGAGGCATTACAAATCTAGCCTCACGATGGTTTTGTGCAAGATTCAAAACCGCCTGGAAGATATTAGAGACACCCTGGCCGAGATTCTCTCGTCTATGCGTTGTGATCAAAACTGTCTTTTGATTCCTGGGATCAAACCCCAGCAATTCAACTATCTGCAACCAAGCTAGTTCCAAACTTCCATCTTTTGAGCCTTCCAATAGAAGGCGAATGGAGTCGACAATTGTGTTTCCAGTCACAATTATCCGGCTCTCGTCGATTCCTTCTTTCAACAGGTTCTGCTTCGCTCCGATTGTCGGAGCGAAGTTCCAGCGTGCAATTCTCGACACTGCCTGCCGGTTAAACTCTTCTGGAAATGGAGAGTAGATGTCATGAGTCCGCAAACCGGCCTCTACATGACCAACTGGGATTTGACCGTAGAAAGATGCGAGGGCGGCTGTAAAGGTGGTCGTTGTATCTCCATGAACTAATACCACATCAGGCTGTGCATCCTTCAGCACCACCTCGAGGGCTTCTAGCGCTCGGCTGGTAAGACTTCCTAGTCCCTGACCGTGCTGCATGAGTTCGAGTTCGTAATCAGGAGTTAAGTCGAAGTCCTGCAAAGCTAGCGTCAGTAAGTCGGAATGTTGACCCGTTGCACAGAGTTTCACTTCAAATCGAGGTAATCTAACAAGCTCTAGGAAAACAGGCGCCATTTTGATTACCTCTGGCCTGGTTCCCACCACAATCAGAATTTTGGTTAGTGCTTTGTCATTGGACATGCTCACAGCATAACGATTGCCTCGAAGCTAAACTGAAAACATGACTAAAGTCCATTCCGTGCTCGATGCGCTTGAGAACGAATCCATAGAGATCTTCAGGGAGACTGCAGCCGCGTTCCGCAAGCCAGTGATGCTCTACTCGATTGGGAAGGACTCTTCCGTTTTGCTTCACCTTGCCCGCAAAGCTTTTGCCCCAGGGCCAATACCTTTCCCTTTGATGCACATAGACACCACTTGGAAGTTCAAAGAAATGATTTCATTCCGAGATGAAACAGCCAAGGAATTTGGTTTTGAGCTTCTGGTTCAAACCAACCACGAGGGAATAAAGGACGGCGTGACCCCATTTTCCATGGGGGCCTCGGAGTACACCAGAATCATGAAAACCGTTTCGCTTCGGGCTGGGTTGGACAAGTACGGCTTCGATGCAGCTATCGGTGGGTCAAGAAGGGATGAAGAGAGGAGCCGCGCCAAAGAGCGCATCCTTTCAGTGCGTGAACCAGGGCACCGCTGGGACCCAAGAAGCCAGAGGCCTGAGTTATGGCGCACTTATAACCCAAAACTTGCACCAGATCAGACTATGAGAGTTTTCCCAATATCTGATTGGACCGAACTTGATGTTTGGAATTACATCTTGCAGGAGAATATCAAGGTAAGCCCCCTCTACTTTGCAAAAGAGCGCCCCGTTGTTTGGCGCGGCAATCAGATGATCATGGTCGATGACGAACGCTACCCCTTGAAAGAGGGCGAGACGCCGGAGATGCGAAAAATTAGGTTCCGTACTTTAGGTTGCTACCCGCTCACGGCAGGTGTTGACTCAGATGCAACCACTATCGAAGAAGTGGTCCAGGAAGTCACTGAATTGAAGCTATCCGAAAGAGCCACCAGGCTCATCGACGGCGAAAAGGAAGACTCCATGGAAAAGAAAAAGACTGAGGGGTACTTCTGATGGAAAAACCCATCATCAGGCTTGTGACTTGTGGCTCGGTCGACGACGGCAAATCCACATTGATCGGCCGTCTCCTCGTTGAAACAGACAGCGTGCCTGACGACACGGTGGATTCGGCCAAAACTGTGCGTCGCTCTGGCTCAACAATCAAAGCAGGAGAGATTGACTTTAGTCTCTTAACCGACGGTCTTGAGGCTGAGCGCGAACAGGGAATAACAATCGATGTTGCCTACCGTTCCATGAATCTTCTGAACGGGCGCCGTTTGATAATTGCAGATGCCCCAGGGCACGAGCAATACACAAGGAACATGGCCGTTGCGGCATCGAGGTCGGACATTGCTCTAGTTCTAGTCGATGCTACCCGTGGCGTCAGAACTCAAACCCTGCGTCACTTGACCATTTGCTCTCTGATGGGAGTGACCAAAATAGCTGTTGTTGTCAACAAGCTAGATGGTGTTGATTACAGCGAGAAAGTTTTTGAGGCAATTAGAAACAACTTAGCTGACACTATTCAACGCCTCCAGATTAATAACATTCAATTCGTTCCAGTTAGTGCACTAGCGGGAGATAACGTCGTGTACGGAACTGAAAACATGCCTTGGTACCAAGGTCCCACTCTCTTGCAGTACATACAAGAGTGGAACGTCGAAGACTCTGGTGAAAACTTGCCAAGACTAGGCGTCCAGATGATCTCCAGAGCTGAGAACTTTAGAGGCGTTGCAGGAACAATCGTGGGTGGACAGTTCACTGTAGGAGATGAAGTAACAGTTCTTCCCTCCAAGAAATCCGCTAGCATCTCGAGGATTTCCACCTTTGACGGAGACTTGGAATCGGCCGAAGACGGCATGGCAGTCACTCTGGTTCTCGAACCGGATGTCGATGCCACGCGTGGCGACGTCATAGAGCTATCTGCTCAAGCCACGTCGCCGGCGGATCGCTTTGCGGCAACGGTTGTGTGGCTTGGCGAGAGTGATCTGATCCACTCGAAGAGTTACTTCTTGATCTCAGGTTCAACTCAGGTTCCATCCATTGTGACTCAAATCAGACACGTTCTAAACATCAACAATGGTGAACACGATGCTGCCAGAGTTCTGAAGACAAATGAGATTGGTGTTGTTGAGGTGGCAACTGATGCCCCAATAGCTTTGGCTCCCTACAAGCAAAATCGATTTAAGGGAAACTTCATCCTGGTTGACCGCGCAACCATGAACACCGTGGGTGCTGGAATGGTCACACACGCTCTCCGAAGAAGCGCCAACATATCAGAACACCACTATGAGATTGACCGCGAGGCCAGGGCTTCACAAAAGAATCAAAAAGCTAAGGTGATCTGGCTTACTGGGCTATCTGGTTCGGGAAAGTCTACTATTGCCAATGCCCTAGAGAAAAAGCTGTTCTCTCTAGGCATGCACGCCTACGTGCTGGATGGTGACAATATGAGGCTGGGTCTAAACAAGGACCTTGGTTTCACAAGAGAAGATAGAGCGGAAAACGTTCGTAGGGTTTCAGAAGTAGCTCTGACTCTCTATGATGCTGGCTTGGTGGTTATTGTTGCACTAGTTAGCCCTTACGCCGAAGACCGTGCGCAGGCAAAGTCCCTATTTCCAGACGGGGATTTTGCGGAAGTGTGGGTAAAGACTTCAGCGGAGGTTTGTGCGGAGAGAGATCCTAAAGGTCTATACAAGAAAGCAGCCGCTGGCGAATTACCAAATCTAACTGGAGTCGGCCAAGATTACGAGGCACCAGTAACTGCTTCTGTGGTTTTGGATGGAACAGCAGCTGTGGAAGAGAACACCGAGATACTTTGGAGAGAGCTATTCAGCTAGCCTCGCTTTATCTCCATAAGATCAACGAGGCGGCGAACGTTGTCATTCCTGCTCAGTAATTCCGTAAACTTTCCGTGGTCCGAAACTTTGCCTTGTTCAATCAAAAACACTTCGTCGGCATGCTGGATTGTGTTCAATCGATGTGCGATTAGCACCACAGTCACGGAACCTCGAAGCTCGTCCAGTGCTTTTGCTATCTCCGATTCTGACTCAGCGTCAAGGGCTGAGGTTGCCTCGTCCATGACTAGCAAACCCGGCCGAGTATAGAGAGCTCTGGCTAGCCCAAGGCGCTGAGCTTGGCCTCCAGACAAGCTATCTTGAAGCTTTCCTAAATCAGAATGAATCCCGTCCGGAAGGGCTTCGATAACCGCTAAGAGGTGCGCACGTGACAGGCACTCAAGCACTCGGCTTTCATCTACAAAGTCACTCTCGACCCCGAGCGCGACGTTGCTAACAATCGATCCCGAAACAATGCTTGGTTTCTGTGGCACATAGCTGACTGAAGGCATTGAATTCTTTGGAATTCCAACATTCCTTAAGGACAGGGATACCTCTCCTTTGGACGGAGGAAGTAACCCACACATCACATCTGCAATTGTAGATTTACCTGCACCTGAGGGGCCAATCAAAGCGACTTGGGACCCAGACTTAATCTCAAAAGATACATCCGACAGGACTGGTTCCGACTGGCCCGGATAAGTGAAGCTAACTCCCCTAAATTCGACGGCTACCCCTTCGCCAGCATCCTGAATTTCAAAGCGTGCGTCCTGTTCTCGCACAGTAGCGTCACGAATGCTAAAAGAATTGCTTCTGGCTACCAAGATTTCGTGAGCAGCATTAGCCTGTGGAATCACGCCTTTTATGGTCAACAATGCAGATTGCAAGGGAAGCATCGCCGCTGTAAGCCTGAAACCTCCAGAGAGAAAAACTCCTATGGTCGCAGCCGATGCAACCAGGTCCCCACTTAAGGCCTGTGCCACTACGAAGAGTGCTAAACCAACCAGTAGCGCTGATTCGATTACATATCTCGGCATACCGCTAAGGAAATACTGAATCGCTCCGCTCCTAGAGGATTCAGATCGGTGTCCGTAAAGCTTGGAAATATACTCGTCCCTTTTTCCGAGGACCGAAAGTTCCCTGAAAACACTCATGAGGTCTGAAATCGTAGCGTTTGCAAGAATCGTTCCAGACTTTAATCTTTCTCCTGCTCTGTTCATAAGGGTTCCCACAAAAAACTGGATGGCCCATGCGATCAAACCAAAGTAGGCAATAGCGGCAATCGTGATAAGTGGATCTACAAAGAAAAAGCCTGCAGCTACAACTACAAAAAGCGCACCTTCGGCAATTATGGTGCCAGCCTGATTGAACAGCACCGTGAATGCCGATGGCGCTCCCACTTGCACTGCGAATACAACTTCTTCACGCGATCTCAATCGGGCAGTGCTTAAGTCAGAACCAAGACTGATTTCTACGATCTCCCTTGCCGCCCTGGCCTCGATTGCAGCAACAAACAATGCGGAGGTCCGGGTTAACAGCATAGAAAACACTGCTTTGGAGATGAATAGCAATATAACTCCTGCGGAAACCCAAGGTAGGCTCACAGCATTAACTGCAGGTATCTCAATACCGCCGACAGTTATGATTCGATTGGGGTCACTTCCTGAAGTCAGGAATATCGCAGTCGAAGCGATGATGAACCCAATTACAAGAATTCCCGCTAAGTCCAAAAAAGAGAGCAAGGCGCGAATAATTGTTAAGAAAAACCACTTGGAGCGCTCCTTGGTCGTCATAAACGCCAAACTTGACTTGATTGCTTTGAGCATTCCTCAAGTCTAAAGCTCTGATGGTTGATGGCGGAGACGAGAGGATTTGAACCTCCGAGGGGCTTTTAAAACCCCTACCTCATTAGCAGTGAGGCGCACTCGACCGGGCTATGCGACGTCTCCGAGAACTCTTGAAGTTTAGCTGAAAACGGCTAACTGCAGGAAACTAACTGCGTGCTTGCTAGTCAGAGCAGAGTTCTGTGGCCGCGTTTGTGCCTCGCGCCCATTCAGGAAGAACTTCTTCACCACTAGCGGAATCTGTTACTGACTCGGGTTCTGGAGCATCGGTCTCTTTCACGCTGGCGCCAAAGCCTGTATTTGCCTTCTTGATCACAACTGGCTCATCGTTTGCAATTCGATCAAAGATCAACTGCGCCTGATCGTAGATTGGCTCGACTCTTCCAGCTTCGCTACCAGAGAGTCCTCCTCTGGATGGAACCTGAAGGAAAGTCATCTTGTCGAGGTCAACGTTTCTAAGCGCGCCGGCAAGAGCGACCATGGTCCCAAGGTCAGTCATGCTGTCTGAGAGCTTCATGTTTCTTGCGGCTGCGTTCGCCAAGCTATACATGTATATCGGGTTGGTTAGAACTCCCTCGTTCTTTACCTTTCTCAGTAGTGAAGTTAGGAAAACCTGCTGGTTAGAGATGCGAGCTAAATCAGAACCGTCTCCAACACCGTGTCTGGTTCTTAGGAAGGCGAGTGCTTCCTTTCCTTGCAGGGTGTGAAGACCGGCATCTAGCTGAAGCTTTGAGTACTTGTCATCGATTGGGCTGGCAACACAAACTTCAACGCCGCCAATCGCATTTGACATTTCAATAACACCGCGGAAGTCAATCATTGCCAAGTAAGGAATCTTGACTCCAGTTAAGTTCTGAATGGTAAGGAGTGTGCAGACAGGTCCACCGTAGGCAATTGAAGAATTGATTTGCTGCCTACTCATGGCCGAGAACGAGCCGCCTTCGGGATCCGGGCATGCTGGGATTGGAACTAGAAGATCTCTTGGGAACGATAGCGCAACGGCATTATTACGGTCGGCGGAGATGTGCAGCAGCATAATCACATCGGCAAGTTCCGAAGTGTCGTTTCCGTAGCCCTTGCCTTGGCCTTTTCGAGTGTCGGAGCCAACAAGCAGTATGTTCACAGGTCCGTTTAGGTCTTCAACGCTTGGCTGTGCAAAGGCGTTGCCTTCAGCATCAACCAATTGGATGTTGTTTTCTTTCAGAGTGTTGGAAAGTTGGAAGACAGAGATGCCTGTGACAGCAAATAGTGCTCCCATTCCAGCGGCCAATCCTTTGAAACCCCAGCGAACATACTTGCGCCATGGAGCTGGTGATTTTTGGTTGCCGTGTCTAGGGATTTCCTTGCGAGGGCCCGAGGGTGGTCTAACCACTCTTCTAGTTGCAAAATTAGGCAGTTGATCTGACAAGTTCTATTTTTCTCCTATAAACCTGTTCCCAAGTCTATTTGAGGGTCAGGATTTAGCCCCTGCAAGCTCAGCGTATTGACAGATAGAAAGTGGCGGAGGCCGTGGGATTCGAACCCACGAAACATTTCTGTTCACTGGTTTTCAAGACCAGCTCCATCGGCCGCTCGGACAGACCTCCGTATAGGAGTTTATAGGAAAGCGAGGCAGCTAGCGCTGCCTCGAGAACAGAATCCCCTCAAACCCAGCCAGAACCCTAGCAACCCCATCATCGGTGACCGATGATGTGACATTTGTTGCAGCTAGCTGAACTTCCTCTGGGGCCTGACCCATAGCAAATGCCAATCCACCGGAGTTTTTGGCCCACTCGAACATCTCTATATCGTTTCTGCCATCGCCCATGACCAGGACCTGGTGGTTCGCTATTCCTAGACGCTGCCTCTGAACTTCAAGAGCGCTGGCTTTTGAGACGCCCTTGGGTGAGATGTCTAGCCAGGCCGTGTATCCGATTGCGTAGCTGACAGAGGCTAGACCGATCTTAGAAATTAGCCCGAGGAATTCATCAACATCGTGCTGAGGAGAAAGAACCACCACACGACTAACTGGGTGATGCATGAGTTGTTCTAGGGGTGTCTCAAAGTTTTGATCACCTAACGCATAGGTGGGGAATGGGCGATGGAAGCGGTAGCTTCCATCGACATCTTCAACTGCGAAGTGGGCTTCCGGAAGGTGTTCAATCAGTTGAGTTAGCACTTCAGCTGGATCGAAGGTGACAACATCAGTCATCTGAAAACCCTTGGGGTGTTCTAAATCTAGTTGAACGGTTACAGCTCCATTTGAACTTACAACGTAGCCTTGTTCGAAACCCAAGTCTTTGACAACAGGAACTGCATTTGCAGCAGCACGACCGGTTGCAATAATGACTTCGTGACCTAGGTCCTTGACCCTCTTGACTTCTTTAACTACTTCAGGGGAAAGATAACCGTCGTCGTGGACCAAGGTTCCATCAATGTCCAGCCCTATCAGCCAGCGATCACTTGGGGAATGGCTAGGCATAGTTGAGAAGTCCAGGAGGTTTTCTTATTTGCTTTTTTGGGTTATAAACTCTTCGCCGCCGAGGTAAGGGCGGAGAGCCAGTGGGATCTTTACCGAACCATCAGCTTGCTGATGGTTCTCGAGGATTGCAACAAGCCACCTGGTTGTTGCGAGAGTTCCATTTAGGGTTGCAGCGGTGGCAGTTTTGCCGTCAGGGGTTCTGTATCGAACGTTTAGTCTTCTTGCCTGGTAGGTGGTGCAGTTAGAAGTTGAGGTGAGCTCTCTGTAGTTTCCTTGAGTCGGAACCCAGGCTTCAGCGTCATACTTTCTTGCAGCAGATGAACCTAGATCTCCAGCAGCTGTGTCAATGACCCGATAAGGAAGTTCACAAGCCTGAAGCATCTCTTCTTGGAAACCGAGGAGATTCTGGTGTTCAACTTCTGCTTGTTCTGGAGCGATGTAACTAAACATTTCTAGCTTGTTGAACTGGTGAACTCTAAGTATGCCTCTGGTGTCCTTACCGTGGCTTCCGGCTTCTCTTCTGTAGCAAGTTGACCAGCCAGCGTAGCGAAGCGGTCCGTCTTCTAGTTCAATAATCTCGTCCCGGTGATAACCGGCGAGGGCGACCTCGCTGGTTCCAGTTAGATAAAGCTCATCTGCGGGCAAATAGTAAATTTCGTCGGCGTGCTCGCCTAGGAATCCAGTTCCTGCCATAACTTCAGGTCGAACCAAGGTTGGGGTAATAAGGGCTGTAAAGCCAGCTTTGGTTGCCCTATCTAGAGCCAGGTTCATCAGAGCTAACTCAAGGCGAGCCCCCATGCCTTTGAGGAAGTAAAACCTGGAACCCGAGATTTTTGCTCCTCGCTCGATGTCAATAACATCTAAGGATTCACCCAGGGCCACGTGGTCTTTAGGTTCAAAGTCAAAGGCGGGCTTCGAGCCTACCTCTTTAACAACGACGTAATCGTTTTCTCCACCCGCAGGAACTCCGTCAAGAACAACGTTCTCGATTTTCCAGATGATGACATCAAGCTCTTCGGCTGCTGAGTTAGCTGCCTCGTTAGCAGCCTTCACTTTGCCAGCTAGCTCTTGGGCGGCAGCAACAAGTGTAGCCTTTTCTTCTTTAGGCGCAGTTGAAACAAGTTTGGAGTGAGCATTTTGTTCGGCTCTAAGGGATTCAAATTCTGCGAGCGCCTTACGTCGCTTGGCATCAGCTCCTGCAGCTTGATCGACCAGTTTCTCATCGCGCCCTCTGGCGCGCTGAGAAGCCTTGATGGCTTCGGGGTTTTCTCTGAGGAGATTGAGGTCGATCACCCCTCAAGAATACAAGGGATAAACCAATTGGTCTTGAGAGGAAAGACTAACGAGCCTTTCTGATGCTTTCTAGCCACTTACTGGCATCGGCATACTGACTATTTGAGTTGTTTCCCTCGGGCTTCGTCTGTCGCTTATCTGCCCTTGGATAAGAACCCAAGAAGCTGACTTTGGGGCTGAATCTGTGAAGCCCTGCAAGGGCTTCACCCATAGATTCATCCAACACGTGGCCTTCAGCGTCGATGTTGAACCTGTAGCGGCCAAGTCGGTCTCCAATTGGTCTTGACTCAATTCTTGTTAGGTTCACACCTCTGGTTGAGAACTGCTCAAGCATGGAAAGGAGTGCTCCCGGCTGATCCGAGGGAAGTTCAATAATCACAGAGGTTTTGTCCGCTCCGGTTGGCTTCGGTAGGTCTCCTGCCAAACCAATCTGGATAAACCTTGTCTGAGCTTGTTTGTTCTCGCCAATGTTTTTGGCCAGGGTGATCAGTTTGTGGTGGTTTGTGATGGTTGGTGCAGCGATGGCTGCGTCCGCTTGGTCTGAGGCAAGAAGTCCAGCGGCTGCCGCAGCAGTTGAGGTTGCTGGTAAATGGACGTGCTTTGGTAATTTTTCAAGAAGCCACTTGCGGCTCTGGGCGTAAGCAACTGGGTGAGTAGCGATTGTTTTGACATCCGACAGTTTGGTTCCAGGTCTTACAACCAGGTTGAAGCTAACTGGAACTAGATACTCGCCGTAGATTCTGATCTTGTCGGTTCCGGCTAGGGCATCTAGGGTTGCGGATACTCCACCTTCGATTGAGTTCTCAACGGGAATTATTGCTCTTTTGGCTTTGCCTGAGATGACAAGTTCGATTGCTTCGGCAACATGGTTCACCGGAATCTTTTTCGCGGTCTTTGCTTCCTTGACCTGAGCAAGAGCTAGCTCAGTAAAGGTTCCAACTGGACCTAGGAATGCGAAGGTCAGATTAGTAGCTGGGCTTGAAGACTTGGTAGGCATAAGGACAAGGTTAGAGCCAGGAGCGGGGTATTCGCTATTGATAGAGAGGTTTGGTCTTTGTTTTTGCTTTAGCCAGCAGGGGTCGCGTAGTCCTGAGCTGACTCAAGCTCCCAGAACTCCTCCAAAGTCTTGATTCCTCTGGTTTTCATTTCTGTTGCCAACTCAACACCGACGTATCTGAAGTGCCAAGGCTCGTATTGGAATCCAGTGGTGGATCTGTAGCCCTTCGGGTATCTCAGGAGGAAACCATAGTCGTGAGCATTTTCTTCAAGCCATCTACCTGCTTCGGTATTGCCGAAGCACACCAGAATCACACAACCCTGACCCCTGGCTGAAAAGTCGGCTGCTAAACCTAGTTGGTGTTCGGAATGTCCAGGTCTTGCGGAAAGCTTCTCGGCAACGGCTAGTCCCCTGGTCTCTTTTGTTCTGTCGTACAGATCCTTTTGGGTGTTGTATGTTCTGAAGCCACTGTTCAAGATCAATGTGCCCTTACCCGCAGCTCGCATAGCTGCGGCTAGCTCAACGGTTGCAAGAGCGGCTTCTTCCCGAAGTTGAAGCCCGAAGGGGTTTTGGACCTTAGGTCTTGGAAAAGCTGGGAACACTAGGTTTTCCGGTTTGTACCTAAGGGGAGAAATCTGCCGCTGCTTGTTGATAACCACCCAGATCGAATCAGCCTCATCAATTGAGTACTTCGGAGGATTGAAGATTGTGACTGGTTTGGCTTGAACCTGGTCAGCGATGTTCTGGATGGACTCTGGTAGTTGGCTTACCTGATCAGAGATGATTCTTGGCAGTCCGAAGACTCCAGCAGCGCCGATAGCTAGGGCTCCAACAACTGAGAGAGTAATCAAGCGCCGAAGGCGCATTGATACTCTCCTGTTGTTTTGAGGCATATTGTCAGCCTAACTTTGCTTGTCTAAGTTGCCTTGGAGCTTAGACTTATAAACAACACGGGAGTTTGGGTAAACCAGACTGAGAGGAAGACTAAAGTCTTCGACCGTCGAACCTGATCTGGGTAATGCCAGCGCAGGGAGGCCACTCTTGATACATCCCGTGCCTACCGAAACTAAAGGGGCACGAAATGAAAAAACTAATTGCACTACTTGCTGGATCCAGCCTTCTGCTGGCAGGCTGCGCACCGGCTGAACAAACAGCAACCAAGGTCACCTTGGTTGCTCACGATTCCTTCGCTATCTCAGATGAGTCAATAGCTGAGTTCCAAGAAGCTTCAGGTTTTGAGCTGGAGATTATTCGAGCAGGCGATGCCGGAAGCCTTACCAACCGCTTGGTTCTAACCAAAGACTCGCCGATTGCTGATGTGGTGTTTGGAATAGACAACACCTTCCGAGGTATTGCCGATGAGAATGGAATCATAGAAGGTGAATTAGTTGCTGTTGACTACGCTGATGTCTGTTTCAACTACGACAGACTCTGGTTTGAAGAAAGAAGCATCACTCCACCTGCATCCTGGAGAGATCTAACTAAGCCTGCTTACAACAGCCTGACCGTTGTCACTAACCCGCTTTCTTCTTCGCCAGGACTTGCTTTCCTAGCCACTACGGTTGCTGCCTTTGGCGAGCCTTCGTTTGAGCAGTACTGGAAAGAACTTAGAGATAACGGTGTGATGGTTGCCTCCGGTTGGGAAGAGGCCTACTTCACTTACTTCTCTGGTTCTTCAGGAAACGGTGAATACCCAATTGTCTTGAGCTATAGCTCATCCCCGGCAGCTGAGATCCGTGACGACGGTAAGTCTCAAACAGCTGCGCTACTGGATGAGTGCTTCAGACAAACCGAGTTTGTTGGAACCCTTGCAGGAGCTTCCAATCCAGAGGGAGCCAAAGCACTTGTTGAGTTCCTCCTTTCAGAATCATTCCAGAACACCATGCCTGGGTTGATGTATGTGTATCCGGTGAACGAGAAGGCTGTGATTCCTGCCGAGTGGTCTGAGTTTGGTCCTGCAGCCAGATCAACCATCGGTGAAGATTTGAGTATCGCCACCCACCGTGAGAGGTGGCAAACCAAGTGGTCAGCAATCTTTGATTAGAAAACTGCTCTGGGCAATACCGCTAATCTTCGTAGCGGTCTTGTTCTACTGGCCAATCGCCAAGATAACCTCTTTGGGTTTCTCTGGCGATTGGCTAGCCAAACTTTCGGAACCTAAAACCGTTGAAGTTATTTGGTTCACGCTGTGGCAGGCAGCAGTATCGACACTTGTGACTCTGGTTATTGCGATTCCCGGCGCATACCTCTTATACAGAAGGTCATTCCCGGGACAAAGGTTCATCAAGGCACTGATAACTGTGCCGTTCGTTCTTCCAAGCATTGTGGTGGCAGTTGGCTTCACAGTTTTTCGAAAAGTCCACGATTTTTGGATTGAGCTAGGGCTTACCTTTCTATCGGATCCGGTTTACTGGATCATCGCAGCCCATGTGTTTGTGAACTATTCGATAGCCGTTAGAACTATCGGTGGAGTCTGGGCCGGACTAGACACTGAGATAGATGAGGCAGCTGAGTTAGATGGTGCCGGAAGGCTCCGTAGCCTGTTGTCTATTGCATTGCCTCAGCTTCGACCAGCTATCTTCTCTGCAGCGGCTCTAGTGTTCTTATTCTCGGCAACCAGCTTTGGAATCGTGTTGGTACTAGGTGGCGGCCAGGTTCAAACAATCGAAACGGCCATCTACTTCTCAGCCACCCAATTTCTCGACCTGGAAGCAGCTGCCGCCCTGGTCTTTGTCCAGACGTTCATCACTGGAGCTGCTTTCTTGGTTGGCTCATCGCTTGCCAAAGGAACAGTTGGCCTAGAGCAAGTGTTCGAAGGAAGCCGGAAGCCTCGGGTCGACCGTCGCGACTGGCCGGCTTCAGTTCTTACCACTGGCATCGTCCTAGGGCTTTTAGTCATGCCGATGCTGCTGGTTCTAGTCGAAGCGTTCAAGGTAGGCGATGAATGGGGACTTACGAACTTTGCAAACTTGGGAACCCGCGGTGCAAGGAATCTTTTGAACATTTCGGTTATTGATGCTGCAGCAAACTCGCTTAGAAACATGGTTGTTGCGTCAGGTATTGCTTTTGTCCTTGGAACGCTGATTTCCTGGCTGCTAGTTCGAACCAAACAGAAGCTCCTGGATCTGGTATTCCTAGTTCCCCTCGGGGTTTCGAGTGTTGTCCTTGGGTTTGGATTTCTGGTTTCCTTTGATTCATCTTGGTTCCCGCTTCGATCTTCCTGGTTGATTGTTCCGCTGGCCCAAGCACTCATTGCTCTTCCTATGGTCATAAGGCTGGTTTATCCAGCGCTTGTTTCGATTGGCAAAGAGCCAATAGAGCAAGCAAGCCTTGATGGTGCTTCCTCTTGGCAAATTTGGAGATTTGTTGAATCAGGAATGATCAAAGGTGTTTTGCTTACTGCTTCCGGATACGCAGCGATCATCTCTGTTGGTGAGTTTGGTGCAAGTAGTTTCCTTGCTTATGGTTCCGAAGGAACCATTCCAACACTTCTATTTCGTTTGATTGCTAGACCGGGTGAGCAAAACTATGGAATGGCGATGGCCGTTTCAGCCATCCTGATTGTTTTTGTGTTTTCCGTAATGCTGCTACTCAGCAGATACTCAAGAAACAAGCAGGCTTAGAAACAGTTGCTTGCTAGCTGGTAGCCTTGTCCAATGCCCCGCCTAAAAAACTTTGTTTCCAGCATCTTGTTGGCTTTTGGGTACTCAATCAATTCGAAATCCAAGAAGAAGCTTCTTGGAGATCTGATTCGCCTTCCTGAAAGCGTTGGATTGTCACCAGTTGAAGCGAGAAAGATCTACAAATCCTCCAAGAGTCAGCTTGGTCAAGATCTTCTTGCCCTGATTGCATCGGGGGCAAAAAATCCTGGATTCTTTGTTGAGTTTGGTTCAGCAGATGGTGTTGCACTCAGCAACAGCTTTCTTCTAGAGAAGGAACTGGGTTGGTCAGGGATTCTTTGTGAGCCCAGCAGAAGCTGGCACGAAGACCTAAAGCGAAACCGTTCTTGCGTAGTCGACCCCCGTTGCGTCTATTCCAGAACCGGTGAGCAGATCAGCTTTTCCGAAAACTACATTGGTGAACTCTCAGGTATCACCGAGTTCACCGGCGATGATCACCACGGGATTCTGGATAGAACAACTACTTCGTACCAAGTCGAGACCATCTCACTTCTAGACCTACTAAGAAGCCACAGCGCTCCAAAACACATCGAGTTTCTCTCCGTTGACACAGAAGGCAGTGAGTTCGAGATTCTGAATGCCTTTGACTTTCGTCAGCACACCTTCGGCGCTATCTGCGTTGAACACAACTACCTCGAGAACAAACCGAAGGTCAAACAGCTTCTTGAAGCCAACGGCTACCGTCAGGTATACCCCGAGCTTTCTGAATTTGATGACTGGTTTGTCTTAAAGGCGAATCAAAACATTCCCGGCTAGGCCCGCAGGGCTTGCTTTTTGTTTTCTACTTTCCTTCCCTGATCAACTCGTAGTCAACACCTTCAAGCCTCTGTTGGATTACTTCTAGCGCCTCTGGGTTTTGATCGATCAAAATGAACTTTCTATTTAGCATGTTGGCAACCACACCCGTTGTTCCCGACCCCGCAAAAAAGTCCAGGACAACATCGCCTTCTTTACTACTGGCCTGGATGATTCGCCTAAGAATTCCAACGGGCTTTTGGGTTGGGTACCCCGTCTTTTCTTTTCCTGTCGGTGAAACGATGGTATGCCACCATACATCGGTAGGCAGCTTGCCCTTGGCAACCTTTTCTTCAGTGACTAGTCCTGGTGCCATGTATGGCTCGCGGTCAACTGTTTCTGAATCGAAGTAGTAATTCTTTGGATCTTTGACGAATACAAGGATGGTGTCGTGCTTGGCTGGCCAGCGGGATTTGGACTTACCTCCGTAGTCGTAGGCCCAGATTATTTCGTTCAAGAAATTGTCTGGCCCAAAGAGGGAGTCGAGGAGAACCTTGGCGTAGTGAGATTCTCGGTAATCGAGATGCAGATAGAGCGTCCCTGTTGGTTTTAGAAGGCGATGTGCTTGCTCGAGCCGTGGCTCCAAGAAGGCCCAATAATCAACGAACTGGTCGTCATAGGAGAGCACTTGAGATTTGACCGTCTCGTATCTTTTACCCTTGAACCCAACCCGGTCCCCTTCGTCGTTTCGACGAGTAGTTTCCTTGGATCGTTGCTGGGAGCGGCCGGTGTTAAATGGCGGGTCGATGTAAATCAGTTCAACCGAACTTGAGGGTAAAGAACGCAGGACGCTTAGGTTGTCTGAAAGATAGATCTTGTTTTGGAGTTTGGCCACAAGAGAATCTTAATGGCGTTGCAAAACGAAGACATGCTCCACAAATGAATCCCCGCTTTGCTTTCTAGAAGAAACGGAAGGAAGTAGTCGAGTCTTTATGGGTTAAATCCGGTCTCCCTGACTCATTAACTCAAGCCAACCGCCAAAGGTTACTTCTTCCAAGTGGGGTATTTGCCCGTATCTTCTCCAAAGCATTTCCCTGCTTGAGTACTTGTTCCAAAAGAAGTCCAAACTCACTCCGTCAACAACAATGAAGCGGCTCCGCAATACGAGCTCCCAATCCTTCTGGGTGTCTTTACACTCCCACTCTGTCTTCTCTAGAAAATGGCGGCAATAGAAGACTTCTGAAAACTCCTCCGGTTCACCGGATTTGCCCATTGAGCCCCAGTAAGACAAAACGTCACCGGCTTTTCCAAACATTAGAAAGTCACTAACTCCGTAAATGCGATTAACAAAAGTGTTGTTCGAAACAGTGACGAGTCTCGCGCTTTGGTTGGTGTCTGGGCCTGAGATAGGAAATTTTTGAAGTAGCCCCTTCATGAGTGACAAAGCGTGAGGTGAATATATCCTTTGGTCGATACGGGTCTTTAGAAGGTACTTGGCTCCTTTCTCACTTCCTGCCTTGAGGCCTGTGCTGGAGGAAACCAGTTGCAGGTTTCGATTTGAAGGTCCAGCTGATTCTGGAATTGCGCTGAGGACAACAGTGCACCCTAGTTCTTCCAGCTTTTCAATGTCGCTCTTTCGAGTTCCTTGCCAAGTGGATATCACTACCTGCACCCCGGGAAAGTTCTGAAAATAGATTTTTGCAGTCTCAATAGCAAACTCTCTAGAGCTAGAAAGATCGCCTTGCAAGATGATGGCTGTGTCATCATGTTTGAACGCCGATGGTATGGATTTAAAGTCGACTAGCCTTCGTGGTCTCCTGTGCCAAGTAAAGTAGCTTTTCATGTCTGGCACGAGAAGTGAAAAGTCAATTCGCTTACCGTTCAGATTCTTCGGCTTTTTCACTCGAATAGCTCTCAATCGTGGCTTAGGGGACTTGTTCTTGAGAAAGTCTTACCTTCGACATTACTCTGGTCGCAGCTAACTAAACCTTGTCTCGACAAGTTTGGCAGACTTCAAAGACACCTCGGATGATAGAAAATGTTCCAAATCCTTGGGTATTCCTAGCCCATACATTACTCCCCCGATTGGACCGACTCCATAATTGAGAATTGGAAATTCCTTAGTTTCTAAGTAATTGTAAGAAGGGCCGACGTAAAACTCCCCGTTTGTCCTGTCGTTGGACTTCCTCATCCGATCGTGGGCCTCGGTAAACAGCGATGCGGAACTGAATCCATAGACGCCTGTAGTGGCGAAACTCGAAACTACTTCTTTTTCAACAACTCTTGTGACCGTTCCAGCAGAATTCAGCTCTACGTAGCTCCACTTAGGGTCGTTATCCTCCATGGTCATAACAACACCAGAGTAACGACCGCTTGAAACCGCTGAGTGAAAGTCCGTCAGATCTGAATTGATATACTGATCGCTGTTCGCAATAACAAGAGGTTTATCAGGATCAAGAAGTGGCATTGCTAGATTCGCAGTTTCTGCTGGGCCTTCCGTGTAGTGTTCAATATTCACCACATGGAAGGTGGTTCCCGGAAATCCACTGATTTTTGAGGCAATAGTTTCCTCTAGACCGAACTCTTGCCGAGACACAAGTACAACTTTGGATACTTGGTCGTTGACCAAGTTAGCAAGCACGTGCAGGATCATCGGCCAACCGTGAATGGGAATCAAGGGCTTGGGTTGGTTAAATTTTGACTCTAGAAATCGAGAGCCTTTACCGGCTAATGGAATTACTAGCTGAATCAATCTGGATTATCTCGACTAACTCACTATGACTTTGTCGTCTGGAAGGCTCGGCCACTTTATCGCAAGCACGGTTGAGTCTTCCAGGGCCTCAAAGTCATATGCCTCGCCCGGTTCAACCACGAGAATGTCGCCGGATTTTAGATGATGTGATCCCATACGAATGTGTCCGGAAACGACCAGGGAAGCCTCAGTTGCAATTCGTTGTAAATGATTCGGCTCCTTCTCCTGCTTCTTAAAGGACTTGAGGGCAACTTCAATATCGTTCGTTCTGTGCAAGCTCGGCTCGAAGTCCCCAATTATCCAACCATTAGAAAAATCCTTTATTGAAAGAATTTTCATACGGCTACTTCCCTTCGTTTGGAACATCGGACGCGAAGCGGTAATTTGCATAGTTAGTTCCGGGAATTTGCCGATAGCCCACCCTGCCTCCTTGAGATATCACGAAGTTTAGAGCTGAGCTCACAAAATAGTTGCCGTTGGTTTGGACATTGTTCACTAGACACCATTTTGCGGAGGCACGAAATGTTTCGACTGAATCAAAATAGAAGGTTCCTGTCGTTGCAAATTCACCTATAACTTTCTTCTCAGAAACTTGGATTACCATGCCATCTGAACTGTTCTTGATGTAAGACCACCTGGGTTCGGTTGATTCAAAAACAATCACTCCGGCTGCATAATCCCCATTTACGAAATCATTCACTATGTTTTGGATTCCTCCAACTATTTCTGAATCCCCACCTGCGACGATGAGGGGTGAATCTGGATCTAGGCCTTCGGATGCGACTAGGGCTGAAACCAGCGCACCTTTCAGATTGCTATTTACCAAGACAAAACATGAACCGGGAATGGAGTCCGCTAGCGATGATGAGGTTTGGTGGGTTTCGTTCTCTTCGGCGCTTACGGCCACCCGTGTGCGGGACGGGTCTAAGGAGCGATAGGTGGTAAAAGCTCTTGAAAGTATTGGTTCATTTCCAATCAAAGTAAGGTTCTTCGGTAGCGATGGATTTAGTGCCATATAACTTTCATCTGCCTTACCGGCCGCAGTTATGATTGTGGAAAACAGTTGCGAGCTCATTTCCTAAAACCCAGCCTTGCTAACATAATGTCTGCATTTACTTCGTCAGGGTCGGCAACTTTTATTGTTTGGCACCCAGCAGCTTCTGCAGCGGCTATTCCATAGTCATGATCCTCGACCACCAAGCACTCACCTGGCTGAACGCCTAGGCTTTTCGCTGCTAGAAAGTAGATGTCGGGACTTGGCTTAGGGTTCAAGACGTCCTCATTGGTGACTAATACATCCAGTTGACTAAGTAGGCCGGCATACCCGAGCATTGCCGTTGAAGTCTCCCTGATCGAGTTTGTTGCTACTCCTAGCTTTAGACCTGCGGTCTTTAGAATTCCAAACATTATCAGGTGCTCAATTCTTGGGAAGCAAGAGTTTGCAGCTTCTCGCAGTGTCCAGGTCTGCTTCACAGCTTCTATGGAGTCCTTTGCAATCTCAGGAATTCTCCCCTCCTCGACTAGTGTCAATAACTTCACTCGAGTTGGCAAGCCGTTGAATCTTTCTAGGTGTTCCTCGTATGTGATTTCGGCACCGAAGATTTCCAACCCTCTATTTAGCGCTCGATAGTGCCAATCCCTTGCATCAATCAGGACACCATCCATGTCAAAAATTACTGCCTTAAACTCCACGCTGCCCCAGCTCCACGAGTCTGTCCGGGAAATCTGTGCAGATGTACAAGTTCTTTCCTTCATCAACGCTCTTAAGAAAGTAACCCCAAACTCGATCCGGATCCCTGCCGTGAAGCTCCGGCGAGACAATCACAATGGCTGTTTCCTGGGACAAAAGATTTATCCTTTTAGTCTCTTCCGGGTCGTCAAGCCACCAATCAGATGCAAATGAATCCAGCCACAACCAGGCTAAAGGTGTCACGTAAGTGTCAATTTCTCTTTCGTACTCACTAAGCCTCACAGCAAGGTGTTGAGGGTGTGCACTCTTGTACTTCTGAAACTCAGGTATCGACATATCGAAGAAAAAGTGGTCCCGATTATCACTGCCGCACACTGGAAGGATACCGAGGAGTCCATCAGCCTTAATGTCTAAGGCAACGACTTGATTATGCTCTGGATGCACTCTTTCATTGAGACTTCCCAAAATCGTCTCCAGAAGTGGGGCCTCGCCGGTATTGATTGGGTCGTGTGAAACCAAAGTGGTCCTATTTGAATCTCTGATGTCAATTTCCAAACTAAAGCCCGCGTTCCATGCTGCGGAGATAGCTTCCGACTTGTTTTGTTGATTGGTCTCTGACCAAAGGCCTCTGTGAGCAAGGATTCGCCACTTATCTATTTCCACCAGACAAGTTTGGCATGGCAAAGATAGTTTAAGAAGTTCCCACAGCTGAGGTGAATAGGCTTCTGGGCACTAAAAGAACTCTTCGGACCTGAAAACAACAAGCCGGGGAAATCGATAGCGCATTTGGGTCAGAGCAAGACGCTGTTCGAGGCGGGTTTGAAGTACTGTGATTGAGTGTCCAACCAACTCAACTACCTCGATCGCCTCCGCGCAGTTGCGGTTATTGGCGTTCTAGTCGTTCATACTTCCCAGTTTGCCTCCGCAAATTTAATGGGCTCGGACAGTGCAAGCCTTGCGATCTTCACTCTTTTATCCTCGGGCAGATTCGGTGTTGAGGTTTTCTTCCTCTTATCGGGATTTCTGCTGAGTTACCTGTACGAGACACCTGGAAAACAAAAGACAAACAAGCATTTTTTTCTGGCAAGATTTTTCAGAATATGGCCCCTGTGGATAATCTTTAGCGTTGTATGGTCACTGATTTTTCTTCTAGAAGACCAAGATGGATCAAAATTTTCAAACCCTGACTGGGTGGTAACTGGATTAATTTTGAGCAGCGTCTTTTTGCTTTGGCTGTCGCCGGAGCACTATGACAGTTTTATTGGAGGTGCGTGGTCAATCCAGATAGAAGTTCTGGCGTACCTAGTCTTTGCATTAATGCGAAGTATGTCAGTTGGAAGAATCTTGGTTCTTGCAATCTTTGTGAACTTGCTAGGACTGGCTTTATCCTTCCTAAGTAGCCTGGATGGATACGGGGTCCTGGATGCGCTACGGCGACTAAGTTTTCAAACCGGATTTAACTTTTTTGTTTTAGGTTGGCTACTTGCCAGAGTTTTCACGCACCACACTGTTCTTGCAACTGATCCGGTAAAGACCAATTCGTCGGTGCTGGAGTCATTCACTTTTGTTTTCTCTCGACACTCATTACTGCTCAGCGCATGGATGGTTTCGTTTCTTGTGAGCCCTGCTATCTATGGAAACACCATTGAGGCAGTTGGCTTTGTTACACTTGCGATAGTGTTCGCACAGCTTTCAGGAAAATCTCGCTGGGTATCTAGACTGCTCGAACGAACAGGAAAACTGTCATACTTTATGTTCTTTATGCACTTCGTGTGGTTGTACATCCTCAACTCAGTAATTCCTGTAGAAGCTAGGCCCTCATCATTAGCACTAGTACTGGCACTTGATGTAGTTGCGATATTTCTGATATTCATCGCCTGCTACATGCCAGCTGTACTTTCGTTGAAATTCTTCGAGGCTCCTCTAATGTCTTTCGCTAGAAAAATTGGCTCAGGAGCAAAAGAAAAAGGGGTCAGCTAAATTGAATTCATTGAAACCGAGGGTTATCCACAACCAAGAAGCTCACAGATACGAGCTTTGGTTGGAAGACAAGCGCATAGGTCTTGCTGACTACTCTTTGATGCCAGGAGAGCGCCACTTTGTCCACACCGAGGTTGATCCAGATCAGCAAAACAAGGGCTACGCCGCCGATTTGATGCGCGAAGCTTTGGCAGATGTTAAAGCCAATTCA
>Ga0247837_1004496_pt1 | contig 22311 bp, 15 predicted proteins | sample LaCtaG_2_FD_187115 | JGI IMG/M metagenome (GOLD analysis project Ga0247837, IMG submission 187115) | Freshwater microbial communities from meromictic Lake La Cruz, Castile-La Mancha, Spain - LaCruzMarch2015_14.5m | ecosystem: Environmental > Aquatic > Freshwater > Lake | place: Spain: Castile-La...
GGTGTTGTGGGCGCCGCTGGTGCCGGGGGCATCCGCCCTCGCGTGGGTGCGTGACCGTATTCGCGCGCCAGCCGAACCGTATCAGGGGCTTCCGGAGGAACTGCGTACCACGCGGGAGGGTCGCGACCAGCTGCAGGGCGAATTGGATGCAGCACAGTTGCGGGTGGGGCAACTGGAACGTGAACTGGGCGAACTCTCTGGGTATCGCCCCGCGGACCGTGCTGGCTGGCAGCCGCGCTTAGCCACGGTGATCGAACGTGGAGCGGGTCGGCCTGCCGGGCTCTTAGGGATTGACGTTGGCACCGCCCAGGGGATTGGGGAGGGTGATCCAGTGGTGGTTGGGGGAAATCAAATCATTGGCATGATTGCCGCGGGTGGGGCGGAGAACCGTTCGTGGGTGATTCCGCTGGACGACCGCCGCTGTGGTCGCATTGACGCGATCGTTCTCCCGGAGACCGCGGACGGTTCGTCGGACGCCTCAGGAGGCACCGGCGCCGGTGGAAAGAAGGCGGACAAGGCTGGCAGGGCGGACAAGTCTGACAAGGCTCGCAACGGCACTCGCGCCACGGTCCTTGTCCAGTTGGTGCCACAGGGCAACCGAACGCTGGTCGGGGAGTTGGAATCTCCTGCCGACGTCAAACCAGGCGATTCCGTGCTGCTCAGTGACGCAGCGTGGCGTCCGGCTGCACAGGGCATGCGGATTGGCGTGGTGGAGTCAGAGGGTGCGCTTGATGCCAACCCACTCCGACGGCGCATTACCGTGCGGATGGAGTCGGACCCATTGCGCGTGGCTCGCGTGGTGGTGAAAGTGCGCGTGTCGGGGCAGGGTCAAGGGACGCGCGGCACAGGAGCAGCCAAGTGAGGTGGTGGGTCTTCATTCCGGTGCTGGCGCTGGTGCTCACCATGGACGCTGCATTCATGCCTGCGTTTGCTATCGGCGGGCATGTTCCGCAACTCTGGCCACTGCTCTTGGCGTTTGTTGCCCTGTATGCCTCGCGTGGCGCTGCGCTGTGGGCTGCCATGATTGTGGGTATCTGGCTTGACGCCATGCATCCAGCGCTTGGTGTGGGGGCTGAGACCCCTCGCGCCGTGACTGTCTTTGGTCCGCACGTCTTGGCGTGCGCGGCGGGTGCTTGGTGCGTCCTGGAGACCCGCACGTGGCTCTATCGCCGCAATGTGCTCACCGTTGCGTTCTCCACCTTCAATTGCGCGCTGTTGGCTTCGTTGGCCTTCATTGCCATCGCGGGGATTCGTGCGGCGTACGCAGACCCGTCCCCGTTGTGGGGCGGCGGCAGTGGTGCGGCCGCGGTGGGTTCGGACATGGTTGACGCGCTCTACTCGGCAGTCATCGCCATCCTGCCGGCGTGGGGCTTGCAGTCCACGTTGACGGTGTGGGGATTCGCCACCGCCGGACCGCGCTTTGCAGGCGGCAGCCGGATGAACCGCGGCAACGACTAACCCCGCGCTAGGCTTCCACCAATGGAACAAGTTTCGGCGATCCTCCTCTTTGACGACGGCCGTGGCGACCTCGGTCCACTCTCCGACCTGCGTGCTTCCTTTGAGCAGCGCACCGGCGGTCGAACCCTGCTTGAGGCAGCGGTGGCACTGCACGAACATCCAGTGCGCGTGGCAACCACGCCTCGCTACGCGGCACTGATTGCTGAACGGCTTGGTGCGGAATGCACCGCGCCGGTTGCCGCCGCCATCTGTGTGAACGGCCGGATGCATGCGCGGATGGACGCCGCACTGCGCGAGCGGTTCGATGCATTGCATGTGGGAAGTGCGATAGTGAGTCCAGATGGATCAGTGGTTGCCGCGCGCCTTGCTGGCGCAGCGTTGCAAGCATTTATTGCCAGCGTGGTGGCCGGAGCACCGTCATTGGCGCCCGATGTAACGGTTGTGCTCACAGACATTCCGTTGTGGTCACGCCCGTGGCATCTCATTGAGGCATCGCGGTTCGGCGCCATCATTGCTGCAGACATCGAAGCCGTCGCGGCGGCATGGGAAGCACATGAACGCGGCGTTGTGCCAGCCCACGCCACACAGGTCGGTACGGAGCAATGCCACATCCACGCCACGGCGCGCCTTGGTGTTGGCGTAGTGCTTGACACAAGTAACGGTGCAATCTTGGTGGACCGTGATGCTGAAGTGCGGCACGGAAGCATCGTCACCGGACCGGCGTTCATTGGTGCCAAGACCATCGTGTCCGACCGTTCGGTATTGAAGGCGCGTACTGCGCTTGGGCCGCAGTGTCGTGCGGCGGGTGAGATTGGTTCGGTGATCTTCCAAGGGTGCACCAACAAGGCGCATGACGGTCACCTTGGCGACGCGCTGCTGGGCGAATGGGTCAATCTGGGCGCCGGAACACTCAATTCCAACCTACTGAACACCTATGCCGATGTGGCGATGCGATTACGCCCATCGGGGCCGTTGGAACGCACCGGTCGGCAATTCATGGGCTGCATCATTGGTGATCACGTCAAGCTTGCTATCGGTACACGCATCATGACCGGCGCATGCATCGGTACTGGAGTGATGTGGGCTGCGGGCGCCGCGGTGATTGGCGCAGTGGAACCGTTCGCGTGGGTGACCGATGACGGCGAGCGCCGATTCCGACTCGACAAGTTCATGGAGATTGCCACCACCGTGATGGCGCGCCGCGGTCGAAGTCCACTCGCTGCGGAGTCCGCAACGCTCGCCGCTGTCCACGCTGCAAGTCCGGGCTGAACGGACCACCAAACTATCCATGGCCACTCTCTACCTGATCGACGGCCACGCGCAATTCTTTCGCGCTTACCACGCCATCCGGCCGGGGATGCGCAGCCCGGTCACGGATGAACCAACGCACATGACGTTTGGTTTCATGGGCATGCTCTTGAAATTGCTGCGCCAAGATCGTCCGGAATACCTCGCAGTGGTCATTGATGCGGCGGGCGATCGGGGTACGTTTCGTTCGCAGATTTATCCGGAGTACAAGGCAAATCGAAAGCCTGCGCCTGAAGATCTACACCCGCAGGTGGAGCGATGCGTTGCGCTCTTGAAGCAGATGTCGGTGCCGGTGCTGGCGGTGGCTGAAGTGGAGGCGGATGACACTATTGCCACGGTGGTGCGCCGCATGCGCCGCGAGCAACCGGATCTTGAAATCAAGATTGTCAGCCGTGATAAAGATCTTGGTCAGCTTGTTGATGAGCGGACGCATCTCTTTGATCCGCAGTCAGATAAGACGCTTGGTGTAGAGGAACTCTTTGATTCAAAGGGCGTTCGGCCTGACCAGGTGGTTGACATGTTGGCGCTCATGGGCGACCCGGTCGACAATGTTCCGGGTGTGCGCGGGATTGGAATTAAGACGGCCGCCAAACTTATCACTGAGTTTGGATCGCTCGATGCGCTGCTTGCCAATCTTGACAAAGTCAAGGGTAAGACTGGCGAGGCCATTGCGGCGCAGCGTGGCATCTTGCCGCTCTCCAAATCATTGGTGGTGTTGAAGGACGATGTGGTGGTTGATTTCACCCTGGAATCCGCGCGGGTTGATCCGGGTCGTGCGGATGCCGTTGCGCTCCTCGATGCAATTCATCAGTTGGGTTTCAATCGCATCGCGCAGGAATTGCGCGGGTGGTTGGGGGCGCATGCGCCCAAAGGTGGAAGTGGGGGTGGAAGTGGGGGTGGAAGTGGGAGCGCGCCGACAGCACCCGTGGCGCGGGCGGCTCCCGCAGAAGATTTCGGGTTGTTCAATCCGCCGCCGGAAGACGTCTTCACGGCGCCGGCGTTGGATGGATTGGCGATGCAGGCAAGTGCGCGTGGCGACTATCGCACGCTGCGCACCGTGGCGGAGCTGGATGCATTTGTGGCGTCCGCGCGTCAAGCCTGTGCGCCGAAGAGTGCCGGATCGCCCGGTGCGTTGCTTGCGTTCGATACGGAAACAACGTCACTGAATCCAGTGTCGACGCATCTGTGCGGCATCAGCATGTCGTTCGAGCCTGGCAAGGCGGTCTACATACCGATCCGCTCGCCGGAGCCAGAGACGCACCTGGATGAGGCGGCGGTTCTTGCGCGGGTTGGACCACTTCTCACCGATGCGACGATCCGTAAGACCGCCCACAACGCCAAGTTTGACCTGATTGCACTGCGCGCTGCCGGCGTTCGCGTTGCTGGCCTGGCTGGCGACAGCATGGTGGCGAGTTATGTGGTGGACGCCACGCGCAGCACGCACAAGATGGATGCGCTGGCCGAGGCAATTCTTGAGCATCGCTGCATTCCCATCACGGACCTGATTGGAAGTGGGCGTCATCAACGCCGCTTTGATGAGGCGCCATTGTCGATTGCCGGTCCATACGCCGCCGAAGATGCGGATGTTGCGCTGCGCCTGGCCATCGCGCTTGAGGCGCAGGTGGACGCCATGGGTCTTGGTGAGTTGTATCGAACCACGGAGGTACCGCTTGTAGAAGTGCTTGCCGAGTTGGAATGGAATGGGATCAAGGTTGACCCCGATGAATTGGAGCGGCAGCGTCGCGGTCTTGAGGTGCGTATTGGTGCCCTTCGGGAGCGCATTGAGCAGTCGGCGCCGCGGCCGTTCAACATTGATTCTCCCAAGCAACTTGCGGAGATCTTGTTCAATGGACCAGATGATTCCCCGTCTGGCCTTGGGCTGAAAGTGGTGAAGCGAACCAAGACGGGCGCATCAACGGATGTGGAGGTCTTGGAGAAATTGACGCTCGATCCAACGGTGGAGACGCTGCTGCCCGCGCAGATTCTTGAGTATCGACAACTGACAAAGTTGGTGGGCACCTACTTGGTGGCGCTGCGCGAGGCGATCGACGCAAAGACTGGGCGCATTCACGCCAGCTTCCACCAGACGGTGACCGCCACGGGGCGCTTGAGCTCCAGCGACCCGAATTTGCAGAACATTCCGATTCGCAGCGATGTGGGGCGCGCCATTCGTCGGGCGTTTGTTGCGGCGCCCGGCAACGTACTGCTTTCGTTGGACTATTCGCAGATTGAGTTGCGGGTCTTGGCGCACCTCTCTCAGGATCCGAGTCTGATTTCGGCGTTTGAGGCGGGTACCGATATTCACCGGGCGGTCGCTGCCGAGGTGTACGGCGCGGCGCTCATTGATGTGACGGACGAACAACGCAGCGCTGCCAAGATGGTGAACTTTGGAATCGTCTACGGCATTACTGCGTGGGGGCTTGCGCGTCGCTTGGGCGCGGGGACCTCAAACGAACGAGCGCGACAGATCATTGATGATTACAAGCGACGATTTTCCGGGATCGATGCGTTCTTGCAGCGTTGCGTGCAGGAGGCGCATGAGCATGGCTTTGTGGCGACCATCTTGGGGCGTCGTCGACCGGTGCCGCAGATTCTGAGCCGCAATGGAGCGGAGCGAGCCCTGGGGGAGCGCATTGCGATCAACACCGTGGTGCAGGGCAGCGCGGCTGACCTCATCAAGTGCGCCATGTTGCGGATTTACCGCGAACTGCCGAGCCGCGTTCCCAGCGCCCGGATGCTGCTACAGATTCACGATGAACTGGTCTTTGAAGTTCCAGAGTGTGATCGCGTTGCGCTTGAGGCGGCGGTCCGGGAGGCGATGGAGGGTGCCATGCAATTGCGCGTGCCGCTGGTTGTGAGTTCGTCCTACGGCACCAATTGGGCGGAAGATTGATGCCGCGCGGCCGAGCCTCGTCCGTTGCAAAGAGGGAACTTCAAGCGCCCACTCCAATCCGCGACGCCGGTGAGATTTGCCTACTTTTGCAGATGCAAAGTGGGCTGCAGTCAATGGTGGTTATTGCGCGTTGACGGTCTTGCATCCCTGCCGGAACTCGCTATCATTTCCCCTCCGGCACCCGCTTTCGAGCGGTTGTCGGCCCCGAAGGGGTGGTAGCTCAATTGGTTAGAGTTCCGGCTTGTCACGCCGGTGGTTGCGGGTTCGAGTCCCGTCCGCCTCGCTTCGAACGATCAAGGCCTCGTCTTCACAGACGGGGCCTTCTTCGTTTTCAGCCTTTCACTCCGTTGGTACCGGTGATTGATCGTTCCCCGTTCGCGCGGGAGCTACGCTGTTGGTGTGCCAATTCGCCGTAATGATGACGAGGGTCCATCCGAGGATGACATCGAACGCTTCGGCGACGATTCGCCGGTGGCGGACGCTCGCTGCCCGGATTGCGGAGCATCCGTGTGGAGCGAGGCGGACGTGTGCCCCAAGTGCTTTTCGTATCTCGCGGGATCAGCGCTCGCCGCGCCACGGGGCGGCATGTTCGCCAAGCATTGGAAGGCGATCATTATCTGGGCGCTGATCATCGCCACATTGACGCTCGCGGGCATTCCCGTGCTACAAGCGTTGTTGCGGCCGTAAAGCAGGCGAATCGGCCTCAACGCTAGGCGTAGGCATATGAGCACCCCGGCAGTCGAAACACCCCATCAAACGAAACACCCCGCCAGTAAGACGGGGTGTTTCAGGTGCCTCGGCAAGGATTTGAACCTTGGACCCGCTGATTAAGAGTCAGCTGCTCTACCAACTGAGCTACCGAGGCTGGTGAAGCGGAGGATTATAACCAAATCCACCGTCGATGGGGCGCGCTTTGCTTAGGCAGTGGCTCCGTGGCATGCCTTGTACTTCTTGCCGCTGCCGCAGGGGCAGGGTTCGTTGCGACCAACCACCTTCATAGCCTTGTCGGACAGCTCCTTTTTCACCGGCTCGCCGGATGCTCCAGCCATTTCAGCCTGCTCAATTTGCGCCCGCTGCTCAGCCGTTGGGCCAGGTTCAGCGTCGGTCATCAGGCCGGCATTCTGCGCAGGTCGAGCCTGAGGAGCGAGGCGTCCCTTGAGGAGAATGTCGCTGGCGCGTTCGCGGATCGACTCTTCCATTTCGTTGAACGTCTCCGCCGCGCCCTTCTTGAACTCAATGCGCGGATCCTTCTGGGCGATGCCCCGGAACCCGATCGAGTCGCGCAGCTGATCCATGGAATGCAGGTTGTTCTTCCATGCATCGTCATAAATCTGCAGAAGCACCCAGCGCTCAAACTGCTCCAACTCTTGGCGCATGAAGCTGCGCAGGCGCGCCCGGACGTAGGTTTGTGGATCTGCAGTGCACTGCTCGCGATCAAACTCGCCAAGGTGCACCATGCACTCCTTCTCAAACCAGTTTCCGATCGACTCGGTGTCTGTTCCCGCAGCAAGGCATGCCTGCGCGCGTCGCTCGATCACGGATTCGTCCACCTTGCGGGCTTCGTCAAGCAGAAGCTTGGCAAGGTCTGCTGGCTGTTGCGATGGCAGCGTCTCCGGAGTCCAGTCGACGCCATAGCGAGCACGCGCCCACGCACAGAAGTCAGTCAGCGCAGCGGCAGCCTGGTCCTTGCCATTCTCTGCATCTTGCTGTGACTGCTGCAGTCGTGTGGAGGTTGACTCGATCGCAAACTCGATCGGGTAGCGCACTTCGCGGTCTTGGAAGAAGGTGCGGGCGCGCTCGGCCAGCTTTTCGCCTGCTTCGTCAGGAGTGCGACAGTCCTTAAAGACGGTGGGATCAAGTTGAATTCCAAACTTGTTGTTAGCCCACTGTGCCAGCGCCGCGGCGCCATAGTTGGGGACCAAGAACGCATCAACTGCGGAGTTGTCGATCGCACGGAACTTGGCTGAAGCCGCCGCCTCAATCAGGCGCTTTACGGGTTCGGCATCTTCGGCAAGCACCAAGTCGCGCGGCAATTCCGCACCGAAGTTGCTGCGCGCCCAGTCCTGCAGTTCTTCAACATTCCACTCGGAACTGTCCGTGTCAGAAGCCATGTATTCACCAACGGTATTACCGATGGTGACAGTGGCTTCCTCAAGGGTCTCGATGTCGATGACCTTGCGAACCTTGTCGCGATCCTTGCCCGCGAAGCGCTCCGCGTCAATGCTGACGTTGTAGTGCTCGCGCACCCATTCCGCGATCTCCTTGGCAACGTAATCGGGCCCCAAGTGGCGGCGCGCAGAATCCATGGCGGATTCTTCGATGTACTGCAAGGCAATTGAGCGAACGCCGCGGTGCTCAAGCACCGGTTGACGCAAGCCGTAGAACTTCCTGCGCTGGTATTCCATCGGCTCGTCGTATTCCAGAATGGTCTTACGCATCTGGAAGTTGCGCTCTTCCACCTTGCGCTGTGCCTTCTCAACGGCGCGCGTCAGCATGGGCGCCTCGATGGCATCGCCTTCCTTCATACCGAGTTTGGAAAGCAATCCAAGGGTCGCCTTGCCGGCGAACATCTTCATCAGTTCGTCATCCAGTGCAAGGAAGAATCGGCTGGAACCTTGGTCGCCTTGGCGTCCAGCGCGACCGCGCAACTGGTTGTCGATGCGACGGCTTTCGTGGCGCTCGGTGCCGATGATGTGCAGTCCACCCATGTCTTCCACCGCTGCAAAGAAGCGCAGGCGGTGAAGCATGAAGTTGCCGAGGGAGTCAAGGTTGTCCTCCAGATCTTGGGCACTGGCGGTGGCAACCTTATTCTCTGCAACGCCTGGGACTGATTCAAGCACCCAGTGGCGGAGCAAAGCAAGGCGAACGTCTTCGTCAGACATGCCGTCGAGTTCGGCGGCGGAAATCGGGCGACCTTCGCGGCGCAACATGCGCTTGGCCATGTGACGATTCATGGCGGTGAGGACGCGTTCTTCGCTCCATTCAGCAGTAACTTCCTTGGGGCAGAGATCGCGGCGCTTCCAGTGTTCAATCAGGAGGGCGGGCTCGCTCTTGCCAAGTTTGATGTCAGTACCACGACCGGCCATGTTGGTGGCGATCATCACTGCGCCAAGTTTGCCAGCGCCTGCCACGATTTCTGCTTCGCGCTCATGCTGCTTCGCGTTGAGCACTTCGTGGTGAATGCCGTACTTCTTCTTGAGTTCGCGGCTCAGGTACTCGCTCTTCTCAACGCTGGTGGTGCCAACCAGCACCGGGCGACCAGCGTCGTGGAAGCGCTTGATTTCATCAACGATCGAGCTCCACTTGTCCTTCTGGCTCAGGAACACCAAGTCATTGCGATCGCCGCGGACCACGGGCTTGTTGGTGGGGATACTGACCACGCCAAGCTTGTAAATCTCATAGAACTCAGTGGCTTCGGTGTCAGCGGTACCAGTCATGCCCGCAAGGCGCTTGTACAGCTTGAAGAAATTCTGGATGGTGATGGTGGCCATCGTCTGCGTCTCTTCCTTAATCGGGACGCCTTCCTTCGCCTCAACGGCTTGATGCAGTCCGTCGGACCACTGCCGGCCAACCATCTTGCGGCCAGTGTTCTGATCAACAATGACGATGGTCTGTTGTCCCTGATCATCAGGAGCAACCACGTAATCACGGTCGCGCTGATAGACGGTGTGCCCACGCACGGCCTGTTCAAGCAGGTGGGGCATGTCCACGTTCTCGCCCACGTAGAAACTGCCGATCTTGGCTTCGCGCTGTGCTTCGGCGATGCCTTCGTTGGTCAGTGTGGCGCGCTTCTTGTCGAGCTCCACTTCGTAGTACTGCACGCTCTTGTCGCGGACCTTCTCAAGTTCGCGGAGTTCGGCCTGTGCAGCCTTGAGGCTGTCGCGCAACACGGGCTTTGCGGCACTGTCGCGGGTGTTGCGAATTTCACCTTCAATGTTCGCAGCCTTGGATTGAGCAACTTTCACCTGTTCGTCGGTGGTTTCCCAAGGGGCTTGCTTGCTGACGAGGTGCTTAGCAAGGCGGTCCGCCATTTCGTAGCGGGGCTTGATGGCGTGGGCCATGCCGCTGATGATGAGCGGTGTGCGCGCTTCGTCAATCAGGATGGAATCGACTTCATCGACGATCGCAAACTGACGGCGTCGCTGCACCTGGTCTTCCGGGCGCGTCTTCATATTGTCGCGGAGGTAATCGAAGCCGAACTCGGCGGTGGTTCCGTAGACCACGTCGCAGGAGTAGGCCTCGCGCTTCCCTTCGTGACTCTGCATGTGCATGGGATGGATGGCGCCAACCGCAAGGCCAAGCGCGCGGAAGAACGGGAACGTCCAGTCACGGTCGCGTTGCACCAAGTAATCGTTGACGGTGACCACGTGCACTTGCATCTTCTCAAGGCTTGCCAAGTAGCAAGCGAGCGGGCCGACGATGGTCTTACCTTCGCCGGTCTTCATTTCGGCGATCTGGCCTTCACTGAGAACGACGCCGCCGATGATCTGCACGTCAAACGGACGCGCGCGGAAGGGAGGGCGACTCTCTGGGTACAGGTCGCGCACGGCCTGGTACAGCGCAGGGTCAAGGTCAACAAACATCCAGCTTGGAGTTGGCTCGGTGCAGCCGCGGAACGCGCCGGTTGGCTCGGCGTCGGGGGTGGCGGCGATGCGGGCGCGGGCATCTTCATAGAGAGCGCGCGCCGCGGCGGGCAGGCGCTCCGGGTTGAAGCGCACGTCCTCTGGCACAGCTGGGTTGAAGATGTTGCGAATGCCAACGGAGCGGTCCATGGCTTCGCGCGCGACGGCAAAGATTTCAGGTCGCAGGTCGAAGGGCTTCTCGCCCTTGGAAATGCGCGCGCGGAACTCATCGGTCATCGCCATGAGTTGCGGATCGGTGAGGGCGCGCATGCGGTCCTCTTGGCGATTCACCAGGTCCACCTGCTTCAAGTACCGCTTCACCATGCGCTGGTTCTGCGTGCCGAGGGTGCTGCGGACGATCCAATCGAGAACGGGGATACCTTTGAAGAGCTGGTTGCTTGACATGATGGTGTTCCTATCGGCGCGATAGCTCGCGCGGGTGAGCGGACGTGTCGGGTCGCCATGCGTAGAACGCAGAGCGGCGCGACGTGTGTTGATTGGGAAGAGGCGTCGAACCAGCACGCGCTGGCTCAAAGGCCGACGAGCGCGTTGGCGCTGCCGGCAAGCTGCATCACGCCTGCGCGGGCGGAGGCAGCGCGGTGTGCTGGAGCATCACCGTGGAGCGCAGCGAGAGTCGTGCGCGGGAGCAGTGGGTGGCATCGCGTGGCTCGGGTGCCACGCTGCCGGGGGTGATCGAGTGTGCGGCTGAAGCCGGTGCAGCGGCATCGGACTCCGTCAGAAATGCGATGCGCGAACCGGGAGTGGCGGAGAAGCCATGGCCGGGCGCGCTGGCCAGTACGGCGATGGTCAGCAGCAGTGCGGCAAGCGTTGCGATCGCCGAAGCAACACCGCGGGTGGCGTTCCCCTGGTCAGCGCCGCGCTGGCACACGCTGAAATCAGCGTGGGAGGCGGTGAGGGTTCGCAAAGTTTGGTGGGCGGCGTGAGGCAAGCATGTCAAGTATGCGCGGGGTTGGCCTCTGAGGCAAGTCATGATGTTGGCATAAGTGCTCAGAAATCACCCGAAGGGCGGGTTCGCGAGACTGATATTCGCTAATCCCGCCCTGAAAGAAGTAGCCCCGCTCGGATTCGAACCGAGGTCTTATCGATTATGAGTCGACGGCTCTGGGCCGCTGAGCTACGGGGCCGCGGCGCGGCGATTGTAGCCCCACGGTTGGCACGCAACCTACGATGTCGGAATGCCCCCGACCGCTGATCATGTTGCGTCTGACGCAGTTGCCCGCGCCTTTGCCAGGTGTCGGGCGTCGGGGCGTCCGGCGGTTCTGCCGTTCGTCACCGCGGGCTACCCCAACTTGGCGTCGACGGCCGCTCTGCTGCCGCGCCTCGCTGCCGCATGCGGCTCAGTCATCGAGGTTGGCATTCCGTTCAGCGATCCGATCGCGGACGGACCCGTCATTGCCGAGTCAATGCATGAGGCTCTCCTGGCCGGCTGCACGCCCGCGAGAGTCTTTCAGACCGTGCGCGCTGTCCGTGCCAAGGTTGATGCGGCGCTCATTGCAATGGTGAGTGTTTCCATCGTTGACCGCATGGGCGTTGAGCGTTTCACACGCGATGCTGCCGAGGCTGGATTTGATGGGTTGATCGTTCCAGATATTGATATCGAAGACGCGCCTGCACTCCGCGCTGCCTGTGACGCGGCGGGGATCACCTGCACACTCTTGGTGTCGCCCACTTCAAGTGACGCACGTATTGCGCGGATCACTGCGCTGTGCAGTGGATTTGTGTACGCGCTCGCCCGCGTAGGTATTACCGGGGAACGATCCGAATCGCCCGACATCGCGCCCTTGATCGCGCGCATCCGTGCGACGACTTCGCTTCCAATTGCGGCAGGATTTGGTATCTCAACGGCAGCCCACGTCCGAGCAGTGACTGCCCACGCCGACGGCGCCATTGTCGGTAGCGCCATCGTCAGAAGCATGCGCGAAGCAATCATCGCCAAGCGTTCGCCGGAAGACGCCGCTGTGGGATTGGTCGAATCGCTCACGCGGGCGTAACGCTCGCGCGAGTGTTCACTCGCGACCCAACTGCTCACGCAACTCTAGTAACGACGCATCACGCCCATCACCACGCCCTGAATTTCGCAGCTATCAACAATGATTGGCTCGAAGTCTGGGTTCGCGGGCTGCAAACGAATGCGACCGTCGCGCTCCTTGAAGAATGTCTTGAGGGTGGTTTCGCCACCGGGGAGCAGGGCAACCACGCGTTCGCCGTTGCGGGCGGTTTCTCGGCGCTCAACAATGACGTAATCGCCATCAAAGATGCCCTCGTCGCGCATCGACCAGCCGTCCACTTGCAGCGCGAACATGGCGTTCGTCTGACCGCGGCGTGGGCCAAAGAGTTCTTCCAAGCGAAGCGTCTCATCCTGAGCGCACTTCTCGATCGGGCGTCCGGCTGCAATTTTTCCCACAAGCGGGAACTGCAGCGGCATCGGAATTGGCCCATCGTTATGCAATTGGCGGTCCGACGAATCACTCGGCAATTCAGCGTCGTCAGCGATCGACAAAGAGCGACTCTTGTTCGCTTCGCGCACCAGCGCGCCCTTCTTGATGAGCGCTTCGACGTGTTCGAACACCGTCACTTTGGTGACGCCGAGTGAGTCGGCGATCTCCTGCATCGTTGGTGAGTAGTCCTTGTGCGCGCGGTGCTGACGGATGAATTCGAAGATGCGCAGCTGCTTGGGTGTGAGATTCATTGGATTCGTTCTCGTTAATAGTGATGACAGAAGCGGTGCGTGGTGAAACGTCGAGTACTGCAATTTCCTCGGCGGATTCTGAAAGAAAGCGGGAAAGTCGGTGGCGGCGCGAACGCGCGGTGATGTGTTCAGCCTGAGCGCTGAATGGATCGGCATCGGTCTCGATCTCTTGCATGGTGTGACAGGCAGGGCGTTCCACGGTCAGTCGTCCGGCGCGCTCAAAGACGTGCTCAGTGAAGTCGCCGCCTGGACCGAGCACGACAAGTGGTGCGCCAGCAGGAGCGAGGAGTGATCGAAGTGTTGCAAGGAGTTTCATGGCGTGTTCCGTTGTTTGGGGTGTCAGGTGAATTGGCGGCTGAACCGTCTCGTCCGTCAGGTGCTGGCTCGTTTCAACGAGTCGGCGCATCGCCAGTGCGGTGCTTGTTAGGTCTTCGGCAGTCGTCCTTGCTCGACTGCAGAATTCGTTCGGGTTATGTTAGTACGAACGACTACCGAATCAACGGCTATTCGGCGGTTTCTCCTGCACTTTTTATTGGCGCCACGCGACCCAGGGTCAGATTCCGGTGGTTCACGGCTACCCCGGTATGGTTCCGTCATGCCCCTCGACACCCCAAATGCCGCCTCTGTCGGCCACTTCCACAACCAGATTCCATCCGCGCCGGCCCCTCTGGCGCCGCGACTGGATCGTTTGTGGATCTTTGACCGGTCGTACACGTTCTTAAATCACGGCAGCTTTGGTGCATGCCCGCGCGCGGTGCGCGAGGCATACATCGCTGCACAGGATCGTTTGGAGAGTCGCCCGATTGAAATGATTGGACGACGGATTCGGGAACTGCTTCAGCCAAGTCGCTTGCGTGTTGCAGAATTTCTGGGCATGCAGCCCGACTCATTCGGTTTCGTCACCAACGCCACTGAGGGCGTGAACGCGGTGTTGCGATCGATGGAGTTCAAGCCTGGTGACGAATTGCTCACCACCAGTCATGTCTACAACGCCGTACGCAACACCATGAAGTTCCGTGCCCGCCAGTGTGGCGCCGTTTATGTGGAGTGCGCGCTGCCGCTACCGATCATGAATCCCGCGCAAGTGACCCAAGCGGTCATGGGTGCATGCACTGAACGCACGCGGTTAGTAGTGATTGATCAAGTGACAAGTCCAACCGCACTTGTATTTCCAGTTGCGGACATTGCGCGCGAGTGTCGTGCACGTGGGATTGAAATCTTGGTGGACGCAGCGCATGTCCCCGGCATGCTTGACGTCAATGTGGAAGCGATCGGCGCTACGTATTGGACCGGCAATCTTCATAAGTGGTGCTGCGCGCCCAAGGGCACCGCAGTTCTGTGGGTTGACCCAGCGTTCAGAAATGTCATTAAACCAGCGACAGTGAGCCACTTTCTTGACGAAGGCTTTACTGCGGAGTTCGACTGGCAAGGCACACGCGACCTTGCAGCGTGGATGACCGCGGGCGCCGCAATTGACTTCATGGCACAGTTCGGTTGGCCGGCCGTGCGTGCGCACAATCAGCAGATGGCTGCATGGGTGCACCGCATGTTGTGTCAGCGTTGGGAACTTGAACCGGTATCTCCGATCAATGGCAGCATGCTTGGCTCGATGTGCGCCGTGCCACTCCCCGCAGAGATCCCGTCACAATTTGCATCACCAGCCGAATTCCAAGAGGCGCTCTATCGCGACCACCTGATCGAGATTCCCATCATCGAGTTCGGCGGACGCTGGCACGCCCGCGCCTCCGCGCAGATTTACAACAATGCCGAGCAATACGATCGCCTCGCGCAAGCTGTGATTGAGTACGCAGCACACGCATAAGAGCGGCAGACTGATAGAAGTCACCACAAAGGTGCACTGCCACCAATGCCAACCTGGCCGCAGGCGCCGGAGAGGACAGGGCCGCGCTCAGCGGCCGTCCTCGTAAGGCGAATGCGGACCAGTACGAAGGCGTGATGCAACAACGCGGGCCAGTACGCAGGCGTGATGCCACCACGCGAACCAGTACGCAAGCGCGCCCCAACCCGCCTCAATCGGTGTTGATAAGAAAAGTTGCCACGTGTTCGAAGTACTTGATCATCTCCCCACGCTCCGGCTCGGGAATGGCCGCGTCTTCCAGGGCCAGCCGCATGGTGTCCATCCACCAGTTGCGCTCCGCCACGCCAATCTTGTACGGCGCGTGTCGCATGCGCAGGCGAGGGTGCCCCTTGCGATTGCTGTAGTCCTGCGGCCCGCCGAAGTACTGCATGAGGAACTCCGCTTGGTTGCGGATCGGTTCCTCTAGGTCCGCCGGAAACATCGGTCGGAGGTCCGTGTGCTTGTCAATTCGCCCGTAGAACGCCCGCGCGATTCGCCAAAATGGCTCCGCGCCCCCGAGGCGTTGAAAGATGGTGGCCGTTGGGGTGGAATCCGACTGTCCAAGTGGAAGCATGCCGTATCGTAGAGCCATGCGAAGCCATCGCCATGCGCCTTCCATGCTGATTTCGTTCGGATGCCTCCTCGGAGGCGCCGTGAGCGGAGCGATGACCCCGCTGAGCGCAGCGATGACACCGCTGAGCGCAGCGATGACCCCGCCCCCAGGCACCATTGAAGGGGGAATTCCTGAACAATTCCGCCGGGCGCGCGTGCCCGCCATGCTTCTCACGCCGCTGCCCACCAAGGGTGGGGTGCCACGCATGGCGCCGAAACATGTCCGCCCCGGAACTCCGGAAGCGTGGGCGCAGTTTGATGCAACATTCCAAACGATTCGCTCGCGCAACTTCTCAGCAAATGCCACCACCAAGGCGCGCGCCGCTGGTGCGGCCACGGTGCGTGAGTCCATTGATCCCCCGTCGTTTGAGTCCATGTACGCCGCGCTGCGTGGGCAGAAGTATGACGCCGTACTTGCCATGCTCGATGCGTTTGCAAAGGGCGGTGCAGAGGGACAGTTTGCGCTGGCATCGGTAGCGATTCAAGATGATGACGCGGCCATTCGCGCTGAAGCAACGCGGCGCATCAATACGCCGCCCGTGAGCGCTGTGCTCGCCGCGCTTGATGACGGCCTACGTTCTGACAATCATGATTGGGTTGATCGCGCCGGCATTCTTTCGGGTGCGATTCATGCAGTGGAAACGCTGCCAACCTTGATCTTTGCGCAGTTTGCGCAATCAGCACCACCTACAACGAAGGGTGATAAGGCGTGGATCGCCACCGGGCGAACCATCAGTTACGTCGCGAATGTCATCCCCGTGGTTGGTGACAACGCTGGTGCATTTCAGCCGGTGATCGGTCAGCTGATTGAAGGCGTGGTGATGCGCGTTCAAGACTGCGAAGTGACCATTTATCACGGCAGCGTTCACGATTCGCTGGTTGCCATTTCCAGCTTTGACTCAGGCACCAACACCGCCGCCCTTGGTTGGGACATGCGTGCCTGGTACCGGTGGTTCAACGAACAGTATGTTCCGATGAAGCAGCGCGAAGATCAGGAACTTGCCAGTGCCGCCGCTGGTGTCACGCCGTAAGGCGCGTGCGCGGCGCGTGCAGGGCACGTGCGTGGCACGGCGCGTTCACTGCAAGCAATGCGTCATCACTTTCGCGGTGCGGGAATGCGTGAGTGTGCAACGACCGCATCAGCAGTAGAGATCTTCTTGCGGGCCGCGTCGGCAGGGGCGCGATCGGTAAAAGTTCCGACTTCAACAATCCACACACGCTTGTCTGCTGCTTGCATTGGAAACACACGTGGCGTCGGCAGTCCCGCGCGTTTTGCCTCTTTGGCAAGAGTGGTTGCTCGTTGTCGTGCAGCAGTTTCCGTGCTGAAGACGCCCGCCGCAATGGTCCACGGGGAATTGTCAGCTGCTGGTGCGAGCGCCACGGCGGTGCCCGCGGGTGTGGGAGGTGCTGGTGGATTGATTGGCGGGTTGCCCGGCGTGGCAGCCGCATTGGCCGCTGGCCGCGGAGTTGCAGCCAACCTCCGTACCTCGGCGGCCTTCGCTGCAGCGTCCTTCGCCTGCTCGCGCGCTTGCGTTTGCTCTGGACCAGTGAGTTTGCTGGCGGCGGCGGTATATGAACTGGCGGCATCGGCCCAGCGATCATCCTCAACGGCCATGGCGCCTTGCATGGCTAAGGCGCGCCCGGCGACCACGGGGTCGTTGCTTCGTGCGGCAATGGCAAAGGCACTGCGCGCTTCTTCGGCCTTGTTCAATTCGTTGGCGGACCGACCCACCATGTATGCCGCCTGTTGGCGCAATGCCTGGTCGGTGGACTGGGACTGCACGTCCTTGGAGATTCGCAGGCATTCGGCGTACCGCTTGGCGTCGTAGGCACGCAGCGCATCATCAAGATTTGCCGTGGTTTCCTGCTGGCAGCCGCCTGCCACGAGTGCCGCAGCGCAGAGGATCTGCGCGGTTCGAAGGGCACTTACTTGGGGGATCAGCCCCGCAAATGTGGCCAAGAGTGCATGGGGTTTGGTGGCGGTCCTTCGCACGAATGTATGGTATCGACGCGCGGAATCCTTCCGCTACACGAAACATGCCACTCCTTCGACAGATTCAATGGAGCTTGACCCGCCGCGCCTTCCGACCGGTTGCTGTGGACGACTTCCGCACCTGGACCGGCGCCACCACACTGGTGGCATCTTGGCACCTCGCGCGTGCGGTGCAGCAGCAGAGTTCGGCGCGCAACGTGGGCATCCTGCTGCCCACCTCCGGGATGTTTGCCCCTGCGCTCCTTGGTATCTGGGCAGCCGGTCGAACCGCGGTGCCGCTCAACTACTTGCTCTCACGCAGCGATCTGGAGTACATCGCCAAAGATGCAGGCCTTGATGCCGTCATTACCGTGGGGCCGATGCTTGACTTGATTGGCGGCCCGATTCCTGGACTGGAAGTCATCCGTCTGGACAAGATGAGATTCACTGGCATTCCGCCGGTTCGATTTGGTCCGTCTGCTGCTTCCGATGACACCATGGTCATCCTCTACACCAGCGGCACCAGTGGTCGACCGAAGGGCGTGATGCTCTCTGATGCCAACCTCACTGAGAACGTCAAGCAGGTCTTTGAGTGGGCAGCATTTGATCAGCAGGACATCATGCTTGGTGTGCTGCCGCAGTTCCACAGCTTTGGGCTGACCGTCCTGACACTCTTGCCACTCGCTAGCGGATGCTTGGCGGTGTACACGGCTCGCTTTGTACCAGCCAAGTTGTTTGAACTTGCGCGTGCGCATAAGCCCACGGTATTTGTTGCTATCCCTTCGATGTTCAATGCGATGCTGCACACCCGCAAGGTGGAGCCCACGGATTTCAGCAGCGTTCGCTATGTGGTTTCCGGCGGCGAACCGTTGCCGGATAAGGTTGCTGAGACGTTCTTTGAGCGTTTCGGAAAGCGAATCAATGAGGGCTACGGCCTCACGGAAACATCGCCTTGCACCAATTGGTGCTTGCCAGAGGAGTATCGCCCGCATTCGGTTGGTCGTGCGCTGCCGCGCGTGGAAGAGCGGATCGTTGCTCCGGATGGTCGGGTGCTTGGTCGAAATGAAGACGGTGAAATTCGAATCAAGGGCGCCAACGTCATGAAGGGGTACTACAACCTTCCGGATTTGACGGCGAGCGTCTTTGATGAACATGGTTACTTCAAGACCGGCGACATGGGCCGCATTGATGATGACGGATTCTTGTTCATCACTGGACGCATCAAAGAGATGTTGATTATCGCGGGCGAGAATGTGTTTCCGCGCGAGATTGAGGAAGTGGTTGCGCATCATCCGTTCGTGAAGGATGCGGCGGTGGTTGGCCTGCAGGACCCATCGCGCGGTGAGGTGCCGATTTGCTTTGTTGAGTTAAAGGAAGATGTTGAGTGGGACGAGCAAGCAGTGCGCGCCTTTGTACGCGACAAACTTCCGCCCTACAAAGTTCCGCGTGAGTTCCGCGTGGTGGAAATGCTGCCGCGTAATCCCACGGGCAAGATCATGCGTCGAGCGCTTTCAGAACTGTTGAAGGCCGAAGGCGCTTGAGCGGAGCGTCGCGAGCACTGCGCGTCGCGAGCACTGAGCGTGAGGGTTGGCTGACCTCGGGCTTGGCTCATCCTTGACTCGTACCTGACTCTGACCGCAGCGTGCCTGAATTCAGGGACACGTGCCCCACGCGCCGAGCAGGATTCCAAGATCCGCGCCATTGATCTGGCCGTCCAGGTTCAAATCGCCCAGTCCGTAGAAGCCCCAATTGCCAAGCAGCAGGCCGATGTCGGCCCCATTGACAACATCATCGCGGTTGAGGTCTGATGGGCAGAATGCGGGGCACACAGGTCCGGGCGCTGATAGTGAAATGCGCCCAGGACCGGCAATCTGCGCGGTTTCTCCGCCGACCCGAATCAAGTAGGTGTTGCCGCACACCGAAGCGAACTGCACGCGGGCGCCGGTGTTTGGGCTGCAAACCACGCTGCTCGAACCGCAGCCCACCACCGTCGGTACGGCGCATGTGCCGCCATAGACCACGATGCGAAGGTCGGTGGCCGAGCCGCAGGTGTTGACCACCACATTGCCGGAGCGTTCGCCGTTGTACGAGTACCACAGGTCGGGACCGATGTTGAGGCCGGTGCTTGAGTTGCAAGTCGAAGGAATTCCGGGCGCTTCAACTGCCGCGCGCATGGTGCTGAACTCGATGGTCTCCCCAATGCTGATTGGCAGGGCGCCCGTGCACGTGTCGTTGACCGGAATCGGTGCGTTGCAGGTGACTGCTGCTTGGCGAGCGCAGTCATAGTCCCACGTACTGCTGCAGCAGAATGGGTCGATGGCGCAGGTGGCGTTGCAGCAGGTGGGGTTATTGCAGCCGGGACTTGTATGCACTTCAAAGCACGGTCCAGCATTGCTGGAGCAGACCGGCGAGCAGCCGAGTTGCGAAACTTCAACGCGCACGTTGTAGCTCGGAAGGGAATCGCACAGGATGTTGGCGCTGGCACCCACGGTAGGGAACGTTCCTGGTGCCACAAGGACCCAGTAGTTGCCGGCGGCAATGCATGCCGCGGAAGTAACGTCGACGCAATTGGGGGCGTTGACCTTGATCAGTGCCGCCGGAATATTCACAGGGCACGAAGCAGGAACTAGGACCGCAAACGTTGGAATAGTGGATGCAAGGTGCAGGGTGGCGCGGGCCAAACCGTCGCCATCCGTATCAGGAATGGTGATCGAATAAATATCACGATCGCCGCTCCATACTCCCTCGACCACGAATCCGTTCAATTGCCCGCATGCGCCGCCACCAGTAACTGTCATTGGCGTGGCGGTTTGGCCAGCGCTTTCACATGGATCGTTGTTGCGCGTGCCACAGGTCTCCGGTTCGGTGGTGGCGTTTGCTGGACATGCCAGCGTGCATGCACCGCAGTATTGCCCGGCCCATTGCACGCAGAATTGATCCCACGCACCCGAGCAGCACGATGGGTCAACACCGCACACCACATTGCAGCACGCGGTGTCTTCGCAACCAGGGGTGGAGTGCAATGACGTGCAGCCACCTTGGCCTGGGAGACCGCATTGCACTGGTGGACCGGCGATGCAGTAGAAGTCAGCTTCAAAGACGCAGGTGCTGTCCCAACTGAAATTGCAGCAACTTGGATCGACCGCGCAGACGGAATTGCAGCATGTGCCGTCTGAACAAGCTCCGTTGTTGTGGGGCGTCGTGCACAGACCACTGGCAGTGGCGCCGCACAGACCAACGCAATTTGAATCAGCAGTCGCGGCGCAGCCGGCATCCCACGTCACCAGGCAGCACTCAGGGCTTATGGCGCACACGGTGCTGCAGCAATCGCTGTCGGAGCATCCTGGCAGGGTGTGCGCGGTGAGGCAACTATCGGTTCCGTTACCGCAGTTTTGCGCCATGCTGCATGGAGTCAAGGCCAGCGTCAGCGAAGTGGCGATGGCTACCAGTGCAGAGGAGAGTGTGTGTGCGAAGTTCATCGGGGAGGTCAGGCAGTATCAGGCGGGATCAGAGCAGTGTCGCGGGAGCGAGATGCTATCCAAGGTTCGCAGAAGTACCGTCATCGGCTGCATCAAAGCCAGTACGAACCGATCGTCACGTGCAAGTTAACCAGTGCAGTTTCCCCAGGAACCGAGCAAGATTCCCAAATCAGCACCATTCACCATGCCGCTGTTGTCAAGATCGCCGATCCCGCTCAAGCCCCAGTTTCCGAGCATGAGGCCGAGGTCGCTGCCGCCAATCACGCCATCGTGATTCAGATCAGCGGGGCACGGCGAAACACATGGAACAGTTCCCTCAGCAATACTCAGCGTTCCGCTACCGAATCCAGCCGATCCCCATGAACCGATTCGAATCCAGTAGTTCCCGCCGCACGTGAGCGTGGCTGTCATCGCGCTGAGATTGCCGCAGTAGTCATCGTTGCACGCGATGACGGAGGCGCCGCTGCTTCCTGGGCAACCGGTCCATAGTTCAAGACGTGTGTCAAAGGTGGCGCCAGCGCAGGTGGAGAAGGTGGCCGCTCCGTTGAACGCAGGCGTAAAGGAGAACCACACATCATTGAAGAATCCGTCGCCAAGGCAGCCGCCCGATGGAGCAGTGGGGGCGTTGCTGACTGCCAGGGTGTTGTCAAACGCGTTGGCCCCAGTGTTCGCGACGGTTGCAGTTGCGCAGGTGTCATTTGGTGTTCCGCCGCTACTACCTCCGCAGGAAACGTTGAGTGTTCCCGTACCGCCTGTGGCGTGTCCGCCAACACGAATGAAGTACGCGGAACCGCTCGCAACGGTCATGGTCATGCGGCTGGTGAGGAGGGTGCAGCCAGTGCTGTCGTCATTGCAGGCGATGAGTGTGCCACCACAGGCGGTGTACGCGGCAAGCCGAGTATCAAAGGTTGCTGAAGTGCAGGTACTGACCACCACTTGGCCGCTGCACGTAGCCACATAGCGGTACCAGATGTCCTTGACGAAGGGGAGTCCGTAGCCTTCATCGCAGAGCGGATCAAGCGGCGGATCACTATCGGTGGCTGCGTCGGTGTTGAATGTCGTAGCGCCATTGGTGATAGTGATGGCGCCCGAGCAATTGTCATTTGCTGGCTGTGGAACGACGGTGAATGTCACTGTGCCGGTGCCAGTGGAGTCATAGCCACCAAGGCGCACACGCATGGGCGTTTGGCCATCGGAAAGAATATCGATGCGGCTGGTGAATCCATCACAACCGGGGTAGTCGTCGTTGCAGGCAAGTGTTGATCCGTCGCAGCTGTCGTAGGCGGCAAGCCGCGTGTCGAAGCTGGCGGTCCCACACGTGGTGATCCGGGCGATACCTGCGCTCGGTGTCCACGAATACCAGACGTCGCGGGTGATGCCCGTGCCGGTGCCTTCGTCA
>Ga0247837_1004499_pt1 | contig 22294 bp, 14 predicted proteins | sample LaCtaG_2_FD_187115 | JGI IMG/M metagenome (GOLD analysis project Ga0247837, IMG submission 187115) | Freshwater microbial communities from meromictic Lake La Cruz, Castile-La Mancha, Spain - LaCruzMarch2015_14.5m | ecosystem: Environmental > Aquatic > Freshwater > Lake | place: Spain: Castile-La...
CGACTGCAGGCACAAAGAGTTTCCCCATGGTTGTCACGGACTTTATAGCGATGTTGCTCGCTACTAGGCCTATGCAGGAACTCGTGCCTGCTCCTACACTCTGCATTAGGTTATTCCATACGCTCCCTGCTTCCCAAGTGAAGTTGAGAATATTTCCCGTGCAAGCGCCGCCTTTCAGTCCCGCCCATAACTTCTGAGGGGAGTCCCCTTTCGATATCCACCCTGAAATGGCCACCGTAGTCGCACAGGTAGCCACAGGAGCCAAAGGTTCGAAGCTCACAGTCACAGGTTGGTGAGTATCTGCAGGGTCTGTAGTTAAAGGTCTAAAGGAGCCTGCAACTTTGAGGAGCAGAGTGCTGGTCCAGCTTCTGTCCAGCTGAGCTTGGTATTCTTCAGCGCCAAGGGCTGCGACTTGCAGGATTGCCTCGGCGGGCGGGTGGGACAGGAGCGGGGCTTCTGAGGAAAGCAGGGGGACGATACTGAGTTCTGCAGAGTTTACGAAGTAAGCAGGGTTGAGCGATCGTAGAAACTGCTTCATCACTTGGGTAAGCGCTTCTCGAATGGCAGCAGTATACATCACTTCAATAGTGCCGTCAGCCACATTCCCGCCCCCGGCTCCAATAGCCACCATCAGCATTGCCACGGCTAAGTAGCATTTCTCTTCCAGAGTCAAACTGCTCTTGTAGTTGTCACTATAACAGTTCATTTCCTCAGCAGACAGAACTTGTGCCTGGCTAGTTCCTAGCAATATTTCGAAATTGTGGATCACATTCTCTCCACAAAGGGGGGTTTGCTGGACCCAGGCTGTATACACGTATTGCTTCAAAGGCAAATCCCAGGTGCTGTAGCGGGTTTCCACAGGGCGGAAAGCTTCTCTCTGCACTTCCATTACCCTGGCAATTATATTCTGATTTTCCAACTCGTCTTGCCTCAATTTCTCACAAAATGCCGTGTTCACATTCGCCCGAATTCGCAGAATCAAGTATTCTGGAAGTCTCGTCGCTCCTAGAGCCCCCTGCACCCACTGGATAGTCTCCTCCGCTACCTGGTCCATTCTGACTCTCATTTCTCTATTTGTATCCGCTATATCAGCCCTTAAAGGTAATGAATCGATGTTGATGCTTACTTGTTGGATGACGAACTCAGCCAATTTGACACATTCCACGTCCTTAATATTTTGAAATAGAGAGGATGAGGACTGAGTGCGAAGGTACTCCCAGTCCACCTTATCAGTTGTTTCTGCCCCATATTTGGCCACTTCTTGGTCATATAACTCGCTAATAGCACCCAAAATTAGATCAATTTCACACATCCAAGCGTCTAAAGTGGAACTTTGCAGCCTTTTCAACACCTCTTTCGAAGGGAATTCCGCTATCTTCAGCTCCGCTTTACTACTCAAATCCGCTTGCAGTTTCTGCGCATTCTTGCGGAAAACCAACTCAGTCACTTCCGACTCCAACCGAAGTCTATCCTCTTCAGGAACACTTATAGGGTTGGGAATGGCCCCAAAACCCTTAGTTATGCGTTCGTGAAGCGTAGAATCAGTGTGTATTGTGGCTTCTTGGAGGAGAGGTCTGACTGCCTCTTTGAGCTGCTTGAGCACTGCTTTCTTTTCCATTCTACAAAAAATGCAAAAATGGAACTCTGTGGCTCAAGTTACGGCTGATACTGCTGAAGTCGCAAGTTTTCTCGTGTTCCTTATGTCGAACTCGCATCGAAGTTCTGCATTCCACAGCAAGGCACTGGTCCCTGCCCCACAGGCCTGGACTTGCCCAGCATCGCCAAATTGTAGACTCCCTTGAGGACGAGGTCGTGGCGGGAGTATACGTTAATAGCCCGGCCTGCGACTTGGGTGAGTAGCTCCGCCCAGGTATTTGCGCTGTTCTGCACAGCTCCGCCCACCTGTATGTAAATCCGTGACTCTGGCAACTCAGAAAGCGTCTTTAGAGCGCAATAAATGACTCTCGCTCCCAGCGAAAACCCAATTAAAGACACCGGTCCCAGGCCGAAAGCCTGACTCGCTATATGTTTGGCCAGTCTTCCCTGCGAATTTGGCCTTTTCGCAGGCTCTGTGGAAGTTCATAACCGCTCCACTAGGGAATTGCATACGTCAGTAGTCCGTTCCACTGCATGGACTAACGCGAGACTTAAAGAAGGGGAAATGTGAGAGGGACATATGAAAGATATGTAGAAGTGCTAGGGGCTACTGAGATTCCAGAAAGTAGTGTAATTGAGCGAGAACAAAGGCTTTTTCAAAGGGTATGTGCGGCATTCGTATGGACGCAGTATAGGTATGATAGCAGACTAGTCCTGGGCGAATACAGGCTTTCCCGGCCTCTGTGAGTTTCCTTCATTAGTGATACCTTCTAGACTGAGTTTGGACTAAATCTAGGAGAAACTAAGATTATGGTTGAATGCCTATTTTAAGGAGTATTTCTGGCAGTTTGTCTCTATAGTTCAAATGTCCTGTCACATAGCTAGTGGCATCCACGTTTTCAACCTTCTCCAAGCGAATCGGGCCCAAACCGATAGGCGCCGGCTCCCGAAGCATCAGAGGCTTATACATCCCTATCAGGACCCAATCCTGCTCACAGTAGACATTAATAGCGCGTCCACAGACACAGCCCAGTGCTTTCCGCCACTTTTCAGAGTCGTTCTTAGCTGCACCCCCCATTAGCAGTACATTGTGAATGAAGGGCTGTCCATTGGAAAGCCTTGATAACTCTTTGAGACAGTGGTACGTGACTCTGCAGCCGAGGGAGTAGGCAATCAGATTCACAGGGTTTTGGCCGAAGCCTTGTTGGTGAATAATACGCGCTAACTGTATGCCTGCGAACTTGGCTCGGCTACAAGCGTTTTTGAAGTCTATTGGCCAGGTGGCAACTGTAAAAAGCGCAGTAGCGACGCCGATTCCCACGCCGACCGGAGAGCCCACGACTGCAGGCACAAAGAGTTTCCCCATGGTTGTCACGGACTTTATAGCGATGTTGCTCGCTACTAGGCCTATGCAGGAACTCGTGCCTGCTCCTACACTCTGCATTAGGTTATTCCATACGCTCCCAGCTTCCCAAGAGAAGTTGAGAATATTTCCCGTGCAAGCGCCGCCTTTCAGTCCCGCCCATAACTCCGCAGGGGATTCTCCTTTCGATATCCACCCTGAAATGGCCAGCGTAGTCGCACAGGTAGTCACAGGAGCCAAAGGTTGGAAGTTAAAAGTCACAGGTTGGTGAGTAACTGCCGGGTCTGAATTGAAGAAGGAAATGAAGTAGTTGGTAGTTTGGAGGAGTAGAGTGTTGGCGCGGCCTCTGTTCAGCTGGGCTTGGTACTCGTAGGAACCGAGGGACGCGACTTGCAGGATTTCGTCTGCGGGGATGTGGGACAGGAGCGGGGCTTCGGAGGAAAGCAGGGGGACGATACTGAGTTCTGCAGAGTTTACGAAGTAAGCAGTGTTGAGCGACCATAGGAACTGCTTCATCACTTGAGTAAACGCTTCTCGAATTGCAGCGTTATACTCCACTTGGAAAGTACTGCCAGCCAAGTCTCTGCCCGCCGCTCCAACAGCTGCCATCAGCATTGCCACGGCTAAGTAGCATTTCCACTCCAGAGTCAAACTGCTCTTGTAGTTGTCACTATAGCAGTTCATTTCCTCAGCAGACAGGACATCTGCCTGGCTAGTTCCTAGCAATATTTCGAAGTTGCGGATCACATTTCGCCCGCAAAGGGGTGTTTGCTGGACCCAGGCTGTATACACGCATTGCTTCAAAGGCCAATCCCAGGTGCTGTAGCGGGTTTCCTCAGGGCGGAAAGCTTCGATCTGCTCCGCCATTACCCTGGCAATTATCGCCTGGATATTCCCTTCGCCTGGCATCAGCTGCTTCAGAGCAAACGCCGCTTTCACATCTGCTCGAATTCGCAGAATCACGAATTCTGGAAGCCCAGTCGCCCCTGCAGCCCCCTGCACCCATTGAATAGTCTCTTCCGCTACCTGGTCCATTCTGACTTTCATTTCTCTATCTGTATCCGATATATTGGCACTTAAAGGCTGGGAATCGATGTTGATGCTTACTTGTTGGATGACGGATTCAGCATTTTTGATGCATTCTTCATTCGATATATTCCGAAATAGAGCGGATGAGGACTGAGTGCGAAGGTACTCCCAGTCCACCTTATCAGTTGTTTCCGCCCCATATTTGGCCACTTCTTGGTCATATAACTCCCTAATAGTCCCCAAAATTAACTGAATTTCAAAATTCCAAGCGTCAAAAGAGGCACTTTGCAGCCTTTTCAACACCTCTTTCGAAGGGAATTCCTTTATCTTCAGTTCCACTTTCCTACTCAAATCCGCTTGCAGTTTCTGCGCATTCGTGCGGAAAACCAACTCAGTCACTTCCGACTCCAACCGAAGTCTCTCAGCTTCAGGAACACTTCTAGGGTTGGGAATGGCCCCAAAACCCTTAGTTATGCGTTCGTGAAGCGTAGAATCAGTGTGAATTGTGGCTTCTTGGCGGATAGGCTTAACTGCCGCTTTGAGCTGCTTGCGTACTGCCTCCGTCTCCATTACTATAAGAAGACCAAAAGGGAAAACTGAGAAATCGAACTGTTTATCTAAAGTTACGGCTGATACTGCAGAAGTTGTAGCGTTTTCGCCAGTTTTCTCGTGTGTTCCTTATGTCCCTTCACATACGAACTCGCATCGAAGTTCTGCATTCCACAGCAAGGCACTGGTCCCTGCCCCACAGGCCTGGACTTGCCCAGCATCGCCAGACTGTATACTCCCTTGAGGACGAGGTCGTGGCGGGAGTATACGTTAATAGCCCGGCCTGCGACTTGGGTGAGTAGCTCCGCCCAGGTATTTGCGTCGTTCTGCACAGCTCCACCCAGCAAAATCACATCCTGTATGAAAACCCGCGACTCTGCGAGCTCAGAAAGCGTCTTTAAAGCGTAATAAATGACTCTCGCTCCCAGCGAAAACCCAATTAAAGACACCGGTCCCAGACCGAAAGCCTGACTCGCTATATGTCTGGCCAGCTGCTTCCCTGCGAATTTGGCCTTTTTGCAGGCTCTGTGGAAGTTCATAACCGCTCCACTGAGCATCAGCGACCTTAGGGAGTCCGCATCCCACCTCAGCGCTGTGACTCTGCAGGGAGTGGCATGCGTCAGTAGTCCGCTCCACTTCCACTGCATGTCCTTGTTGACGGAAAGCCAGCCCGGAATAACGACTGTGAGGCTAAAAGACGAGGAAAAGGTGAGAGGAACATAGTCATATATGAGGGAAGTGTGGGTGGTCGAGGGGTGAGTGGAGTAAATTCGCTTAAAAAAGCCCTTTATCTTGTCGAATGTATGAGAAGTGGGTGTGGCAGTCCTGCGTTTTTCGTACTCCTGGACTCCGTAGCGGGCTAAGGTCTGCAGCACTTCAGCAGGCTCATGTGCGACTAGTGGGTGGCTTCCTAGGTAACTCGCCACTGTCTCTTCTGCGAAATTGGAAAAGTAGCCCTCAGCAATGTATATTTTCAGTCTTTTCAGTATTTTTCTGTATAGAAGTCTTTCCGTAGGACTGTAGGAGTAGGGAATTAGGCTGGAAGGGTGGGGGGAAGTGCCTGTGAGGAGTAGGAGAAGGGATAGGGAGAGCAGGCTTTTGGATTCGAGGGGAAACGACTCTTTAAGTCTTTGAAGTTCCCTAATTAGCTGGGTTTCTTCGAGAAGTATTGGCTGTTTTAGGGCAATTTGGAGAGTTTCCAGCAGTGTTTTTACCCGAAAATTCTGCAAAAGTCCGCTTTCCTGGCAGAAAACTGTAAAAATGGCATTTTTAAGGCCAATTTCGCAGATTCTCTCATCAAAAAGCTGAATAAGGCCTTACTTCGAGTCTTCCAGATGCGATTTCCTTCATTTGAGCACTCATTACTCTGCTAATTTGGACTGAAAACACGTTTTTCATCAGCTGATCGCTCACTGTTTGCAAGCCAAAGTCCAGTTCCAGCTCATATTTCTGCAGTAAAACCCTTGGAAATGCTCCGTAAAAGGTTATATTCAGCTCTTTCCCCAGTTTTATCCTCCTTTCTTTGCTAATTTTAGAGAATAATCGCTCGAAATTGTCGAAAGAGAGTTGCTCAAGTGGACTTTGATCGAAATTTAAGGGCAAGAAGCGTTCTTGGAACATATTTTCAATCCACTGGAAGTGGAAACTGAGTGCAATTGCCCACTTTCCCACTAGTTTCCCCTCCCATTCCCTCACGATTTCCTCGATTTTCAGCCTTTCCCAAGTCTCTGAGTCCTCTGAAAAGTACCCTTTGGCTGCTATTTCAGCTACTTCCTGCATCGAAACTGCCAAATCCCTCACTTTCATTATCACTTCGTCAATGCCAGCACTCGCCCACTGCTCGGTTTCTCCACTATTCGCCTTTATATAGCCTTTACAAGCACTTCTAATAGCCTTCAGGACAGCCACTAGGTTCATCCGGCCCACTTTAGCCTCGAAAACCAACCATAAAGCAGCGAAATCGTCCCCGGAAATAGGGAACTTGAGGCGAATTTGGGCCATTTGGAGGGCGAAATGCTGCTTGAGCTCTGCTTCTGGCAGGGGAAGGGGCAGGGCAGAGAGACTTTTCCTCACTTCTGCTTGGAAACGCTGGGAATTCATTGTTGCGTCTGATAATGTATGATGTCCTGCCCAGGGCGCTGCGATATAGAGGGGAATCGCGTTTTGAGGGCGCTTTTAGCTGGTTTTGGCTCTTTTGCAGGTTCGAAAGCTGCGAATTTCCTTCTTTTTCATACTTGAGAGAACTCAGCTGACTGGGAAATATCGACTTGGGCTCTCTACCCCTGCAAAAGATGCGAATTCCGGAGTTTTAATGATAAAGAAGCTGAAATGCGCTGTTCAGACTAAACAAACAGCGGGAATCTGCCCTATAAGCCTACTGCCGCTGCCTGAGTATCCCCACTTGCAGGACTTCGGCTCTGTAAACATCCTAAAACCTCCAAATAGTGAGGAAATGCGGCCGAACTGAGAGGGTAGTGCCCTAGTCTGTCCTCAGAAAGCGCTATTCTCCTCGTTATGTCAGCAAAACAGCGGCCAGCGAAGCTCTACCCCTCCTAGTCTGAAAAACAGAGCTGCCTGCAAGCGGAATTAGCAGCTAAGTCTCAAAAAGCAGGTTTAAATCCCGGAATAGCCCTCTGCACTCCATTGCTATCACAAAGAGGTAAATTTCTTCTGGAAGGACTGTTTGGGGGCAAGCGCTAGTTGCGGCTTCTGACTATGTAAGCGGGCATATAATGGGAGTCTGTGTATCGAAGGACCGACAGCTCTTCCCGACCACGTCCAACCAGATTGCCGCCTCCATGGTCTCTCAGGCTGTAATTCTCGCAAGTACCTCCCACGCAGATATACAGAACCACTATGAGTTCAGACGACTAATTGGCCACGGACAGTACGGCACAGTTCGCGAAGCAACTCGCAAAGGTTCCGGTCTCCAAGTGGCTATCAAGTCCATCAACAAAGCGAAAATCCAAAAAGACCTCTACCTACTCCGCAGAGAAATGGACATTATGCGGGTAATCGACCACCCAAACTTGATCAGCTACTATGAAGCCTATGAGGACGAGAAGTACTTCCATATCGTGATGGAACTGTGCAATGGGGGAGACTTGATGGATCGACTGGCACTTACAGGGGCTATGAACGAAGCAGACGCAGTCACCCTGACCCAGCAAATGCTGACCGCCCTCAACCACCTCCACGGCCTCAACATCTGCCACCGCGACCTCAAGCCCGAAAACTTCCTCTTTTTCTCCAAAGACCTCACCTCCCAACTCAAACTCATCGACTTCGGAATGTCCATATCAGTCCGTCCCTCGCGGGAACTGACTACCTTCGTAGGCACTCCCTACTACTTGGCGCCTGAGGTCTTGCAGGGGAACTATAGCCTGGAATGTGATGTGTGGTCGTTAGGGGTGATTCTGTTTTTGATGCTTTGTGCGGCGCAGCCGTTTGATGGGGATGATATGGCGGAGATATTCTATAGGATAGCGCAGGGGAAGCCGCAGTTGAAGGGAGAGTGGAACAAATTATCGAAAGAAGCCAAAGACCTACTGCAGAAAATGCTCACAGTCCGCGTTCCCAAGCGAATCACTATCCCCGAAATCCTCAACCACCCCTGGTTCTCCCCCAAAAACACCTCTTCCAACACAGTCCCCACCTCCGTCCTGCTCTCTCTCAAGGCCTACAAAGCCCCTTCCAAGCTGCAGCACGAAGTCATGAAGGTGATGATCCGCTACATGTCCGCAGAGGACATTGAAGACTTGAAGACTGTGTTCATGGAGATGGACGTGGGGCACACGGGCTTCCTCGCTGTGTCTGATTTGGAAAAAGCCATGCAGAAGGCGGGCTTTTCGACCCCTGCGTCCGAGCTTAGTAGTAATTTCCAAGCAGAAATCGACCAATTTCACCAAGGAAAGATCAAATATACGGATTTCCTGATGGCGACTTTGGACAAAAAGCGGCTTTTAGCGGAAGAAATGCTCTATTTGACGTTTCAGCGGTTCGATATCGATAACGACGGGTCCATTAACGTCCACGACCTGAAATCCGCTATCAACAACCTCAGTGACGAGGACCTTTCCATACAGGAAATCGAGGCTATGATAGCAGACTGGGACTTGGACAACAACCGCCAAATCGACTATGCGGAGTTCAAGCGCATGATGGAGGACCAGACCAACCCTGCGGAGGAACAGTCGAGGAGCCCGGTGAGGAGGGCGACTGTCAAAAAGACGCTTACGAGGCTGGCGGCGCCGCTTTCTTAGCCTATAAGTGCACTATTGTAGTGTGGGAGGAATAGAAGTGGTGGGATGGAGGGAAAATTGGGACTTAAAGGACTGAAATTTGAAATTTTTAGGTAGTTTGATGGAAATTTGGAGCTGATTTCAAGCAATTTGCGGTTTTAAGTGCTTTGCAGCTGAGGAAATGGTGATTTCATGCCTAGAGTACTTCTATTACCTATCTAATGGCCCGCAGCGCTGCACTGAGCGCCTTTTCCCCTTTCTGCCCATTCCCCAGTTCCTCCACCTCTCCATCCTCGAACAACTCCCTGACCTTTCCCTTGATCACCGACTTCTCCGCCAGTGCCACGAGTATCCACACTCCCCTGCTCTGCAGGACTTTCCCCTTATCCCCGCCTGCCAACACGCCTAGCATAGCCTCTGCGAAGGCAAAGGATTGGCTTTCCGCCTCCGTTTCCACTACCTTCTTTATCACTCTCTGAGCGATGGAGTTGTTGACGATGTCGCCCACTTTCAGCAGCTTCGCGAATTCGGTGATGAAGGAGGAATCGCTCCAAATGCCAGATATGAGGCTTTCTGCCAGGCCGAGGACTAGGGAACTGCGCAGTGCGTCCACTGCGAACTCCCTAATTCTTTCCTTCACAATCCACGCAAGTCTCGGAAGGATCGTTTTCAGTACTTCCTTTCTACGTATAGTCGCATCTTTTTTGCTGGACTGGTTCAAATCTTCGTCGATCAATTCCCACTCTGACAGACTTAGGCGCTTTTTCCACGTATCGAATAGAAGGGAGTCGAGGACCTTAACACCCTGGTTGACTGAGATGATGGATTCCAGGTCTTGGCCGATATCCGCGGAAACGAGACTGCCGATTCTCTTGGTGTCGTCGATTGTGCTGAGTAGCTTAATGGCGAATAGGAAGGAGTATTCGCCCTGGCAGAGTTGCCCCAAGTAGCCTTTTACGGTCTTCAAAATGGCTTTCCGGGCTTTGTTGTCTGACACTGCGAGCGATAAAATCGCAATTCGGACTCCTGCGCGGTTGTCCATTATGGACATCAAATGGTCGTGAAAACGGGTCAAAAGCTCGATTTTCGCCTCTTGGTCCGATAGATTTTCAATATATTCCAAGGTGACGACCTGGACGATGTTCAGTCCTTGCAGGTCTTTTGACAGGCATTTCGTTACGATTTTCCCCACTGTCGCCAAATTCGTCTCATCTTCGCTGAGGAAATCGCGTAAATGTGTGGATTCAATTGCGCTTGTCGGACCCCCGAAAAGGGCTTTCAGCAGTTCAGGACGGTACTTCGCGTCGAATAAAACCTGCAGAAACTTCGACCCTTCCTTCTGAGTGATGATTTTCCTCGCCTCCGGAATGAGCATAAAGGCCAGCTCTTCCTTATTTTCCGCCAACTTGAACACCTTGGCAGCGAGGTGGATTGAGTACTTGCTGCAGGCCAGTTCCTTGAACACTCCCTCCATTTCGCTTAGAATCAGGCCTTGTTGCTCTGCGTTTCCGTGCTTCAGACACATCTGCACGACTCGGCATGTGTCGTGTCTGCGGACTGCGCTTTGCAGGTCGTCACCGATAACAGCCAGACACTTGCTCACTAGCTTGGGCTTGTCAGTGATGTCCTTCGCAATCAACTTGGCATATAGTTTCTACGTGCTCCCTACCTTCAGCTGCACCCGCTCTTCCGTCTTCTTCACGTCCTCCAAAGGCTGGTCCCCATCTAGCTTGATTTTCTTGGAAGTCTTGGAGGTGGTTCTGCGGGTGCGCTTCATATATGGACAATATCGACTATTGCGGGGGGACTTAGCTAGGCTAGGCCAGGAGAAGGGTTTTCAAGGCTTCCAACTCTCGGACTCGGGTGCGAAGCTGGACATAGGCCTGGACTTGGGCGGAGGTCAGGCTTCCGTGGAAGTTGACAAGGAGGGATTCTTGCTGGGAAGTTAGGGCTTGCAGCTCCCGGGTGATATCCGCCTGGTAGGAGTCTGTAGTCTGTGTTGGCAGTACGCGTGAAAGAGGCCGCAAAGCCACTAGGTTGGACTTGAACTCTTGCGACTGGCGATTGAAGGACTCTGCGGCTTGCAGCAAAGATTGCCGATCTTCCATAATTCGGTCTCTCAGCCCCATATTGGCTCCTGAATAGCGCTCACTAGCCAGGCCTACGCACTCCTTCACCAGCAAGTCTCGACTCGTGCATAGGAGGATGAGGTCCGGAATTGCCAGTGCATATCTGTTCAAGTCCTCTTCAGTGAGCGCCTGCAACTGCGTAACTGTCATTGCTTTGAGTATGTGGGTGAAGTCAACTCTAGCCACAGGAAGCGGAATGCTGTCCAAGCTGCCTAGGACTCACTCCAGTAACTTCGGCGGAACTCTCTGGAATTCCTGATGCAGGTCGTAAACAGCCTGCGACAAAGTCACTCCCTGGCCCCATCTAATAGTCAGGTTCATAGCAGAGTCCGCTAATGGGTGAATGACCGAGCGAGAGGCGACTACGACTGGCGGCAGCCGGGGAAAGCCCACTGGCAGTACTCTGAGTGCACCTTACATCTTGATAGGAAGAGTCTGGTTCCCAGGGTAGGGCAAATGCACGAGCAGGGTATCGCTGCTTTCCTGCCTTGCAAAGTTCTGATATCGCAGCAAAAAGGCTTGAATCTGGTTACGTGCCCTGAGTGGCCGCTTACTCCAAGTTGGCTTCTGGGAGATTTGGGTACATTGGGTACGACATATATATGATGAGAGGACATAGGAAAGGTAACGAAGTCGACACTTCCCCGGGACACGACTCGAATGAGGAAGAAAGCGTCTGGTCTCGAGGCTCCACGTATGTCTAATCAGGTAGTATCGATAGAAACAGTGGAGAAGAAACCCGCCCCTCTCTCGCTCTAATCGCAGCTACGAAGAAGGAAAAGCGACCCAACCTCTACAGGTACTGGGAAAACGGAGTCCTAGTCTACGACTCCAGAGCCCGAGTAGTCCGTTCCTTCGCCCAGCGACTTCCCAGCCAACTCCCTGTAGAAAGCCTCAAGCCAATGAGGTTTCTCAGCCAACTCGAGCTGAAAGAGGTCGAAAACGCCCCAGAGCCCGACCGAACTCACTTCCTTTCTATGCGAGCATACCCGCCTTTCCCCGATTTCCCAATCGAGTACACCTTAGAAGCTCCTCCAGACTCGCTGGTGTTCGACAGTCGATTTGAAAGTGGGAACTTAGCGAAGGTGGTGAAAGTCGGGGAGCGGGACTATGACTTGTACCTGAGTTTCGACACGGAAACGAAGGGACATACTCAGTGGTATTACTTCGCTGTGACCAATGCTTTGATTGGCACGTTTCGGTTCAATGTTGTGAACTTGCTGAAGTTCGACTCGCTGTATAATGAGGGACTGCTGCCTGCGGTAAGGAGTATGAGGCAGGGCGGAGACTGGCAGAGGGGCGGGTTTAATGTGTCTTATTACCAAAATGGAAGGAGACAAGGCACGGAAAGACACTCTTACACCCTTACTTTCCAATACACCTTCCAAATCCCTCACGACACCGTCTATTTCGCCCACTGCTTCCCTTACACCTTCACCGACCTATGCAAATACCTCGACCACATCAAGGAAAGCTACAGCGACATAGCGCGAGTCAGTCCCATGTGCAAAACCCTCGCAGGCAACGTCTGCGAAATGCTCACCATCACCCACAACGTCGACACCTACCGCAGTCACGAGGAAGAGGTGCAGGAGTGGAGCATGAGCGCTGCAGCCCGCAAACTCAACCAACAGCGTCTCCAGCGACAGGAAAAACTCGCTGAAAACATTGGCAAAAAGGTGCAAAACGAACATAAACGGAAACAAGGAATTGTGCTGACTGCCAGAACCCACCCCGGGGAAACCCCTGGGTCCTACATGATGAAGGGAGTTATTGACTTTCTGCTCAGTGACATTCGAGAAGCGAAACTACTCCGCCGGAATTATGTCTTCAAAATCGTGCCGATGGTCAATCCCGACGGAGTTCGATATGGGAATTACCGCTGTTCGGCTCTAGGCGTGGACTTGAATAGGAGATGGGACGTACCGAGCCGTCCACTGCACCCTACAGTCTACCATGTCAAGAGAATGGTGCAGGCCTTCGCAGGCTGGCACAATGTAGTTTTGTTTTGCGATTTCCACGGTCACTCCTGCAAAAGAGGAGTGTTCGCGTATGGATGTGCAAGAAAGACTTGCGAATTAGAGGACCGGAAAAAGTCCATATTGGCTCGAATGGTTCCCTTACTGTTATCCCAGCGCAATGCTTGCTTTTCCTTCAAAGACTGCCACTTTCGGATGGATAAATCGAAGGAGTCCACTGCGAGAGTGGTGGGCTTCAAGGAACTCAGCATAGTGAACAGCTATACGATTGAAGCGTCTTTCTATGGGCCTAAAAGCGGGACTGATTTCGTCCCTGCGAGAGCGGATTGTCATATGTTGAGGAGCGATTATGAGGAAATTGGCAAGGATTTGTGCAAAGTTTGTCTCTATTTCGCGTCGAAGTCGATTTTCGCGAGGAAATTGAGGGCTGTTTCAGACTGGTTTCGGGCGAAAAACGACGCAATACCCATCAAAAGCGCAAATTTCCTTCGATCAAAGAGCATGCAAGACTCCTTGATCCAAAAAACCCAAATTCCGACCCCATTTTTGGAGCATATTGCTGAATTTCCAGTCCAGGACACGTCTCCTATGTCCAGCGTAGCAGCCTCAGCAGTGCCCAGCTTCCCCTCAGTAGCTATGGAAGAAGACTTGCTCACAGACCTGGAAAGTGTGCAAGAGGGGAACGAGGAGGAAGAGGTGCTCACCGGAGCCTTACAGGAAGACAAAATCTGGGAAGAATGGCTCGAAAACGAAGAAGCCCTGGAAAGCAACGGAGAAGACGGGGAATCCGACTCCGCCCCCAGTGACCCCGAAGAAGCAATTACATCTATTCACACTCCCAAGCCGAGGAAAAAGCCGAGACGAAAGACCCGCAGTACCAAACCGCATCGCACAGTTCCCTCAGAAGACCTAGACGACAATAAGCCTCCGCAGCGAGTTTCCCACCAAGGACTCAGACCAGTCCCGCCACTACCCAGGCCAATGCGCCCTTCGAAATCGCCCACAGGCTACCCCAATAGCTCCATCGTCACTTTTTCCTTCCTGGAAGACTCGACCAGAGTGTCGACTTCGGAAACCTCGAGAGAAGCCGGACTGCGCAGGCCGGGGAGACTTGCAGAACTGCTGCGCGGGCCTGAGCTTCGAGACGGGTTCCCTTTGCAGGTCAACGGCATGGCCCAGGGCCGCAAAATCGGCATCAGCAATTACTCCTATCTAGCACTGCAGAAGCAACTGGAAAGACAAGAAGACAAAGGAAGCAGAATTGCCTCCGCTCAGCCTTGCAAACGCACCCATATCCAGCTCAAGCCGCAGCCTCCGCAGGACGACTCTCTGAGAAGGTTCCCTAAGTCGCGGCCTGTGTTTAGACGGAGAGAGGCGGAAACGAGTGCAGGCTGCCAGAGGAAGCAGTCCGATGCTGGTTTGGAGCGAGTCACGCCGAAGGAAGGGGAGGGGTTGAAGCCTGCGAAGGGCAAGCCGAGGCCTGTGTTTCTATGAGCTGTAAGCTATTAGAGTAGGAGGGAAAGGGGATACGGCTTTTCGACCCTATATACATTCTATTAAAGTGCACTGTAGCATATGTAGCGAAATGTATGGGATCGACTATTTCTCCCATTTTAAGCCTTTCCCAGCCTCATTTAATGTGTGTACATTAGGCCTTGGAGCATAGATGCTGAATTCGTCGTAAAGTCAGCTCTCCTGTCCTCGCCAGTGCCAGCACCGACATCTGACTTCCCACGTCTCTCAGCAGACACAGCAGCGGCCTGCAACTCTCCTCAGTGACCGTCTTCAAATCCTGCAAATCCAAACAAGCAAACACCCTCTCCACATTCACAGAGCTGAAAGTCTCAGTTTCGCCTGTCGCCGCTATTAAGAACTGCGACAAAGTGACCCCTGCCCCATTCCCATGAGACAGTATACTCTGACACATGTCTTCCACTTGCCCCTCTGGTAGCATTTTCCCTAGGGCCGCACTCAACTCCTTCCTCTGCAGCTCCCCGTCCCCGTCTGTATCAATAGCGGTAAAAACCTTCCCCAGGTTGCTTACTTCGTACTCAGGACTCAAGCGGTACAGTACAAAGAGTGCCAGGGCGTCTTTCACAGGGTTGGGAGGGGAAGGCGCTGCTAGGCGTTTGAAGGCGTTTCGGATGGATTTGGCCATTAGGGACGGCTGTTCGGTGAATTGCTGGATCCAGGAGTGTTCCAGCACTTGCACGGCTGAGGGGCGCTTTTGGGGGTTGATGGCGAGCATGCGCTTTATGAGTCGCTGCACCTCTGTGGTGACTGTGGGAGGGAAGGAAAGTGGAGCCGTGTGAATGCTTTGCAGCCCTGTTTTCCCACATAATAGCGCATACATTATCACTCCCAGGCTCCATATATCGCATTTGCTGGTTATTTCCCCGGCCGCAGTCTCTGGAGCACTGAACGGACTCAGTTTTTTCGCGTTTTTATCATGAATAGTCGAATAAACTGTCAATTTGGCGACTATTTCCCCAGTATTTCCGTCCATTTTCAGCACAATATTGTGCAAATTGATGCGATTATGCACAATTCCCTTCGTATGGGTGGCCTGAATCGCCTTCATCACCTGAAATGCGATTTTCCCGACTTTCATTTCGGAATTAGGCCCGAATTCCTGCAAATTGCCAGCTAAATCGCTAGTAAAGGGCTCGTATATAAGGTAGCAGTAGCTCTGGTCCTCTAAAGCCTCGTAGAGTCGCAGGATGTGGGCATGGTCCAGGGCGACCGCAGTTTCTATCTCTGCTAATGCCTTTAAGCGGTTTATTAGGCTGAATTGGTGGATAACAACCGGCTTATTGACTGCCTGAAATGTGGCTAAATAGACCTTTTCTCCCCTAGCTTCCCTCATAACCCGTTGTATTTTGTACATTTCCCCCAGTGGTAATGAAATTTTCTGCATAAAGGCTTCTCTTGGGATTAGAGCATGAGGCGTGTGGTCCTCAGTTCGATACCCACTGGCAGCAGGCAGTAAAGGGCTGTTTTCTTTGGACGGAGAGTTCGCTTTTTCTTGTTTTTCGAAGTCTTCGAAGGTTCGTTCCGATGCACAGCCGCAGCCCATTTCAAATTGGTTATGAGAGATTTATGGCCATTTTGAGGGAGTCAAAGGCAAAAATGGGGGAGAATTGCAGAGACAGGCAAAGCAGGACTATAGGGAGTCCTTATTTTGGAGTGGTGGAGGATGGTTGGGAATTGTCAGGGAAGAGACTGCTTTGCAGCGGTCTTTTCCCTTAGCTTCTCTGTCTATTCCTACATGGGAACCCTGTGGAGGTACTAAATGTAGGCTAGGCGGAATTAGGTGTATGCCTTAGGACTTGCACTGCAAACTAATGAGGATATATCACTGAAAGCAACACTGTAACAGATCCTACGCTCCACCTGCAATTCCAACTCTGTTAGACTGCCTTGCTATACAGCTAGCTACAGCAGGGCTCATTTCTTCCTGCTGTCGGTAGAACCGAGGGACCGCTTCGTCTGGTCCAGCACTTTCTTTGTCTCATTGCTCTGCCTCAACATCAAGTCATTGAACTGGTTCTTGTTCCTCTGCATGAGCCGATGCGAGTCCATTTGCCTGTGCTTCAACTGCTCACTGCGGTCTCTCTGAATGCGCTTGAGCAGGGCAGCTAGCGCCAGTTGCTGCAGTCTGCGCAGCTGCGTCTCCCTTTTCTCTGCAATTCGCTCGATTTGCGCCTCATTTCTCGCTCTTTCCCACTCCTCCAGCTGGTCCGCTTTGTGTTTGACGGTTTCTGCCTGGTCGTAAATGCCCTGCTTCGCTAGGGTTTGTTCCTTTTTGCGGAGTTCCAGCAGTTTCTTGGAGTGCTTAGCCCTGCTTCTCGCCTCTCTAAGCACCTTTTCCCTGAAAGTCTGGAACTCCAACATATGCTTTTCCTTCAACTTCTCCAACGACCGATACGCCGTAGCCTCATACTCAGCCATGTAGTTATCCCACGCAGCCGAAAACTCCGCAAATTGCGATTTCTGCGTGTTTTCCACGTTCTGCAGTTCCTGGTCCTGCGCCAGTCGCATACTGCTGAGCTGCCTCGCGGCCTCCTTCTTTCGGAGTTCCTCGTGCTTGCTGCGGGCCTTGCGGGCTTCTTCGTAGTTGCCCTCGCTTTCGCACTTTTGCCGGTATTCTTCGAGGAGGGAGAGGAAGTCTTGGATTTTGGAATTGGGGGCGGTTAGGTCGTCGGCACTGGAGTCTTTGGCTGCAGACGTTTCTCCCTCACCTTGCAGGCTTTTCTCAAGTTTGCCCAGGACCTGCACAAACGCCTCAAACGCCACTCCCTCCCTACGTCCCTCCCCCAACTCGCCCACAATCCTCTCCGCCTCCTCACCCCTCTTCCCCAAACTGGTCAAAAGCTGCCTAATGTCCCCCACCTCAATGACCCCCCTGCCTTCCTTGTCAAACAGTGCGAATATCTCCCTCAAGTGCTGCAACTCCGCCTGCGAATAGACTCCGTCCAGACCACTGGCAGAGCTAGACTCAGGGTCAGACATTTTTACTCAAGTTCTGTCTAAAGTCGCTTGAAGTCGCTAGGGGCGGGCCTCTGGCAGGGGTGGTGAGTAGCTCCAGGATGTTAGGGTTTGGGGAGGCCCGGGGCACAGGGCGGTCGAACATCTTGTAGAAGTCGGTGATGCGCTTTTCGGGGACTTTCTTGGCGGGGAGGGCGCGTAGAGGTTCAGTGAAGGGCATGGAAGGGGCGATTCTGGGGCGGAAGACGCCTCTGATCTCAGCGAAGCTGCCTGCATGCGCCAGGACCTGCTTTTCCTTGATGTGGGTCAGCAGCTGGGCCCAGGTCCTGTGTCTCTGCAGAGTGTCCAGCTTCCCGACCATCCACAGTGCGAATCTCGCCCTGGTGAGTGCTACATTCAGCCTGCGCACATCTGCCAGGAACCCTACCTGGTCCACACTCCTCACAGCACTGAACACAATCACGTCCTTTTCTCTGCCCTGAAAGCCGTCCACTGTGTTTACTTCGATGTCCTTGCGGACTGCAGGGCCGAACCGCCGCTTCAGCTCTTGCCGTATGAGTGTGACTTGCTTCCGGTAGGGAGTGATGACGCCGATGTCCAGGCCGAAGCCATGGTAGGGCCGGAAGTGCTCATACAGGTCACACACAAATGCACACTCCGCAGGGTTCGAAATGGACTTCTCCTCTTCTTCCTTGGCTTCCTGAGAAGACTTCAGGTCGACAAAGAAGACTTCGGGACTCGGCAGCCAGTCCGGACACTTCCTGTCCATCACCCCGTCCTGCAGCTTCCCCTGGTAGAAGCTGTCGGAAGGGAACTCGCGAATGGCCTTGACCATGCGGTACTGCTCCCGCAGCATTACTACTGCAGTCCCCGCGTCCCTCAGTCGCTCAAACAGCGACCGACTGTACAGGTCTCGACTAGCCTCTGAGAACAGGACGGCTGGCAGCTGCATTGGGTCTCCGATCAAAACCACTCTTCTGGCTTTGTACTGCAAGGGAATGAGTGAGAGGAGCTCCACTGCTTGGCAGGCTTCGTCGATTATTACGTATTCGAAGGACCGACTGACTGCTTGCAGTGGCTTGCAGCCTGCGCCGCTCAGAGTGGTGAAGAGGACGTCTGCGCAGCAAAGCAAGTCGCGCTGGATGGCCCGGCGCTTGTCCTCAATTAGGGCTTTGGAGTGCTTTTCCTGGGTCAGGGCCATACGCAAATGATGTCTTTTCAAGCGGAGTTCCGGCAAACTCCCGACTTCCGCTTTGTCCATTTCCCCTTCCACCTTCCGAATCTCTTCCCGAATCCGCCCCAAAGCCGCTCCGTCCTCCTTGAGCCCCATTTCAGTGAGTGTCTGCAGTGTGAGCTGCTCCAGAGAGAGCGCTTGCACCTCTGCCGCAGCCTTCACAGGACAGTGTTTGTTCTTTTCCTGCGGACTTTGACTGTTCAGCCTCACCAGTTTGCAGTCACTTCGCTTATTCCCGTCTCCATCGATCAGTCCGCTCTTCGCCACCCGGTACACGACTTCGTCAATGGCCGCATTGCTGGGCGCACAGACCAAAACGCCGCTCTTAGCAGCTGATTTGTGCAGTAACAGCGACAAAATCGCCAGTAAAGTGTGCGTTTTGCCTGTGCCGGGAGGGCCTTGGATGAGGGTGAAGCCGGGCAAGGGGTCGAGGGCGGCCTGCACTGCCTCAGTTTGGGCCTGATTCAGTAGTAAAGACGCAGGGAGGAAGCAGCTTCGAGGGGCTATTCGAGGCGCAGGCCGCAGTATGGCTTCCTTGAGCTCTAGGAACTCGGCAGTGTGCATCATTTGATACTCACGTTCATGAGTGGTCACAGAGTCAGCGTATAGCAGGGTGAAGAGCACAGGGCTTTGCTGGGCTTTGCATAGGGTGGGGCGGGCTTTGCAGTGAAGTAGGAGTTCGGAGCCGCCTGCGAACTGCTCCTTTTCGCAGATTCCGAGGAATTGGGCGTAACTGTCAGTGGCGATTTCCCCAGTCGAGCAGAGGAGGATGTCTCCGGAGGAAAAGCAGCCGCTGAGGACCCCAGACTTGCTCACTTCTGCGTACAGGTATGTGTCCGTAGTGGTCATTCGTCTGCAGCGCAGCCAAAAGGCGACTGCCCGTGCAGGCTTTACCTGAGCTAAGGAACTGGCCAACTCCGCCTTCAGCTCCTCTACGAAAGCAGGCCGAAAAGCGTCGATATAAGCGACTCCGTCCTCAAAGGTAGTGGGTATAGGCCGGGCCCTGGACGCAGGAGGGCAGTCTGCCTGGTAGTTGAGCACGATATCGCTGACTTCCTGTACATTGAGTCGGTTCACAAAGCGCTGCTGCAGCTCCATTCTCCGCTGGTCGTCCTTGGAAACCAGCACTGTAGGCGCAGGACTTTCGAAGGGGAAGGGCTTGGCTGCCCGGGCGAGTTCTTGCTGCTCAGCTACCAGTTGCGCCTTGCGCTTGTCACTGAGGGCCCTTTGCCGGTCCGCCTGTGTCTTCAAAGCAGCCAAGTGCTGCTGCAAGTTGACTGCGACTTTGGGCTTCTTCCCAACTGAGGGCTCGTCTACCTCTCTGTCCTCCACAGGCTCTGCTTTCCCCAGGGACCGCTTCCACTCTCTGAGTTCCCGCAGCTGCAGCACCTCCTTCCGAGGCTTTTTCTCGTGCACGACCAGTTCCTTCGGCTCTTCCTCCACCACAGCGGTGGACTTCGGCCTGCGCCTGCGCTTGGTCACTGCAGGTTTCATAGTGTCAGTTTTAGGGGCGGGTCGGGCCATTTCTTCGATGAGTTGGACTTCGCTGGCCTTGAGACTGAAGGCTTGGATGAGGTCGTCATCCGACAGGTCACTAACGGAGTCCATAACGCGCCTTTATTAGTGGAATAGAGGGGTGAGCACTAGAGCAGGGATGGAGACTGCTACAGAGTTGGTGTGTTGGGCGCGAAGTAGGGCTATGGAGGGTTCCCTCCAATATGTTGGAGCCAGACGTCTACCTAGATGACTCCCTGGAAAGCCAGCGCCTGCGCAACTCCTTCAAATTCGCTCGACAGACCCCCAACTTCCAAAAACTGAGCACAGAGCGCATGCTCATCCCTATCACTCTGCATGTCCAAGTCACTCCCACCTTCATCATGCGGGACCACTTCGATTGGGACCTAGGCGACCAGCACAAGAACCCTGATTTATTCGCTACTCAGCTAGCCACAGCGCTAGGACTGGACAGTGCAGAGGACATCAGCAGACAGATATACGAACAAATCATCGACCACGTGGAGAAGTATACAGTCCAGACAAGGACGCGAATTCCTCGAAGACTGGAGGAACACGCAGCCAGCAATTTAACGTGCTTGAACTGCGATTCGATCTTATACAGCAATGATATTTGCCGAGCCTGCGGAGTGTCCCTGGAAAAGCTTCGACAGAAGTACGGGCAATTGAACATATTGGCGCCTGAAGTGAAGGGAGATGACGACGAAGGGATGACTGTGAGGCAGACGGAAAGGCAGCGGAACTTGGAATGTATGAGAAGGAAACTGGATTCGACACTAGGAGGCGGGGTTAAGAAGCTGTGCACGAGGTGTGGAGAGGCCAACCATCCGCTTAGTATTGAATGCAGGCAGTGCACGAAGTCACTGAATAAGAAGTAAGGACTACGCAGTATGAAGAAAATCAGGCATGTTAGTGAGTCGCTTGCCTACCACTTCTGGAAAGTCCTCAACAAGGACTCTCAATTCGCTCAAATGATAATTCTCAGCGACCAGTTGAAAGACGAGGACTTTTGTTCCTCCCTAAAGCTGAAAACGAAACTGCAGAAAATCCTCGAAAACAGCCAAAATCCGCCCATCTCCGCCAGCTCTTCCAAAGTGAAGCAAATGCAAGACTACCTCCAAGCCACTTACGAAAAGGCAGTCGTGTGTCTCAACCTCTCCGCACTGCAGCCCACTTACAAGCCTCAAGAGTATGAGTGCGACGTGAAGGAGTTAGACGCTACGCAGATCCACGCAGCTGCCTACCCAGAGGCTCCTCCTGCGCCTGTGTATCAGCGAATTGAGGATCAAAGCCGCTTCGCTCGCTTCTCTGACTCCAGCCGTCGCCGCGGCCGTCCTCGCAAGTACCCGCTCCCAGGCATGTCCCGAGACTACCTGGAAATGGACGAGACTCCGGCCAAGGTACGGGGAGAGGATGACAACAGTATGGTGGAGTGTGGGATTTGTGGAGACCCCGGAGATCTGATCTGCTGCGAGGTCTGTCCCTCAGTCTACCATTTGCACTGTCTCGAACTCGACCAAGTGCCGAAAGGCAGGTGGATGTGCTTTTTCTGCGGAGTGGTGAAAGACGGGTTTACTGAGGCGTTGAGGGACAAGTCAGTGTTTTCGCAGCCGGTAACTCACCTGCTGAAGGCTACGGAAGGCTGGCAAGCTCAGGCACTGCAGGTTCTGGACCTGCTCATGCTGCACCCCTGCTCCCGCGACGTGAAGGCTGCTGCGCCCAAAGCTGATTTTCCCCCTGAAGACTTGGTCTCTTTGCAAGCCTTTGTCAGTCGCGGAGAGGAGTTCGCCACTTTAGCCTCTGTGGACTCGCAAATCCGCAAGATTTGGAAGCACACGCAGAAAGCAGTGAAGCGGGACTCGACGGAGTTCTCGCAAGTGTTCAACATGCAGCTGTACTACAATAAGATTATCAGTGAGTTGCACGACATGTTTGAGTTGCCGCTAGTGGCGGAGCCTAGCAGTGCACCGAAAAGCGACTCTGACCCTGCCAAAGCGCCCAAATTTGCCTAGTTTAGAGTCTTAGGTTAGGGAATTCGGCGTTGAGATGCAGATAGTGGGCGGTTTTCTAGGAATAATGGGGAATTTTAGGACTGATTCAGACTATTTAGTAGAAATCGCTCCCTTCAGTCTTAATAAGCGATATCTTGGTCCACTTTAATTGATCGGGTA
>Ga0247837_1004504_pt1 | contig 22280 bp, 16 predicted proteins | sample LaCtaG_2_FD_187115 | JGI IMG/M metagenome (GOLD analysis project Ga0247837, IMG submission 187115) | Freshwater microbial communities from meromictic Lake La Cruz, Castile-La Mancha, Spain - LaCruzMarch2015_14.5m | ecosystem: Environmental > Aquatic > Freshwater > Lake | place: Spain: Castile-La...
TCGAGGAGGAAGCCGACCGGTTCGCTCTTGCGTCGCCTGCCGCAACGCCGATACTTACATCGCGCGCGGCCTGAGCCGGTACACTGCTTGGCCGCCCCAATTTACACCACTCAGGTGGACGTGACCCCGGCCATTGCGACGTTTCCTGCATGTGCCAGACGCCTGCGCGGATACGCTTGTGCTCGCCCACCTTGGTGAGATGGCCCTCGGGATAGATCAGCACGATACGCTTGTCGTCGGCCGCCTTCGCGAAACTGGCAGCCAGATCCTTGCGGGCTTCCGGGCCACCGCAATTGTCGATCACGATCGCGCCCAGCTTCTCCAGCACCGTCGGCACCAGCGGAAACCGCTCGAGATAGTCGCCCGTAACGAACGCGACGTCGTCGAACTGCCCATACATCAGGAAGCCATCGCCATAGCTCGAATGCTTCGGGGCCACGATGAATGGCGGCGGCGGCAGCCGCTCGCGCCCGCGCACCTCGGGCTGGACGCCAACCAGCATCATCAGCTGCACCATACGTCGCGAATAACGCTTAACCGCCCAGCACACCCCGGCTCGCACCCGAGCCAGCGCCAGTCAACGCCTTCAGGTCGATGGGTTGAGCTTGTCCTGCGTCCTCAGCTCGAAATCGCTCGCGTCATGCCGCTCGTGCAACTGGCTCTCCGGCGCTCCGAATGTGCGGTTCACCATGCGCCCACGCTTCACCGCGGCGCGCCCGGCAATCTGGTCGGTCCACCGAATGACGTTCTTGTATTCATGCACAGCGAGGAACTCGCCAGCGTTGTAGAGAACACCCTTCACCAGCGCGCCATACCAGGGCCAGACCGACATGTCGGCGATCGTGTAGTCACTGCCGGCCAGATACTCGCTCTCGCCCAACCTTCGATCCAGCACATCCAGCTGCCGCTTCACTTCCATCGCATAGCGGTCGATCGGGTACTCCCACTTTTCGGGCGCATACGCGTAAAAATGTCCAAAGCCGCCGCCGAGAAACGGTGCAGACCCCATCTGCCAGAACAGCCAGTTCAGGGTCTCCGTCCGCGCCACGCGATCGGTCGGCAGGAAAGCGTCGAACTTCTCCGCGAGATACACAAGGATCGACCCGGACTCGAACACCCGCACCGGTTTTGGCTCGCCATGATCAACCATCACGGGAATCTTCGAGTTCGGGTTGATGTCCACATAGCCGCTCGAGAACTGCTCACCCTTGCCGATGTTTATCAGCCAGGCATCATACTCCGCGCCCGCATGACCAAGCGCCAGCAGCTCTTCCAGCATCACCGTCACTTTCACGCCATTGGGCGTGCCAAGCGAGTACAGCTGGATAGGATGCTTCCCGACGGCGAGCACCTTTTCGTGCGTCGGCCCCGCAATCGGCCGGTTGATGTTGGCGAAGCGCCCGCCACTCTCCCTGTTCCAGGTCCAGACTTTCGGGGGGGTGTAGGCGGCGGAATCGGTCATTCACTGTTCCTTCGGCGACCAGACTGATGTGCGATACGACACGCAGCGAGACAAGGCGCCTGCACACTACTGGCTCTTTACTGCACCTGCAGATCAGGAAAGGCTGGCATCAGGACCGGGAGACTTCGATGCGACTGATGCTTTCGCTTTCCGCATTGGCGCTGACGGGCTGCGCCAGCGCATCCGCTGTCCACGATCACTGGATCCAGGGCGTCACCTACGCCCCCATCGCCAATGCAACCGGGATGAACGCCGCCTTTGTGCTGGGCGCGCCGACCCAACCCGGGCTCTACACGATCCGCGTCCACATCACCGACGGCGCGCTGATGCCGCCACACAGCCATCCCGACGACCGCATGATCACCGTCCTCTCCGGCGTGCTGCACTACGGCTTCGGAACGACCGCAGACCCCAGCGCGACCAAAGTCTATCCGGCAGGAAGCGTGTTCGTCGCCAAGGCCAACGATCCCCACTACGCCATCGGCACGGGCGAGGCCGTGTACCAGGAATCCGGGATGGCGCCGACCGGGACGAAGTGGGTCGGACAATAGTCTCGGCGATACGCTAAGCCACCCGCTCCGCCACCATCGCGTTTGCATCCTCATGCGCGCGCGACTGCCGGCTCCACAGATCCGCGTACAGGCCGCCGCGATCGAGCAGCTCCCGATGCGTGCCCCGCTCTACAATCTTGCCAGCGTCCAGCACGATGATCTCGTCTGCTCCCGCCACGGTCGAGAGCCTGTGCGCGACCATCAGCGTCGTGCGCCCCTTGGCCGCCTCGTCCAGCGCGCCCTGCACTTCCTGCTCGGTTGCTGAATCCAGCGCACTCGTCGCCTCGTCCAGCACAAGGATCGCAGGGTTCTTCAGGATCGCGCGCGCAATGCCCACGCGCTGCCGTTCGCCGCCGGACAACTTCACCCCGCGCTCGCCGACCCGCGTCTCCCATCCGTTCGGCAACCGGTCGATGAACTCGATCAACTGCGCCCGGCTCGCAGCCTCGCGCAGCTCCGCATCGCTGGCGTCGGGCCGGCCGTAAAGCACGTTTTCCCTCATCGACGCGTTGAAAAGCACCACGTCCTGAGGCACCAGCCCGATCGCGTCGCGCAGAGACTCCTGCTGCAGTCCACGTACATCCTGTCCGTCCACCACCACGCGCCCGCCCTTGGTGTCATAGAAACGGAACAGGAGCTTCAGCAGCGTTGACTTGCCCGAACCAGACGGACCGACAACAGCAAGCTTGGTCCCGGCGGGCACGGTGAACGACACGCCATCGATTCCTGCCGAACGCGCATCGTGGGTAAAGCTGACGCCCTCGAACCGCACCTCACCGCCCTTGACCCGCAACGGCTTCGCATCCGGCGCGTCCTGCACATCGGGCTTCATGTTGAGCAGTCCATACAGCTTCTCGAGATCGATTGCGCCCTGCTTGATTTCGCGGAAGGCCCAGCCCAGAACCGACAGCGGCCGGTAGAGGTTGCTCATGATCAGCACCACCGCCGCCATGTCTCCCGCCTGCACCTGACCATTGAGCGTCGCAAGCGCGGTGATGCCCGCCACCGCGGTGAGACCCAGCGCCATGATGATATCCTGCCCCGCATTCAGCAGGGCGAGCGAACGCGACACATCCACCATATTGCGGTTGTAGGTCTGCATCGCTGCATCGTAACGCTCGGTCTCGCGTGTCTCTGCCGCGAACGCCTTCACCGTCTCGAAATTGGTGAGGCTGTCCACCGCCAGCGCCCGCAGCTCCGTATCCGCCGCATTCAGCTTGCGCCGCTGCTCCGCGCGCCATCCCGTCAGCACCCCGGTGAACACCGCATAGAGCGCCACAGTCGCAACCGCGATCACTGCCGCGATCCAGCTGTAACGCGTCGTCAACACATACGCCGCAAGCGCCAGCTCGATCAGCGTCGGCCCGATGTTGAAGGCGAGAAAGCGGATCAGATAGTCGAGCGCCGCAACGCCCCGGTCGATTACCCGGTTCAGCGCCCCCGTCCGCCGCGTCTGGTGAAACGCCAGCGACAGCCCCTGCGCATGACCATACGCCTCCACCGCCATCAACCGCTGCGCATCCTGGCTCACAGGCGCAAACAAGGCATCGCGCAGGTAAGGCAGGTTCGCCGACAACAGGCGCGCGCCCGTCCACCAGGCCAGCAGCAGGATAACTGCCGCCATCGCGGCATCCGTCCCGGTCATCTCGTTGATGGCGTCGCCGAAGAATACCGGCGCGTAAACCGCAAACACCTTCGAGGCCAGTGTCAGCAGCAGCGCCAGCACCATAACCGGCCGCCACCGCTTCAACTCCGGCCGCGACATGATCTTGCCGATCCGCGCCAGCGACACGCCAATCCCCGCATCACCCGACTCGATCGCGTCGACGTCGGTGGGGGAAGCACTGTGAGCATGTCTGGCCATGGGCAGACAAATAGGCGCGGCCTGCCGGAAACGCCAGAGTTCCCGCGCCGCCCTCCTGCCGCCCATTTGTCAGCATGCCCCAAGAAGCGGAGAAAGGCCGCAGCCACCCGGCTTTCCCCCTGGCGCGAACCGTCGCATCTATGGCGCTGAAGAAAAGCGAGAAGAAGAATGTCCGGAATTTCGTCCGTCACTGTCTATTGTGGTTCCGCCCCGGGATCGGACCCCAGCTACATCAAGCTTGCCCAGAAGCTTGGCAAGGCCATCGCCGCGCGCGGCTGGCGCACTGTCTATGGCGGCGGCAATGTCGGCCTGATGGGCGCGGTCGCGACCTCCGCGCGCGACTCCGGCGGCAAGGTGCTCGGCGTCATGCCGCACTTCCTCCGCGAGCTCGAAGGCGTGCTCGACGGGATCGAGAATCGCTACACCGACAACATGCACCAGCGGAAACAGGCGCTGCTCGACGAAGCTGACGGCCTCATCGTCCTCCCCGGCGGCATCGGTACGCTGGAAGAAGCTGTCGAGACCCTCTCCTGGGCCAAGCTGTCGCTACACAGCAAGCCGATGGCCTTCCTGTCAGAGAACAATTACTGGCGACCGTATTTCACGCTTGTCGACCACATGATCGAAGGCGGCTTCCTGCCGGAAAGCTTCCGCCAGCTCATGGCTGACACATCGACACCCGAAGCCGCGCTCGAAGCATTGCACCAACGTGCGATCGTGCTGGGCTGACCACACGAACAGACGTCAGGCCGCCGTGGCGCTCCCGTCGATGATCTGGCGAATGGCTTGCTCGAACACGCGCGGCGGCTGACCGCCCTGGATCATCCAGCGCTGGTTGAAGATCACCGAGGGCACCGCATTGATGCCACGGTTGCGCCAGACGTCTTCTTCAGCGCGGACCTCCCTCGTGTAGGCGCCCGACTCCAGGACCTCCGTCGCCTTGGCCCCATCGAGGCCGGCGACCTTCGCCGCGCCGACAAGAACGTCATGATCGCTCGTCGACTTCTGCTCGGTGAAGTTGGCGACAAACAGCGCTTCCTTCAGTTCAAGTTGACGCCCCTCGATCCCCGCCCAGTAAAGCAGTCGGTGAGCATCGAACGTGTTCCAGATGCGGCTCTCCGAACTATAGTTGAAATCGAAGCCAAGCGCCTCACCATGCTCGCGGATGGCGTTGCGGGATGCAGCCGAACGCTCGGGATTGGCGCCGTATTTCCGCGCGACATGCTGCGCCGTGTTCTCGCCCTCCGGCGGCATGTCCGGGTTCAGTTCGAACGGTTGGAAATGGATCTCGGCCTCGACCTTGTCGCCCACGGCGTCCAGGGCCTTCATCAGCGACCGCAAACCGACGACGCACCACGGGCACGCCACGTCTGAGACAAAATCGATGCGCAGCGGCATGGGCATGGTATATCTCCTTTGCCCCAATGTAGTGCCGCGCCCGCCCTTGCGCCACTATCGTCGCCGGCGCGATAGTCCGCTTGGGAGAAAAGCCATGGCGACACGCGCATTCGACACCAAGCTGGAAAACATCGGCCAAGTGCTGGCCGGGCCGTGGCGCGCCCCGGTCAACATGCTGCTGGAGCAGAGTTACGACAATCACGTCTCGCTGCACGATGACGCCATGGCCCAGAAGCTCGGCTTCAAGGCGGGTCCGATCGAGGGACCGACCCACTACAGCCAGTTTGTTCCGCTTGCTGAGGCGATCTGGGGCGAACGCTTCCTCACCGAAGGCTGCCTCTCGGCCCACTACCGCAACATGGTTATGGAAGGAGAGGAAGTCCGCGCCTTCATCGAGCGCGAGCCGGGCGAGGATCACGCGACGATCTGGGCCAGCAAGAAAGACGGAACCGAAGTCCTGCGCGGCACCGCGTCCGTCGGATCCCACGCGCCGCCTACGGCGCTGGACCTCCGCCTCAACGAACTGTCTGCGCTGCAGCAGCCCGTGATACTGCGTGATCTCAAGGTTGGGCACCGTACCACTCGCATGCGCATCCGCATGGATGCCGACCAGCACATGGGCGACCTTTATCCCTTCTCGCTGAACCAGAAGCTCGCAAAAATCACCGAGCCCTCGCCCTGGTACTCCGGCGCGGACAATCCCTGGGGCCGTCCCATCATACCGTGGGAAATGGTTAGCGTGCTCGTGCAGTACGTCGCGCGAGAGGACCGCCTCCCCATCAAGGGCCCGGCCGTGGGCCTGTTCGCAGACCAGGAAATCCGCATGATCGAGGGCCCGCTATTCGTCGGCGAGGACTACGAGATCGAGCGCGAGATCATCGCCCTCAGCGGCAGCCGGCGGACAGAATCCTACTGGACGCGCACGTCGGTGTACCGGCCGGGCGGATCGAAGGTGATCGCAGGCATGCTGCTGAACCAGGCAACGCTGAAGGGGTCCTACGCGCCCTATGCCGAGGAACTCGCGACGCTTTATCCCGCCTGAAGGCCTCACCTGCCGACAGCCGGTTGCGAAACAAATTTCGCAGTTACGCCTCCTTGCAGCACGTGATTGCGCCAGAGGACGTTCAGGCGGGCATCGTTCCCGCCCTGGGTGGGGAAGTCGAAAGTCGCTTCCCGAGGCACAAGCAGTGCCTGCACAACCAGTTAAGCCCCGACTTAACGCAAATCTTGCCGCAGGTTGGGCTATTCCATTGAAATTCTGTGCCTAGCTGGTAGGCGCTCAGTCTCACCGACGACTGGACGAGTTTACACGCATGGAAATGGGTCTTCCCCACGCACAGGGTCTCTACGATCCCCGGAATGAGCACGACGCCTGCGGCGTCGGCTTCATCGCCAACGTGAAGGGCAAGAAGTCCAATGCCATCGTGGCGCAGGGCCTTCAGATCCTCGTGAACCTCGACCATCGCGGCGCCGTGGGCGCTGACCCTCTCCTTGGCGATGGCGCAGGCATCCTGATCCAGATTCCGCACAAGTTGTTCTCTGAATGGGCGACGGCCGCGAACGTCGAGCTGCCCCAGCCAGGACACTACGCTGTCGCCATGTGCTTCCTGCCTCAGGATCAGGCCGCACGCGAATTCGCGATGAACCAGTTCGCCAACTACCTCGCCAAGGCGAAGCAGAAACTGCTCGGCTGGCGCGACGTCCCGACCAACACCAAGGGCATCGGCAAGGCGGTGATCTCCTCGATGCCGGTTATCAGGCAGGCGATTATCGCCAAGGGCTCGCCCGCGATGGATCAGGATGCTTTCGAGCGGAAACTGCTCGCCATCCGGAAAGAGACGCAAAACCCCTTGGCGGAGATCGCGAAGAAGAAGAACCTGCCGGGCCTTGCCGAATTCTACATGCCGTCCCTGTCTACGCGCACCATCGTCTACAAGGGACTGCTGCTCGCAGGCCAGGTCGGCACCTTCTACAAGGACCTCACCAACCCGCTGTGCGAGAGCGCACTGGCGCTGGTCCACCAACGCTTCTCCACCAACACCTTCCCGAGCTGGAAGCTGGCGCACCCCTACCGCTTCATCGCGCACAACGGCGAGATCAACACGGTGCGCGGCAACGTCAACTGGATGTACGCCCGCCGCCGCTCGATGGAGAGTCCGCTTCTCGGCGCCGACCTCGACAAGATGTGGCCGCTGATCCCGCACGGCCAGTCGGATACGGCCTGCCTCGACAATGCGCTCGAACTGCTCGTGGCAGGCGGCTATCCACTCAGCCACGCCATGATGATGCTCATCCCCGAAGCATGGGCAGGGCATCAGGACATGGACCCGGCGCGGCGCGCCTTCTACGAATACCATGCAGCCCTGATGGAGCCGTGGGACGGTCCGGCGGCGATCGCCTTCACCGACGGCCGCCAGATCGGCGCGACGCTGGACCGCAACGGCCTGCGCCCTGCGCGCTTCATCGTGACCGACGACGATCATGTCGTACTGGCGTCGGAAGCCGGCGTGCTGCCGATCCCCGACGAGAAGATCGTCCGCAAGTGGCGCCTGCAGCCTGGCAAGATGCTTCTGATCGACCTCGAGGAAGGCCGCATCATCGAGGATGAGGAGGTGAAGGCCAGCATCGCAGGCAAGCACCCGTACGATGAGTGGCTGCACGAGATGCAGTTCAAGCTGACCGATCTTGCCGACCCGGAACAGGACCCGGACGCGGTGCCGCTACAGAACACCAATGTCAGTCTGCTTGATCGCCAGCAGGCGTTTGGCTACACGCAGGAAGACGTGCAGTTCTTCCTCGAGCCGATGGCGCAACTTGGCGACGACCCGATCGGCTCAATGGGCACCGATACGCCGATCGCGGTGCTGAGCCGCAAGCCGAAGCTGCTCTACAACTACTTCAAGCAGAACTTCGCCCAGGTCACCAACCCACCGATCGACCCGATCCGGGAAGAGCTGGTGATGTCGCTGGTCTCGATGATCGGCCCGCGTCCAAACCTGCTGGGTCTGGCAGCGGGCACGCACAAGCGGCTTGAAGTTTCACAGCCTGTGCTGACGAACGCTGACCTCGACAAGATCCGCTCGATCTCGGAACTCGTCGACGGCGCATTCCGTACGGCCACGATCGACATCACCTGGGACGCCAGCGAAGGCGCAGCCGGCCTCAAGGCGGCAATCGAGCGCATCCGGCTCGAAGCGACCGAGCATGTGCTGCAGGACATCAATATCCTTATCCTGTCGGATCGCGCCGTATCCGCAGATCGTATTCCCGTGCCTGCCCTGCTGGCACTGTCAGCGGTTCACCACAAGCTGATCCGCCAGGGCCTGCGCATGCAGGTCGGGCTCGTCGTTGAAACGGGCGAAGCCCGCGAAGTGCATCACTTCTGCACGCTCGCCGGCTATGGCGCTGAGGCAGTCAACCCTTATCTTGCCTTCGAGACGCTCGAACAGATTCGCCAGCGCGAAAGCATCCAGCTCACCGCGAAAGAGGTGAAAAAGAACTACATCAAGGCCATCGGCAAAGGCATCCTGAAAGTGATGTCCAAGATGGGCATCTCGACCTACCAGTCCTATTGCGGCGCGCAGATCTTCGACGCCGTCGGCCTTTCGACAGAACTCATCCAGGAATACTTCACGGGCACGGCGACAACAATCGAAGGGGTCGGGCTCAACGAGATCGGCGAAGAAGCCGTGAAGCGTCACGCCGCAGCCTTCGGTGATGATCCCGTCTACAGGGACCTGCTCGATGTCGGCGGCGACTATGCGTACCGCATCCGCGGCGAGGACCACGCCTGGACCCCGGACTCCGTCGCTAAGCTGCAGCACGCCGTGCGCGGCAATGTGTCGGAAGACTACAAGGCCTTCGCGCAGTCGATCAACGAGCAGAACGAACGCCTGCTGACTATCCGCGGCCTGATGCAACTGAAGTTTGCGGACAAGGAAGTCCCGATCGATCAGGTCGAACCCGCAGTCGACATCGTGAAGCGCTTCGCAACCGGCGCGATGAGCTTCGGCTCGATCAGCCGCGAAGCGCACACAACGCTTGCCATCGCAATGAACCGCATCGGCGGCCGCTCCAACACGGGCGAAGGCGGCGAAGAGCCGGACCGTTTCGTGCGCATGAAGAACGGCGACTCGATGCGCTCGGCCATCAAGCAGGTCGCATCAGGTCGCTTCGGCGTCACGACCGAATACCTCGTCAATGCCGACGACATCCAGATCAAGATGGCGCAGGGCGCGAAGCCGGGCGAAGGCGGACAGCTGCCGGGCCACAAGGTCGACAAGAACATCGCCAAGGTGCGCCACTCCACGCCCGGAGTTGGCCTCATCTCGCCGCCGCCTCATCACGACATCTATTCGATCGAAGATCTTGCGCAGCTGATCCACGATCTCAAGAACGTGAACCCCGTCGCGCGCATCTCCGTGAAGCTGGTGTCCGAAGTTGGCGTCGGCACAGTCGCCGCAGGCGTCTCAAAGGCGCGCGCTGACCATGTGACCATCTCCGGTTACGAAGGCGGCACGGGCGCCTCGCCGCTCACCTCGCTGACGCACGCCGGCAGCCCGTGGGAGATCGGCCTCGCCGAAACCCAACAGACACTGGTGCTCAACGAACTGCGTGGACGCATCGCCGTTCAGGTCGATGGCGGCCTGCGCACCGGCCGTGACGTGGCCATCGGCGCGCTGCTCGGCGCGGACGAGTTCGGCTTCTCGACGGCCCCGTTGATCGCGGCAGGCTGCATCATGATGCGAAAGTGCCACCTGAACACCTGCCCCGTCGGCGTCGCCACTCAGGACCCCGTCCTGCGCGCCCGCTTCACCGGCGCGCCAGAGCATGTGATCAACTACTTCTTTTTCGTCGCCGAAGAAGTCCGGCACATCATGGCCAAGCTCGGCTTCCGGAAGTTCGAGGAAATGGTCGGCCGGGTCGACCTGATCGACATGCGCCATGCGCTCGACCATTGGAAAGCCAAGGGCGTGGATCTTTCGAAGATCCTCTATCAACCGCCCGCCAAGGCCGGCGTCGCCGTCAAGCATGCCTCAACACAGGACCATGGCCTCGACGGCGCGCTGGACCACAAGCTGATCAAGCTCGCCAAGCCTGCGCTCGGCAAGACACCCAAGCCGGTCCAGATCACCGAGACGATCAACAACGTGAACCGCACCGTCGGCGCCATGCTTTCCGGCGAAGTGGCGCGGAAGTTCGGCCACGCCGGCCTGCCTGACGACACGATCCAGATCGCGCTCACGGGAACAGCGGGCCAGAGCTTCGGGGCCTTCCTCGCACGTGGCGTCACGCTGAACCTCGTGGGCGATGCAAACGACTATGTCGGCAAGGGGCTCTCCGGCGGCCGGGTCGTCGTTCGTCAGCCCGACGGCGCCAAACGCGAGCCGACGGAGAACATCATTGTCGGCAACACAGTCCTCTACGGCGCGATCGCGGGCGAGGCCTACTTCGAGGGCGTCGCTGGCGAACGTTTCGCCGTACGCAACTCGGGCGCGGTTGCGGTCGTCGAAGGCTGCGGAGACCATGGCTGCGAGTACATGACCGGCGGAGTGGTCGTGGTTCTCGGCGATACAGGCCGCAACTTCGCGGCCGGCATGTCGGGCGGCGTTGCCTATGTCTACGACCCGAAGAAGAGCTTCGTCAGCCGGTGCAATCCGTCGATGGTGAAGCTGGAAACCGTGAAACCCGCAGAGGGCGGTCCCGAGGCAGACGCGCCGCTGCAACGTGCGCCGTCAGCAGAAAGTAGCGGCATGGGCGACATGCTGGCCTTCGACGCCGAACGCCTCCGCATCATCGTAGAGCGCCACCTGCTGCACACTGGCAGCGCCCGCGCGCGCGCGCTGCTGGACGATTGGGACGTCATGCTGGGCAATTTCGTGAAGGTTATGCCGACCGACTATGCCCGCGCGCTGGCGGACATGAAGGCGGCAAGCCAGGCCACAGTGGCGGCAGAATAGAAACAGGGGAGCATCATCATGGGCAAGCCCACAGGCTTCCTCGAATACGAGAAGAAAGAACGCGCCTACGAAAAGCCCGAGGCGCGCAAGAAGAACTACGCCGAATTCCTGAAGCGCATGGACAATGCGGAAATCCGCATCCAGGCCGCGCGCTGCATGGATTGCGGCATCCCGTTCTGCCAGGGCACCGGCTCGGTCGCCCCGGGCGCGCCAGGCTGTCCGGTCAACAACCAGATCCCCGACTGGAACAACCTCGTCCTGCGCGATCACTGGAAGACCGCGCTCGAGAACCTGCACTCGACCAACAACTTCCCGGAGTTCACCGGCCGTGTCTGCCCGGCGCCGTGCGAAGCCTCGTGCGTCCTCAACATCAGCGAGAACCCGGTTTCGATCAAAACCATCGAGTGCGAGATCATCGATCGCGGCTGGGATGAAGGCTGGATCAAGCCCCAGTCCGCACCACGTGGGTCTGGCAAGCGCGTCGCGGTCGTCGGCTCCGGCCCTGCCGGATTGGCATGCGCGCAACAGCTCGCGCGAGCGGGACATTCCCCGACCGTGTTCGAGAAATCGGACCGCATCGGCGGCCTGCTCCGCTACGGCATCCCAGACTTCAAGATGGAGAAGAAACACATCGACCTGCGGATGCGCCAGATGGAGGGTGAAGGCGTCATCTTCCGTCCCCGCATGCATGTCGGCATCGACGTCTCCGTGCAGCGCCTGCTCGACGACTATCAGGTCATCGTTCTGGCCGGCGGCGCCGAAAAGCCGCGCGACCTGCCTGTGCCCGGCCGTGAACTGGACGGCGTTCACTACGCGATGGATTTCCTGACCCAGCAGAACAAGCGTGTGGCTGGCGACGACGAGAAGACTGCCGCGCCCGGGGGCACGATCACCGCGACAGGCAAGCACGTCATCGTCATCGGCGGCGGCGACACGGGCTCGGACTGCATTGGCACCTCGAACCGTCACGGCGCGGTGAGCGTCACGCAGCTGGAAATCATGCCCCGGCCGCCCGCCCACGAGAACAAGGCTCTGACGTGGCCCGACTGGCCACTGAAGCTGCGTACCTCATCAAGCCACGAGGAAGGCGCCGAGCGCGACTGGTCGGTCATCACCAAGCGCGCCATCGGCGACGGCGGCAAGGTGAAGGCCCTCGTCTGCGCCCGCGTCGAATGGGTGAAAGGCGCGCGCGGCAAGGAGATGCAGGAAGTCGCGGGCTCCGAGTTCGAGTTGAAGGCTGACCTGGTCCTGCTCGCCATGGGTTTCACGGGCCCCATCGTGCCCGGCCTGCTCGACCAGACGAAAGCCGTGCTCGATCCGCGCGGCAATGTCGCGGCCAGCACCGACGACTACAAGACCAGCGCCGACCGCATCTTCGCCTGCGGCGACATGCGTCGCGGCCAGTCGCTGGTCGTGTGGGCGATCCGCGAGGGCCGCCAGTGCGCACGTTCAGTCGACGAATATCTGATGGGCGTCAGCAAACTGCCTCGCTAGGAGCCAGGCCGTTCTATCCCGGCGTTCCGCAAGGCGAGATCAGCATCGATTTGACGTTCGCTCGCCGCCGCTCCACCCTGCGGCGAAATGCACGCGAGGCTAACTGATGAAATCGCCCATCTGCGAGACGCTCGGCATCGACTTCCCGCTGCTCGCCTTCAGCCACTGCCGCGATGTGGTTGCGGCCGTCTCGCGCGCCGGCGGCATGGGCGTATTCGGCGCGGTCAACCTCCCGCCAGCTCGTCTGCGCGAAGAACTCACATGGATCGATGCGCATTGTGGCGGCAAGCCCTACGGCGTTGACCTGATCGTGCCCAACGCCATGGAGGGTAAGTCCGCAGCCTTCAGCGGCGAGGCGCTTCTTGCCGCAGTGCCGCAGGCGCACAAGGATTTCGCGAGCGGGATCCTCACGTCTCACGGCGTCGAGCCCGGCAATCTGGAAGATGATCGCAAGCGCAGCGTCGGTTTCGCACGCAACATGCGCGCAGACGGCGCCGCCAGCGCACTCGAGGTCGCGTTCCAGTTTCCGATCCGCCTGATCGCAAACGCACTCGGCGTGCCGCCCCGCGATATGCTGGAGATGGGCAAGCGTCATGGCGTGCCGGTCGCCGCCCTCGTCGGCGCCAAGGAGCATGCAGTCGCACAGGTGCAGGCCGGCGTCGATATCCTCGTGGTCGCGGGTGGCGAAGCTGGCGGCCATTGCGGCGAGGTCTCCACCATGGTGCTTATCCCGGAAGTGCACCGCGCCGTGCAGGCCCTGGGTGCGACCACGCCCATCCTCGCCGCCGGCGGCATCACCACGGGAACACAGATGGCCGCCGCCATGTCGATGGGCGCAGCCGGCGCGTGGTGCGGCTCTGTCTGGCTGACCACAACGGAGGCCGAGACCAGCGAAACCATCAAGCAGAAGATGCTTGCCGCCACGTCGCGCGACACTGTCCGTTCGCGCTCGCGCACGGGAAAGCCCTCGCGCCAGCTCCGCTCACCCTGGACCGATGCGTGGGAACGCGAAGACGCCCCATCGCCGCTGGGGATGCCGCTCCAGAGCTTCGTTTCTGAGCCCGCTCTCCGGAGGGTCAACGCCCTCGCCGAGACGGGCCACGAGGGCGCGAAACAGCTGGCAACCTACTGGGTCGGTCAAGGCGTCGGCCTGATGAACCAGTCGATGTCCTGTGGCCAGGTCGTCCAGCAGTTCCGTGAGGAGTTTCTCGAAGCGCGCGAGCGGCTGATCGCGCTGCTGGAAGAGGGCTAAACCGGAGATTTGCGCTCAGGCGCGACCTCCCCTATATGCCGCGCCTTGGTCCGGTGTGCGTTGCGCCACCCCCATAAAGGACGACGCAGATGCTCCGCATCCAGGAACTCAAGCTGCCGCTCGACCACCCCGAGCGCGCGCTGAGACAGGCGGTCCTGAAACGGCTCGGCGTCTCCGAGCAGGATCTCATCTCATTTACCGTGTTCAAGCGCGCGTATGACGCCCGCAAAACGTCGGCAATCCAGCTCATCTACACGATCGATGCGGAGGTGAAGGACGAGGCCTCTGTCCTGAAACTGCTGTCGAAGGACAAGCAGATCGTCCGCACACCTGACCTGAACTACCGCCCTCCCGTGCAGGCTTCTGGCGGCATGAAGCGGCCAGTCGTCGTCGGCATGGGACCATGTGGCCTGTTCGCCGGTCTGCTGCTCGCGGAGATGGGTTTCAACCCGATCATCCTCGAGCGCGGCAAGATCGTCCGCGAGCGCACGGTCGACACCTTCAAGTTCTGGCGCCAGGGCATTCTCAACCCCGGCTCGAACGCCCAGTTCGGCGAAGGCGGCGCCGGGACGTTCTCCGACGGAAAGCTTTATTCCCAGATCAAGGACCCGCGCCATCTGGGGCGCAAGGTCCTGACCGAATTCGTCGAGGCCGGCGCGCCCGATGAGATCCTGTACGTCTCCAAACCCCACATCGGCACCTTCCGCCTCGTTTCGATGATTGAGCACATGCGCGGAAAGATCGAGAGGCTCGGCGGAGAGATCCGTTTCGAGCATCGGGTGAGCGACATACTCCTGCACGAACGCCAGGGAGAAAAGCAGGTCGCCGGCATCGTGCTTGCGAATGGTGAAGCGATCGAAACTGACCATGTCGTCATGGCGCTTGGCCACTCCGCCCGCGACACGTTCGAGATGCTGCATGGCCGCGGCGTTTTCTTCGAGGCCAAGCCGTTCTCCATCGGGGTCCGCATCGAGCATCCGCAATCAATCATCGACTGCGCCCGCTTTGGCCCCAGCGCGGGCCACCCGATTCTCGGCGCCGCCGACTACAAGCTGGCCCATCACGCCAGCAATGGACGCAGCGTCTACTCGTTCTGCATGTGCCCAGGTGGAACCGTCGTTGCGGCCGCGTCCGAGGACGGCCGCCTTGTCACCAACGGCATGAGCCAGTATTCGCGACACGAACGCAACGCGAATGCTGGCATCGTCGTGGGCGTGACGCCCGAAGACTTTCCTGCAGATGCGCGCGCTAATCCCCTCGCAGGCATCGCCTTCCAGCGGCATTGGGAAGAGAAGGCATTCATCGCAGGCGGCGCATCATGGTTTGCCCCCTGCCAGCTCGTGAGCGACTTCCTGAAGGACCAACCCTCGACCGCGCTGGGCTCGGTGATCCCGTCCTACAAGCCCGGCGTCACGCCGACCGACCTCAATCTCTGCCTGCCGGAATACGCGACAATCGCCATGCGCGAGGCGCTGCAGGCCTTCGGCCGCCAGATCCAGGGCTTCTCGATGGATGATGCCGTCATGACCGGGGTCGAAACGCGCACGTCCAGCCCCGTCAGAATGACACGCGGCGCCGACCTGCAATCGCTGAACGTGAGGGGCCTGTATCCGGCCGGAGAAGGCGCCGGATATGCTGGCGGCATCCTTTCCGCCGCTGTCGATGGCATCAAGGTCGCCGAAGCCGTGGCACAATCGGCAGCCACACGAAAGGCCGCCTAGGAATCGCTGGCGCCAACCAGACGGCACGCAATAGCCTCGAAGATGAGCTTGCGGCCCACAAGATGGGGGGCGTTTTCGCGCCACTAAGCAGCGGCGCCCGGATGTCGTGTTGCGAGTATGACGATCGCGGTCTCTTCGTCGACAGTGTAACCTTGTCAGGGGTCGAGCGTCTCAGCCTGCAAGCCGAACAGAGCCAACAGCTTCGAAGACGCCCCCTTTGCCGAAAGTCAATCCAGGCGCGTCGGGTAACGCGGCGAGGAGGCGAGACCGGAAGATCCAGCCCCACCCACTTTTCGCGCACCCGAAGTGCAGCCGGGCCTGCCGGGACGCCGACGATCCGTTCCGCCTTTGACACCAGCCCCACCCCATCCGCCCCTGGAGAGAGGTCTGTGCTACTCGTCGCTTTTGTTTCTCAGCATGATCACTGCTGCGACCACGGCACCAACCGCCGCGCCAATCGCCAGCGTACGCAGGGGATGCTCGCGCACCTCGCGAACAACGAATTTCGCAGCCTTGCGGCCGCTCTTCGCTGCGCCTTCGGCGAACTCACCTGCAAATTCCTGCGCGCCGCCTAGAGCGCGTTTCGTACGTTCTGAAAGTTCCGACATATCGCCCGCCACCATCCCGGCCAGGTTCTCGACCGAGTTCCCGTAATCTGCGTCCGTCCGACGTCCTGTCATTCTCAGTCTCCACTTCTCACCCGAAACGCTCGGGGTACTGAAGTGGTTCCACTGATCTGGCGTCGGCTGGCGATCTGAGAATAACTTGAGCCCATGGTAACTGCCCAGCAGTAACTGGACACCTTTCTGAAAAAGTGTTCGCCAGAGATGGAAAAACGCAGGCGCGCCGCAATCGCGCACCTCAGAAAACGGCTGCCGGGCGCAATCTGTCTGGTCTATGCCACTTACAATGCGCTCGCCGTCGGCTTCGGACCAACAGCGAAAGGCTCTGCCCTGCCGATCACGGTTGCGCTGTACCCGCGATGGGCGACGCTTTTTCTGATGTTCGGCGCAACGCTCGACGACCCTGAAGGCCTGCTCGAGGCACGGGACCGCGCATCCGCTCGGTGCGGCTGGACGGGCTTGGCGTGCTGAAATAGGCGCCGGAGGACACGCTTATCACGGCGGCGGTCCTGCAGGCGGGCTGGACGCTGGATCGCAAAGCCAAGGGCGAACTGGTCGTTCAGTCGGCACCCGACAAGCAGCGCCCTTCCCGTGCCTGAACCGCTCCCCGAGCGACAGGGAAGCGACCCCCTCCATCTCGACGGAGTGTTACGCTACGTGGCCTGGCGAACTCCCGCGATTGTCGCCCGTCGGCTGGTCCGCCGGGCGCAAGCCCGGAAGGAACATGGCTGCCTATACGCTTCTTTCTCCCGGCGACCCCGCCCCCAGAGTGATACAACCTAACTCCAGCGGGAGCGTTACAACCTCGATCTCGCAGCTGGCGGTTCGCTCATGCTGTACTTCTATCGCAGCAGCACTTCAGCCCATGTCGCCGCCGTCATCGCCGCGGTCAGACAGCGTCGCGACCTGTTCGACGTTTCCCACGACGCATTCTTCGACGTCACGACTGATCACGAGGACGAGGTCCAGAATCGCCTTACCGCGATCGTACCTGGTTACCGGTTCTTCTGTAGCTACGACAACAAGATCGCCCGCGCATATGGCAGCGCTCCGCTCGATGGCAGCGAGGCCAAGTGTTACTGCAAGTGGGTTATCATCAACCCCATGACGCAGGTCACCGCCGTCATCCTCCTCCGGGAAGATCGGGGCGACATCGCCGAGGCGCTGGATCATGTCGTAAGGGTGTCACCGGCCGGACGACTCGCGAGCATGGATATCCAGGCGGCAGCGATCGTCCTCGAAAACCTGTTTGGTCACAAGACCTGCAGAAGCGCCGACGAGACTACCTTCTCACCGACGAAGCCGAACGCAGGACCATCACCGCGCACATCCGTCGCCGCATCGTGCCGGAGATAGAAAAGATCCATCAGTTCGCGGCGATACGCATCGAGCGTCATCTCGTGGCCTGTTACGTTGCCGAAGACGAAGCTCGTTTCCGGCTACATCGCGACAACGCCACAAAAGGGCCGGCGCATCGCCGCTTCGCAGTTTCGATCGATCTCAGCGAAGATTTTGACGGCGGCGAGGTCGTATTTCCCAAGTACGGCGCCCGCGGTTACCGTCCGGCAGCAGGCGGCGCAGTCGGCTTCTCTTGCTCGCTGCTGTACGCCGTGACGCAGGTCACGCGCGGACGGCGCTACGTCTTCCTGCCCTTTCTCTACGACGACGCAGCAGCACAGATTCCCGAGCAGAACACGCAGTTCGTCGAGGAGCCCTAGGCCGACGCCTGATCCAGTCGCGCGCGCGCCTTCTCCGCCCCGATCAGCAGCAGCATCCGATCCATCTCCGGTCCGTGCTCCTGATCCGTCAGCACGCGGCGCAGGGGCTGGAACAGCCCCTTGCCCTTGCGGCCGGTCTTGGCCTTCACAGCCTCGACCCACGCCTTCCAGGTCTGAAGCGTCACGTCGCCGGCCGGAAACAACTTCGCCGCCTCACCGACAAACGCCTTGTCATCGGCGTCCAGATCAGGGCCGGTCAGCCCGCCGCCATAGACGACGGCCAACCACAACGCTGCATCCGGCACGCCCTGCATGTTGCCACGCACGACGTCCCAGAATTCGGGCGTCGCCTGATCGCCATAGGCGAGCTTTTCCAGCCTCGGCTTCACTGTCTCGAAGCTCATCGCATGCACGATCTGCGCGTTAAGCCCGCTGAGCTCGTTCTCGTCGAAGCGCGCCGGCGCGCGCCCCATCTTCGAGAACGAGAATTCCAGCGCAAGTTGCTGCAGGCTCTCCCGCGCCTCAACCGGATCCGAGGTGCCGATCTTCGACAGCAGCGACAGCAACGCCAGCGGCTCGTAACCTTCATTGCGAAGCTGCTCCGCCGACAACGAGCCGAGCCTCTTGGAAAGCCCCTGCCCGTCCGCTCCGATCAGCAGCGGCATGTGCGCCATCTCCGGCGGCTGGGCACCCAGCGCGAGAAAGATCTCTATCTGCGCTCCGGAATTTGTAACGTGGTCTTCGCCGCGAATGACGTGCGTGATCTTCGCATCCACATCGTCCACCACAGACGGCATCGTATACAGAAACGATCCATCTTCACGGATCAGCACGGGGTCAGATACCGACGACGTGTCGATCGACTGCTGCCCGCGCACGAGGTCGCTCCACTCGGCGCGACCGCCCGAGAGCTTGAAGCGCCAGTGCGGCCTGCGCCCTTCGGCCTCCAGCGCCTTGCGCTGCTCAGCCGTCAGTTCCAGCGCCGCGCGGTCATAGACAGGCGGCTTGCCGCGGCTCAGCGCGATCTTCTTGCGGCGCTCCAGCTCGTCGGCAGTTTCATAGCAGGGATAGAGCAACCCCTTGGCCTTGAGCGCCTCGGCGGCTTCGCGATAACGCTCGAACTTCTCGGACTGCTTGAAAGTCTCGTCCCACCTCATTCCCAGCCATGTGAGATCGCGCTGGATGCCTTCCTCGTTCTCCTTGGTGGAGCGCTCCAGGTCCGTGTCGTCGATACGAAGCACAAACGTCCCGCCCTGGCCTTTCGCGAAAAGCCAGTTGACCAGTGCAGTACGTATGTTCCCGACGTGCAGCTTGCCCGTGGGCGAAGGCGCAAAGCGGACTTTGACGGTCATGTGCGGCGTTTCCGGGTTACGCAGGGGGTGTGGGATGCATGTACCCATCCGGCCCGGCTTGGCAAGCTGAGGCCGCCAGCCGCAGCGCCAGCGCCCTGCTGCCGCACATGCCTGCAACGCGAACGGGCCTGCCGTCGACGGCAGGCCCGCTGATGCACTTCATGTCGTCTCGCCTAGTGAGGCAGCTGGGCCTCACCGAGCTTTGTGCCGCCTGGTCCCAGCTGGGCGCGATAGGCGGCCTCTTCGGCCTCGCTCCACTGGATCGGCGTCAGCGGCCGCGTGAGCGCCCGCGCCAGCACCTGCTCAATGGTCGAGACCGGCACGATGGTCAGCCCGGACTTCACGTTCTCAGGTAAGTCGACGAGATCCTTCTCGTTCTCCTCCGGGATCAGCACCGTCTTGATGCCGCCACGCAGGGCTGCGAGCAGTTTCTCCTTCAGGCCGCCGATTGGCAGCACCCGCCCACGCAGCGTGATCTCGCCGGTCATGGCGATATCCTTGCGGATCGGATTACCTGTCAGCAGCGAGGCGATCGCCGTCGTCATTGCGATACCCGCCGACGGGCCGTCCTTGGGCGTCGCACCATCCGGCACGTGCACGTGGATGTCCGTGTTGTCGAACACAGGCGGACGGATACCCATCTGCACAGAGCGCGAACGAACCAGCGATTGGGCCGCCGAGATCGACTCCTTCATCACATCGCGCAGCGATCCGGTTACCGTCATGCGGCCGCGTCCGGGCATCTGCACGGCTTCGATGGTGAGCAGGTCGCCGCCGACTTCCGTCCACGCCAGCCCCGTTACGACGCCAACCTGATCATCGCGATCGGCAACACCGTAACGATATTTCCGGACGCCCGCAAACTTGTCGAGATTCTCGGCGCTGACCGTGACGGTCGTCGCCTTCTTCATTTCGATGTCGCGAACCGCCTTGCGGGCCAGCCGGGCCATTTCGCGCTCGAGCGAACGAACACCGCTTTCCCGCGTGTAGTAGCGGATGAGGTCGCGGATCGCGCTGTCCTCGACGATCAGTTCGCCTTCACGCAGCGAGTGGTTCTCGATCGTCTTCGGCAGGAGGTGCCGCTTGGCGATCTCGACCTTCTCATCTTCCGTATAACCCTCAAGGCGGATGATCTCCATCCTGTCAAGGAGCGGCTGCGGCATGTTCAACGAGTTCGCAGTCGTAATGAACATCGTATCCGACAGGTCGTAGTCGACCTCCAGATAGTGGTCGTTGAACGTCACGTTCTGCTCCGGGTCGAGCACTTCGAGAAGCGCTGACGACGGATCGCCACGATAGTCCTGACCAAGCTTGTCGATCTCATCCAGCAGGAACAGCGGGTTACCGCTCTTGGCCTTCTTCATCGACTGGATGATACGGCCCGGCATTGAGCCGATATAGGTCCGGCGGTGTCCGCGGATCTCGGCTTCGTCACGCACGCCGCCAAGCGACACGCGCACGAAGTCACGGCCTGTAGCCTTGGCGATGGACTTGCCCAACGAAGTCTTCCCGACGCCGGGAGGACCGACGAGGCAGAGGATTGGTCCACGCACCTTGTCGGCGCGCGTCTGCACGGCGAGGTGCTCCAGTATGCGCTCCTTCACCTTCTCCAGCCCGTAGTGGTCCGCGTTCAGCACGTCTTCAGCGTGCTGCAGGTCGCGCACCACTTCTTTTTTTCGGCCCCAGGGGAGCGATACCATCCAGTCGAGATAGTTGCGCACGACGGTGGACTCCGCGGACATCGGCGACATCTGGCGCAGCTTCTTCACCTCGGCCTCGGCCTTGGTGCGCGCTTCTTCCGACATAGGCGTCTTGGCGATTTTCTCTTCCAGCTCGCCGATCTCGTCGCGCTCGCCGCCGCCTGCGTCGCCATCACCCAGCTCGCGCTGGATCGCCTTCATCTGCTCGTTGAGGTAGTACTCGCGCTGCGTCTTCTCCATCTGCCGCTTCACGCGGTTGCGGATCTTCCGCTCCATCTGGAGCATGCCGATCTCGCCTTCCATCAACGAGAACACCTTCTCCAGGCGCTCGGTGACATCGATGAGTTCGAGCAGCTGTTCCTTGTCTTCGAGCTTGATCGACAGCTGCGCCGCGACCGCATCAGCCAGGTGACCGGGGTCGGTGATCGCGCTCACAGTGCCAACAGTCTCGGACGGGATCTTGCGGTTGAGTTTCACATAGCCGTCGAACTGCTCGATGACGGCGCGCATCAGCGCAGCCGACTCTTCCGTCTCAGCCTTTTTCTCGTCGAGACGCGAGAACTCGGCGGCATAGTAGTCACCCTTGTCGATCAGCTTCTCGAGCCGCGCGCGATGCTTGCCTTCCACCAGCACTTTCACGGTGCCGTCCGGAAGCTTCAGCAATTGCAGGATCGTGGCGACCACACCCACGCTGTAGAGGTCTTCTTCGGCCGGGTCGTCGACGCCAGCCTCCTTCTGCGCGACGAGCAGGATTTCGCCGCCGCCTTTCTCGACTTCCTCAAGCGCTCGAACGGATTTGTCGCGTCCCACGAAGAGGGGAGCCACCATGCGCGGGAACACGACAATATCGCGCAGGGGCAGGACGGGGAGGATCGTAGCCATGACACATTTCTCCTTACTTCACCGCAAGCGCCTTCATGGAAGCTCACCAGCGTGAGGAAGGCCGGGCCGTGCAAAAAGACCGGACCGGACATTCACTTGATGGACAAAGTGGCCCGTCAGGGCTCACTGTTCAACCCACGTATGTGACGCAGGATACTGCACAGGAAATTGGAACGCTAGCAGCCTGTCGGACTCGCGTCTGCATTGTCGGATTGCGTCAGGGCGGCCCTCTGAATCAGGGCGGGATTCAGTTGGTGGGGGATTATCGATCCGGCGAGGTGGGGTTTTAGAGCGAACGCCAGA
>Ga0247837_1004511_pt1 | contig 22249 bp, 11 predicted proteins | sample LaCtaG_2_FD_187115 | JGI IMG/M metagenome (GOLD analysis project Ga0247837, IMG submission 187115) | Freshwater microbial communities from meromictic Lake La Cruz, Castile-La Mancha, Spain - LaCruzMarch2015_14.5m | ecosystem: Environmental > Aquatic > Freshwater > Lake | place: Spain: Castile-La...
TAACTTCAGCAAACATTTCTGTAAGCCAGCAACCAGTGTCAAATTCAATTTTAAACGGTGGAATTTCTGAGCCTTTTACTGGAAATACAGTTACTTTTGATGTTACCAATGATGGAACAACTGAAGTTTTAACAGTTACTGAAGTAAATGTTAGCGGCCCGTATACATTAACAAGTCCTACATTACCTTTTAGTGTTAATCCAGGAAGTTCTACTCCTCTAGTTTTTAGCTTCTCACCAATAGCTCCAGGTACCAATATTGGAGCAGTTGTTATACTTAGTAATGATCTTGATGATGCGAGTTTTGAATTTAATTTGTACGGGGTAGATGGAGCATTTGCAACCCAACCAACAGGAGAAATTACTACAGGAACAGCTGCATCGCTTAAAACATACCGATTAGTTTATAGCTTTCAAGGTGATGTACTAAACCAAGATCCTTTAGGTGGTTACTTGGTATTAAGAAGCGAAAATGGACCTGTGAGCGCAGCACCTGCAGATGGTGTTACTTACCAAAGAGGACAAACTATTGGCAATGCTAAAGTGGTGTATGTTGGTCGTCCAGATACTGATTCCCCAAGTATTAGAACTAATTCTGTACAAGCTGGCAAAACTTATAATTTTGCTGCTTTCTCATTCGCAGGAAATGGCGTTGTCACGAACTACACAAGCCAAATAAACAATGTAGCTTTAACTACACCAGCCACAGAGGTTTCACCTTCTGAATATACTGGAATTTCAACTTCTGCATCAACATTTGTAACTGACCTGCATAACCTAATAAATCCGCACACCTCAATTTTTTATGGAAACTATGCTTCTACAATGATTAATCTTTTTGTAGTGAGAGATACCTTCGTAACCGGTGCTGTTACTTTCGACAAAGTATTAAATTGTGTTTACAGTGGAGAAACTAAATTATTTAATAATCCATTCGATTGGACTGCAAATGGTTACAGCAGAGAACACACATTTGCACATAGCTGGATGCCTAGTTTCCCGGCAGATGATCCAGAACAACCAGAATACAACGACCAGCACAACCTCTACCCAACTCGTCAGGTTAATGTAAATGATTTACGTTGCAATTATCCTTTTGGTGAAGTAGTAACAGTAGAAACAGGCTGGCCAGTAGCAAATCCTCAGGGAGTGATTGGATTAGATGCTAACGGTAATCGTGTGTATGAACCTAAAGATGACCATAAAGGTAGAGTAGCACGTTCATTAATGTATATGGCAGTTTGCTATACTGAAGGCCCAAATGTTTTTAGCTTTAACAGACCCAATGGTCAACAGTGTTTAAGCTTTCAAATAGATTACCCACAAAATCAGTATTTGATGAAACAATGGCATTTTGAACACCCTCCAACTGGTTGGGATATTGCACGTAACGACTTTTTAGATTCATTACAAGGAAACAGAAATCCATTTGTTGACCAACCGGACTATGCTTGTTTTATTGATTTTTCTGATGTTTCTAAAATTGATACTCCTCCAACTCCATGCTGGTTAGATGAAACTGGATTTGAAACCATCAATAACATGAACCTAAATGTATTTCCAAATCCATCTCAAGGAAATATTCGTGTTTCTTGGGCTGGAGTTTTAGACCAATTAAGTATGGATGTATACGATATTAGCGGTAAAATTGTAGATTCTAGGAAAGTGAATGCTACAAATGGAGTAAATATCCAAGATATTCAATTCAACTTACCTGTTGGAATGTATATGTTGAGATTAAATGGAATAAAATCTTCTGCTGTTCAAAGACTCATTATATCAGAATAATCACCTAAATAAAAAGAAATTTAAAAGCAGCCAGTTTAATTATTGGCTGCTTTTTTTATACTTTTTCTTTCATAGTATTCTTCAAACGATTTACATCTCTTTGCAACTGCATAACTGTATTTGAAAGCTCGGAACGACTCAAATTAGGTTCTGGAATTTCTGAGCTGATGTAATGGGTAAATTTCCAAATTTCCAAAATATCCTTCACTGCAATTTCATATGGTTCATATGCTGGATTGGTAGAACATAAGAGTAAAGTTCCATTTTCCTCAATCTGATTATATAACATCTTAAAGACTATGCCGTCATCTTTGGTTATTACTATATATGGATTTCCGTTTCTAATAAAGCTCCAGTTTTGCATGTATTCACCGGTTACCCAAGAACCATCGGGAACAGGAGGCATAGAATCTCCAATTATAGGAAAAGTCCTGTACTTTTTATTTGGAGACAAAAACGGCATTTGAAATGTTGGTAATACTTTGATATAATCAGGATCGGAATAACCAGAAGTATAACCAGCTCTTGCTTTAATTGGAACCAATTCTATATTTTCGTTATTTTCAGAATCTACAGTTGTAGCTATAATTCTCAAATGATTTCCGCTAATATCTGTCTCATTTTTTGATTGAACTGCAATCCATTCCTCTTTTGAATGTTGCGCCAAATCAAGTTTTATTAAAGCATCAATTGAAACTTGATAATAATTAGAAAGTCTAATAAGATTTTCACTTCCTGGTTCTGCTGAGCCATTCTCATAACCACTTAGAGTTGTTCTTTTTATTCCCAACTCAGAAGCAACATCTTCCTGAGATTTTGTGCTATTTTTACGAAGAAATTTAAGATTAGAAGCTATCATATAGACGTATTTTTTGTCAAATATATAAATTTGCTTTAAATCATGGCGAAAACAAGATTGGTTTTGCATCTTTATAATAATTTATCTTAAATTAAAAAACCTAACGTTCCTAAGAAAGTATTTCATAACATTCGCTTAATTTCCAGTACATAAAGTTAAATAACCTTTATCGCTGAATTTTTATTATTAAATGAATATGAAAAACATTTACATTCTTGCTGCAACTATCTGTTTATTAATGATAACAAGAAGCTCTATAGCTCAAATTTCTATTGCAGAGGCAAGAATCCAACCTTTAAATTCATCCGTAACTATTAAAGGAGTGGTTACCAATGGAACAGAGCTAGGAGTAATTAGATATATTCAAGATAATACAGGTGGTCTTGCCATTTATAGCACTGCTTTAGCAAGTCAGATTAACAGAGGTGACAGCATTGAAATTACTGGTACATTAGTAGATTTTAATGGACTATTAGAACTAACTCCTGCAAGTAATCTGATTAATTATGGAACTGCAACGCTTCCTCTAAATCAAGTTACAACAATAGCTGATTTTAATGATTCTTTAGAAAGTGAATTAGTACAATTAAATGCTGTAACTTTTAATAATGCTGGAGGCACTTTTACCGGTAACACTTCTTATACCTTTACTTCCGATGGCGCACAAAGTACTATTTATGTTAGAAATGGCTCACCAATCGTTGGTCAAATTATTCCAACAGGTGAAATAGGCTTAGTAGGCGTTTGTTCTCAGTTTTATGCTAATTATCAGATTTTACCAAGGGATATGAATGATTTTATTCTTCCCGAAGGAATTAATATCATCTCTTCTATTGACATAAGCAATATTCAACAAAATAGCGTAAACATTAGCTGGGAAACCAATATTGAAGGAACATCTATTGTAACCTATGGATTAACTACTGCTTTGGAACTTGGAGATTTTAGCCAACCGCAATTAGTTACAAATCACGATTTCCTATTAACCAATTTACTTCCTGGCGAGATTTATTATTTCCAAGTTTCTTCCATTGCAAATGGAGATACTACTTCAAGTCTATTAAAGGTTTTTGGAACTCAATCTAATTCTTTGGGTTGGATTAAAACGCTTTTCAACCATCCAATTGATATTCAAAACGGAAACAACTTACCCGATTTAGTGCAGATAAATGCAATTGATGATTCTCTTATCGCTTACATAAATAGAGCAGAAGAAAGTTTGGACCTTACCATTTATGACTTCGATAATGCTGAAATTAGTTCTATTTCACAAGCAATAAATGCAGCCCACAATAGAGGTGTTATTGTAAGGTTCATTTCTGATGGAAATCAAATTGCAGCAAATTTTGGTGTAAATGATTTATTACCAGAAATTCCAAAATTGTTAAGCCCTACAGGTGGAAATTTTACAATTATGCACAATAAATTTGTAGTGATTGATGCCAATCATTCTGACCCTACAAAACCTATAGTTTGGACTGGAAGTACAAACTGGACCGATAGACAAATTAACAGAGACCCAAACAATGTAATAATTATACAAGATCAAACATTAGCAAGGACTTACAAACTAGAATTTGATGAAATGTGGGGAAGTTCAGGGGCTACTCCAGATTCAATTAACGCTAAATTTGGTGCTAATAAAAGAGATAATACTCCACATGAATTCATAATTGGTGGCAAAAGAGTAGAATGTTATTTCAGTCCAAGTGATAATACGAATCAACAAATTCTTTCTGCAATTCTTTCTGCAGGAGATAGCTTGCATATTGCAACTATGTTAATTACAAGATCTGATATTGCGAGTACAATTGATGGAATTGTACAGAATGGTTCTGTAGTTAAATGTCATATAAATAATCAAAGTACAACAACTGTTTTCAGCGCACTTTCTACAACATTAGGTACAAATTTGTCAATAAATCCAGACACAAATTTAATTATGCACCATAAGTTTTTAGTTGCTGATGCTGGAACTCAAAGTGACCCTATTGTATTAACAGGTTCACATAACTGGTCTAATAACGCAAACACAAGAAATGATGAAAACACCATTATTGTTCATGACAGTCTAGTAACAGACTGGTATAGAAGAGCTTATACAGGTTTAACGAATCCACAAAGTACCATTCCAACTAAGTTAAACCCTATTTATTTAAACAATGAATTAAACATATTCCCTTCTGTAGTTCGTTCATTATCAGAACTAAACATCTCGAATACTACAAAAGAAAGTAATTATAATTTGGATGTAATTGCAAGTAATGGCGCTATTGTTTATTCTGGTAAATTAAATACTAATCAAAACTTTAATTTAACACTTGTAAATGTTCCAAAAGTTAATCAGGGTATTTATTGCATTCGGTTAAGTTCGATTTCAATAAACTACGTAGCTAAAATATTAGTCGTTGAATAGAACATTTTCAATCTTTATTTATTTAAAATAATGTTGATATTTTAAATAATAGTAGATTAGATGTTTTTATCAGGCATGCTTCGTTTTTTTCTCTTTGTTTCTATTTGCTTCGTTATAAATTCAAACCAGGCATTTTCTCAAAAAATAATTCATTCAAATAATTTCAAGGATGATTATTTGGCTGGAATACTTTTTATAAAAATAAAAGTAGAAAATAGAAATCAAGCACAAGCTGATTTTTATTATAATTCTCTATTCAATAAAATAATTCAGAGTTATAATTGCTTATCGGTAAAGCGTGCATTTCCCAAAATCAAACCTCCAGAAAAATCAAAAAACGAAAGAGGTGAAAAATTAGCAGACCTTTCACTAATCTATAAACTTACATTCCCCGAAAATACTGACATATTATTTGTTAAAGAGCTGTTGTTAAAGTCTAAAACTTGCGAATATGTAGTTCCTCAGTTTGTGCCCAAATTGTGTTTTGTTCCAAATGATGATAGCATTGCTAATCAATATGCTTTATTTAAAATTAATGCTTTTGCAGGTTGGGATATTCATAAAGGTGATACCAATATGGTTATTGGGGTAACTGACACAGGTATTGACCCATTTCATCCTGATATTATTGGAAACATCAAATACAACTATGCAGACCCAATTAACGGTATTGATGATGACAATGATGGCTTTATTGATAACTACAGAGGTTGGGACACAGGAGCTGACGATAATGACCCAACAGCCGATAATAATTTTCATGGTCAACATGTTTCAGGACTTTCTTCTGCCACTCCAAACAACAGCGAAGGAATTGCAGGCTCTGGCTATTTTTGCAAACTGCTGCCTATAAAAATTGCAAATCAAAACGGCTCACTAGTTGGAGCATATGATGGCTTAATTTACGCGGCTGAACATGGTTGTAAAGTAATTAATTGTAGTTGGGGTGGATTTGAATTTAGTGAATTGAATCAAGATTTAATTAGATATGCAGCCATCAATAAAGATTGCATTGTTTTCTGTGGTGCTGGGAATAACAATGATGAAAGGCTATTTTATCCGGCATCTTATGAATATGCTGTTTCTGTTGGAGCCACTAATGAACAAGATTTCAAAGCAGATTTTTCAACTTACGGTTACCTGCTAGATTTGTTTGCCCCTGGAGATTTAGTTTTATCAACTTGGGCAAATGGAGAATATTTAAGAACAGGAGGAACTTCAATGGCTGCTCCTGTGGCTGCAGGTTGCGCTGGAATATTAAGAAGTGCATTTCCAACTTGGTCAAGCCAACAAATTACTGAGCAGCTAAAAGTTACATGTGATATAATAGATCAAATTCCTCAAAACTTAGCTTACGCAGGTAAAATGGGTAAAGGCAGAGTTAACTTATTCAGAGCGCTTACAGAAACAGGCCGGCCTTCTGTAATCTTTACTGATAAAAGACTTACAGATAATGCAACACAGCTTTTCTTGCCTGGTTCTTTGGTCCAATTAAATGGTTTATTGATTAACTATCTTTCTCAAGCAAACAATGTAAGTGTAACAGTAAGTTCTCTAACATCTGCGTTTGAAGTAATTACTCCTGGATTTAGCTTCACAAACTTCGGTACACTCGATACATTGCCTGTTATAGGAAGTGTAATACTATTAAGAGTGAATGAAAATGCAACTTTCAATGAGCAAGGAATTATAAAAGTAAGCATAAACGCTGATGGACAAATCAATGATGAATACATCTTTGCTAAGGTTAATGCAAATTTCATCAACATAAATACAACTGCAATAAAAACATCCATTGGAAATAACAGCCAAATTGGTTTGTATGGAGATGGATTCTTAAAAGGAAATGGTTACCAATTTAACAATCATTCGGATTTATTGTACGAAGGAGGTTTAATGATTGGTGCAGAAACCTATCGGGTTGCTGATAATCTAAGAGGGGAAATAACCGGACAAGTTGATGAAGATTTTTATACTGATAATCCTTTAGAACTCAAAAATAATAATGGAGCTTTAAAAGAATGGGATGGGCAATTTTATTCTTCTAATGAGATAAATGTTGTTGTAAATCAAAGACTTATTTTAGATACAAGCGGAGAAAAAAAGAATTTTTTTATTTTAGAATACAAAATCACAAATTACTCTCTCGAAACTTATTTCGGAATGTTTGGAGGAATTTTTACCGATTGGGATTTAATAAATCCTGGAGAAAATGAAAGTGGAACGATTTCTTCGCAAAAAATTGGTTACGTAAAATCAGGAGATTCGCTTTTTTGCGCTGTTAAGGTCTTAAATGAAGGCCAAGCCTTATACAATGTTATGCGAAATGGAGGAGCAACAATTGAAGGTGTTTTTATTGCAGATGGAATTTCGTCTTTTGAAAAATACTTGGCGCTCTCAACAAACAACCAACTAGTTGCAGAACCTATTGGAGATATTGTAAATGTAGTGTCAACTGGCCCTTTTAATCTAAACCCTGGAGAAAACAAAACTATATCATTCGCCATCATGAGTGCAAAAGATATAAATGAACTTGGTCAAATAGGGGCTCTTGCTCAACAGTTTTATAACGAAACTGTTGTTCCTCTTTCTTTACATTTTGATAATAATGAAATTGGCATTTTCCCAAATCCAGCAAATGAAAATATATCTATATCTGTAAACAATTCAATTTCTAGTTACAACTTGCAAATTGTAGACCTCACGGGCAAAGTACTAAAATCTTTTTCGGGCCTAAATAGGTCCATTAATTTAAATACTTCTGATTTAAATGCGGGTTTGTATATAGCAAAATTTCAATCTAAAGAATTCAATAAAGCATACACAATTAGTATTCAGCATTAAACGTTTTCACAAATCAATTTGCTAACACGCGTTTTTAAATTAGGTTTGTAGCAACAATTTATAATTATGGATTTAAGAGGAATTATTTCAGTTTCAGGATTAAGCGGCTTGCACAAGGTTGTGGCGCAAACTAAAAACGGCTTACTTATTGAGTCTCTCATCGACAGCAAAAGACAACCAATCTACAATAGCCACAAAGTAAGTTCATTGGATGACATTAGCATATACGGAATTTCTGAAGACATCCCATTAAAAGAAATTTTAAAAACCATCAAAGAAAAACTCGAAAGCAAACCAGCTGAAGATTTTAAAGAAAATAGCGAAGGTGCTAAAAAAGCATTTGCTGAAATCGTTCCTCAACATGATGCTGACAGAGTTTACGTATCAGATATGAAGAAGGTGTTTTTTTGGTATAACTTATTGTTAGCCAAAGATCTTTTAAATGAAACACCCGAAACAGAACAAGAAGCAGATACCGTAAAAACTGAAGTTCCTGCAGTTAAAGCAGCAGCTGTTAAAGTAAAAGATACGCCAAAGTCGGCTCCAAAAGCATCTTCTAAAGGAATGGCTAAAACACAAACAGTTCGCAAAACTGGAGGATAATCGAAAATTTAACATGTCTGAAATATCATCTTCAATTACATATAAATCTTATTTACCGAAAGATTTTAGTTTTTCAACGTGGGAGCAATTATTACCATATTTTGAAGAATTAAACATTAGAGAAATTATTAATCTTACTTCACTTCAAAACTGGTTACTAGATAAAAGTGAATTAGAAGCGTTTTTGCAAGAAGATTTAGGATGGAGGTATATCAAACAAACTTGCGACACTAATAGCGAAGAAAAGAGGAATTCACTTCATTTTTTTATTCAGGAGATTGAGCCTCATATTGCAAATTTCACTAATCTTTTCAATAATAAACTCCTGAATTCACCTTTCTTGAATGAGCTTTCTGAAGAAAAATATGGAGTTTATATTAGAGGGATTAAAAAAGAAGTAGAAATATTTAGAGAAGAAAACATTCCATTGTTTACAGAAATTCAGACTCTGGCAAACGAATATGGTCATATAATGGGCGCGCTTTCTGTTGAAGTGGATGGAAAAATTTTAACATTTCAACAAGCAGCTAATTATCTTAAACTTCCAGATAGAGAAAAAAGAAAAGAAGTCTATTTGAAAATCAACAATAGTAGAATTGCAGAAAAACAAAGACTTGAGGATTTATTTGACAAACTAATCAAATTAAGGCATAACGTAGCAAATAATGCTGGTTATGCTAATTTTAGAGATTATATGTTTGATGCATTGGGAAGGTTTGATTATACAGCTCAACAATGCATAGACTTTCATCATTCTGTGGAGCATTTAATTGTTCCTATTGTAGAAAAGTATGAAACTTCTAGAAAAGAAAAATTAGGATTTGAAAATCTTTATCCTTGGGACATAGATGTTGATGCTGATAACCTTCCAGCCTTAAAGCCTTATGAAACTGGTGAAGAGCTTATTAAAAAAACCATTGATTGCTTTAATACTGTTGACCCCAGTTTTGGGAAAGTAATTGAAATAATGCAACAAAAAGGCCATTTAGATTTAGATTCTAGATTGGGAAAAGCACCGGGCGGTTATAATTATCCATTATATCTTTCCGGTTTACCATTTATTTTTATGAATTCTGCCGGAAATATTCGCGACATGGTAACCATGATGCACGAAGGTGGGCATGCAATTCATTCTTGGTTGAGCAAAGACCTCGAATTAACTGGGTTTAAAAATACTCCATCTGAAATTGCAGAAGTTGCAAGTATGGCTATGGAATTAATTTCAATGGAACATTGGGAAGTGTTTTTTGAAAACTCCGAAGATTTAAAAAGAGCGAAAAAATATCAACTAGAAAAAATACTTTCCATTTTACCTTGGATAGCAGCCATAGATGCATTTCAACATTGGATATATGAAAATCCAAATCACACACATGAAGAAAGACTCAATGAATGGCTGAAAACCCACAGAAGATTCTCAGGTAACGTTTTGGACCGCTCAGAATATCCAGAATTTGAAGCTTACAATTGGCACAGACAATTGCATCTATTTGAAGTCCCTTTTTACTATATTGAATATGGAATTGCCCAATTAGGAGCTATTGGTGTTTGGAGAAATTACAAATTAAATCCTGAAAAGGCCCTTAATCAATATAAAAATTCTTTAAGTGAAGGTTACTTAAAAACACTTCCTGAACTATACAAAATTGCAGGTGTTAAGTTTGATTTTTCAAGTGAAAATGTAAGTGAACTTGTTAAATTCGTTGCAGAAGAGGAGTCAAAACTTAACTAAGAATAAGAATTATCTCAATTTAAATCTCACCTGAATTCTAAAATCAGACCTCAGGGGACCTTGAGTTTCTGTAAGTCCTGAGCCTGTTTCAGCCCTATTGTTATAATAAAACTGCGCGTACCTAAACCAAATATCAATTTTGCGGGTAAGATTGTATTCAAGTGTTAAGTAAGTTCTTGAACCTTTATAAAAATAAGCAGGTATTGAAAATGAATACAGCACATCATTTTCATAAGCATATATTCTTGAATTAAAACCGTCAGTATCGAATAACGCATACCTGAATGAAAATGAAATAGGTTTACTCAATGGTTTATAAGTTATGTCTTGCATAATTAAAAACCCAACTTCTTGAGTCACATTAGGTTGATCAAACAACACATACTCTACCCTATTTCTGAATTTAAAAGACGGAGAAACTTTGTAACCAATATCAAAACGAATATTTCTTTGTCGTTGTGTTATTGGGAAGTCAATATCTAAATCTTCAATACTAGTGGTATTTCTTGCCCTGTTTCTATCTCTATATCTTAAATAAGCATCTACTGTTTTCGAGGGTGTATAATTTAGTTGCATCAACAAATCTTTTCCAACAGAAGGACCATCTACTAAATATCTCAACCAAGGATAACTCCACCTATCAAAAAAAGCGGAAGCTGAAAAATATTTACTAGGTTTAGCAACAATTCCAATTAAGATTCCTTTTTCATTTATACTACGTGAACCTTCCGCGATAGAAGCAGAATAAATTGTTTGGTAGTCCTTGGCGAAATTCCTGTATAAAACAGAAAGCGAAAGTTTAGGGTCTAGACTCGCAATTAATCCATGTGTTGTTGCCATACCACCGTTTGCACTGCGAGAGAATTCTCCGAAAAAATTAAAGTTTTTATAAATCCAATTATAGTCTATTCCTATGTTTGTGTTGGATTTACCTTGAAATTCGTACTTATTATACAAAGATTCTGTGCGAGTTAATGGTGCACTATAATCATATCTCACCCCTGTAAATCCAATATTTAATGTCCTCAATTTATATGCAACATGGCCTCCAAAAACCTGCTCTCTAATATTTCCTTTATCAGTTAGCTCTCCTGGTGTTCTATGAAAACCGCTGAAATTAAAGTTAGAAAAAGCCTGTAAATCTTGACTCAATGAATCTACACTTGCAGCATTTGTATTCGCTTTTTTGTTTGAGAAAAATCCAGTTACCTCAAACTTTCCTAATGTCCAACTAGTTGCTATTCCTCTCAGAAAAAGATTCTCATTAACCGATGTATATGGTCTCAATCCTTGTCCTGAGCGTTTTATGTTCATAGCATCTGCTGTCTTTCCGAAAGCAAAACCAGACCAAAAAGTAAGACCTTGACCAAACTGGGCTTGGTAATCGCCAATATTCAATGACTTCAGCTTCCCAATATTCTGAATAGCTAAATGTCCAGTCATAAAATCGAAACCTTGCTTTTGACTACCTTTAAAAAACTCTTCACCAGCATCCTTTTCTGCTGTAAAACCTGCACTTAAATAATTGCCATATCTAAGTCTGTATCTTGTAAACAGTCTTTGAGGACTTCCTAAAAACCTTGCGTTAGGATTATCTATTAATTGTTGCTCTGTTGCAGGCGAAAATCCCTTTTGTTCTTCTATTACTTGAGAAACCCTAAAAAATATTTCTTGGGAAGAACGTTTAATCATTTCCTTTAATGAAATATTTAGCCTATTCAAATCTCTTTCTACCTTAACATAAGGCAATAATTGATAAATAACTGCTAAATCAAATCCGGGAACGGCCTGTAACTCATAAATTGATAGCAGTTTCCCAAATTTTTGTCTGTACTGAATCAAACTATTAATTTGAAAATCACTCATCATTATCAAAGCTTGCAATTCATCAGCCTTTGCAAAATTTAAATCCAAAGGATGTTCCTGAAAAAAAGTAAGGTTCTCAAAAATATTCGTGTAGTCAATATCTTCACTCGAGTTTTCTGCAATATTCTCAATTTTCTTTTCCAAAAAATTGTCGTTTTTAGGGTCTGTAACTTGTCCTAATACAACCTTACAACAAAGCCAGAAAAATATAAGAAGCAGTTTACTTTTCACTAATCTTTAAATTGATAGGTAAGCGAAAATTGTGGTGTGAATCCCAGTACTTGATGAAAAGAGCCTGCAAAATCTAACATCAGTTTTTTCAGTTTTAAACCAAAACCAAAACTGCTATTTATTGGGTTAGAGGCGATTCCTGCTCTAAGGAAAAACATATCGGTGGCCATATATTCAAGTCCAAATCTCAGCTGCGCTTTGTTATAACTATCTTTTTGAGCTTCACCCGCGATAAACACCTTCTTAGAAAATTGATACCTTAAACCAAACCTTATTATTGTTGGAAGCCTATCAGCATCTAATTCAGTAAGTTTTGTTCTGGTTGGATTATTAATATGAGCTGCAATTGTTAAATTTGAATTTAACTTATAAATTGCTCCGACTTCAGCAGTAAAAGCGTTTCTGGCTCCGTAAACATCAGCAAACCTCACATTGAGGAAGTTCAGCTGCATACCAATACTTAATTTATCTCCAAACGAACGTCCATAGGCTAAACCAATTTTACTTTCATTGTATAATTGATAACCAAAATTTCTAATACTCAAACCGAAGGCTCCCTTTTTAACTGGAATTGCTACCACACCAGCACTTAACCCTAATTCAGGAATTAAAAATCTGTTTTCATAATAAACTCCAGCACCAGCTTTTTCTAAAAAACCTAAACCAGCTTGATTATGATGAACTGCCCAAACATCCGACAAAGTAACAGATGCATTTGCTAATCCTGCAGATCTTGCTCCAATAGGCAGGTCATCATTCCCAGCTTTTACGGCTGAAATAAATATTAATAAACAATAGGTAAATAGGTGTTTCATTCGAATCCAAAATACAACCATTTTCTATACACACAAATATATTTTACATTAATATTTCATCAATAATTTAGAGATCATTGTTCATGCCTTCTCTTGCTTCCATAACTTTACTGAGGAGCTCCTGTTTATAATCATATAACTTCTTTTTAACAGATTCCTGAGCGGTAGCAATTATCTGTGCAGCAAGTATTCCTGCATTAAGAGAGCCATTCAACGCTACCGTGGCAACAGGAACGCCTCCTGGCATTTGCAATATAGACAAAACAGAATCCCATCCGTCTATTGAGTTACTCGACTTTATTGGAACTCCAATTACTGGAAGTATTGTTAAAGATGCAACCATTCCGGGCAAATGCGCAGCTCCACCAGCTCCAGCAATAATCACTTTTAAACCTCTGCTTTCAACATTTTTTGCATATTCAAACATCAAATCAGGGGTTCTATGTGCAGAAACAACATTCATTTCGAAAGGAATTTTCATCTTATTCAGAAATTCAGCAGCAGCTTCCATGTGTTTCAAATCACTGCTACTTCCCATTATTATTCCTATTATTGGTTGTGTTTTTTCCATAATCAACTTTTAACTTTCAAGGTGTTTTTCACAATCTTTCCTTTTTCTAAAGCATTTTCGAGTGAACTGTCAACAATTGTAACATGTCCCATTTTCCTATAAGGCTTGGTTATCTGCTTTCCGTACAAATGTATGTTGACTCCGTCTAAATTTAAAACATTCTCCATTCCTTCATATAAAGCATCTCCATTAAAACCTTCTTCTCCAAGTAAATTCACCATCACAGAAGCCATCAATGCATCGGTATCGCCTAAAGGCCAGCCCATAATAGCCCGCAAAAATTGATCAAATTGACTGGTTTTATTTGCTTCTATGGTGTGATGTCCGCTATTATGTGGTCTTGGTGCCATTTCATTTATTAATACATTACCATTAAAATCTAAAAAAAACTCTATTGCCAATAAGCCCCTTGTTCCTAATTTTTCCGTGATTTGAATAGCCAATTTTTCTGCCTCAACTAATATTCTTTCTTCTATTTCAGAAGGCGCTGTTAAAAACTCTACCAAATTAGCCTCCTCATGAAATAGCATATCTACCGCAGGAAATGCTTTTATTTCTTTTCCATTTGATGCTGTAATTATTGCAAATTCAGTTTTCACAGAGATTTTCTTCTCTACAATGCTTGGCTCGTCAAAAGCTTTTCCTAAATCATGTTTGCTTTTTAATTGAATCACACCTTTCCCATCATAACCAGCTTTACGTGTTTTCTGAAAACTTGGAAACCATTCATCCCCTAACTCATTTAAATTGTTGGCATTTTCAATAAATTTAAAATCAGAAGTCGGAAATTCATTCTCGATATAAAACTGCTTTTGTAAACCTTTGTCTTGGATTAACTTAATTACACTTGCTTGAGGAAACACTGCCTTTCCAAGCCTTTCTAATTCAAAAAGGGCTTCACAATTTACATTTTCAATTTCAATCGTAACCAAATCTACAGATTTACCGAATTCAAGAACAGTTGCATAATCTGTTATGTCACCTAAAAAAAAAGAATGAGCAATATTTGAACAAGGACACATTACATCCGCATCAAGAACAGAAATTAACAAGTTGTAATTCAGCGCATTCTGAATAAACATCCTGCCCAATTGACCACCACCTAGCACCCCAATTCTTGTACTTGTAAAATTCTTATTTAAACCCATTGTGCAAAGATACCATCTGACGTTGATATTTGTTTATTTTTGGCATCCAACAATGAAACAAGTTACTATACAAAATAAAACCTTTGGTCTCTTTATTTCAGCTCAAGAGATAGATGAGTCAATCAAAGTAATTGCAGACCGCATTAACAAACGCTTTCAAGATAGTCATCCTATCTTTATAAGTGTTTTAAATGGAGCTTTTATGTTTACTTCAGATTTACTTAAAAAAGTTGATGTCCCTTGTGAGTTGAGTTTTGTAAAACTCTCTTCATATGAAGGAACGGCTAGTTCTGGAGTAATTAAAGAACTTGTTGGACTAAAGGAAGACATAACGAATAGACACATAATTATTTTAGAAGATATTATTGATACCGGATTAACCATTTCTGCAGTTATTGCTGAACTTAAAACAAAACAACCAGCAACAATTACTATTGCAACATTACTGCTTAAACCAGATTGTTTAAAAGAAAAAATACATATTGATCATATCGCTTTCAGCATTCCCGACAAATTTGTTGTCGGTTATGGATTAGACCTCGATGGATATGGTCGCAACCTTTCTGATATTTACCAATTGATTTGAAAACCATGTTAAACCTTGTATTATTTGGCCCACCAGGAGCTGGAAAAGGAACCCAGTCTGTAAAACTAGTAGAACGATTTCAACTAATTCATCTATCTACAGGTGATTTATTAAGAAGCGAAATTTCAGCAGGTACCGATTTAGGCCTTGAAGCAAAACAATTAATGGACAAAGGAATTTTAGTTCCTGATGAAGTAGTTATAGGAATGATTCGTTCTAAACTTACAGCTAATCCGCAAGCTAATGGCTTTATTTTTGACGGATTCCCACGAACAATTGCTCAAGCAGAAGCTTTAGACAACTTGCTAAATGAGCTAAATACAAGCATTAATGCGATGCTTGCCTTAGAAGTAAACGATGAAGAATTAATAAAAAGATTGCTTAACAGAGGTAAAGATTCTGGAAGAAGTGATGACCAGGATGAATCTATCATTGCAAACAGAATAAAAGAATACAACAACAAAACAGCTCCTCTAGCAAGTTATTACAGCGCTCAAGGCAAGTATGCTGGTGTAAATGGAATTGGTTCTCTAGAAGCCATCTTTAACGAATTATGCAGCAGTATCGATAAACTAAAATAATCAGATTAAATTATATAATTAATTTTTTTTAAGGGCGCACGTCGCCCTTTTTTTATTGTCTGAAACACAAACAATATAGTAGGGCGCCACCAGGCTATCCGCTGCCACAAGGTGGCTCGCTCCTATCCTTTGCGCAGCAAACAAAAAAGCCGATCTGAACGAATCCAAACCGGCTTTTGTTATATTAGTTTTTAAGATACTAGTTGCGCACTATTCTAAAATTCATGGCACCTTTCTCTGAAGTAATAGTAAAGAAGTAAACTCCTTTAGCTTTATCGCTTAAGTCATAAACTCTATTAAATTTACCTAAGAAGTTAGTTGTTGCTTCATTTGCAATCAATCTTCCTGTTGCATCAGTAATTCTTATTTCGAAAGATTGTGCATTCAATGAATTCAAGCTTAAATTAACATCTCCATTTGTTGGGTTTGGAAATAATTGAACCATATCCATTCCATCAATAGAGCCAATACCAACAGATAAACTAATTGGAACCGTTAAAGTGTCAGCATTACAATTGATATTGCTTCCACTAGCTATCAATGTGATTACAAAGTTACCATTGGCTACATAAGTATGAGATGGGTTTTCCGATGTACTTGTTCCACCATCTCCGAAAGCCCAATTCCAAGAAGTAGCATTCACTGAAGAATTAATCATTGTTACAGTAGCACCATTTTGACTGTAGTTGAAACTAGCAATCGGTGAAGGAACTACATTAATCACAGTAGTTGAAGTAGCTACACATGTTCCTTGAGTTAAATTTGCAGTAATTGTATGAGCGCCAACTCCAGCCTGTTTAGGATCAAATTTGTTTCCGCTTACTCCTGGGCCACTAAATACAGCTCCAGAAGGACTGCTTGATAATGTAATCACATTTGCATTGGAACAAATTGTACTTGGCACACCAGCGAAATTAACTGAAATATTCGGAGTCACTTCTACACTCACTTGATCTTGACCAATACAAGTTCCATTATCAAAAGAATAAGTCAATACATGGTTACCTAAACCTGCTGATAAAGGAGTAAATACTCCGGTTGTAACTCCAGGTCCACTAAATGTTCCTAATGCAGGGAAACCTTCTAAAACAACAGGTTCAGAATTCAAGCAATAAGAAGATGCAAGTCCAACTAAGTTAATAACTGGTGAAGGATTCACTTGAACAACCTGAGAAGCAAAACCAGGACATTCTCCTGCACCACCTTGAATTGTATAAGTAATTGTTATCGGACCAGGTGTAACCTGTGACGGGAAGAAAACACCATTTACCACACCTAAACCTCCGAAAACACCTCCAGAAGGAGTGGCGGTTCCTGTTAGATCAATCTCTGCACTATTGTTACATACAGTTGCTGGTGTAATACTCAAAGTTGCTGGCGCACCTGAAATAACATCAACTGACTGTGTATTGGTTCCTAAACAACCATCAACTTCTACAGTATAGCTAATTGAATAAGTTCCAGCAGCAACTGTACTTGGGTTGAACACATTACCAGTTACGGCACCAGTTGGATCACTTACGAAATAACCTCCGGAAGGAATACCTGTTAATATTGCTGGTTCTTCTGAAGTACAATAAGAAGCAGCTAATCCTACGAAATCAGCAAAAGGAGAACCCAAAACATTTATTGCTAAGGTTTGTGCTGAACTTGAACCACAGAAGTTTGTATTTACAGCAGATAATGTTGCGCTACCAATAAATCCATTTGTCCAATTTACAGTTACAGAATTTCCATTAGAAATTAGAGTTGCAGATGATGATGGAGAAATCGTCCATTGAGTTGTTGAGCCTTGTGTTGGATCTACTGAATACACATCAGATACAGAACATGAAGTAACAAGACCTTGAATTGCAGTTGGTGTACTTGCGATTGGTGCAACTTCTATATTCAATGATGTAGAGAATTCGCTGAGTCCACAAGAACTGTTAGCCGCTACTACTACGGAAGCAGTTCCAGTAAATGTAGGAGACCAAACTACAGTTGCAGAAGTTGTTGTTCCTGTAATTGTTCCTGCTTCCGTTGGTGTTAGCACCCAAACATAAGATGAAATACCATTAATTGGTGTAACTGTATAAACTGTAGAAGGTGCATTTATACATAATGAATCTGTTCCGGTAGGTTGAGCAGGAGCAGTATTAGTTGAACCAGAAACAACGATTGTAACTGTATCAGAACTTGCGCAACCATTAGCTGTAGAATTATAAGTAATTATAAAAGAACCAATTCCAGCAACTGAAGGGTCAAAAGTACCATTTGAAGTACTAGTTATTCCAGTGCCTGACCAAGTTCCTCCAGAAGGAATAGCAAACAAGTTAAAAGGAGCAGTTGTTTCGCATATAGGATCTACTGGCGCAATTTCAGCATTTGATCCTGATAATGTAACAGTGTATTGGTTGAAACCTTCACAATCAATGGTTTGATTAATTTCGGGAGCAAAAAGCAAAGCATAATTACCAGCATTTAATGTAGAAGCAAGTGTAAATGTGCTACTAGCCTCATAACTTCCTTGACTAATCACAACTGGATTTGCACAATCATCTACATTTGCTATTTGCACTAATCCTAAGAATTCAGAAGAAATGTTAACAGTGTAAAGACCCGAAGTCGGCACCGTGAAACTATACCAATCTACATCTCTAGTATTATTAGTTCCAATAATGAAAGTAGAAGCACAAATAGTTTCCCCACAAGAAATTGGCTGCGCAGTTAAACAAGTTCCATTAGCATCCGCTGGGCATGTTTCGTTTTCTAACGTCATTTCAGGTGTGCATTCAACACAACGGGTTCCGAATAAAATACTAGAAGAATAAACCGTATCAACTGAAAGACCGCCACCTGGAGGAGGAGGGAAACCACTATCATCACAAATACTTGCTATTTGCAATTCATAATCTTCGCAAGGTAACAATCCTTCTATGAAAGAGAATATAAGTGGAGCATCAATTTGCTGAGGAGAAGTCCATGTAGCAGCGGTGATCGGCTCACTTACTAACTTATATCTTAATAAATATTGGATTGCACTAGGTTGAGCATCCCAAGAAACTACTGTAGTCGTTGTTGAAGTCTCACTTAAAGTAATATTATTAGGGAATGGACAAGCTAACGCAGGAGCAACAATGATTGTATAATCTTCTACTTCACCGAAAGCTGTATTACCACATGGTAAAAGAGCTCCAGTCCATGTAATTCTAACACGCATGCGTGTTGGACCAACTATAGCATCAAATGGAGGTGTTATATTTGCTGAGTATGGTCCAACACCTGGACTTCCCGCAACAGGAGCAATTGTTTCATTAGCATCTCCAAAATCTCCATCTTGATTCCAATCCACCCAAATTCCGCATTGGTCGCTTGTAAATGGATTACCATTTGTAATAGAAATTGGTAAAGAAGAACCTATAAATACTTCAGAAGAAAGGTTTGTGAAATCAGCATAGCCATCGTCTACATCCGAACAATCTGTTGTATTATTTACTGAACCAAAAGTAACATTCTCAATAAACTCATCACAAATAGATGTTGTTGCATCGCAGTAGTTAAGACAAGTACCTGTTGTAAAGGTTATAACAGGGCAATCAGCGGCTGAACCGTTTTCATTAATTGCAACAACTTGATAAGCATATGTAGTATTTGGAGCCAACAAACCTGGATCAAAAGAAGTTGTAGTCTGAGCAGGTGATAATAATTGCAGACCACCTCCTAAATCAAAATAAACATCATAAGAGGTAGCAGGAGTTCCTGGGCCACTCAACCATGTGAAACCGGTTTCATTTACACAAATTCCTGTATCACCATCTAAAGGTCCCGAAGTATATGTTACGCAACTAGGAGGATCTAATGCACTAATACAAATAACCGTAGCATCCCAACCGAAACGAACTACTGAACCGTCTGAAGTAAAGTTGAAAGTTAAAGCACCTGAAGGATGAGATGAAGTAATTTGACCAGGATTATTCAAGTTTGTAAATGGAGAACCTGCAATCTGAGGAAAAGTATTATCTGGACCATCGAAGATTCTTAAGAAGTCAAAGTTATTCTCCAAACTGAATGTATTAAAATTAACCTGAATAGAAGAATTCGGGGTGCTAGGTTGAATAGTCAAAGTTTGATTAACACTATTCGCATAATTACCTGTTGGACCGCCCATGTCATAGAAATTAGCCGCACAAGTTGTAACAGTAATACCATCAGCCATAATAATGTCAACAGAACCGCTTGTTGTAAAGCTTGTAACTGCACAATTATTATTTGTCCCTATTGAATTAGTTGGAACAACTTGCCAGTAATAAGTAGAATTTAATTCTAAAGTTCCAGGATTGAATGTTGTACCAACTTGATCATCTGAAACAAGTACCATTGCATCAGGGTCTGTTCCGAAAAACACATCATACGTTTCAGCAGCACCTCCGTTTGTCCATGTTAAAACTACTTGATTTGCAGAAATTTCAGTAGCCAAATCAGCTGGAACTAAATTAGTAGCGCATTCAGGAACATTTGCTAAAGCTTCAACAACAACTGTATAATCTTCCGTTTCACCCCAACCATTAGAAGGAATACCGCAAGGCTCAAAAGCTGTTGGCGTTCCAAAAAATAATCTTGCTCTTAATCTTGTAGCTCCTAAAGAAGCCCCAGCAGGAACAACAATATCACCACCAAGAGTGCCTGCACCCGGAGTTAAGAAAGTTCCACTCAATTCACCTGCATCTGTAAAGTCACCATCTTGGTTCCAGTCAGCCCAAATCATTACTCTATCAGTGGTAAAGAAATTACCAATTGTAAATGTTGCAGGAACAAGAGTTCCTTGTGTTACAGTAGTGCTAATAGAAGTGAAGTCGGTGTAAGCCGGCGCATTCACGCAACCAGATGGATTATTAATAGTTCCAAACGCTGCATTAGAAATGAATTCCTGAGTAGTACCGCATGTTAGTGTAACAGTACCACCATGTTCAGCAGGACAATATGAAAGTTCATTTGCTACAGTAAACGATAAAGTATCGCAACCAACAGCTGAACCAAAGGCATTTGAAGGAATTACTGTCCAGAAATAAGTAGTGCCTGGAGCAGCAAATGGAGGAATAAAACTAGTTCCCGCTTGATTATCAGAAACTAATGTCATACTGTTGGCGTCAGTACCATAATAAACGTCATAGCCTGTAGTTATAACTGGCCCTGCAGACCAAGAAAGCGAAGTTGTTGTTGGAACATCTGCAGCTAAATCAGCAGGTGAGAAGTTAGTTGCGCACTCTGCAGGTAAACCGCTTTGAATACAAGTAACATTAGCATCCCAACCAAAACGAATACCTGAACCGTCAGATAAAAATACAAAAGTTAGAGCTCCAGAAGGATGAGAAGAAATGAAAGGACCTGGTATACTTGTTCCCCAGAAAGCTCCTGGTTGAGTTAATGGCCCAAAAGCATTACCTGCAGGATTACCAGATGAAATCAATGGTGAATTAATATCTGGTCCATCAAATACATAAAGTCCATCCCAAGTTGCTTCGGTACTAAACGTATTGAAGGTAACTTGTATTGCAGAATTAGGTGAGCTTGGTGTAATAGTTAAAGTTTGGTTTACATCATTATCATAATCAGCATCAGGGCCGCCCATATCATAGAAGTTAGCAGCACATGTAGTTACAGTTATAGCATCAGCCATAATTATGTCAACTGAGCCGCTTGTCGTGAAACTTGTTACAGGACAATTATTATTCGTTCCAACTAAATTTGTTGGAACAACCTGCCAGTAGTAAGTTGAATTTAATTCTAGTGTTCCAGGATTGAATGTAGTACCAACTTGATCATCTGAAACAAGCACCAAAGCATCAGGGTCTGTTCCAAAGAATACATCATAACTAGCTGCAGAACCACTATTAGTCCAACTTAAAACCAATTGATTAGAACTTACTTCAGTAGCCAAATCTGCAGGAGATAAATTAATTGAACATTCTGGTACTTCTGTTAAAGCCTCCACTATAACTGTGTAGTCTTCAGTTTCACCCCAGCCATTTGAAGGCAAACCACAAGGATCAAAAGATGTTGGCGTTCCAAAGAATAATCTTGCTCTTAATCGAGTAGCACCAAGAGTTGCATCTGCTGGCACGATAATATTGCCTGAAAGAATTCCTGCAACTGGAGTTAAAAAAGTCCCACTCAATTCTCCAACATCAATAAAATCTCCATCTTGATTCCAATCAACCCAAACTATAA
>Ga0247837_1004514_pt1 | contig 22230 bp, 21 predicted proteins | sample LaCtaG_2_FD_187115 | JGI IMG/M metagenome (GOLD analysis project Ga0247837, IMG submission 187115) | Freshwater microbial communities from meromictic Lake La Cruz, Castile-La Mancha, Spain - LaCruzMarch2015_14.5m | ecosystem: Environmental > Aquatic > Freshwater > Lake | place: Spain: Castile-La...
TAGCAGTTTAATAGGATTTCTACATAGAGATTCCTCACAAAGACGTAGAAATAGCAGGAGAATGAAGGAAGGGAGAAAAGGCCTATTGAGAGCTGTGTGTTAAGGAGGAAATCTGCCCTCTGTACTAAATAGTCCTCGAGTGGGTTGTAGTGGTCCAGTTTCCTTCATATTTGACCGTTTTCCTCCTAATCCGTCCACTTCCGTCTCTCCCAGTAATTCAAACCGCCCACTCCCTAAACCCTGCCTAAGGCGTGCATTTCCGCACTAAGTGCAACACCCAGCCTCTTGCTTATATATGGAAGGTGCAGAGCTACTCCCGCCCCGACTTCTGGAACGACCGATTCCGCGAAAGTCCGCACGCTTTCGACTGGTACATAACCTGGAAAGAACTGCGCAAGTTCCTGCTGATCCTTGACACCCCGAAGACTGCCCTTCCGTCCTAATGGTGGGGTGTGGGTCTTCCACGCTGAGTGCGGACATGGGGAAAGTGGGGTATGACGTGACCATATTGATATATCGGATGTGGCGCTGGGACAGATGGGCGAGAGGACGGGGCAGGAGGGGTGCAGATGGATGCGGCGAAGTGTGCGTTTAGGGATGGAGTTTCGACTTGGTGCTGGACAAAGGGACGTTTGACGCCCTGGCCTGCGCCGAAGGCCAGAGCTGCCCGACCTCATAGTGTCTGAAATGGGCAGACTGGCCCGAAACACCGTCATTATCATCACTCGTCCTGAACTGCGCCAAGCCAGATTTGAGTCCTTCCTGGCTGCCTCCGGCCCTTGGCGCTGTCAAGCCCTCAAGTGCGAACTCTCCCCTATGTCCCAGCTCATCAACATCATGCGGTCGAAGTACCCGGACTGGTCAATTGCCTCGATTTTCAGGGATAAGGAAGCTTTGGCGACTGCTGTGAAGGCAATGGCGGAGTATACAGAGCATAAAACTGTGGGGGAGGGGGTGAAGCGGCAGACGCACTGTTGGGTGTATTTGTTCCTGAGACCGAGTAGGCCGCAGGCGGGAACGGAGGCTAAGTAGGTAATTGAAAAGGGAAATGCAGGGGTATGGGAAGAAGAGAAATTTGCCTGCGCCCAGTGCCGCCTCAGACGTGTTTCAGACGCTTACTTCTGAGTAAAAGGTTCTTTGAGCGTATCAAGTAAATAGATTGGTGCAAAGTTCATCTATGACTATACAAAGTCTATGCACCCCACAGCTGCAGGGTGCACTCACTGAAGGTAGCAAACTAGACTTTCAAGAGTGATAATGGTGAGTATAGCCTGGAACACTAGCTCCTACTCAAGAAAGTCGGCGGGGGAGAACTGGCGGCTGTACAGAAATCCCACAGGTCCAAACCCCTACCTAAGTGCTAAGAAAGCTGATAGAAATAGCAGACACAGAGTGCAAGTTCGCACAACGAAAAGCGCAACAGCCTGCAGCCACCTGAGACACTATCGACTATCTGGGAAAGCGCTAGGCTTAGTAGAGCGAGAAGAGTGCCGTGACGACTTCGTTGGCGTCGCCATGGTACTGCTCCAACAGGCGTCTAATATGCCCCTCGTCATCGAACCCCATAGCCTTGATACCGGCCACTAGTTGGTCCACTGACTCCGGCTCTGTGGCCTGCAGGTTGACTCGCAGCTTTTCCCCGAACTTCTTCCCAGTCGCTGCAACCAGTCTGAAAACGCCTCTGTAGGCTCCAGCGGACTCAGGCACTGTCATAGTCGCGTGGATTAGGCCTTCTTTGCCTGGCTCAACAGGCTCGACTGGCTGACTTTCGCAGATAAGGTTGCCCTTCAGCATCACCAACTTCGCATCAGCAGGCCAGGCGTGGGGACCAGGATTGCTCACCTTCCAAACCTTCTCGATGACGCTGCCTGCGGGCACTTGCGTGGCTTCCGGGTAAGTTTCGTGTCTGATGAAGTCCATTCTTGGCTTGCCTTTCGGCTGGTTTGGAGTTCGCATACAGCAGCGAACATAGGGCATGTCGTCGCTTGGGTGGGTGACTTTGAGCAAGGGGTGGGGATGCAGTCCCTGAGACTCACAAGTCTCGCAAAGGTCGAAATTGGGACAAACTGTGCATTTGTACCGCACTCCGACTATAGGCGCCATGTTGCATTGGTCGCAGGTGACGTGGAAGTGAGTGGGTGGGGGAGGAACTCCGAGAGCTGCACACACTTCTGAGTGCACCAAGCCAGCCAGCATTGTCTTTTTCGCCATCTTCCGCCCACTGCAGGCGAACCGCTTCATCAAGTGTTTGCCCACTTTCCCGAACAGTCCACCTAGTGGACAATGGGGAAGGGAGAACTCTGGGTGCGGGGGAGTCGTGGTGGGCTCCTGCTTGGATTCTTCGGGAGGAGGGACGGATCTTGCGGAGTTCATTGAAGACATAGAGGTCTGGTCCGGCAGGCCTTCTCCAGGCAGTGACAGGAAGACCTTGAGAGACGGACCTTGTGCAGTCTCGCAGGCCATGCCCAGCTCTTGATCCGAAGCCATGGTGACCAGGTCACCCTCCTCATCCAAGTAGCGGTACACGAAGTCCTGAGGCCCGAACAAGGCGGAAGCGACAGAGCGCAGGTCAGAGAAGGAGGCAGGCAGGCGGGACAGCTTGCGCAGGTCGTCGTGGAAGCGCAGCTTCATGCAGGTGGGTTTGTTCAGACTCATTAGTCAATGAACTTTTCTTTTATTAACATTCGGGAAGCGTCGGATGGCCTGGTAGGGTCTGATATGGCGGCTATGAGTCCATACTCCAAGCAGACAAACACACACTAGGTCCGTAGTACTGAGACAGACAGCTGCCGGCTAATTAATGTCTGTGCGGAGAGGAGGAAATGCCCTGTCCAGCTCCAACCTCCTAACGGAAGACCCTTACCGTCTCTCCAGCCTGCCCAGTGGGCTGATTCTGCGCCAGCCAAAGGCAACTTCCGCTCGAAGGCAGCCGCTATCCGCTGGCACCTCTGAAATTGTGCGAAGTCGGTCGACTCCTAGGGATCTGAACAGCCCTGCACTGCCCTCTGTCGAAGCCCTTCGCACGCTCATTCGCAACCGATACGCGAGACGAGGCAATTTAGTGCAAGTCTTCAATGAGTGGGATCGAGGCCGTTTGGGCTACATCCGTCCAGAAGACGCGATGTATATGCTCAGTGCTATGGGTATGCATGTAAGTCTGGAAGAAGCCTCTCTACTAGTCGCCTCCGCAAACAAAAGTCGCACCGGACATCTGAATCTCGAGGAATTCCGCGAAATGATAAAATGCGATGTGACGTCTCTGCCGACTCCGGACTCAGACGTGACTTCTGTACGGCAGAGTCTGGAAGACAGGGCTGTTCAGCTGCAGCAGGACTCCCTGCATTCCTTCCTGCTGCAGAAACTCAGGTCCCGCCTGCACCAAGTCACACAGGCTATGCTTAGGAAGGATAAAACTGGCAGTGGATTCATCAGCTTGAAGGACTTTTTGGCAGTTGTGGATTCTTTGAAACTTCCTGCAGAGGCTGTGAATGACTCACAGTGGGAGCGGGTTTATACGGCCTATGGAGGAGCGGCGGAGGGACTGGATATACGAGCATTCGCGGAGGCCTTGCAGCAGTCAGAGAGTCCGCGCAAGCTTAACCCTGTGCTGCGGCAGTACCATCAAACTCCCAGTCCTGACCTCACTGATAGAGACGAATTCGTGGTGTTGGATGGTCGCTCCGTTCCTGTGAACAAGTTGGAAGCCATTCAAACTCGAGCCCGGCGCATCAAGCGAGTGCTCAGGGATCGCTTCAAATCCGAGGAATCACTGTATAGAGCTCTATTCGCAAGTGGCGGGAAAGACATCACAGTTGCGAATTTGAAGACTTTCCTATGCGACGAAGCAGCAATCGACCCTATGGAGTCAATAGGGAAGGAAGACATTGAGGCCTTTTTGTCCGCTGTGCAGTACAGTGCATACGGCAGAGCAGATATCAAGTCCATAGCACGAAATGTGTTCATTGAGGAATACAGAGACGACTCCTTGACTAGGAGAACTCGGCCTTTGCCCCCGGCTCGACCTGCCATTCCCAGCACTCAAGCCATGGCTCTGAGCAGGCGGGAAGAACTGCTAAATGAACTGGGAGTCAAGCTGTATGCCCAGCGCTGTGCACAGGCTTTCCAGGCCTTTCGCTTCTTCGATCGAGACGGAGACGGATATGTGTCGCGCGAAGACTTCAAAAGCGGCCTGCAGCGTCTCAACATCGCCTTCGAAGCCCAGGAATCCGACCAATTGCTGGACTATTTGGACCAAGACAGGAACGGCTTCCTGTCCTATCAAGAATTCGCCTGTGGACTGCGCCTCAACCCAGGCCGCAGAGAGCTGCCGTCAGTACTAGCAGCTGCTATGGACATGTACCAGCGCAATGCACTGGTGCTCAAGTCGAGTCCTCGCAAGATGGAAAGCAGGCAGGAGCCTGGGATGCACTATGGACAGCGGCCTGAAGGGCATGTCACTAGGGACATATTTCAGTCTCCTTCGACTCATTCGATCGACGAGAAAAGCCGCTTTCAGAGGAAAAACCTGAGTCCGATTTCCTATACTCAGGAAGACAGGGAAAGGAAACAGCGACAAGTAGAAGGCAGAATGAGTGTCATAAAGGAGTACAGAGGCCGGGAAAGCAGCTCCATAGCAGAGTTGGAGCGAGCTGCGGAAGAGCAGGCGAACAGACGACTGTGGCATAAGGCAGCAGCAGTGGAGAGCTATGAAAAGGTAAGGACTACACAGAGATGCAGGATCTTCCCTGGGTAACTAGTGCTAAGTCGCTATATCTAATTACAGTAAATAGGGCTTTTAGGGACACTTAGAAAAGGGTTGAAATGGGCACTTCTGGTAAATGATAACAATAGGCGAAGGGAGTATTTCCAATTTATGCTATGCATTAACGATAATCTCGTTGTCGGCTTTAATTAGGCCGAAGTCTGTGCATGGAATTGCAGGTCTGTACGACTTTCTAGGTGTGGGCATTAGCTCTTTATAGCGTGTTGCGGGGTCAATTATGTTAATTCCTCCTACTTGTCTTTTTATTGAAGCAGGAAGCCTTCATTCCCTGTATGCTTTAAGACTCTCTACTTGCCTCAAATACAATTTCAGATTTCTCATTCCAGTAATTTCCCCTGTGCTGCTGCGTCAGTGCATAGCCCAGGCTCACTCTCTTCCACTGCTCGCCAGGCTTCTCCAGTAGTTTGGAAGATATCAGCGCAAAGAGTGATAAGTGGCGACGTACATGTCAGCCAGCAGAGCCAAGGTGTGGCAGTGTCAACGTAATTCGAGAAATCTGTTCATACTTACAGATTTAAGCGAGTTGGCCAAGGTCACTGATGCCTTCAGGTATCCTTGGAAGTATAATGTCAGCAAATTACTTGCTTTTGCGACTTTTATAGTGGTAGTTTCTTCTTTGAGCGCTTTTTCTTCTTCCTCCCTATCTCACTTTCTCTACCCGAAAGAGACGCCTGCAGCTTATTCACACAGAGTTCCTTCCTTATAGTGCATTCAAGGAACTACATCTCCAAGTTCACAGTAGGACAGGGAGGCCAGCTGGTCCAATGCTCCACTCAGACAGAGACATACAAGGGGACCAATTCACAGCCTGTAGTCGTACCAGTTCGCGGCCTTTTCTTCGTTTTTCAGAAGTGTATGTGTGTCTGCTTCGATGTGGAGACTGGAGAGCAAGTCCAGAGTTTCTCTTAGGACAACTATTTCGGTAGTTAAAATGTATACATCTGACTTTGGCTTGGGCGTTTTTATACTTAGGAAGCACTTCTTTCAAATAGCGACTGGAGCGTATGTGTGAGGCCATGAAGATACACTGATTAGAATAGCTGCTTTAGGGTTGGTTTGCTTTACTTTGGATTAGTAACTGCCTTTTAAGTAGGCGAAATAGCCTCCTTTTCAAAGATAGTGAATTACTCGTTTTACGGTTGATTAATACATGTAAGCAATCTATATCAAAGCTTTCTTCTAGTATGTAATTACCTTCATAGCCTGGCCTGATATACATATCGACGGTTAGGCAGCCACATATAAGGATGGAAAGGTAGAAATGGAAGCCAGGAATTTCACCTGCCAAATTTGCAACCGAGCCGACCCAGACTGGTACTGCAAGTGCCAAAACTCCGTCACTCGCCTGTGTCACTCCTGCCTCTCCTCCCACCACGACAAAAACAGGGAAGGCCAACATCACAATGGCCCAATCAGTTCGCTGCAAGACAGCGGAGAGGAAGAGCGGCGCAGAGAGACTTTCAAGCACAGAGTATTGGAAGCTAGGCAGAGTGTGCAGGCAATGCACATCTGTCGTGTGGATGTTTCCAACCGCATTGAGGTGATCATTGGCGCTTTGAGGCAGTTCAAGGAGGATTTCTGCAATACGATGGAGGCAAATGGGCAACAACTTGAGGCAGATATAGCAGCTGCAGAGCAAGAAGTGCGTTTGTCCCTGAAATCTGCAGACCCTCAGCTGAGCTGTGACCTAGCCAGGGCTATGAGAAGTTACAGTCCTGGAAGTCTCCCAGTCTTCACCTACAGCATAGAAATAGAGGATGTTGTGTCCAAGGTCAGAGCTGGAGTAAAAACACGTATACAGCCCTATACAGTAGTGGAGACGCCTGCAGCAGTGTTGCCTGGCAAGTCTGCGGAGTTCGATATCGACTGGGATCGTTGGAAGCCCGCTACTCCTCTGCAGAGGCCAGTTACAGTGGATTGCGATTCCTCGGTTGTGACACTGGACAAAGGCCAACTCTTTATCTGTGGTGGACGGCACAAAGCCCCGTTCTCCACCGCCTTTCTCCTGGACGTTGATAAAGTGACTGATTTGCCCTATCTGCCGCAGGGCCGCGCACTGGCAGGCGCTCTGTACAGCCCCAAGCGGAACCATGTGTATCTATTCGGTGGCTACGACGGCGGTAATGCACACTCAGATAGCGACTTGCACACATGTCTAAGTTTCGACTTAGAGCAAAGGACTTGGCCTGCTTTGCCTAACATGCACAGTGCCCGGGTCGGCTTTAATCCCTGTTGGAGTGGGGAAATCGTCTATTTGCCTGGAGGCTGCATTAGCATTGAAACCTTCACTCCGACTGATGGAGTGATGAGAGTCCTCGACCTGCAGCTGCCAGACTGCTTTGCTGAGTTTCAATGTGTGTCTGTGTTCGACGGAAATGACCTCATCCTTGTATCGAACCAAACAGTTGTTAGAGTCGATGTTAGAGTGGAACGCTTAGCAGTGGCTGCATTGCCAAAGGCTAAGGTGAGAGAATGGAGTCAAAGTCGGCCTATTTATCGAGGGGGAAAAATCTACTTCATAGACCTTCACTTCAGACAGTGCGTTTGCATTCAACCAAGTGCTCCAGTCTCCATATCCACCTTCCCCTTTCCCTAATCCAATAGCTTCAATGGCTGTATTTCTATGTCCACTCAAGTCCAGTCCTGCCAACTTTGCCAGCGAGCAGCCTCGAGTCTGCTCTGCAGCTGTCAGAACTGCACGACTTTCCTTTGCGAGGACTGTCTCCCCACGCACCAGGCTCAAATGCCCACAGTGGCGCACCACACCCTGAGACAGGGCGCCTCTGCAGAGCTGCTGCGCAAGAAAGTGGACCAGTACTTGGCGGGGAAGGAAGAACTGCTGGCCAATATTGCTGCTTTGGACCGCTGTGTTGAAGAGTTCTGCAGGTCGGTAGACGACTCAATTGCCTTTTTGGCCAAATACCGAGCGGACTTTATGGCGCAGATGAAGGAGTGGAAGCAGCAATTTCACACTGAAATCGACACCGCGATGCATGAAGTCGAAGAAGCGCTAATGCAGGAAGCGCCCAAACTCCTAAATCCGCTTTCAAAGGCCTTATGGAACGCCACCCACGGAAGTCTCGCTTTGTTCAAATACAACATCAGTCCGCCCAGTCTGCCTGAACTCATGCAGCAGTGGGTGGAGACGGAAAACCTCCTCTCAGACCTGCTGGTCGTCGAAGTGGCCCAGCTCCCCATTGCAGTGCTCCCGACTCGCGTGGTTCTCTTCGATGTGGAGGCGGAAACTTGGAAGCCGCTGGTACAACTTAGTGAGGAAATCAGTCTCGACGGGTCCTGCAGCGTTGTATTCATAGGCGAAAACAAGATCTTCATCTGCGGAGGCGGGGAAGGCCACGGCCTCACTTTCCCCGCCGCCTATATAGTGGACAACGGCAGCGTGACTGCTGTCGCCAGTATGGCCACTGCCAGGCGACTCGCTTGTCTCGCCTACGACGCCAAGGCCTGCTGCGTCTACGTCTTCGGCGGAGTGACTCAAGTGAAGAAGAAACCAGACGCAATGCTGAAGAGTGCAGAAAACTTTGTGCTGAAGACACAGAAGTGGACATCGCTCGGGGAAATGAGCGAACCCAGGCTGTGCATTACTGCCTGCTGGGTGGATTCCATTATCTACCTGTGTGGGGGAGGGCCGAAGACGATTGAGACTTTCACGCCCTCCACTGGTCACTTCACAGTGCATAAGACTCAGCTGTTGCCGGATGAGTTCGCGTCTTCGCCCTGTCTGACTGTCAGGGACGGGGAAGAACTGGTGCTGATCTCAGAGACTCTACGAGTACGAATGAACCTGCACTCCCGCAGCTTCGGCATGTGTCCCAAGCACAGCAGCATCCGCTACCCGCGCAGCCAAAGCTGTCCCTTCGTGAAGGGGAAGACGGTCTACTTCGTAGACTTGGGGAAGGCGCAGAGCTGTCGCAAGGTCGACCTCTCCACAGGCGAGCCACTCAAAGAGTTCAGCATAGCCTAACTCCTTCCACCTCTATTATCTCCAGCCTGCAAGCTCCCAATATGTCCGCCGCAAGTTTCGCCCTCGTCCCGTTCCAAGGCTTCGACCCACTCGACATCATCATCTTCATCGTCGCCCTGCCTCTGCTGGGAGTGTTCTGGGTAGTAAACTTCATGCGCGAGCTCGTAGGCTGCGAGTTGACCGGCTTTTGGATCGTCCTGTTTGCCCTGTACGCAGGGTATCACGCCTGGGTGGAGACTTTTGATGAGAAGGCGATGCTGATTTGGCTGACTTCGGCGTCGGGAATGGTGCTGTTGGTGCTGCAGTGTGAGGGGGACCTCTTTGATGTGGCGATGTTGGTGCAAGAGGCGCCAAGACTGGTCAAAGACCTGAAGAACCGCTTCTAATCGCTTATTTCAGGCAGGTAGCTGAGAGTATGTGAGGAAACACTCATGCTTTAGGTCTAAGGGTTAGCCTAGTACACCCATAGTCTTCCCTACGACTTCCTGCAAGTCTCCATACTGCAGAGGCATGTCCATGCCTGGAATACAACTCATCAGCACAGACATACCCACCATCCACATACCAGTGCTCACAGATTCATAGTTACCGAATAGCAGCAGTGCAGACACTGCCAGAAACGGCAGAATCCAAGGAATCAGGATGTCGCAGGTAGCGGAATCGAAGGACAGCAAGGCTGTAGGGACTGGGGACAAGCCGGACATTTTATTTCACCAATGAGCGACTTTAGATGGGAATTGTGAGAGAAATAGGGGAAATTAGTGCTTGTGGGCTCTGAGACTGCGGTCATGTCTCTGCAGCACTTCCAGTTTCTCCTTCTCTGTCTGGGCGGCTTCTTCGTCTTCCTCTGCCAGCTTCTTGAGGTCCGTCCGAAGTGAGGAGTCGGAAGGCAGCATTTCCTCAGGCTCAGTCAAGGTCCAAGGCCGATACGTCTCCATGTTCCACAGTTCTTGCCCTCCAATCTTCAAATGCGTGAGCCAGCAGCCCTCCACCTCCTCCAGCACTTCGCCTACGTCCTCAGGCCTGGCCTTCAGCGGTGACAGTCCGTCCTGAAACAAGGCTTTAAACCGCTTCGGGTCGTAAACTGGGTGGGAAGGGTAGATTTGCACAATAGAGCCGCGAATAGTATCCGTCAAAGTCGCTTGTCTCGCAAATATGCTCACAATCGCGTTTTTCCGGTCCGGGTTGAAGAGCAACTCCGCCAACAGACAGTTGGAAAGGTCGACAACCGTAAGCACGCCATTCTGATTAAGCGTCCTTTTCCCAAACATTATTCCTCCAATCACTGCAGTGGGTAGAGAGAAGTAGACCTTCCCTCCGTCCTCAAACCTCACCCACGCAAACCCTCTCTGTCGTGCACTAATCGAATTCGTGGAAGTCGAAGCCACAAATTCGTGCGAGCCCTCCAGCACGTAGCCTGGGCCGTAGTACTGGAAGCTGCCCACAGGGGGGTGGTGTGAGGTTTGTTCTGCGTAGACTGGCCAGTCGCCGATATAGCCTTGCAGAGTTTCGCCCAGAATAGGGTTGAATGGCTTCTTTTGCTCGATGGAGAGGTGGATCATGGAGACTGCAAAGGCACAGACTTGCTTTACTCGCTCTATAGGAGAGGTGGCTTCAGCGGCTTTATTAAGGAACTCAGGCGCATATCCGAACATTTTACACATTCTCTGCAACAGCGACTCCGTACAAAATATATTCACAGGCAGCGACACGTTCATCACAGATTTCCCTTTGAGTAGATTCGCACCCATGCTTTTGATCAAGTAACTGAGCACATTTCTCTGTCGAGTCAGTAGATCCTGGTCTGTGAGGACTATCCCGCCTGCCTCTTCGTCTCGTTCGTAGCGGCCTCCTTTCCCGTATACGAAGAAAGCTTCCTTGGGGACTTGGTGTGAGCGGTGGAAAAGAAGGCGAGGGTTCGAGTTTATGGTTATTTTCGGCGGGGAATCTGGTAGGAGAAAACTGCCCTTGTTAATGCGGATTTCAGGTGGTTTTAAGTCGCAATACTTCATAAATCGCTTGATTTTAATGAAGGTTTTGAGTCCAGCCAAAGCCTCGTGGTACTTGATAGTCGCAGCTACCGAGCTCGAAGCCAGGCTCCAGGGCAGCTTCAAAGCAGTAATCCTCGTCATCAAAGTGCACCTCGGAAGTGTCGGATGCTGCTTAATCTCATAGCAGTCTGTGAAGGCTACCGGACTTTGTGCATAGACCGAGTGTCTGATGGAGTCCTGCAGCAGGTACAAAGTGCCTGGCGGCTCATAGGTCAGTGAGGTCAGCAGCACGCAGGTAAAGTGGGGGAAAGCACTGAGGACTAACTTCGTAGAGCCGACATGGAGTAGAGTCCGGAGGGAGCGAGTGGTGGGGTCCCACTCACACCTCCGGTCTGTCAGCAGTTCCAGCGTCTCGTCCGCAGTGGATTTCAAGGGGAGAACCGTCTTTATCCACCTGCCGTTGCGCCATCTGCCAGCTGCTTGCAGAGTCCAGCCTGCGGTAGTGCGCAGTATCGCCATCCCCTCTTGCAGCTGGATGGGCAAAGGGTGCGGCTTGAAGAGGGCCGGGGAGGCACTGGATTCTTGAAAGTCCTTGCTGTCGTCCATGGGACTGAAGCTGGCTCCGGAGGACAGGCGGCGCACCCACTGCAGGCAGTCCTCTCGCTGCAGACAGCCGTAGGTCCAGCAGGCCTCGCCCACTGCCACAGCGAAGGCGTAGTAGCGGCCTTGGAGCTGGCCGAGGATAGTGGCGGTAACATCTTTGAGGTCAACAGAGTGTTTCGGCGGCCCCAAAGGGTACAGTCGGAACACTTGCAGCTTGCCACTGCCGCGGACCAAGTAGCGAGTGGTCCAGTGGCCCCGCTTGGCTCTCTTGTAAACCTGCCCCTGGTGTTCAGGCGTGATATCGACTGGCGGCTCGAGTGATTTGCGACTCCTGGGAGAGAGGAAGCGAGGTGTCTGCACCAAGTGCTGTGCATCCATAGCCGCCCTCACATCCGCCAGTCTCAGCGGCGACACTCCCAGCGCACTCATATTTCAACATCTTAGCTAAGCGAGCTGATTAGCCATCATATACTCCCGCAGGTGATAGGGGATTGCAGCGAATACTTCGTGCACGAAGCCTCTGTCGTCGTTGCGGAAATCAGTGTAAACCACTTGCTGGACGAAGTCGCGTTCTACCACATGGCCTGAAGTGGTCCTCATTAAGCAGCGGTCGGAGTCTGCAGTGGTCAAGTGGGGGGCGGTGTTCCCGACTCCCACTATCACTACACTGAGGGGCATATTAGACGCCAGGGCCAACTGCTCCTTGAAAGCCTCTAAATCGTCCCAATCTCCTTGCGTCAGTATGACCAAGATTTTATACACCAAGGGTCCAGACCGAGTGTCCACCAAGCCTTGCAACACCTTGTGCAGGTAGCAAGGACTAGCGAACTCCAGCCTGCCGAGAATGTCTCTGTAGGCCTGCTCCACTCCTTCCGTGCCTATGACGTTGCTAGCCACTGAGAAGAACTGGTTGGTGTTGTCACTGTGATCTATTTTTGCTCCAAAGCCATATATGTCATAGCGTCCGTTGCTATCGAAGTCGCGGAAAAACCAGGACAGGCACTTGAGGGCCTTCAGGTAGGAATTATCAGAGGCTAGACTGTGCAGACTGCGGGGGTCACTTTTAGCTCGGTTCTTTGAGGAGAAATCGATAGCGACAGACATTGCGAACTCCACTCCCGTCCTCTTATAGTCCTCCAGCGTCTTAGTCGGCCCCACAAAGGCCTTTTCCACCTTAATCTGCCCTGTTATTGCTCCAGACTCCGCCCCGTCCTTGCTTTTGTGCAGGATCAAGGTCGTATTTGGGGTTAACAACTGCGATAGGTTCGTCACGCGCCAATAAAGTCACTACTATTCCCATCATCGTCAAAAACCTCAATTCTGATATTCACATCTCGACGGTCTCTGTGCAAATAGTCCTTCGGCAGGAAGAAGCCACGCCAGACCGGGTCCAAATCATCCTGTATCCATTCACTCTGGTATAGACAACTATGGCTGTTTGGGATCGGCACAACTCGGAAGTAAGGGTCGGACTTGGACAAGGAGTCCAGGTCTGCTAGGTTTATGCCTTTGAACTTCAGGTACACGGTTTCAGACGTGATCCCTGTGCTGGTCTCCACCTCCAAACACCCAGCCGGAGCCTCATCCCTGGCCAGCTGCAGCACCATCCTGGGCTGTCGTTCCAATTCCCTGCTAGAAATGACGACGAAGGCTGTCGACCCGCCCTCAAACTTCACTTCAAACCTGAACTTATCACTGAAATCCAGCTGAAACTTCGCATAGCGGAATTCAAAAGAGGCTGATAAATTCTTCTCTGTGTATATGTTGGCTTCAGTAGCAGTATCGCTGCCTATAAAGCTTTTCCACACGGAGAAGCTCACAGGAGGAGGGTTGCTGGGCAGTTCTCTGAGCGTGAAGGTGAAAATCAGCTCTGTGCCGAGCTTTTCCACCATTCTATTACAGCCGTTCAATCTAAAGGCAGTTCTATATTCCTGCGGACTCTCCTAAGTATGGCAATAAGTGCGAATTGCACCACACTAGACTATACCTAAGGCTAAACTCTCAATTTCCAAGCCTCTGTAATGAAATTGACGAAAGCGCCTATATCCCTGCCTCCCAACTCAGTATTGCACTTCGATCTAATGGAGTCCTTGAAGCCGCAAAATGCTTTCAACCGACCGGATCCTGCACAAAGCGCAAGTGCTGGTGTTTGAGGAGGACCGAGCCAGCCGACAGGCCTGGAAAGAGAGATGCGTGGTTCTGGTCCAAAGCGCTATTTTAGTGTTTAAACCGGATGCATCTATAGTCGACTCAGCCGAGGAATTCAAGCTCAGTCTAAAGAACGCGAAAGTGCGAGTAACCCGCGAGTTGCCGCTGCAGCCCTCTTATCAGGGCGGATTCGAAGTGCTGGCAGACAAGGTCCGGCGCGGCTTCCTCGTGCACACGTCCAGGGAAGCGGAGCGCTGGAAGGAACTGGTGGCGATGGCGATCAGCTGGAGTAACTATGAACAGTACTGCAGCTTTCAGCAGATCCTGCCAGCCCCAGCTCTGCTGGAGTGGGTGCTGCGGGGCGAGGGCCGCCTAGTGCTGGACTACACCGCACTCAACAGCTTCGCAACCACTGAGTTCCTGCGAGGCAACGAAGTCGTCACAGAGCTGGTTTTGGAGGGAATGCAGGGACAGGTGCCGCTGCTCACTCGCACGTTGGCTTGCTTTTCCCAGACGCAACTCATTGAATTGGTCCTGTCGGGTGCGGGAATCACGGATAGAGGACTGCAAGTTTCACTCAACAGCCTGGCCAACAACACTTACTTGGAATTACTGGACCTATCTCACAACGACTTGACCGCCCGCGGCGTTTCTCTGCTATTTAAGGTGTTTCCATGCACTCCCTCCCTCGCTACGCTCAATTTGGCGCACAACCCGCTCAAAGACGAGGGAGTCGCGACTCTGTTCCCTGCAATTTTGCGAGAATTGGAGCTGAAAAGGGTGGATTTGAGTGCAATTCAGGCGACAGGGCAGTGTGTGCCCACTATTCGGAAGTTGCTAGCGGTGAAGAACCTAAGCCTGCGCACACTCAAGCTGAATGAGCATCAATTTCCGCTGAAAGGGGTGATAACGCTGCTCAGAGACACAAAGAAAAGACGCACAGAGGGCCTGGACGTCAGTATCGAGCTGAACCCGCTGCCCTTCCACCCCGCCCTCTTCGAAGCCTTGCAAAACGCCACTGAAGTCCACCTCAAACGAGTGATTTCCGCCTCTGCGCAGCTGCAGAACAAGGCCATGCCCACCCTGCCCAGCCACAGAGCCCTAATTGAGCAGAAATCCGCGCAGATTAGGGCCACTTTGGCTGGAAATGCGGTGTATATCGAGGATTTGTGCGAATTGGCGGCGGATTTAGCGGCTTTGGAGTTCCAATTTCCTCGTTCTCGCTGTAAAGAGTTGGAAACCGCTATTGAGACGAAGCTGTCCCTATCAATTCGATACGAAAACCTCTACTGTCTCGAGAAACTCCTCCGTGCCCTCCAGCAACTGGGCGGCAAAAGCCCCGAAGCAGAGGCAGTTTTCGACCATTTGAGTCTAGAAGCCGGGGAAATCACCGAAGGCCTAAGGAGCATCCTGACTCCCGGAGCTATTGGCGACTTGGACGAGGCGAACGAGGAGCTGGATAGACTGCTGCTGAGGGCGAAGCGACTGGGGATGAGGGGGGAACTGCTTGCTGCGGCGGTGGCGCTGCAGGAGTTGAGGGATGGATACGTCTGAGTGCTAGTTTGTAGGAGTTGGGCAATATGGCGTATTCTCGGCTTCAGAGCACTGTGAGTCTACAGCGACTCAGTCGCACTCCCTACCCTCGTGCCAGTCCCCCTCTCAGCCAAGTCCCCTCTCGCCGTCACTCCGAGTACCGCCAAGTGGCGAGTGGCCAGCGAGCCTCTGACTTGCTGCGCCAGCACCAACTGCACATAGCGCTGGACAGCCAGGTTTCCCAGCAGCGCAAGGCCTTGGAGGCACGCAGAGACCAGGAACTGCAGCTGGACACCTCCGCAATCAGTCTGTGCAAAGCGCAGGAAAGGCACTTCCGAGCCCAACAGACACACAAACGCTTGGCAAAGATCGCAACTCGCCAGCAACTTGAAAGGGAACACCGCTCTTCCGTCCAAAGACAGTCCTTCGAAGCCGCCAAACAGCAGGAAAAGGACCGCAAAAGCCTATACGAGCAACTCCGCTTACATCACGACCAACTACATAGAGCCAAAGCTGAAAAAGCAAGGGTGAAGGGTCTACTACAGGCTGTGATTACTGCCAATTTGCAGGCTACGAGTGAGAAAAGACAGTCTCAGTGGAGGGAAGTAGAGCAGGACATGCGCTTTCAGCGGGAGTTGCAGAGGAAACTGGACGAAGAGGAGCTGAGGAGAGGCTGCAGGGAACTGAATGGTGCAGTTGCAGGCCTGCGGGGGACGTTTGAGCGCAGACGCCAGGCAATGCAGAGACGACAGCAGTCAGAATACCGAGAAAAGCTGGACCAACAGGTGGCAGAGAAGCGACAGAGGGGTTGGCAGGAGTGGAGAGAGGCGCAGGTCACCCGCAGCACTCTGTTTTAACCTTAAAATGCCATCTAACACCTGCAAACTTCCTTTTTCCTATCTAATTTCCTCCAATTCCTTTGATAAAGTCGGAATTTCACAGTATTTGTTGCTAAATAAGGCTCAAATGGCGCTAATTTCCGCCTTGAGTGTTTCGATAGCCGGCGCCGAAGGCTCTAAACTGCTCCAACTCCCTCGCAGTCACAGAGACATGCATTGGATTGCGCAAATAGTCGTTCTGAGTGGGCAATACCAGGGAAAGTGGGCGAAGGGCGCAGCTAGACAAGCTGCTTTGTGCTGCTGAGAGAGGAAGAGCCCCTGGGTCTCTGGGGGCAGCTGGGTAGAGGGTGGAATTGCGAATTAGGACGAAGCCAGTGCTGATGCACTCTCGCAGTGCACTCATTGCAGCCTCTCTCCTCATCACAACTAGGTCCGCCCCGGTCAGTCCTGCGCTTCTGCTCACTAATACGCTTATTTCGTCGTCGCTTAGGCCGGCTTCCTGCAAAAAGAGCGCTTTCCGGGCTTTTGCACTGGGCAAATCGACGAAAATCCCTCTTTCCAGCCTGAAATTCCCCTCAATTCTCCACGGATACGCAGAAATCCCGATAATCCCCACTGTCTTATTCCTGCGAATCCACTCACATAGCAGTGCTTTAGTCTCAGTACCGGCACAGTCCAGCATATCCAACTCATCCAGGCATAGAACACAGGGACTGTGGGAGTCGCAGTGGGCGAGAACTGCTTGCAGCAGGGGAAATGAGGACTGGGAAACCAGTTCCGGGATGGGAATGCGCAGAAAAGGACCTGGGAAAGAGGCTTGAAGGGCGATGGTTAGGGCGGTTTTCCCGGTTCCTGCAGGGCCGTATAGGAGAACTGAGCTAATTTGTTGGAATTGAGAAGTCAGTACGGGGTCCAAAACCCACTTTTTCAGGCTATTTGCAGCTTTTTCAAGTCCTTTGACCTGCTCCAAAGCGAAGTCGCCTCTTTTTCCCCTACATCTCTCTACAAACTCCCTTTCCATTTACCACATATCAAAAGTATTCGCTGTGACTCGCCACGAACTGAGCGAATCCTGCGACTTCTGCTTTCTCCTCAACTGACCGAGTCCGGTTTTCGGCTTCTCAAGTGGCTTGCGCTTGTTTTTACCCTGAACTAGGCCTGGGCATGGGACTGTTGGTCTCGGGACTCTGCGGATTGCCTTGGCTTTGTAGGGCAGTGGACGAGAGAGAGACTCGTAGGAGGCTGGAAAAGGGCTGTGGTTGGAAACTGGAGTTTTGGTGTCTGAGTCGAGAGTAGCGAGCAAAGTCTTGAGACTGATTCGGGAATAATCCGGTGACAAAGGACTGAGAGGGGATACAAAAGGCCGTTTTGGAGTATCGAAATACTCAAATTTGAAGGGAAAGAACGCCTGATTAGGGGTCTTTCCCTGTGCGCTGGCCTGCTCTTTGGTGGCCAGGCGACTTAGGGACATCGCAGTTCTGGGCTTGAGTAACTGCACCACAGGATCTCTGACAGTGATAGGAGTAGCTAGGGACCCGCCCCTGGAGTCTTGCTCAGTTGGGTCCTTGGTGGAGTTGCTTAGATCCCAAATGCGGCGCTTTGGCTTGGGGACGACGAGGCTGTCCATAGGTTCAGTTTGAGCGTCCCTACTATTCCGTTTTATCTTCATACTATATCCAGCCTGTAGCGAGACTAAACTGACTATCTGTCTCACTGCCTTGCATATGCTGAACTACGGGCCCCTCTACTAGGCTCCAACCCTCCAGCCATTCCATTTAAACGCCTAGTCAAAGGTAATTACGAACTCGAAGCACTCCCAAGGCTGGCCATCTCGGTCCACATAGAGGTAATAGTGCTTGGTGATTTCCTCATAGACAGGGTTAAACTGCAGCTTGAGGGCGCCCTTTGCCCCGGGCTCAATCGTTAGAGCTGCTTCTCTGACTTCCATTTCCGTCGGATGACTGGAAGCCAAGGTGAAATTGGCAGTTTGGTCACTCGCATTGACGTAGGTAATTTTCTTGTTGGTGTATTTGCCCATAGGAATAGTGACGTCGTAGCTCTTGGTCACAGCGCGAATCGGGTGCACAGGACTAGTGGCCTCGAAGCCTGAGTAGTCCGCAGCAGAGTACCGGGCCTCAGGGAGTTGCTGTCGGAACTGAGCTTCGGGGTCGGAAGCAGTGGGCTCTGCGGGAGGGGCGGACACTGGCTCGGGAGGAGGCGATTTAGACCTGCTTGAGGAGGAAGAGGAGGAATGAGGTTTGGAGGTGGGCATTTCCGGTGCAAAGGGGGTCACATAGTCCACTTCAGCAGGCTCTACAGGGGTTTCCGCCCTAGGCTCTGTAACCTCCTCCTGACTGGGTATCGCCGCTATCGCAAGAGACAAGTCTGCAGACTTCTGCCTCTCAGCAGGGGTGAACGGTGTCTGCTGCACTTCCAAGGGCTCGAAGGTCTCCTGCTGTCTCCTGTCGATTTCCTCCTCCGCGAATCGAAACTTCCCCCTATCTGCCTTCTCTCCCTCACTGTCAGAGCTGGATTCCCTCTGCACCGAGGCTTCTTTGGGCAGGTAGTGGGTCTGGACTGGGGGCGCTGGCCTGTACTGGGCTGTCTGAGGCCGGGCTTTGGCGGAAGTGGGGTGAGAGGACTTGCGCCGGGCAGTGCCGGAGCGAGGGTAGAAGTCTTCTTGGCTTCTGATAGCCCGGACAGGCGACCTGTAAAGTGACTTTTTCCGTTTCAATTTCCCCTTCTTTCTTCTCGGCTTCAGCTCCGCTTTCCTTGCCTCTCTCTCCATTTCCTCATCGATTTCCCTTATCTTCTGCGCAATGAGTCCAGGCTGCGGCCACAGGCCCGTCTCCAGCTTCGAAAACACTCGCTTGCCCCGATAATACACCTCGAAAGCGCCGATACGCGGCCAACCAAGTTTACCTGGGACGACCACAACGTCGCTTTCCGGACTCGCATAAAACTTCCCCTCCATCCCTGGCGGCACGACATTCGCACACACCGCCAAACCCGGCTTCGCAGCCACCAACTGGTCCCTGCAGGCCGCATAGTACTGCAAGTACTTGGCCACATTGTGCTTCGTGCACCACTGGTGTCGCTCACAGTGCGTGCAGAACTCCACATACACCCGGTCCCCTGCAGTCACGAGCCGGTTCATATTTACCTACATTTCCTCTGTGGGGAAGTGGGGTATTGGCCTTTCTACATCCTATCGATATGTAATGCTAGTCCAGTCGTGGGTGTTGAGAGACTGGATGCTGGCGTCCTCGCACTGGCCGAGGAGTAGGGTGGAGGAGCTGAGCAGGGGCGCGGAGTTGCACCAGATGGACTGAAGGCTGATGGAGAAGTGCTCTGTGGGGCCGGTGAGACTGCCTTGGAGGCGAGTGACGCTGCCAGACTGCAGGATTAGCAGGTCGGAATTGAGCTTTAGGGCCAAGGTCGGGCCTGGAATCGGCACTTTCAGCCGCAATTGGCTGTATTTGAGCGTCTTTGGGTCGAAGGACTCGCACGTGCACTCCTTGCAGCCTCCGATTAGGTACAGCAAGCCAGCGTCTAGGCAGGGGGAGAAAAAGCTGCGGGCGTGTTGCATGGGCGGCAGCTGCTCCCATACCTTTTCTTTCCGAAGAAACCGCTCGCAAAGGCGCATGTTGCCGCCTTCGTTGCTGCCGCCGAACACGTATATTGCGGATTGGTGGAAGAGGCAGCCTGGGGCGAAGCGCTTTTCCAGCATATTCCTCAGCTCTTTCGCATGTCCAGACTGAATATTAAGCGACAGCGCCTGAGCTGTGAGGGGCTGGTGGCCTCCCAGAAGCACCAAAGTGCTAGTAGGCATATAAATAGCCGCCGAATACGCACTAAAGGCGCAATTTGAGGGCAAAGCCAGGTCATACAGTCTCGTATCGCCCTGAAAACGAGCGATTGATATGGATCTTTTCCCTATTTTGTAAGGAATTGGCATGGACTCCGGTCCTGGGAGTGAAAGAGCGGCTAAAGGCCTGCAGTCACCCTCTTTGCTGCTTCTGGGAGCTGAAAGACTGCTAGCTGGAGGGGATTTCGGGGGTTGCAAAGACGCTAAAAGCCCATTTTCAGCCTCTTTGGCGGGGATTTTGCCTTTGGAAATGGGCAAAATGAAGGGATTTGGGTGTCTCGGGACTGACTTGGGCAGGAAAGAGGCAGAGCGGTGGGCAATTAGAGGCAGTCGGAGGCTGGGCAGCGGGGAAATGGGTCGACTGGAAGGCTGCGTGGAGGCCAAATTGGACCTTTTCTCCTCAATTAGGGGTGAAATAAGGCCTAATTTGGGCCTCAAGCGGCCATCCTCACTCAGTTCGAACCCAAAAACCGTCAATTTTCCAGGCTTGTAGTCCAGCAGCCCCGCAGCCAAAGGGTGCTTCGCTTCGTATTTATCGTCGAACAAGTGCTCCGCTGCCTCCTTTTCAGCCTGCGTTATTTCAGCGCGGAGCTGCTGGCGGTAGCGCTGCAGCAGAGCGGAAGTGACGTCTTGGTACTGCAGGAGGGACTCGATGGTGGCTTGGATGTGCTGGGTGAAGAGGGCTTGGCAGGAGTCCACTCTGCTGAGGTTTGCTTCTAACTCGCTGCGGGCTTTGAGCAAAGACTCTCGCCGCTGCTTCAGCCGGGGAAAGTAGCCGGGAAGAGTCAGTGAGGCCAGGGCGGAGGGCGGCAGCAGTGTATGTATCGCCAGCGGTCTGCGAGCAGAATGCGCTCCCAAGCACTCCGCACAGAGCAGCAAGCCCAGCGCACTACAGCAACACACAGTCAGAGCAGGCTTGCACCCGCAAACGGCGCACAGCCGGGCAGTTGCCATCAGTTCCCACTTACTACCAGTCAATTGCCTTAGGGAGAAGCAGGGGAATGGACGTATCAAGGGACTGGGCTTAGATTAGGGGAAACTATTAATCTGCAAAAAAGCGTGGGAAGTTAGGGCTGTTTAGGGGGAAATTTAACATTGGAAGACTGATTTTAGCGTAGATATGGACGGATTGGGTGGGGCAGGCGGCCTGGAGCAGGACTAGGGACAAGTCGATTGCAGTGGAAAGCACTTTTCAGCTCTTTGTCGTTTCACAACTCCATTTACTTCCCTAACAAGTCCAGCGCAACTCGCTGGAAAGCTCTATGCACCACCAAAGGCTCCTTGCGAAGCTGGTTTTGAATGACCTTGGCCTGGTGAACTGTGGGGGAAAACACTGCTTTCACCCTGCTGTCGTAGTAGTTTTTCATGCGAATTACGATTTCGTGGCGCTGAGGAGGCGGGGAAGGGGACTGCTTTCGGCTTTGATAGGGCTTGGAAAGGCCCCAAAGACGCTGGAATCGTGGCTGTGGGGATATCGATTTCGGACTGGGAAACAGGTCGAATCGGACCATTTTCCCCTTTTTGCGTCGCTTAACTGGCCTTCGGACCTGTCCTTCTCCCAAGATGTGCACCTTCATGACATCGTCTCCGTCCTTAGGGACTAGCACGTACCTGAGTTCTTGCTTGCCTGTGGCGGGCTGCGTCTCAGTCAGGTAGTCCTCTTCCGAGAACCTGTCCAAATCCACAGAGAGCGCTCCTGCACGCATCTGGGTCTGTGGTGAGGGTTACAGTGTCTTCCATAGGCTGGGTCAGGTGCATGGACTGGTTCAATTTCCCGTCTTGCTGAGCAATGCGCAGACGAACAGTTCTCCGAGCTTCTGATAAGGACGCCGCTTTGGAAGCCATTTGCCGCATTTTGAGCCTGTCTTTGCGCTCTTGCTCTTGAAGTTCGAGGCCTTCCAGCTGAGTTTCCAATGAAAGACGCTCGTAGCGTGCACTTTCCTGTGCAGATAGATGCACCGCAGTCTGATGAGTCGCCAAATGCTCCTTGCGAATGCGTTCCCTGCGGATTTGAGCGGCTTGGAAGTACTTGGCAGCATCCAAATCCTGCCTTTTTGATGTTTGTGGTGACTCCCAACTCTGAAACAAGGCCATTACTGATACACTCAGCAGTCTACAGGCGCTAAAATCCCCTTCCAATATACATTTCCCCTCTGAAATAGCCCTCAAACGGTGCGTTTCGTCACTACTTAGACGGATATATGAGAAATACTCTTTACCCTGTATGTGCGTGGAAGACTGGCTCTTGTACGAAGCACGCCTGCACCTGTCTTCCTCCGAAGTAGCGGCCACTGAGTCCTGCCTGTGCCTTTCTGGAGCTGGCCACGTCTTCGAACTTCACCCACACTCGTCCTTGCTCACTTTCCCTCTCCACATGCACGATTTCCATTTTCCCCAAATTCCTGGCTTCTCTCGCCACATCATCATATATCTCCGTGAAGAAATCAGGCTTTTCAGTCAGGTTTAACTCCTGCTTCACCCAC
>Ga0247837_1004524_pt1 | contig 22191 bp, 15 predicted proteins | sample LaCtaG_2_FD_187115 | JGI IMG/M metagenome (GOLD analysis project Ga0247837, IMG submission 187115) | Freshwater microbial communities from meromictic Lake La Cruz, Castile-La Mancha, Spain - LaCruzMarch2015_14.5m | ecosystem: Environmental > Aquatic > Freshwater > Lake | place: Spain: Castile-La...
CGGAGCAGTGGGCAGCTACCCAGGGTCCTACCCAAGCCTTGCTACTATGACTGTCATGACATCACCTTTTTCCCAGAATTGGTTCGTTGTTGATTCTATTGCCTTTGATTGCTATGGAAATATGACTGCAGTGTCACTACGCTTCGGACGATGTGATAGTGAGATTGCTTCCTCCAGTAACTTTGGGGCTCTCCACTGGGCAGCTGATAACCCTGTCCCTCCAGCAGGTCCTGTCTACCCGCCGCCCCCTGAACTCTGGCAGCCCAACTCTGAACTGTCTAAGAGCAACTATGTCTACTTGGAACAATACATTTATTGTGGGGGATCGAGTTGCTTAGATACTTATCTGTACACTAATGCGGACTCCTTCATTTCTTTGTCAGTGCAGGCAGGACTACTCAACCTCTCAGTGTATACAACTTCCTACAATGACCCAAGTGAAGCAGGACAGTTTCAGACTGGGAACTCAGAGCTAAAGCCGGGGTACTACGGCGGTCCCTTCCCAACTAGTGGCAGAGTTTCCTGGCTGAACTTACATATCGGCACTTGGTGGTTCGTCATTGACTCCATTACATATGTTAACGGCAATATGACAGACATCGCACTGCGCTTCGAACTACTCAACCCAAACCAACTAATTTCGAGTGTTCATGGAGCTATGAGGTGGGCCGCTAATAACCACGCTGATTTGCCTGCTCCAGTCATGCCAGTACCCTCGGCTCTTTGGAAGCCGCCAACATCTGTCTCCTTCCCCGGCAACTACGTCTATTTGCAGCTGCCAGCTCAGCAAACCAATTTCACTTACTTGGCTTTTGATACAATCTTTCGGGTGAGTCAAAATAGCAAGGGCATTGAAGTAACTGTGCTGGGGAAGCAGGTGTGGAAGGGCAACTTCCAGCCAATGTACTCACTGTCACAACTGCAGTTAGGCTACTATGGCAACCTCAATTTGACCCTCAGCAGTATTGTCCAGGGAGACATGCAGTGGTGCGAGTCAGCAGCTCCGTGCAACTATACTGAGGGCTGGTTCGCTATTGACAAAGTGACCTACAGTCAAAATGAGCTGATTGCAGTGGAGATGCGCTTTGCTGAGACTAACAGTGTAGACAATAATACGCTTTACGGAGTGTTAAATTGGGCTGCTGCCAACCCTGCGCCTCGTCCTGAGTACCCACCTCCCAGCTCCCTGTGGACTCCCCTCCCTGACGCACTACCTGCAAACGGCACTTACGTCTACCTCGAGACTTCCGCTGAAAGTTGCCAGGCACTGAATACCACATACACTCCACTCAACTCCCTCCTTCTTTTCAGCAGTGACCAAAGCCCCAGCATTACCCTTGAAGTCGCAGGCAACCAACATTGGTATGGGTATTTCCTTGGCATGGAAAGTCTGAATTCTTTGGAACTCGGCTACTACGGCAACTTGCAAAGCACTCCCAACTCAGCGCTTGGAGGACTAATTTGGGAAGTAAACAGCCAACCTTGCAATACGTCTGAAGGCTGGTTCGTTGTAGACTCAGTCACGTATGCAGAGGGACAACTGAGCGCGGTAGAACTGCGGTTTGAACAGAACTGCTGGGGAGTGGTGCACGGAGCTGTGAGTTGGGCAGCTACTAACCCCATTCCTCTCCCTCCAGGTCCTGTCTTCCCTCCTCCCTCAGACTTGTGGAGGCCGAGCGCTCTGCCCTCCGGGAACTTCCTCTACCTGGAAAGCTCTGTCGGAGACCCTGTGGGAACGGGCTACACCTACACCTACACAGTTTCTAATGCTGTCTTCCAGTTAATGTCAAGGGGAAATGAATTGGAAGTATTAGTGGGTGGAAATGGTACCTGGGTGGGGAACTTCCAAGGTATGGACTGGCTGCCTCAGCTGGAAGCGGGGTACTACGGAGAAGTGGGTCTGAGGAACCCTGTACTGGGGGGACTTTCCTGGTTCACAGGGAATTTGCAGCACTGCACTTATGTCTTAGGCTGGTTCGCGATCGATTCGATTAGTTACCAAGGAGCGAACAATGTAACAGCCATAGACTTACGTTTCGAGCAATACTGTGAGGGAAGCAGCTCCCCACTACGTGGAGCCCTGAGTCTAAACATGTCTTCGCCCCTCCGTTCCCCTGCAGTTTGGCAGCCTCCTGAGTCAGTAAAATCCCTTCCTGGGTCTTATGTGTACCTGGAAAGTCAGGCCGGAGACCCTGTCGGCCGAGGCCTTAACTACACGTATACAGCTGGAATTGCTGTGTCCTGGGTCGCAGCCTTCTCTGTGGAGGTAGATAACTGGCTCGGTGCTTTCTCCTGGCCTGGCAACATAGTGAAAGCAGGCTACTACCGCCTAGACGAGGCTGAGTTGCACTGGAGCTGGGAACTGCGCTGCAGCACAGTGACTGGGTGGTTGGTCGTGGAAGACTATGTGGAGGAGTTGGGGCAGATAAGACTGAGATTTGAGCAGCACTGCAATGGGACAGAGGCGGCCCTACACGGAGCTGTCAGCTGGAGTGGCAGAACTGCCCAAGTAGTAGTTCTAGCTTAAACTTTCCCTAGGAATGCCACAGTATTGACAGGGCAGCTGAAGGTACGGTGGTGCTTACCGAACTAGAAATGTGCTGAAGAATGCGGGGTATATGCCAAAGATCACTACAAAAAGGCGTTTAGCAACCTCACCAAGAGCGGTTATTATCTACTTGAGCGACAGCCGTGTATACCAAACAACTAGCTAGATTGAATAGTGTACACCTGTACTAGCGGTACTTGGACTTTCTGGCAAAGAACACAGCGTGTCTGGCTCCACTGTTCTTGCACATGTACGAGTAATTCTTTACCTTCTGAGATGTGTGGGAAATTAGCCTATGGAAGGGTCTGCTATGAAGTTGGGATGGCGCTGCTTGCGCAACTTGCGAATGATAGGCTCGTATTTGTAGTAGATGTACTTGACGTCCTTCCACATCAGGTCAGCGCCCAGGTAGTCCCCTAGGTCCAAGTAGTCATAAGCCACAATCCCTGCTAAAATAACCCTGGGAATAGACATATGCAGGTGTCTGCCCCCCTCCAGCAGTCTGCCTTTATAGAACAAGTACACTAGCAGGGGAAATCCAGCTCTGTTGGCCGCATACATCATATCCTGCTTCAGTAGGCCTTGACAAATTTGCCTGGCTTCCTCACTGGTAGTGATGCGCAGCTCTAGACACTCCATGGCATCCTGTCTCCGCTGGATGCACAGGTCTGAGATGAAGCGGCCGTAGGGGATGCCCATTTACTAGGGAGAAAGATGCAGTTGGAAGCCGAAGTGAGCTTCGCGGGGAGTGGAACTGTGCAGGTTCCTCGCGTCGAAGTGAGTGGAAACAGACAATGCGAAGCTGGAAATGGGGACCTGGGCACTGAGAGACACGAAGCCTTCGCTATTCAGCTTGGCTTTGAGCGTGTTAGGCCCGAGACGCCAGGCTGCTCCCACAGTGGAAACAAAGCTGTTAGTAGTGCTTTGGTACAGCAGTTGGCTGCCCACTGTTAAGTCCTGGGACGAGCGCCAGCAGTAGCCGAAGTAGAGGTTGCCGAGGACAGGGCGGGCACTGGTGCTTTGGTGCATTGCAGCCAGGAAGTGCCGTGCTCCCTGCCAAGTCACAGTAGCGTGGTATTGCCGCAGTTCCAAGTGCTGTAGACTCAGCTCTGCATCCGCAGCCAGGCGCAGTGGTCTATCAGGCGTTAGCACTGACAGCACTAAGGAAGGACTGGTACTCAGGCCAGCAGTGACCTGTGCGAAAGTGCCGGGATAGCGGCAGTACAGACTGTACTTGCCCCAGTCCTCTGCAAGAGTTAGCAGTCTTTCCATGCTGAAGCAGACCTGCACAGGAGTCTTCTGCTTGATCTCTCCACTCACCTTCAATAGCCCGGTGGAGGTGAGTTTCCCTTGGAAGTCTCCCCCGCTCCTACTGACTTGGAAGCGGCAGGACGAGGCGAAGACCGCAGGGTAGCCCTTAGTGACCTGGGCCTTGAGGCGGGTATAGCCCAGGCCAAAGGGACAAAGCAGCTTAGCTGCCGCTACGTGCTGGAAGCAGTACCGCGAGTCCAGCAAGTCTCTGACCGGGGCGTAGGCCTGCCACGCAGCACTCAAGTCCATCCTTTCCATTGCCACCTACTAAACGCCCACCAACTCATATTGTCAACATCTTACCTAAGCGAGCTTATTGGCCATCATGAACTCTTGTAGCTGGCGAGGGATTTCTGCGAAAGCTTCGTGCAGAAAGCCTCTGTCGTTGCCGCGGAAATCAGTGTAGATCACTCTCTGCACGAAGTCGCGCTCTTCGCTATGGCCTGAGGCGGATTTCATGAGATTTCGGTCGGAGTCGGCTGTTGTTAGCTGGGGGAAAGCGGTGTTGCCGACGCCCACTATCACCACGCTGAATGGCAAATTGGACGCCCGCACCAACTGGTCCTTAAAGTCCTCGAAGTCGTCCAAATCTCCCTGAGTCAATATGACCAGGATGTTGTATACCAGTGGCCCCGGAGGAGTGTACACCGGTCTCCGTTCATAGGGCAGAATCAAGTTCTGCAGCATTGTGTGCAAGTAGCACGGAGATGAGAACTCCAGCCTTTTCAGCACTTCCCGGTACTCTTGCTCCACTCCCTCCGGTCCCAGCACATTGCTGGCTATGGGGAAAAAGTGGTTCACATAGTCGCTCCCGCCTACTTTCGCTCCGAAGCCGTACAAGTCGTACTTGCCATTGCTGTCGAAGTTGCGGAAGAAGGAAGAAAGGCACTTCAGTGCATTGAGGTAGGAGTTGCTTTCCGAGGTCAGGTTGTGCAGGGACTTGGTGTCGGACTGAGGGCGGTTTTTAGCAGAGAAGTCGATTGCGACGGACATTGCGAACTCCACTCCGGTACGCATGTAGTCGACTAGCGTCTTTGTAGGGCAGGCAAAGGCCTTTTCCACCTTGATTCTGCCGGTCACTGGGCCTGAGTCTGCCCCGTCAGCGTTCTTGTGCAGCACCAAGAGTGCATCTGGGGCCAGCAACTGCGTCAGAGTAGTGACGCAGGCGCCTATCAACTCACTAGTCCCCACGTCGTCGTCAAACACTTCGATTCTGATCTTCACATCTCTGCGGTCTCTGTTCAAATAGGCCTTCGGCAGGAAGAAGCCGCGCCAGAAAGGGTCCAAATTGTCAATTACGACTTCACTGCGGTACAGGCGACTTTCACTGCCTTGGAAGGGAACTATCACTTGGAAGTACGGGTCGGACTTGGACCAGGCGTCTAGGTCCTTTAGGTTCACTCCTTTCAACTTGAGGTAGACAGTCTCAGACGTAATGCCAGTCGTAGTTTCCAGCTCCAAAGACCCCATGGGCAGTTCATTGCGAGTAAGTTGCAGCTCCAGTCTGGGCAAGCGCGCCAACTCACTGCTCGGAATAGTCGCAAAGGCCACCGACCCGTCCTCAAACTTGACTTCAAACTTGAACTTGTCACTGAAGTCCAGCTGGAAGTCCTGGTCACTGAATTGGAAGGAGGGGAGGAAGGGCTCTTGCTGGAAAAAGCGGACTTCAGGGTCGGCGGAGTTGCCTATGAAGCTTTTCCACACGGAAACACCAGTGGGAGTGACGTCATCGGGCAGGCCGTTGACTTTCACCGTGAAGATCAGCTCTGTGCGAAGCTTCTGGTCCTCCATTGCTCTATTATAGCCGCTCACTCCCTTTAACCCAGGTCTAAGTTAGCTCTGGCTCAGTCTACTGCCTATGGCGAAATAGCAGGGCTGATTTCTGCATATGTACCAATACTTAGACGCTCTTGGCTGCATTCGACCTTTAACTGGCCTGCAGTGCTCTAGAGCTGTCCAATTCTCTGGCCTGTCCATTTCCCCTATAGTGGAAAGTCCCGGTTTCAATGGTATTTCTCTATTCCCAACACTGCGAAATAGGCTAAAAGCAGCAAGGAAAGCCAAATATGAGTGACTTTGGAGGTCTTTTGGTCCATATCCTATGTGACTTCAGCTTTTTGACCCCGTACTGCCTGAAAAGGACGCAAGGCCGTTTGGTCTAGTGGTATGATTCTCGCTTAGGGTGCGAGAGGTCCCGGGTTCAATTCCCGGAACGGCCCTTTTGTCCAAATCAGCCCAACTCCCACACACACACAGTGGACTCGGGAAAACGGCTGAGAGACCTTACCGCAGTGACTATTAGCTATAGGAGTGGACATGTTCCTAGGCTACTGTTACCCCCATGCTGTGGTCTCCTTGTATGCATCTAGAAGCCGCTGCACTTCCTTTGGGACGGTTTCCAGCCCGACAGGACTGAGGCCGAGCATTGGAATGAAGTCCACATCTCCGAGTACTCTGATTTCATTATAGAACTTCACCGTCAGTCGGTTGCCTTTGGGGGCTGATATCAAAGTCATGGAGTTCTCGAAGGTGTCGCCTGTAGCTAACAGCAGGACTGGAAAGGGCAGCTTTTCACCTCCAGGTCCAGCTCCCTGGTTCCTCCCAATCAGCGCCTGCAGCAGAGTGAGTCTCCGCACTAAGTCGCGCAGAGTGTCTGCCTTTGCGATAACCTGTGCCTGCAGGTCTTGCACTTGCTCCTGCAGCTGTCTCGAGGCTTCCTTCACTCGCTTGGTGGTTTTGCGCATGGGCTCAGTTCTCCAACTGATGAATTTCCCTTGTTTCCGCAGCATCCCTGCTGCAATCAGGACGTTCAAAGCGTCGTAAACTCGTCTCCTCACGTTCTTTTCTTCCTTCGCACTGCCCGTTTCTGCCTCCTTCTCCTCCTTCATCAGTCTGTCCGCGACCTGCTTATAGGTAATGCTGCCTTCTCCCTTCACAACCTCTCTGACCCGGGCACTGAGTATCTTCAAGCCTCGGTTCATACGAGAGTTGAGTGGGTCTAAAGGGACTTCCAGCAGGCCCGCCACTCGAGTATGGGAGGGAGAGGTGGGCGGCAGCGGGTTTTCCGGCCTTGTGAAAAGGTCGGGTTCGTCCCCCCACATGAGACTTGCGGACCCTTCGTCGTAATCCCCGTCGTCTGCAGGGTAGCTGGGTAGGGGACTGGGATTCAGCCACTTAAACGCCAGTCTGGGCGAATGCTGGATCTTTATGGGAGAGTTCGCCTTCGTCTGTCCAGCCTTCGCAGGCCCCTCATACTCCTTCTTGAGCACAGTCACTGCATCTTGCGTCTGCACCGGCTGCCGAAAGGCACCTGCAATGTGGTCAAAGCCCAAGGTAATGTAGGCGTTGAAGAGGCCTGTATCGCCTGGGAGGAAGGCTCGGTGGCTCAGTAGGAGGGCGCCGGGGCTTTCTGAGGAGCGCAGGTCTGAGAGCAGGGCTGAGATGTGGGCCGGAGGTCCACTGGTCATTGACTATTGTAGGGCTATTGAGGGACTAACAGTCGCTGATGGAGTTGACTAGGACCTTAGAAGAGTCTATTTGGGGAAAGGAGCACACTGGCTACTCTAAGTCTTTAATTCCCCCTTACATCAGTTGATTGCGCTGAGGATTTAGCCGAATTCTTGATTTTGTCGCTGTGCATTACTTACACATCAGCCTTTTAAAGCTTCAAAGTCCACAACTTCGTGAATTTAGGAAACTTTGGTCCGATAGCAGCAGTTATCACTCTAGAACATCTCACTTATAATCGTTTCTAGTCCTGAGGAGATGAGTAAGAAAGCTACGGCTATTAGTGCCTAAAGAACAGGGCCGTTTTCCTGTTGATCCGACTATAACGGCGCAGGTAGCAGTACTGACACCTGCCCTTAGCGTATAGCGGCCGGTCCTTATGTCTGCAGATATGCGCCAAGGCCGTGCGGCCTGACTTGTGGTAGCAGGAACTGCACCTGCCCTTCGCATAGTGCTTGCGTCTGTAGTGCGGGCAATTAGTCACTCGCACGCCCCCTAACACCCTAAGCAGTGCGCACACTGACTCACTCGAGGCAGGGTCCAGTCCACAGACCTGTGCAGAGAGAAAACGCACTGGAAGCGGCAGTTCTAAGCTGCGAGTCTCAGTATCCTGCCTCCCCCGCAGCACTGAAAACAGCGAGTCGAACACACACCCCTCACCCATTTCTAATTATTCGCCTGCTTGATGTCCGGACATATTCCCGACTCCACACTGCCTCTCCCCACTATATGGTATAGCTCAGGCATCACCAGTTCCTTCAGGGGAAACCGCCTTTCCTTCGTTCTCAGCCTGTCCAAAGCCTCCTGCAAAGAACCTCCTCTAAGCTGAATGTCCCCTTCTAGACAGGTTTCCAATACTGGCCGCACCTCCTGACACCCCCTAGTCGCTTCCCTGATCCTCATCCCTCTCTGTTCACTCGTCAACCTCGCCATCGACCTTGTCCTCTGCCCACTCACCAAGTCATACACTATCTTCCCCAGCGCCCACAGGTCGTTTTTGTACGGGTCTGTGTCAGTCTCAGTGCATCTGGAGTCGATATCCCTGAGAAGTTCGGGACTGGCGGAGTCTATGGTGCTAAGACAGTCCCTGAACTTGAGTCCGGGAGCAGAACTAGTCTCGAAGTCGATGAGACGGATGTGTTGGCAGGGGAAGTCCATTACGACGTTCGAAATGTTCAAATCTTGATGAGTGATTTGCTCCTTATGCAGGGAAAGGATAGTCTCCACCAGGTCAATCACGACAGCTGTGACTTCTTCAGGAGATAGCCTGCCTCTTTGTCCTATAAACGATTCCAAAGAGTGGGGGTAGAACGCAAATTCCAACTGCACCTCACTCTCTCCGCTCCTCTTATAGTCCTCAACTCCCACGACTGTGTGGGGACAATAGTGGTGTGCAAGTCTGGTTATTTGGGCTTCCCTGTCTCCAGGTTCCACTGAATAGTAGGTTTTCCTCAGGCGATTTTGAATGCGCTCGACCCGGGACCGGTAATCGTCCTTGAATAGGAGGGGGGAAACAAGGAAAGCCATATATATACATATGGGCTGTGCACAGGCCCAGTCTAGGACTGTGGAAGAAACCGAAGCTCAGGGCCTGCGCTATGGCGACATCGAGGAAATCGAGATAAAGGAGTACGCAGCAGACGGCAGCATCTACGACATACACCGCATCCTAGTGCCACTCACAGCTCCAGCAGTTCTCCTGGCTCAGTCCGTCAGCCTTTCCGGCCGTCTACTCACTGTTTCGTCCAGTGTGTTGCCTGGCCTAGACCCTCGCGGCATTTACTCCAAAGCCTGCCAAGACGGCCTTTCCACACTGCAATCGCCCTACGGACTGCTAGTTGCACTGATGGACGGACACGGTACAGATGGGGAGAAAGTCGTATCTCTGGCTCTGGCAGTAATTGCCAAGGAGTTCGCAGAGCGGGCGCTCGACTTCGAAACTGAGCCGGAAAGAGCAATAACAGAGCTGATGCACAAATGTGATAAACAAGTGAAAGAGACCCAGACACTCAATTGCGCAGTTTCAGGCTCTACTGCTATTTTGATATACATCAACTCTAAGGGACTTCACGTTGGCAGCGTTGGAGACTCGAGGGCTATCATGGGAGTGGTGGGGGGGAAGGAGCCGCCCAGTGACATTCCAGAACGCAAGGCGAATCGGCACTTTCGACAGCACAAGGCTGCGAGAGCGATGGGCGCGGTGCAGTTGACACTGGACCAGAAGCCCAATCACGTGGGGGAAATGGACCGAATAATGAAGGCAGGAGGGAGAGTCGCCAAAATTGCAGATGAGTTTGGGAAGTCTGTGGGACCCTATAGGGTCTGGCAGCGGTTCGGGACGTTGCCAGGACTCGCAATGTCACGGAGCATCGGGGACAGACTAGGCGGGGAGCTGGGAGTAATCGCCACTCCAGTCTTCAACACTTTTCCCTTCTACCCAGGTGTGGACTTGTTCATAGTCGTGGCTTCCGACGGAGTGTGGGACGCTATGTCCAACCAAGAAGTTGCGAACTTCGTTGAGAAGTACCGGAAAGTCTGTCCCAAAATCGACACATGCACTCGAAATCAGGGCAAGTTACTCTGCAGCGGGGCCAACATCGCTCATTTCCTCTGCGAAGAAGCTCGCTACCGCTGGCTCGGCATCTGCGAAGAAGAAGACGTAATGATCGACGACATTTCCTGTACAGTACTGGAGTTCCCAGCAGAGCCGTTCAACCCTCATGTGAGTCTGGAAGCCCTGCCAGACCGGTCTGTGGGGCGGACTTTGTCCCTGTGCGAGCGAGACGACCCAAGTGTGTTCCTCAAGGGCAAGCACGTGGACTCCAGGGGCACTTTAGTCAATAACGCAGGTCCTGAAGCCTTCGAATTGGCCTCGGAACAGGACAGAGTCCCTGTGAAAGCCGCAGTAGAAGCACCAGAGACACATCAAAGGTCTCCTGTGAGACGCCAGTCCAAGCCCCCAATGGTCCGCAACGACCTTCTCCGAGGCTCAGTAGCCCAAGACACCTCCCAGGAGACTGCCCAGTCCAAGCCCAGTCCTTAACCCGCTTTCCCCTGTCTGTACCACAGCTAAGTTAGGCTAAAGGCCGCTTGCGCAAGTGACTCAGTTCCGCCCTCGCCTGCTCCAGTTTGTCTTGAATAGTCAGCCGGGGACGGGCTTCCTTGCTGGCTAGACGGACTACGCGGCTTTCTATCCTCATGCTGGGGGGAGGAGGCGGGCCTTCTCGCAGTTCTTCGGCTACTAGGGACTTGAGGGGGGTTTCTGCCTCTTGGGAGTGGGCGCTTCGCTCTAAATCCGCTAACTCTCCGTCCAGTTGGGACATTTTTCGCTTTAAAAGTGCGATTTGGCCGTCTGAGCGGCTGAGTTGGTCCTTCAAAGCCTCGACTTCCCTGCGGTTTTCCCCCAAGCCCGGCATTTTCGCTTCCTTTTCCTTAGTACCCAGTAGTCCACACAGTCGCAGTCTGTCCCTTTCCCCTACTTCCAACTCCCCTCTGACCTTCATCCAGTCCTCAATGACTCTCCGCAGCTCTGGCGCCCTCACCGCATTCCCCACCCTCACCAGCAGCGTCTCCAGTCCCTGCTTCGCCTTCACTAACAGTGCCATCTTGCTCTCCATCGCTCTCTGAATGAACAGGTCGTCTGGCTCTGCGGCGGGGGCCTGCCAGCGCAGGGTGGGCGAGGAAAAGACCTCGAGTTGGCTTTGGAGACGCATCACTTCGGAGCTGAGGCGGGCGGACTCGAGTTGAGTGGAGGCTAGTTCCTGCAGGGCGGCTGTGAGACGCTGGGTGCAGTCTTGGGTTTCTCGCTGGAGGAGGGAGTGGTGGGAGAGGGCGGCTGTGAGGTCGTGGGAGAGGGCGGATTCGCGGGCTTTGGAGTCCTTTTCCAGACTTTCCCAGTCCTTTTGGTGTCGGTCGGAGTGGGAGAAGCGCTGGGAAGTGGCGGCCACCTCGGCCTTCAGCTCCACCACACGTCTCACCAGCGCCTCCAACTCCCCCAGTGAGACACTGACCCAGTCCTCCACAGCGCCTGCCAGTCCCTTCGCCCCTCTACTCGGCCCAGCAAACGCACCCCAGCGCTCCAAAGCCCCACGCATTGCCTCACTCACCACCGCACTATACTGCCCACTCGCCAAACACACCGCCCCAAAGTTACCAGCGAACTCCCCTATAGCCGCACTCGCCCTTTCCACCAGTTTCCACAGCACTTCCATTTCCTCCTCCCTTTCTAGCAGAGTCTGGGCTGCTTTGTGGGAGTTTTGTCGGGTGCGGAAGGCTTCTTCGGCCATAGTCTGTGTGTCGGAGCTGATTCGGTCTAAATCGGCCTGCACGGTGTCTAGACTGACCCGTAGAGACTCGTTTTCGCTCACTGTTTCGGCGAGTTTTCGCTGATTTTCGCGTAAATCGGAGGCGATTTCTCTGTTTTTGGCTTCGGTTTGGGCGAGTTGGGAGCGGAGTACGGAGTTTTCGTCGGAAAGCAGGTCACAGCGCCGCTGGAGACTAGTAGAAGTCTGTCCAAGCCGCTTTATTTCCGTTTGAAGCGATTTAAAGCCGGATTCTTCCGTTTTCACGCGATATTCAGAGGCTTTGGCCTCGATTTCCTGCTTTTCCTTGGCAATTTCGCCCATTTGTACGCGTAGCGACTCTATAGTGGAGCGCAACTCCCTGTTTTCCCCCTGAAAAGCAGCGCTCTGCAGCAGTGTGTCCTCCCCCCGGGCCTCCAGTTCCTTCTCAATCTCCCTCAGTCGCTGTTTGAGTGTGAGGTTTTCCCTCACTGTGGCTTCTTGCCTGCTGTGGGACTGCTGCAGACGCTCCTGACTCTCTTGGTCGAGGAAGGAAAGGCGCTGGTCTGCGGCTTCGGCCTGCTCTGTGACTGCCTTGAGGTCACTTTCCAGACGCTTATTCGCCATTTCCAGATCTTTTCGCCGCGTATTTGCCTGAATCAGCGCACTCTTATCCTCCTTCAACTCCACCAACTGGCCTTGATAGGCAGACTGCGCCCTGTCCAGCTCAGTCTGAGTCTCCTGCAGGGAGGCAGAGAGGGTGGAGTAGTTGGCCTGCAGCTGTTCATTGCGACTAGTGGCGGCTTTCAGGCCTTCAGAGGCGGCTTTTAGCTGTGATTCCAGGGAAAATAAGCGAGATTCGGTTGATTGGAGGCGGGTTTGGGTGGTGTCGAGCTGGGAAAAGAGGGAGGAGTGGGCGACTGAAAGCTCTTCTTTGCTGGAAATTGCTTCGAAATGGCTGTTTTTGAGGTCTTTTAGCCGCTTTTCTGCGGTTTCCAGCTCTCGTTCCAGTCGACTGATTTCCGCTTTCCCCAGTTTCGCCTCTTTTTCCAGCCTAGCGTTGGCTTCACTCAAGTCCTCATGCGTCTCTGCATGTTCGTGCACGTAATCCAACAGGGCAGCCTTCTCTTCCTCCAACTTCCCCAGTTCCTGCACATCCTGCTGCAAGGCCGCTGTGACTTCCCGCAGCTCCTCACTCAGTCTCTGCGCCCTGTCCTGGGCTTCAGAGGCCTCCGCAGTCCTAGTGGCCAGCTGTTCCTGCAGGGAGAGCAGGGAGAACTGGCATTTGGAGTGGTCCTTTTGGAGACGGGAGAGGTGGGTTTGAGTGCGGGTGAGGTCTTCGAAGGCGTCGAGACTGCCGGTGTAGCCCTGAGTCTCCATCTTGGCCTCTAGAGCTTGTTTGAGTGCTTCGATGTAGGCTCGTTGCTCCTCTGTGCGCAGGGTTTCGGCGCGTAGGCTGGCTTCCAGGTCTGCCTTTTCTCTTTGCAGAGCGTGGAAATCGGGGTTGAATGCGCCTGTTGTTTCCAACTGCTGTTCCAGCCGGGCGATTCGCTGGTGTGCTTGGTGCATATCCACCCTGGCTCTATCGACCTGCAGTCTGCCAATATGCTCAGGCAGCACAGGCAAAGGGTGGTCCGGCGCCAGCTCCAAAAGCCTGTGTTCACACAGCAAGCGGTACTGCTCCAGCGCTGCCAGTCTCTGGGCCTGCTGCCGCACCTTCTGCGCAAGCTGCTGACTCAAGTCTCCGTCATCAGAAGGTGCGTACTCCACTCCTTCGCCCATGTCTGAGGCAGAGGCTCGGAAGGACTCCATTTAAATGCAGGTTGGGCCTTCATATAGAGTACATTTAGGCTAATTTTGTACTACTCGCCTGGGCTATATTGATGCATAGAAGTCCTTCCAAGCCTAGAATGTATAGAGAGTTGTGCAGGGCCACAGCGTTCATTGGACCGTAGACACAGCTATAGTCACTTCTGCGTCTCTGGGATATCCCAACTTCGCCCGGGTTCCAATGCGCTAGAAAGCCATTCGTAGCGATTATCAAGGAACCAGCGTGAAAGACACAGGCGCAATCACTCACTTCCGGCAGAGAAAAAGGCAGTGGGGTATACACACGAGCCGCAGGGTCAAATACCTCTGAATCGTATGTAAACAGTCCCCCACATAGGTAGATTTGGGCCTGGTAAGTGACAGGACAGAACCTCGCCCTGGGATTCAGCATGCTGGGTGCAGGTCTCCACAGACTTTCAGGGAAGCTGTACTCGTGGGCTGAGTTGGAACAGCCGCTCGTGCCCTCCAGTCCTCCGAATACAAAGACGGAGTCTGCCCATAGCGCTATGCCGTGGCAGCGCCTGCCGATGGGTAGGTTTGCGATGGGGTGGATTTGGCCTTCTAGCAGGCGGAACGCCTTTCTGTGGTGTTCTTCGTTTATGTCTGTGCCGCCTCCAGTGATCAGGAGACTCAAGTCCCAAAGTAGCACTTGCGCACTATTGCCAATATCATATATCGGCCTCGGCAGTGCAAAAACGCGGTTAATCCGGCCTGTAGGACAGTGATAAAAGCGGATTTCCTCATAAGTAATAGTCACCAGACAGGTATTTAGGTAGTGCAGGTACTTGTACTGCTCTCTTCCTCGCTTGGTCCTGCACTTGTACCCGCATTCTAGTCGCTTGTCTTCGTAGATGAAGCAGAGCCAGAGCTCGTCGGACTGCGCAGCTTTGCGCCAGGTTTGGCTCACTGCTTCTTGGAAGTGGAGGACTTCGCGCTCTTCACTGAATTTCTGCACTTCCAGCACTGCTCTATATGCCGCCATTACTACATCCTAGCCACACAGGTCAACAGCCAAACCAGCTCAAATCCCCACCGCTCCGTTCTAAGCATGCAGTCAACTCATATGAGAAACCACCATACAGCTCCCTCAAGCTTCCAATTGCTCATACGTCAGATCGGCATGTATACACCTGCAAGCTGTTTTCCCAAGTGAAAGTAGCGATAGAAGGGAATTCTTTGCAAGAAGTCCGAGTCCTATATGGAGTTTGCAGTGCATATGGCGAATAGAGAGACTGAGAGTATGGGGGAGTTGGAGCGAGAGCTGCAGGCAATTGCCCGGCGACTGCAAGTGGGGAAGCGACCAACTGGCAGAAGCAACAGCGAAATCAAAGCCGGGAGACAGGGTAACGGACCGCCTAAACAGGTCTCTGTGGCTTTGAAGCCGTTAACTCGAAATCCAAGCAGCACCCATAGACACTACACGAAAGTCTCCGACACGCCAGAAGTCCGACCATCTATCAAAGACCGAATACGAGCAGTGCTAAACGCTCCCACTACTCCTATAGTAGCCGCAACAGTAGTTGATATACCTCAGAAAGGCACTCCCTCATACACCTTCGCCCAAGTCCCTCACCACACTCCTCACCTCTCTCAAGGCAACCCTCCGCTCCCTCAGAAACCTGCAAATCGACCAAAGGCTCTAACACCCTTCAAACTCCAAATAGCCTTCACAAGTGGATGTGACTGGTCTAGACTGCGGCCAGCAGCTGGTAACCTTTAGCCTGTTTAGTCTAGATTTGGAAGGAGGCAGCGGGCTCCTTGTGACAGGCAGCGTGGAGGAGGAGTAGGAAGAGGGAAATGCCGACGGCTGCGAAGACAATTTCGGAGCCGATGTAGTAGACTGCGAAGGCTGCGAGACCTGTCATTGCCCACTTCTTCTGTTCCTTAGAGGCTTTTTTCCCCATCACTCCCAAATCCGCTTCCATCACCTTCGCCCATCCAACCGCCAAACTGAGCATAAGCAGCGTGAGCAGTGGCGAGGACAGCAGATAAAGAGTCAGCACCAAGCAGCACATCACTGCGTAGTTGCCTTGGTAGTTGCCCAGGTTGCCTCGCACCCGCGCCACCACGTCACTGCCAGGCCTGGCAAAGGTCGACGGCCCGAAGAAGTCCGACCAAGGCTTGATGCTGTCTCTCAAGGCGGCAAGGCTGAGTATCGCAGATAGGCGAGAGGAGGGCTTGGCTGGGGCAGTCTCTGCCTTCAGCTCCACGGTTCCCTTCAGTGTCTCCAGCTCGTCCAGCTCCATTTAATTCTCACGCACACTATATGTGGGCTTTATGCGTGGGGCCTATTAAGTGGCTGGCTACAGTGGATGGGGCTTTGAGACAACCCCTACTTGGACACTTTTCCAATTGCCTGATTCAAGAACCGGGATTGAAACGGGATTTTAAGAATTGGATGCTTTCTAGCCTTTACACCCATAAAAAGCAATTGAATAATTCTACAGAAGTGAGACTTCTGTGAAGGTCCAAATATCGCTATCCAGTAGGAGGAAAGTCCTATAATAGACAAAGACTCATTGAGACACATCAAAGTTGAACAGCTGTTTTCCTACTATAATCAGTCCCAGTCTGGACACACTCCCAATGTGCACACAATATAGCCAATCCAGTACTCACCCAACCCTCTCATCTGTCTGCAGGGAAATAAGAGCGCCTGTGCCCATATATTCTAGTCCTGGGTTAGTGGGAAATGCGGTAAATCTCGCTGAGGTTGAAGGTAATTTCCTTGAATTTACCGTAAAGCTCGTTGTACTTGTCTTGCCGAGGGGCTGCCTTGAAGGCCAGACATTCGAATTTCTCGAAGAAGAAAAGTTCAACGTCATTAACCCGCTCCCGGGCCAAATAGTGCTCATAAACCTGCTCCGCCTTGAAGTCTTCCGTCGTATCCAGCTTCGGCACCTGCATCAGCAGGCGCTTAAAGGCGTCCTGAGAAGTCGCCATTATAGGTGGCCCAGATTAGCCTATAGTTCTGCTAGCAGTCCACAGTTCACTACGCCAGTTCGCCTAGTCAGAACTTGATGAAAGGATGGATTTGGGTGTATTCTAAAAGAAGTATGTATATACTTCCTATGAGTGTTCGGGAATAGTGGATTTAAAGCAAAGGGAAGTCTGTTTTGCTACTTAGGAGTCCGCTTTTCGGTATTTCTTCGATATATCTCGAAACAGACTTTGCAGTTTGGAGGGAGCCGCAGCTTTGGGACTGATGGCTGGCAGTCGAGGGGACTGGACGGCCCCTACAGTAGTGGACATTCGTCTAGCCACGGTTTTCTTCATCTTTTTGAGCTTGTTTCTGCCTATTTCTTACTTCTTCCTGCAGTGTTCTTGGTACAGTTCCTTCAGGCCGGCATCCGACCCGCTCTGAGTCTTCTGATACACCATCGCCATATGGTTCAATTCCTGTATATGCTTTGATATTTGCGGTATTCCCAGGGCTAAGTCCAGCTCACTTCGGTGTTTTTGCAGGCCGATAGCCCTGCTTTGCATGCTTTTATAGTCGGATAGGCTGTAGCTGTGTTTGTGGATGCTGGATTTCGCGGGGAGGAGGCTAGCGTCCTTTTTCATGCGCTTTACTTCTGAAGCAAGGAACGCGACTTCGTCCTCCTCGTCCTTTTCCTTCGTCAGTCCCGGCGACTTCCGCATCTCAGGCAACTTCGCTTGCCTCAAATTCGACGCCATCTCAAAATGCACCTTCGCAACGTCACTCAGAAAATTGGTGATTTTCCCCTTCGACTTCCCCGTCAGCAGTGCAGAAGAGGGCTCCGGGTCCTCCACAAAGTGACTCGAATACAGCTTCGACCTGATGCTATTGACACTTGTGGCTGTGAACTTCAGGTCAATGGTCTGAAACAGACTCCTGCGAGGAACATCATGTGGGGAAAAGAGCGCTGACAGGGTCTTTGTCTTGCCACTGCGAGTGGACTTGCTCGGAGACTGCTTGCGTGTGAAGTTCACATAGGCTTCCTGGCACTGCCACAGCTTCCGCTCAATGACCAGTAGAACCGCCATGCAGTGCTCAGAGCCCATTTCCGCCTCTTTCCCGTAGTCCAGTTCAGGCAAATGCGGGCCTAGTTCTCTATTCTCGTCCACTCGGTCGATCCGGGAAAGGATGCTTTTTACCAGAGAAACAGAGTCAAAAACGCGTAATCGATTAGTCAGCAAATCCTGCATTTCCCCCTCATTTTCAGCACCATCAGAGGGAGTTAAGGCACTGGGTAGAGACGGCTGATGGGCGAAATGGTGAGATTCCCTCAATTCGCTTTTGAGCGATTTTTTGCTGTTTCGCTCTTCTGCGAGTTGCAGCAGCAGGTGGTTTATATAGGAGCGTAAGGATTCATTTGCGGAGGCGATATTGTCGAATTTCTGGATACATTCGTCGATAGTTGTCACTTGAAATGCGGATAAAACTCGGTTATAGAGCGATTTCGCGTGTTCGAGTTCGGATCTAGATGGGAAATACCGTCTTTCGGACTTGATTTTCTTTAAATTCACGCGAGTGGCTTCGTTTAGCTCAATTTTGGACTTCCAGTGTTTGAGTTTTTCCTCTAAGTTGGACATTTCTAGTTCGTGTTGGGCCTGCTCGACTTGAAAGTCGGTGAAAGTATCAGCCATTGTGCGGACTTTGTTGCGTCTTTCGACCAGTTGGAGGATATTGAGTTCGCGAGATTCTTTCCAGCCGATTGTGGCGTAGGACAGCTTGGTTTGCTCGATGGAGTGGGCGCGCAGCATGAGGTTGCTGGAGGTGAGGAGGGAGTTGATGGCGTCATTTAAACGGGCTTTGTGCTGCATCAATATCTCCGTCTTCATCCTCCTCTGCTCCGTGGACAGCCTCGTCCTCTGCCAAGTATGCCTCAACGTCGCAGTCTCCATCTCCTCCAAGTCCCTACCTACACCCTACAGTCTGCCCACACAGTCCTCCAGGGCCGTTTCCCTGAGTCTCAGCACTTCATCAGAGTCCAGTTGCGCCTCTTTGCCTAAAGTCTGCAGTTCCACTTGGAGTCTGCGGAGGACTGCTTCCTTCTGGTGGACTAGGTAGGCGAGCGAGTTCAGGTCTGTCATATGTCAATAATGGACGCTGAGAAAAGTCTGGTGGCTTGGATCAACTGCAACGGACTGAGCAGGAAAATCCGGGCGTTGGCGGATTTCTCCGACATTCGCCTGCTTTACGAGCTATTGACGCAGATGTAAGTAACACCCAGCGCCCCTGACTTCTTCCATGCAGAAACCCTAGTCCAAGAATCCCTCGACCCAGGACTAGCGCTCCTCCTCAACCTTCGAGGCTTCTACGCCAGTACCAGTGAGTACTACGAATCCGTCTTCCACACTCACATTGAGCTAATCGCCCAAGACCTCAGCTTGGCAGAAATCGCCGCTGAGCCGGCCAGCGCCCGCTTCCTGCCCTTGCTGGAACTGGTCATTGCGATGGCGGTCAAGTGCAGCAACAAGCAGACCTATATCAGTCGGATGTGGAGTCTGCCGGCTGGGGCGCAGGAGCAGCTGATGGTCTTTATACAGGCGGTGCTGGATAAGTTTGATAGACCGGATGGGACGGTTCAGGAGGTAATTAAGGCTTTTAAGGGGGACAAAAGGAGGCTTTGGGCGGACTTTGAGACTGTGAAGAGTGAGTTGGTGCGGACAACTCGCAAACTTGAGAACTCCACTATGGAGAAAAATACACTGAAAGCGAGTCTGAACGAGCTGGAATCGGACCTAAGGAAGCGGTCTGGAAGCCGTTCCACTACTGAAATAGAGTCCTTCATTCGCCTGGAGTACGAAAACCAGCTACTAGCGAAAAACGACCAAATCAGCGACCTCCAGCAAGAACTGACCAAGTCAGAAACCAAATCCTTCTCCGAAATCCGCCGTCTGAAGGACGAATTAGACGTCCAGGCCGAAAGTCTGCAGCAACTCACCTCTCTCGAAGCCAGCGTCGAAGCCTACAAAAAGCGCCTAGAAGACCAAGCCAGCCTCAAGCGCCAAATCAAGGAATTGACCAATGCAAGGACTGAACTGCAGGAAAAGATGAAACGGACTGAGGAAGTGGAAGTCCACTTAGCGCAGTTGCAGCGAAGTTCAGAGTTGCTGAAGGAACAGCTCAAACTGGAAAAGGAAAAAAACGCGACTTTGCAGTATCGGATTTCGGAAATGGATGTGAAGCTGCAAGTGGCGGAAAATACTGCGAGGGAGTATCAGGAGAGGAGTGCGATTTTGGAAGGAAAACTGAAGGCGCAGATAAATGCGGAGTATGCAGGCTGGGAAGTGGGCAGGAACAGCACTGAGTCCTTGCAGAGAGACTTTATCGCGGACTACGAAGACCAAATCAGGAGATTAGTCAGTGAAAATGACGCTTTGAGGGCCTCCACAGACAGCAAAACACTGATTGAGCACTACAACAGTGAACTAGACGCTGTTTTACTGGCTAAAAAGAAGGCTGAGGAGCAACTTGCCAAGGCTTTGCTGCGTATTGATATACTGGAAAAGTCGAATTCCGCCTCAAATGCGCAGCTTTCGGCGCTTCAAAGCGATTTCAACCAAATTTCCGCTGAAAAGTCCAGTCTCGAAGAGCGATTTCAAGCAATTTCCTCAGAAATCGCCAAAAACAGAGGAATTCAGCAAGATTTCACCGACCTAAAGGCTCAATTCGCCCGCAATGAAGAGACTTTAAGGGCTGACAAAGAGGCAAAAGAGGACCTAAAGACGCAATTACAGGGCAGCCAGCAAATGATCAGCGCTTTAGAGACCCAAATTATCGCTTCCAAGTCCAAAATCGGCCATTTAGAGGTAAAACTGAAGGAAAAAAGCGACGCAGAGCAGTTACTAGTGCGGGAAATTGAGTCTTTTAAGAGCTATCAACCCGAAATGACCCAAATGCAAGGGCAAAACATCAAATTAATCGAATTGGAGAGAGAATTGACCCGTCTCAGAGGCGAAAACTCCTCACTTTCGCTCAATTTGAGTGATAAAGACCAGGACTTTCTCTCCCTTTCTGCAGATTATCAGAGAGAAATCGTGGATTTACAGCGGAAATCGAGTGAATTGGGGAAAAAGCAGGAAAACTCGCTGAATTCGCTGCAATCTGAGCTGAAATTGCTGCATTCGCAGCTATTTATCGTGAAAAGTCAGCAGAGAGAGATGACTGAGGAGTGGATGAGGGAGCAAAGGCTGGTTTCTATGATAATACACAACGTAGGGCTGGAAATGTGCCAGGAGCGCTTTCGAGCCCGAGTTAAGGCCTAGACTAGCTAAGCACCCGCCTAAACGGCCACTTCTCCTATCCTTGCACTAAGAAATGAGGCAAACAACTCAACTGAAAGCAGGAAAAGTCGCTCTAAACCATGAAGTCCAAAGCCTAGGGAACAGTCTGTTAGTAGAAAGGCGAGTCGTAAGCAGTGGCGTCCAGCAGCAGGAAATGCAGCGCGAAGAAGCCGCCTGCTCCCAGGACGTACGCAGAAGTGAGGAGCTGGCGGTGTCTGTGGGCGGGGTGGTTCGGGTGCAGGTACAGGCCGTCAGGGAAGCGCAGTGCAGAGATGAGGAAGTGGAGGAGGAAGCAGGGGTAAATGCGGCCTGTGAGGAGGAAAAAGCGGGTGCAGATGAGGCCTGAGAGGGTCTCTTCGATGAAGACTTGGAGGAGGTGTTCGCTCAAGGCTTGGTGCCGGTTGCGGCGGACTCGGCTATAGAAGTAACAGAGGTGCAGTTGACTCAGGCCACTCCACGCCGTCCCCACCAAAGTAGTCCACACCCCTCCCACATTACTCGCACTCAACAAGCCCACCACCCCCATCCTCAGCAGTACTTCCCCCACTCCAGCCCTCGCAGCCGCCCCTGTGTAGTTAATAGCGCCAAACAGCCCTTGGATGTCGTCGCTTATCGCCGCTTGCAGAAAGGAACCACTAAACAGCAATATCGTCATCGTAAAAGCCGTAATCGAGCTCAAAACCGCCCTCAAATCCACCGTCAGTCCCAGCCAATACCCAATACTCTGCCCACTCCCCAAGTTTCTGTCACTGAAAAGCGTGAATTGCAGGCAAAGCCACAGTACGAGGAAGGACAGGACTAGGCCGGTTTCTCGCTTGTCCATTTCCCCCAGTTCTGATATGCGGATGGACTTCTTGAGGGAGTGGAGGTAGGTGCAGAGACTCAGGTAGAGGAGGAGGGACAGGAGGCACCAGAGGAAGGCGGCCCAGGGAGAGGTCTGAACCCACATTTATATTGGAGGGGCTGAGTAAAGTGGCCTGGTAAGAAGCAAATCAACAGAGAATTGGCAGGAAAAGCGGTACTTTCAGTAGCTTATGGTAGCACTTATTGGAAAGTTCGGCTTGGATGAGGGATTTTAGGACTTTTTATCGTATGCGGGGATATGTATTGGCTTCTGCATTGGAAAAGATAGCGGACTTGAGGGAAAAGGGGCGAACACTTAAGAATAGTGGGCAATTTGACTCCCAACTGTGTGATTTTACAGGATATCCACTTGGAGCGCCTTAATAAACTGCAATTAGCTAGAAATGACCTACTGTTAGTATAGATATCTCCCGATTTCTAGATATGCAGCAATCCTCTTTTATCAGTCCAAACCTCATTTCCCCATATCGCCAATACAGACCCTCTACTAACTGCTATCCCTCAATTGACCCTATCCCTACCTTCCCCTTCTTCAGTCGTTTCCCCCAGTCTGGCAGGCCGCACACTGCCCCACTTCCACCCTTCTCCCCACAGTCC
>Ga0247837_1004525_pt1 | contig 22190 bp, 26 predicted proteins | sample LaCtaG_2_FD_187115 | JGI IMG/M metagenome (GOLD analysis project Ga0247837, IMG submission 187115) | Freshwater microbial communities from meromictic Lake La Cruz, Castile-La Mancha, Spain - LaCruzMarch2015_14.5m | ecosystem: Environmental > Aquatic > Freshwater > Lake | place: Spain: Castile-La...
GACCGCAAAAATCTACCTGAACATGAAACCTTGACCTGACGCTATTGCACAACAACCCAACAGCCAAAATCGAAATTTACAGAATAGATGTTGCTTTATCAAGGGCTTGAACGCTTGTTGCGGGATCAGAACCGTCGCTATGTGTTCAGCTTGATCCATAAGTTCCGTAAGCGCGTGACCGAACCTTGGACAGCGCGCAGCGACATCATCGTTTTGTCGGACGAGGCGCACCGCACTCAATATGGCCGACTGGCGACGCAGATGCGCATGGCTTTGCGCCAAGCGGCATTCTTGGCTTTTACGGGTACTCCGCTCATTGACAGCAAAGAACGGCACGAGACAGAAAAGGTTTTCGGTTCCTATGTCTCGGTCTATGACTTTCAGCGCGCGGTGGCGGATGGAGCCACCCTGCCGCTGTACTACGAGAACCGTGGTGAAAAGCTGCGTCTGGTTGACCCAGACCTGAACAAGCGCATCGAGGAACGAATTGATGCGGCTCGTGCGGATGGCGAGCTGACCGAGGAACAGGAAGAGAAGCTGTATCGGGAGCTTGCCCGCGAATATCCGGTGTTCACATCAGACACGCATTTGTCCGACGTGGCGACTGATTTCGTCGAGCATTACCACCAGCGTTGGCGATTGATGGAAGCTCCCACCAAGCCAGGCGAGCCCACCAAGTACGGTGGCAACGCTAAAGCGATGTTGGTCTGCATCGACAAGGTCACGTGCGCGAAGATGGCCGACCGTATCAAAGTCCGGTGGCTGAACAAGCAGTTGGAGTTGCAAGGCAAGCTCCAAAAGGAAGAAGAGGTTTATGCCAAAGCGGGTAAGCCTGAGCCTCCATTCGTGATTCGACTGCGTGCGCAGATTGCCTGGATGGCTGATACGCAGATTCACCCTGTGTTCAGCCCTGAACAAAACGAGGTGAAGGACTTCGCGGCAGAAGGCATCAACGTTCGTCCATTGCGTCAGGTGATGGCTGATGGCATCGGAGGCAAGAAGATGGACGAGTGCTTCAAGGATGGCAAACATCCATTCCGGGTGGCCGTAGTTTGTGCGATGTGGCTGACGGGCTTCGATGTGAAGTCGTTGGCAACCTTGTACCTAGACAAGCCCATGAAGGGGCACACATTGATGCAGGCGATTGCCCGCGTCAACCGGGTGGCTGCCAATAAGAAGAATGGCCTCATCATTGACTACAACGGCATGCTGAAGAGTCTGCGTAAGGCGCTGGCCACCTATGGGCAAGGCGACAAGGGACTGCCGGCTGACCCGCTGTTTGATGAAGACCAAGCTCTGGCCGAGTACGCGGCATCTATTGGCAAGGTGCAAGCCCACCTCACGACAGTTGGCTATGACTTGGATGCCCTGGTGCGCGCAGAAGAGGGAGAAGAAACATGGGGCGAGCTGCTGAACGCGCAAAATGCTGTGAGTACATCGCAGGAGAACAAGAAGACATTCCAAGTCTTGGCTGAAGACGTGTTCGACAGGTTTCGTGGCTTGTTTCCCAACCCTGGCGTATTCAAGTACGAACCGCAGGAAAACGCTATTACTGCGCTCTACAACCTGCTGCAAAAACCGAAGTCTAAAGTTGACATCACCGCCATCATGCAAGAGATTCGCGGCGTGATTGATACGTCTTTGGATGTCGCACAAAAGGGTGTAGTCAAGCAGCCATCCAAGCAGTATGACTTGTCCGGCATCGACTTTGAACGGCTGCGCGCTGAGTTTGCAAAGTCACCCTACAAGGAGACGGCGGTGCTGACCTTGCAGGAGCGGATTGAAGCTCGCTTGGCATTGATGATGACGCTGAATCCTAGCCGCATCGACCTCTACAAACGTTATCAGGAAATCATTGCAGAGTACAACCGCGATAAGGATGATGCTGAAATTCAGCGTGTCTTTGATGACCTCATCAAACTGCATGACTCGCTAGACCAAGAAGAACAGCGTTACGTGCGCGAGGGCTTCAATAGCGAAAAAGAATTGGCGGTGTACGACTTACTGTCCAAAGATAAGGCCGACATAACCAAGGGTGATATCGAGAAGGTGAAAAAGGTAGCGCAAGAACTCATGGCTACGGTGGAGCAGCGCCGCCATGAGATGGGGGATTTGCGCGACCGTGCCTCCGTTCAAGCGCAAATGAAGGCTGCCATCATCGACCGACTGCTGGAGGGTATGCCCGACGGTTATTCCAGTGAAGACATCGAGGCACGAGCTGAGGTCATATTTCAGTACGTGCAGCAACAACTTCAATCGGCTGTTGTGCATTGATTAATTGCTCCATGAACATGCGAATGAGGGCCAGTCATGAAAATTGATCTTGCGTTGATCTCGTTTCGGCTGGCGGAGGCGCGCCGCCTTCAATCGGTTGAACTTGCAGAAGCCGCGAAGCAGACTGGCATTGAGGCTGGACGACTCGCAAACATAGAAGCGGGGCACCAGGCACCAACTGGCGACGAATTGCTGATTCTTGCTAACTACTACGCGCGAGACTTTCGAGACTTTGTCGATTCAAGCCGTCCTGAACCGTTCAAGCAAACCGACATCCTTTACCGCAGATACGGACAAGCATTTACGCCGATTGACCGGCGAGCGATTCAGGAGTTTTTGTTTCTGTGTGAAATTGAGGCAACTCTTGAGAAGGAGCTGGAGCGGGAGTGCTCCCCATTTATCTTTACGCCGACCGGAACGTTTCAAAAAGGGCACGGTGAACAAGCCGCACAAGCCTTACGACGTCAGATGGGATATAGCTCGAAGCAGATTCGACTGGACATCTATTCTGACTTTCGTAACATCGGGCTTCATGTTTTTCGGCGTCGGCTAGCCAATTCTGAAATTTCTGGTCTATACATTGAGCATCCAATTGCAGGTCATTGCATCCTGGTCAACTACGAAGAAGATATTTACCGCCAGCGGTTTTCTGTGAGCCACGAGGCTGCGCATGCCATCTTTGATTCGACCGAGGCTGCTAGTGTCAGTTACCAGCGCAATAGCTCCAAATACGACCGGCAGGACTTGAAAGAGATACGGGCGAATCGGTTTGCCTCCTGTTATCTAATGCCGCCTGAACTTCTGCCTAAGATTCAGCATTGGGATACGGCGCTGGCCCAACATTGGGCGCAAACGCTTAAGGTCAGCACGGAAGCCTTGTCTTATGCCTTGCTAGAAGCGCAATATGTTGACCAAGGCACTGCAAAGTTAATTCGCTCGGTACGCGTGCCGATGGCCGAAAAAATTGACCCGGAAGCCCCTGAATACCTCAACGCCACTCAATTGAACCGCCGCCTACAACTACTAGAGCGCGGCTTATCAGATTACTACGTCGGCCTGTGTTTCGAGGCCCACAAACAAGGCTTGATTTCGGCTGGCCGATTGGGGGAAGCCTTGCTAGCCGACCACAAGGAGACGCGCGAAATCTCCATCCTTTATGGTCGGAGCATCGTTGATGAGCTTTGACCCGGCCCGATTCTCAGTTGTTTCCGTAGTGGATACCTGCGCAGTTTGGAACATGCTGTCTTCACTGCGTCTGAACGAGGCTGCTATTCATGCAAAGCTTCACTTCTGCATTACGCCCGTTGTCCTGTATGAATGCCTGCACAAGCCCCGCCCAAACATTACGCCGGAGCAGCAAGAGCTTATGAGGCGGCTAGTGTCCAATCGGGCGAAAGGCAGGTTTCCTGTGCAGGAATGCAGTTTGGACGATTTACTCACCATCGCCGAAAGAGCACCTGGCAAGCTTGGTTCTGGTGAGATGTCGTGTATCGCTGCCGCTTATCGCATCCGCAACATTGCGGTAATGACTGATGAAAAGCTGGCCAGAAAGTATTCTCAGGGGAATTTGGGCTTGTCGGTCGAAACCACTCCTCGCCTTTATGGTTACCTTCACTATCACCAGCACTTGGGCGGCGCGGACCACGATGAGGTCATCAAAGAGCACGAACGTTTCGAGAGAAGACCGTTAACTCAGTTTTTTAATCAGACGTTTGATGAGGCTATGCGTTGCAGGCTGATGGCAAACATGAAAGCAGTTTCATCCGTTTCTGAAGAGAATTCATGATGAGTAGCAAAACCTGCGATCCCGAAAGCATTTCTTCCCATACCCCAACGTTTTTCTGTGCATGCCCGTCGACAGTCAACCGACTAACCGCTGTTACATTCGCAAATAGTTAGCCATGGACCACACCGCAGACTGGCGATTGAGTACGGGCACTTCGACTGGAACTGGTCGGACTCAAAGTCATGTCCAAGCTTGGGCACGAGATTCTTTGACAGGCGAGCCTGTCTACATCATGGAACTCGGTGAGCACCGACGAGGGGGGAAATGTGGCTGCGAATGCCAAAGCTGTGATTTGCCACTGACAGCAGTCAATGCTGCAAAATCAGAGTACATCAAACGCCCCCATTTTCGGCACCCAAACGGCGCAGAGAAATCGGAATGCATGTTTCTAGCCGCGCGTTTGGCTGCACTCCAACTGCTACGCGAACAAGGCGTTTTTGAGTTGCCCGCGCGAAGAGTTTCCGGCAAGGTTTTGGGGCTTAGTGGAACGCAACATGAAGTTTGGATTGAACATCCTGCTGAGCGCATAAAGATCAGAGACTTCGACTTTCGAGATAAAGCATCCGCACTAATTACGCTGGATGATGGTCGGCAATTGCATTTCCATTTGATTGGTAGTGGTAGCCGATCCGAAGATGGGCACGTTACACCATCGGTTTTTCTAGACCTCAGCGACGCGGCGCTCGCTGGGATGAGTCTGGAGGAACTGCGCAAGCGGACGACCTTAGTGCCTGATGGTCTTTGTTGGCAATCACATTGGAGAGATGCCGAACTCCAGGAACAAGCGGATCAAGCAGCATTGGCAAAAGCTGTGGACTTGTTGGATATTGAAGGTGAATACTCCGCTGAGTTGGACGGAGTGGAGCAAAAGTTCCGCCGAGAGACATTGCTGCACCTAGAAGTGAAGCGAATTTTGTCTGAATCTCGACATATTTGTGTACCCGAAATCCAGTGCTATGTCCTTCGGACTGCTGACGATGGTCATGAAATCGAGGAGTCATTTGACTTCCCCAGTGAGGTGATCCCACTAACCGCCGTAACGTTGGAAAAGCGATTTGGCAGGCTGATCCCGGATGTAACGGCCAAGACCTCACCAGACCATGGCGACATACTTTTGATAGAGGTAACTGTCACTAACACCATTCGTGAGGAACGCCATTGGCAAATTCGCGGCGGCAATGTACCCGCTATAGAAATAGACTTAAGTCGAACAGGTGGAATGATTTCACGTTCAGAACTGCGCGACCTTGTAATCGACAACACCGAATGCAAACGTTGGCTTTGCCAGCCTAAAGCTGACTTGCGCCAGAAAGAGATGGAGCAGGCAGCAGATGCCAAACTCCAAGAGTTAAATTGGGCCATTCAAGATCGAGCGGCTGCACGGCTTTTGGTCCTCAACACTCCGGTTGAGTTGATTGCCCGTGACTATCTGGACGCAATTCAGCAATATCAGGCTCTTGCTCGAAATGGTCTTGCCGCAGACTTCGATGAAATTTCTCGACTACTAAAGGAAGTTGATCATCACGCTGATCGACTAGCCACTCACGGATTTCACGAAGCAAAAGACAGCGATTTGATTGGAACAAGATCACAAATAGTTCCACGAATTCTGGCAATCAAAAACGACGGTGGAGTGGGCTACGAACTCGACTCAACTATGGGCATCATGAACGCGATCAAGCAAGCCCAGGCTCAGAATAGGAAGTTTCACACTATCTATCTGATTGCCGAGGCTGTGTATCGAACAGGTAATGCGAAAGAGTCCCCCGCTTGGTATCAGAATTGGGTTCAAGAGATCAAAGAGAGCATCGAGGATGGCGGCAAGATGTATGTGCGACCACGCCGATACGATGAGTTGCTTTCGCTCCTTTTTCCAGAGATGCGTTCTAGCTTGATGAAGTCATTTGGGACCGAAGACTACGTGCCAAAGCATAAAGCGTACGTGACCCGGAAAAATGACCAAAACTCCGGGCAGCGTGGAAGTCCCGCGTCCTTTTGGCCATGGGATCAAGAAAGTCGCACCGAAAGCTTTTGGCTTAAGGGACGAGAACTGGAGCAATGGAAGCGAAACCACCCTTCCGCTGCAAGTGATTTTTTTGGCGTGAAAAAGGGAACTGAGCGCGACGAGTGATCTTTGGCATCCGTGCGCGATTTGGCATGTACTCAATGGCCGCGCGGTGAGCTTGTATGGGTTAGTGTCAGAGACTTGTGCTCCAGGTTACTCGAACAATTATTCAACTTGCCTGGTCGGAAATTGCCTGAGAAAATAGAGAAACATTTCGCTGCAATGGCGAGGTGTATTGACTGACGCACCCTGCGTTGGTTTGGTTTTTCTTCCCTAACTCCCCACTTGATTTTTCTTGCCATGCCCTTGGCGCGTGTTGGCTAAACACGTCTGTGCGCCCAAGGGTTTGGGGAATATTTTTCTTCAACCTCAGGTAGCGATAACTCTCAGTTATCGACAGCCAGAAAGCCCTTCAAAATGACCAAAATTTCCGCCAAAAACACAGGCACGGCAACCGTTCGCAAGTCCAAAACCGCCACCGTTGGCAACGAGCCAGCGAAGCCACCACAGGCCGTTCTGGACGGTTTATCAGCCACTGCTGACCGCTTCATGGAAGCTGCACAGTCCGAAGCCAGCAAATGCGCGTATGCCAGCGATATCCGCATGTTCGCTGCCAGTGGCATCACGGTTCCGGCCACCGCTACGCAAGTGATCGAGTACCTTGCCCAACACGCCGGAAAACTTTCTGTTGCAACCCTTGAGCGTCGGCTTATTTCTCTGCACAAAGCCCACCTCGAAATCTCTTTGAAATCCCCGACTGTTCATATTACGGTTAAACGCACCATGCAGGGCATCCGGCGTACGTTTGGCACAAAGCAAAAGCAGGCACGTCCAATGGTTAAGGACGACTTGCTTGAGGCTATGGTGATGATCGACCGCCAAAAACCAATCAAAGCAGCGCGGGACCGTGCGCTACTGCTGGTCGGGTTCGCATCCGCAATGCGTCGTGCTGAACTGGTAGCGGTGATGGTTGAGCACTTGACGTACCTGCCCAACGGCGTTGAAATCTTTTTGCCCCACAGCAAAACTGACCAAGAACGGCAGGGTCGCACGGTCTTTGTACCGTTCGCGAATGGCGACCGTTGCCCGGTACGTGCGTTGATGCAGTGGCTAGATATTGCCGAAATCAAAGAGGGGTTTGTTTTTAGAGCCGTCACGCGCCATGACCGCATTGCACGGCATGGTTTGTCTGCGCAGTCGGTGGCGCTGGTGGTGAAGTCGTCGGTGGCGCGTGTGGGTGGTGATGCTGGAAAAGTCAGCGGCCACAGCCTACGCGCTGGCTACTGCACCCAAGCGGCCATGAGCGGGCTGCAACCGTGGCAAATTCGTGATCAAACCGGGCACAAGTCAGATGTGACCTTAGCCAAATACATCCGTGCCGTTGCGAAAAGAGCCATCCCCAGCTTGCTTTGAAAAAGCACTCCGAGCGTTACCTTACTGGTAACGCTTTTTCCCGTTGGGTGTCATGCAGTATTGACCACCTTTTAATCCAGTGCAGTGCGACTCACCAGAGCAAGTCCACGATCATAGAGGCAGTAAGCCAATGCAGGGCCACCAGTGCGGTGTGCAGCGGCTCACGAAAGAGGTTAAAGTATTGGACGATGTGATGGTGGGGGCAACAGATGCTTACTGGATGTACAGGAATAGGGATAGCGTCAAGGAAGCCAAAGGAATCAGCACAAAGAAGCCCATACCCGACACCACAACGGATGTCATGGCCCAGCAGCACAGCAGCCCATTGGCAAAAGCCGCTAGGCGTCGCGTTTTGCCCGGCAGCAACAGCAAGCCCGTCAGGACCTGCGCGACTCCGATGAAATACATCATCCACAAAGGCAGGTGCATGATTTCGGTGAATTCATGCACCATCCACTCTTGCGCAATCAGCTTGGAGCCACCGGCATGCAGATTGGAAAGCGAAACCAGAGCCACTGCCGCCCAGAGCGATGACTTTGCAGGCAGCTTGATCAAAGCAGGCTCTGGTAGAAAGCCATTTGCATGGTGCCCATGTCCAGCAGACCGGCCATATCCTTCATCTCAGGCACGGTTTTAAGGTTGGACAACCAGGCATCCATGTTCTTGCGGGTATCAAACCGCATGACCATCAGCCACATGCCGGTGGCCTCGTCTTTGCCGAGTTCACGCGAGATATAGCCAGGTTGCTTCGAAATAGCACCTTTCCGGATGCGGGCTTCGAGTTCCAGTAGTTGACCGTCAGTCGCACCGGGTTTGAGTTTGAAAGTGGCGACTTCTACACAATGGTTTGGCTGCATGGGAACGACTCCAGGTTCTGCGGAAAATGCACTGATAGAAAGTGTCATGGCAAATGTTGCCAGTACTTTGAAAACAAAATTCATGCTGCTCACTTTTCATACGTCGCGTTGTCTCGCGTGTTCACTGCGCCAACCGCAGATTGCCTACTTTTCCCGCGCTTGCTCAAAAATTTTCGCCAACTCGTCCATCTGCTTGCCTACCGGCGTGTGGCGGTCCATTTGCAATGCCAGTGCGTACAACCCCACCAGGGCCACGGTAAGCGCTACCAGTGCGATCGCGCCACTGCGTTGACGCGCATGGTTGAACAGGGCGCGGCGGTTCAGGTACACATGGCAGCCCGCGCTCAACACCATGAGTAAGCCGAACAGCTTGTGCACGGGGTGCATCTGGATGGTGAATGAAGGCGCCTCGATAAAGAACATCAACATTCCAGAGGTGCCCATGGCCACAAGGGACACGAGCAGGCAAATAGCGACGAGTCGGCGAAACATCGCAGCGAGATCAATCAGCCCTTGAGCTGTTTGATGCCGGTTGCCCAGTCTTCGAGGTGGTGCACGCGGATGATCTGACCGTTCTCAATCTCATGGATGTCTGTGGTGTCGATCTTGAACGACTTGCTGCCGTCCAGTTCCATGCCCATGAAGTTACCCGTGGGTGAGCCGGTGGCCACTGCACGCACAACGACCTTTTTGCCGTCCACGCCGATCACCAGGTCTTGGGGTTCCCACACCAGATTGGGGATGAGCTTCCAAAAGCCAGCCACTTGCTGCATGAGCGTGGCTTTGTCTTTGGTGCCCTGGCTGTTGATGGACTGAAAGCCGGGGGCCAGAATTTTTTCCAGCACGGCAGCGGGTGTGGTCGCGGTGTTGACCGTGAGGGCTTGCTTGTAGAAGGGGGCAACGATGGCTTGTACTTCGTCTTTGGTCATGGTGATTTCCTTTGGTGGTTGTGATGTTGCAATGGTCAAAAAGATGCTTACTTGGCGCTCAACTGGCCTGCGGCAGCTGCCCAGTTGCCAACGTAATCGGTACGCGCAATTTTTCCGTCCTTGATGGTGTGAATGTCGATGGCCATGACGGCGAACGACTTGCCGCTGGGCTCGATACCAAACAGAGGCTTGGTGGGTGTGCCACTGATAGTGCGACGGACAATGACTTTGTCGCCCGACACCAGAACGTCTTTCACTTCGCTGCGCAGATTCGGCACCACACCTGCAAAGTACAAGGTTTCCTTTGTGAACTGGTCACGGCGCTTGCGGTCGGAGTCGTCGGTGGAACCAAACGACCACTCGGCCTGAACGGTTTTTTCCATCACCTTGAGCGCGTCGTCGCCCTTGTGTTGAAGGCTCAGCACCTCATAAAGCGGCGTCACAATTTGTTTTGCTTGATCTGCAGACAAAGTAGCCGCAGCACTGCTGGATGTTGCCGCTCCCGACTTGAGTTGGCCCAAGGCACTGGCCCAGTCTTCCACGTGGTGGGCGGTAATGGCCTTGCCGTCCTTGATGGTGTGGATGTCAATGGTCATGATCTTGAAGCTCTTGCCGCTGGGTGGCACGCCAAAGAAGGGGGCAACGGGTGTGCCGCTGGCTTCGCTGCGCACGATGATGCGGTTGCCATCAACCATCACATCTTTGATATCCCATTTCAGGTCAGGGATGAGCTTGCCGAAGCCGCCCACTTGCGCCACAAAACCGTCGCGGCCTTTGAAGTCGGTTTCGCTGGAGTACGACTTCCAGTCGGGTGACAGGGCCTGCTCGGACAAGGCCTTGATGTCCTTGGTGGCGGGCTGGTTGAGCATTTCATAGAACGGTGCAACTTGTTTGCGGGCCTGTTCCACGGTCATGGATTGGGCCCAGACGGACGTGGCAGTCACTGCAGCCAGGGCGAGCGCGGCGGTGGTGGTTAGGCGGGAGATGAACTGAGCCATGGTGATCCTTACTCGGGTTGGTCGTTGGAAAAGCTAACGGGGAAGTTTCCCCTTTCCGACGCGCTCTTTCGAGGTGAAATTCCGACTAACTATGGTAAAAATCGGACAGAATGCTGGCATGAAGAAGACGCAAGCCATCACCAGCGTGGGGTTCAGCCCGCCCAGTGACACGCGCTTGGCCGTGGAGTCCATGTCCATCGAAGAGCTTCGCCAGCGCGCTCCTGCGGAGCACTTTGAGCAATTGCAAAGGGCCGATTTTTATCGCCTTATCGGCGTGCTCAAAGGGAGCACCAACCCGATGGTGGATTTTTCTGACTTCGCGGCCAAGCCCGGTGACTGGTTGCTGGTGCGTCCGGGTCAGGTGTTCCGTTACGACTTTTCGCGCCCCTGGACTGGATGGCTGGTGGTCTTTCGCCCGGACAGCCTGTCCGCAGCGGGCCGCAGTCGCGCACTCGACGAATTCGATCTACTGCGCCGCATCGAAGACCTTGCCTGCCTGCACTCCCTGCGAAAAGAGCAGCACGATTGGCTGCACCGCAGCGTGGCGCAGATGCAGCTCGATGGCAGGCTCACCGATGATGTACCCCTGCGCAACGAGTTGTTGCGCCTGTCATTGACTGGCACGCTGCTCCGCCTGTCACAATGGCAAGCGCCGGACGCTGCCACCGGCGCATCGCAGGGCAGTAGCCATGCTAATTTCAGGCGGTTTCGCAAACTGCTGGACGCTGATTTCGCCGCGCAGCATCAGGTGCAGTACTACGCCAACGCCCTGGGCATGAGCGAAAAGACCTTGAGTCGTGTTTGCATGTTTGCTACCGGAATACCTGCTAAGGCGATGATCACGCAACGCCTGGTACTGGAAGCCAAGCGATTGCTGGCCCACACTACGCTGACGGTGCAGACCATCGGGCGGGAGCTGGGATTTGAAGAGGCCACCAACTTTGTCAAATTCTTCCGCAAAGAAGCAGGTGTAGCTCCGCTGGCATTTCGCAACTCGTTGAGCGTCTGAAACCTTCCGTAAGTAAAAGGTAGGGTTAAAATCAATTCGGGCTTTAACTAGTCCCCGCATTCACCTCCCTGATGCGGCAGGCCTCAAGCTTGTTCAGACCCAGCCTTTAAACCGCTGGGTTTTCTTTTGGCTATGCAGCGGCCAGTATCAAATGACCAATTTCCGCCTTTGCAGGCCGCACGCTGATCTCTATGTCATAGCCAAGCCGGGTGAGGCAGTCCATCAGTTTGGCGGCATCTTGCTGAGTAAGGCCACGGGTGCGTATGGCTTTTCTGACCTCTATCACCAAGCCCGTTTTGATCTTGAGCTTTTCGGCATCAGCCAGACCAAGGTCGGCAAACACGTTACCGGAACCACGATGCACTTCAACGCCTTCAAATTGGCGTGACTCCATGACACTTTTCACTTGCTTCTATCTTATTGGAAATACAAGGCAATGCGGTCAGATGTCCAAGTGGGCACACCGGTGCCAAAGAAGTCCGCATCCTCAGTCCAGACCGGACAACCCAACGTCATCGCGCACGCCAAAACAGGCCAGTCATCCGCATCACGAACTGCGATACGTCGCAAAGCCTGCTGCTGCATTCCTTCATAGAGTTCGACATCAATAGGTTGGACGACACCCTCAAGACCATCCAGCACAAGCATCGCTGCACCGGCATCGACACCGCGCTTTTTCAGCAACGTGGGCAGGTACTTTCGTGCATCCGCATACGCAACATCAGGAGCAAAGAACTTGACTGTCGCAGCGTTGTCAAAGATGAGTTCACGCACCCGCTTCCCCAGCACGGCACGAATCAGAATATTCGCATCGAGAACGATGGCCTTTCCACTCATGCTGCTTTGACTTTCAACTTCCTCGCAGGCGTGCTTGCCTTCCTGCGTGCGGTTTTGAAGTCTGCCACTACTGACTCAACATCCACGCCCTGCGCCTCAAGCAGCTTGTCCAAGGTCTTGCTGGCTTTCTTCAGGGCAACAATGTCGGCTTCCACTTGCCCATGAGTGGGAATAAAGTAGCCAACCGTCTGCCCATGCCGCGTGACGGCCACGGGCGTACTTGACGCGATGTACTCGGCCAAGTCGGAGCGAAACTCGCGTATACCTACCTTTGTGGTTTCCATGTCGATGCCTCTAACTTTGTGAATCAATGTGTACACATATTACGCCAACAACATGAGATTGGCAAGTGGCCTCAACGATCAAGCCACGCTGCGTCTTCCACGTCCTGCCGCGCCTGGTCAAGGAGCTGGTACACGGTCGGCAAAAGCGATTCCGGCACTCTAACAACCGTGGTGGCTTCGCGGTACGGACTGCGCCGATATGTTTTTGGTGGAGGTGCTTTTATCTGTATCGGCTGGCGGTTTTTGATCTGTGCGGTAGTCATGGTGGTTTCCAATCTTGTTACACGCTCAAATTAGCTCATGCCGGATGTTGAGGTTCATTGATGAACTCGCAACGCATGCTGAATTGATAAGTGCACCAGACACAGTAATACCTGATTGCGGTCAAATTGATGCTCCCAATACCGCCTTACAGCCCCTCAAACGGGGGTGTTGATGGCATCGTCAGGCTGCAATTTGAGCCGCGTGTGTAGATGCCATCAACACCTGCAATTGCAGTATCAAGTGCCAATTTACGCCGCCTTATTTGGAGGGCGCAAGGACTTCCAGATAGGCAAGGATTCCAGCACGTCAAATGCGCTGACGTTGAAGTCTTCCGGGGCCACCAATTGGCAACCCTGCGGCGCAGGGTTTCATGGCGTGTAACCAAGGTGCTAACTGCCTATTAGCTTCATGAACTTGTTCACTGGCAATGCGGTAAGCAAAGCACCCAGTTGCTGCGTGCGATCAAGCTGTGTCCACCATTCGCATTGGGCACTGGCAAGGCGCTGCTCGTAGTCCGCGATCATGCGCTTGGTCTCTGCTGTCTTGCCGTGCATGTAAAAGAGGCGCTGCTTGGCTCCGTGCATGCCACGCAAACGGACGATTTCTGTGTAACCCACGAACGCAGTATCACGACGATCACGCGGGGGCAGGCGCGACAAATCAAACAAGTAATACTCTGAAAAGGCGCTGGGTGTTTGCAGCAGTTCGGCATAGGTCAACTTGGTTGCAAACACACGACGCGACTCCACTCGAATGATGCCTTCAACTTCCTTAAGCTGATCAAGCGTATGCGTGGCGGTCTCGCGGTTCAAGGGGACAGGCTCACAATCTGCGTTGCGAAAAACTTCGGCAGAGAAGCGGTCGTAAAGAGCGCCGCCATTCTCGGCAGATTGTTCACCGATGTACGCTGTTTTGATTTTTCCGTCGCGCCCGGTTTGTGTGCAATAGCGGGTAGTAACTTGCGAGGCTTTGCGGTCGAGGATCAGACTATCCAAATCGCCTTCTGCATCGACGGCTTCATCAATACGGAAGTAACGAGCATCACGGCGAAGTTCAGGCCAGCCAATGGGCCAGATGCATTTCCACATATCAATGAGTGTCTGGGTGTGTGGCGCATCAATTTTGTGTGGGTTGAATTGCAGCCGGAACGGGATATTGGCTTTGGCATTGCCGCGATAGTTGAAGTACAACGTGACGCTGGGAATCTCACTGTGTCCCGCAGGCAATTTGCTATTGAGGTACGCGACAAAGACCGCTTCCCAATTCTGGCTTTGATTTGTGATGCGTTTTGCATCGCGTGTACGCACATGTTGTTTGCATATGTCTATTGCACGTTCCACCTGTTCAGGCGTAGCTGGTGCATCAATAATCGCCTTGTCCAATGCGCGAAGCTGTGGGCGCACTTTAGCGAACTTCAACAGAACTTTGCCTGATGCAGTTGTGTGTACGTCGTCCTTCTGCGTGGCATTGCTATTGGCGCTGGATGATGCAGTCGATGCCTTGGTTTTCTTCTGCTTGTTTTTCTTACTGCTCAAGCCTTTACCAGTGGTGGTACTTGTGCCTGAAGTTTCAAGATCATCATCAATATCTACGTTTATTGTCTCTGTGTGTATATCGTTCTTATAAGCTGTTTTACTTGTTCGATCATTCATGGGATTTCTCCGAAAATTGCGTTAATTCAATACGTCATAGCGAATTTGGCAATGCGCTAAGGAAGGTGGTGGTAGTGGTGCAGTGAGCTTTCCGCCATGCGGCGATACGCTCTCAACATGCTGCCACCGAGGGCTTTTTCCCCTCGGTATGCACCACGTCATGCGGAAAGTTGCATCTGCTGTATTTACAGTGTTTGCGACTTTCCGCCAGCGGCTCATCTGCCAGCTTTTGGGTGGAATGACCTAAAAGTTGAAGACTCCCGCAAATGTCTTAGCAGGTGTTTGCGCATCACTTGCACCCGCATCGTCCAGACCGACTCCTGACGCATCGACAACAATTCCGTTGAGTTCAGCCAATTGAAGCGTTGGCATGATCTTCAATACACGTTTGCGTGTGCAGCCGCATTGCTCCTCGATGCTGAGGAAGACAACCGCAGGCAAATCCGCGTTGCACCAAATGGTCTCTCCACCACAGGCAATCGCCTTGAGGTACTCGCGGCTGCGCTCCGATTTGCCACATCCCATGTCAAACGCAAACTGTTTGATGAGTATGGTGAATATCCCGCGATATTCCTCGGCACAATTCACCAACCGATCAGAGAAGAAAATCCGATCTTGCGTCAGCGGTTGTCCCTTGTAGCCGGGTGGGTATGGGATGACCGAACGTTCCTGCTTTGCTTTCTCTTTGTGTTGCGCTGAACGGTGCTTCATTGCACACCTCCATGCAATTGTTCGTTGCGACATGAGATCGTCAAGCGGCGGGTGTATGTGCCATTGACCTCGACAGTTTCACCTTGAACAACCAGTTCACTGCCGTCGTTCAAACGATGGACGTAAGTGCTGACCTTGGGATCGAGAACGAGCAAGCCTTTGTCGTTGCCGCGAGTGAGTTTGCGCAGCAAGTGGTCGCGGTAGTTTTGAGCGAACGCCTCAATCAAGAATAGAGGCATGATGTAGGCATTCTTGATGGCGACTATTGCCATCGGATGCGCATACACATGCTCGAAGTCGAACACGCATACGTTGCCTACCGCTTCACCGCAATGAATCGACAAGCTAGCATGCTGGTGTATGGACAAATATTTGTCGCTGATCGCGTCGGACATATCAAGGCGTTCAAAACCATCGTTGGTCGAAGTTTTTGATGGGTATTGGGATGCAGCTTCTGAGGCTTTGCCGGAACTTGCTTCAAGGAAAGAAATAGTTTGATCGCTCATTTCTGCACCCCTTGCATTCCAACCATGTGGTTTGACATAAAGAGTCGGACAGATTGAACGCGGTATCGAATCGAACGGCCAATGCGAATGAATTCGAGGTCTTTGTGCTTACCCTTGCAGCGCCAATTGGCAAGTGTCTTATGGTTGGCTAGGCGGAGCATCTCCGCAGCCTCTTTATCTGTGAGCAGCATGTCGTTGTCCGACATGATGCGCTTGAGTAAAACTGACATTTCAAGTACCTTGCGGTTGTTAGTGAGGCTTGAATTTTGAATTTTTGGCTCGCTTTTAAGAGACAACGCATTCTTCCAAATTCATTGTTTGGGTGCGATCATCATTCGTGGTTACTCAAGAAGTGCAAGGTATCCACGATGACAGACAAGACGATATAGATGATCGCTGCTCCAGTTCCTAAGCTGAGTTAACCGCAAAGTCTGTGTAATCCAAGTTCGATGAGAGCGGTCCATCTTTAGGAGGTTATTCGATGCCTCTTGAGTTAGGTGTGTCAGAAAAGCTTGGTAGCTAAAACCCGGGCAGTCAAACTCCTCAGAAATTGAACTCGGCTTGAATGATTTTTGCGCCTGGAATTCCCGAATCGCATCAACGAGTCGCAACATTGCCCAAAGCTCATGCGGGAGTGTTGTTCTTTTTTTTGTTTTGCGACGAGGGGCTAGTTTCTCCTTAGCGAATGTGTCGTTACTAAAGTCCTCTAATCGCTGATTTAAGACCTGCATCTGTGCGTTGATGTCTGTAAGGTCAAGTACGATCACTGTCTCGTAAGGCATCAGCCCAAGCTCTATGTGTCGCGGCCTAGACAGAGTTTTAACATCGAGATCAAAGTTGCCTGTTCGGTGTCGCTGGGTTTTGAACTCCACCAATTTTTCGTCGTAACTTTGCTCGGGTCGGATTGGCTTTGACAGACCCCATCTCCGGGGTACTAGCAAATCTCGGCGGATTCCAGTATCCGGCCGCTTTCCGAACTTTTCAATGTATTCATGGACAGTCGAAGAAATAGGTGACGCAGGAGGAAAGCACTTCCATGGCAATAGAGTCTGGCTACCCGGCCAATCATCTGGTAGATATTCCGGTATGTTGACCATGACGAAATTCCACTTCTTAGGAAGCTTGGTCTTCTTGTCATGGCGATTGAGCATCAGCCTACGCACTGCGTCAACGTCTGATGCGTAGTACCGTGAACGGCGCAAGAACTCCCAAGCCCATTCGGCTTGCGACGTTCCGTTTATGGACGGATAGTTAGTGGCATCACGCCAGTCAGTGACGTGATGCTTTGCTTTTCCTGTTAATTTTTTACCGTTTTTCATGCCCCATTTTTACAGGACTGGCGCGACCTCAGCGGTGGGTTCACGATGTTTGAGCATTGCTGACGTGGCAGTTGACATGGCATCTCGCACTGGATCAAGCGCCAGTCGGGCATAGACTTTTGTCGACTGCGGTGACTTGTGATTCAAAGTACGCCCGATGATTGCTAGGCTTACGTTCAAGCCAGCCTGCCAAGAGCCAAGAGTACGTCTTAGATCGTGGACTCTTAAGTCGCGCATGTCCAGCGGTTTGAGGTCAACTTTGATTTCAGCGCACATCTTTGTATAAATTGCCACGGCATGTGCCGGTTTGGCGTCAGTGATGGCAATTGCTTGCAGTTTCTCCGATTCAGGCCAGCCATGGTGTTCTGCGAGTTTGTCGATCAGGCGATATGCCGTTGCGCGCTCTAGGATCGCAAACCAGCCCTTTTTCGGCTCAACGTAGTGTCCGGGGGCGCTGTTTGCCGGAAAGACCCATGGCGAATCGATTGTCTTGCGTCGTTCTTTCAAGAGTTCATGAAGCGGTAAGACCAAAGGAATCGTCTGTGGAGTGCCGTTTTTGGTCATGCCAATTTTCCAAAGCTGTGCATCAAAGTCGATGTCTTCCCATCGCATTGGTAGGACATTGCCGCGACGGGCTCCGGTGAAAAGCGCAACGTAAATGAAATCACGCAGCATTACATTGTCTTCATGATCAAGCGCACGAAACAGATAAGGAAGTTCAATGTTGTCGAGCCATCGTTCACGTGCTTGCTCCGGGTTTCGCATAACTCCCTTGCACGGATTGTCACCAGTCCAGAGGTCCCAGGCCGTAGCACGGTTGAAGACGCTGCGAATCAGTGCGAGAACGCGATTCGCATGTACAGGTGCGTGTTTTGAGATTTCAGCAAACAGTTTTCGGATGTGCTCTTTCTTGATGTCACTAAGCCGCATTTGAGAGAGCGGTTTGCCGTATCTTGTCGTTGCGAGATAGCGGTCATAGGTGACAACGTTGCGTTCAGGTGTGCGGTTGTAAATGCGGGAGTACTCGTTCATGAACTTATCGAACAGTTCGGAAAACGTCATACTTTCATTCCTTGCAAGAGCCGGATCGATACCCTGTGCTAGCTGGCTATTCAGTACCTGTGCAACCTTGCGGGCAACTTCGATATCAACGGTGGGGTACTTTCCGATCAGAAAGCGACGCGACTTTCCTCCGAATTTCCGGACCAAGTAGAAAGTTTTGATCCCGGTGCGACTAATGCCAATTGCCAGTCCTGGCTGGCGAATGTCATAGTGCCACTCCCAAGGACTTTTCCCTGCGACAGTGTGAGTCAGTCCATCAAGGAACTTTTTGCTGAACGCCACGCGCTGTGTTTCAGAGCGTGGAGTGGTTGTGGGTACTATTGAGTCTTCAAGTTTTTGTGTCATGGCGGTATCGTGATTTGTTGATCAAATCGATCCACCGTGAGGTCATCTGAGGTAATCGCAACGGTTGCAATGAAAAATCATTGCAACCCCATTGCAACCATGGCATGTGAACTCGCGTGGTGGTCGGTGGCGTAAGGTTACGTCGCCATCACGCTAAGCTGTTGATTCAAAAGAGAAAAGTGACCTTTGATGATGAGCAGGGTGCAGCCGTGATTGTTTGCAGAAAGCGGCTCATAATCCTTTGGTCCACAGTTCAAGTCTGTGACGCCCTACCATTTTTATTGAAGACTTGCAGCGATTTGCGTTGCAAGTTTTTTTTGGTCTAGGCACAGGCCACTTAGCTTCACTCAGAATCAGGCAAACGTATTGACTTTTGTCCCCACTGCGCCTTGTGTGGCCAGGGGTGGCTGCGGGATGGCCTGCAACAAGGTCATCGCCGAACTGGCTTGTATGTTCAGTGCTTTTTTCAGCACCAGCATGTTGACCGCATCCGATGTGCTGCCTTGTGCGGCGCTGGTTGCTGCTTGCACTGCGGGGGTGTTGGAAATATTCACAGTCGGCCCTTCAAACAAAATGGTTGATGTCTGTTTATCGGCGGCGTCTTTGTGAACTTGAATTTTCCCCTTATCGCAATCCTGCGCTCGGGCTTCTTGATCCGATCGTGGCGCATTTCTTCTGAAATGCTGTTTGCCGCATCGCTTCCACTCGACCCAGGAGGCCGGCGTAGTCGATCTCAAGTTGGGAACTTCCACCCAACAGGAATAAGGCAGGGAAGAAAACCACAGCGCCTACAACACCGACCAACTGGTCTTTGGATGCTTTCTCGTCGAGCTGCTCACTTATTACTTCCATTCGGGCCTGTGCGCTTTGAAGTTCCACCCCCAATTGTGCGCAGGTGTAGCCCTGGTATTGAGCTGGTGGAACATAGTTGGCGGGCACGTTTTTGGATGACGTGGTGCAGCCCTGCATCCAAAAAGATGCAGACAGCACAACCAACGCCAGTTTCTTCCCATAGCTCATACCTAGACCATACCCGATGACTGGCTTGCATTGATTGGGAAAAAGCGCACGTAAACCCCGTTTACTTGGCATTTGCATCACGGATTTGCTATCAATAGAGTAGCTGTCTGCGCACATTCTGCGGGCGCTGCAGGCCTATTTGCCTTGTAATTTTTCGGTGGCGAGGCGTGCTTCCAGGTGCCCGCGGCAGCTGGCGTTGATGACCCGCAGCTCGGCCAGCGTCTCGTCGATCTGGGCGCGTTTGCGCTCCAGGTCGGTAATTTCGGCGTCGGTGCGCTCAATTACATAGCTGAGCTGTTGCACGCGGCCTTCGCCCTGGTCGCCGTACAGGTCCAGGTAGCGTTTGATCTCGGACAGGGGCGAGCCGATGGATTTGGCCCGCAGGATCAGCGCCAACCGTGCGCGATCCCGGCGGGTGTAGACGCGGGCACCGTTGATGCGCCGTGGTGAGAGCAGGCCCTTGTCTTCATAAAAACGCAACGCCCGCAGGGTGATTCCAAACTCGCGGCACAGCTCGGTGATGCCAAAGAGTTCGGCTGTGTCTACATCCCGGTGGGAGTCGACAACGGCCTGTGCGTTGCTGACCTCCATCAGATCACGCGCTGCAAACGCATGGCCACGCTCATGTCGCCAGACACTTTGAGCTTGCCGGCCATGAAGCCGGTCGCGGGCTCCAGATCGCCGCTGAGCATGGCGTTCAGGTTTTCCAGCGTGATGCCCACCGTGCAATCGGTATCAGACGCGTCATTGCTGACGGTGTTGGGGGTGGATTTGCCATCGATGACGATGATGCCGTCGGCACCGCAGTCAAATTTCAGGGTGGCAGCCAGGCCGCTGTCCGAGCCAACTTTGGAGCGGATGGCTTGGGTGCATTCTTCGAGGTTCATGGAGCTTTCCTTCGGGGGGTGTATTAAGAAATGTCTGTTGTGAAACGACACGAATGCTAACAGCGCTCGATGCCCTTAAGCATAGTGTAAACACCTATACGAAATCTAGTTGACGTTAACGTAACCTTAATTTCTAATTCGGAAATACTCGTGAAGGACCCGACCCCATGCCCGTACTGCGTTCCAGAATCAACGCCCGCACCGATGCGTTTGCCGCCAATGCCAAGCGCATGGCCGACTTGTTGGCGGAGGTGCAGCGGCTCGAAGGCATGGTGATTGCCGAGTCCGAGTCCAAACGCGACAAGTTTGAGAAACGCAAACAGCTGCTGCCGCGCGAGCGCGTGGCGCGCCTGTTAGATCGTGGCACGCCGTTTCTGGAGCTGAGCCGTTTGGCGGGCCTGAACATGCACGACGATGACGGAAAGAAGTCGGTGCTGGGCGGTGGCTCCATCATCGGCATTGGGGTGGTGGCGGGCAAGCGCTGCCTGATCTCGGTGAACGACAGCGCGGTCAAAGGTGGCACAGTGGCGCCCATGGGCCTGAAAAAAGCCCTGCGCGCCCAAGAGATCGCCATGGAAAACAAGCTGCCCCTCATCTATTTGGTTGAGAGCGGCGGTGCCAACCTGATGTACCAGAGCGAGATTTTTATCGAAGGCGGCCGCAGCTTTGCCAACCAGGCGCGCATGTCGGCCATGGGCTTGCCACAAATCTCGGTGGTGCACGGCTCATCCACTGCCGGTGGCGCGTATTTGCCGGGCTTGTCGGACTATGTGATCTTGGTGCGTGGCCGCTCCAACATCTTTTTGGCCGGCCCCCCGTTGGTGAAGGCCGCCATTGGCGAAGACTGCACCGAAGACGAGCTGGGCGGAGCTGAGACCCATGCGCAGGTCACCGGCCTGGGGGAATACCTGACCGAAGATGACGCCCATGCTATTGCCATGGCGCGGGAGGTGATGGACAAGCTGCGCTGGGACACCACTCCGGTCGCGGCGACATTCTCGGAGCCGGCATTTGACGAGCAAGAGCTGATGGGTATCGTGCCTGCTGATGAGCGCGAGCCCTACGATGTGCGCGAGGTGATTGCCCGTTTGGTGGACGGCTCCGACTTTTTGGAGTTCAAGGCTGAATATGCACCCGAGATGATGTGCGGACAGGCCCGCCTACACGGCCATTTGGTCGGTATTTTGGGCAACAACGGCCCGATCCAGCCTGCAGGCTCGACCAAGGCGGCGCAGTTCATCCAGCTGTGCGACCAGACCGGCACCCCGCTGATTTTTTTGCAAAACACCACCGGCTACATGGTCGGCTCGGTGGCGGAACGCAGTGGAGCCATCAAACATGGCTCCAAGATGATTCAGGCCGTGGCCAACGCCCGGGTGCCCAAATTCACCGTGGTGCTGGGCGGCTCCTACGGCGCGGGCAACTACGGCATGTGCGGGCGCGGGTTCGATCCGCGTTTCATCTTCAGCTGGCCCACAGCGCGCACTGCTGTGATGGGGGGCGCGCAGGCGGCCAAGGTGATGGACATTGTGAACCGCGCCAAGATCGAACGCACCGGCATGGAAGCCAATGAGGAGGCGCTGAAAGCCATGTCCGACGGCCTGCGCCTGCGACTGGACAAAGAGTCCGCCGTGCTGTTTGGCACCGCCCGCCTGTGGGATGACGGGATTATTGACCCCCGCGACACCCGCCGCATTTTGGGCCTGTGCCTGGCCCTGGCGCACGAGGCAGATCAACGCACTTTGCGCTCGAACACCTTCGGCGTAGCCCGCCTGTAAATCCCGATTCAGACGAGTCCATTCTTTCAACTTAAACCGGAAGCACACACCATGAAATTCACCCCCGAGCACACACAAATCTCTGACACCGTCCTCAAGTTTGTCAAAAACGAAATCAATCCCCATCTGCCCGAGTGGGAGAAGGCCGGCATTTTCCCGGCGCACCAGTTGTTTAAAAAGATGGGCGATTTGGG
>Ga0247837_1004529_pt1 | contig 22174 bp, 9 predicted proteins | sample LaCtaG_2_FD_187115 | JGI IMG/M metagenome (GOLD analysis project Ga0247837, IMG submission 187115) | Freshwater microbial communities from meromictic Lake La Cruz, Castile-La Mancha, Spain - LaCruzMarch2015_14.5m | ecosystem: Environmental > Aquatic > Freshwater > Lake | place: Spain: Castile-La...
CCATTGAACAAGAGATCAATGGCGTCGAACGAATGCTGTACATGTCTTCGCGGTGCACCAACGATGGTTTGATGTCGCTGGATGTTTCGTTCGAATTGGGTACGAATATCGATCAAGCGCAAGTGCTCGTTCAGAACCGAGTTGCCATTGCCGAGGCAAAACTTCCAGAGGAGGTACGGCGTCAAGGGATTGTTACGAAAAAGAAATCACCCAGCATCCTCCTAGCAGTAAATCTCATTTCCTCAGAAGCACGCTACGATCAGCTCTATCTTTCCAACTTCGCAACCATCGAAGTGAAGGATTCCCTGATGCGAATCCAGGGCGTGGGTGATGTGGGAATGCTGGGGGCACGCGACTATGCCATGCGAGTATGGCTGGACCCTGAAAAGTTGGCGGTTCGCAACATGACCGCCAATGATGTCCTGCAAGCGCTTCGAGAACAGAATGTTCAAATTGCTGCGGGACGGATTGGCCAAGCCCCAGCGCCCGAAGGCCAAGATTTTCAGTTTGCGATCAACACCAAGGGACGACTGCTGGATGCCAACCAATTCAACGATATCGTTGTGAAAACCGGCGAAGGAAGCGAACTGGTTAAACTGGGTGACGTTGCTCGCACGGAACTGGGGGCCCGATCTTACGATGTAAGCAGCTCTCTGGACGGCAAGCCCAGTATCACGATGGCAGTTTTTCAATTGCCTGGCTCCAATGCTCTAAAGACCGCCCAATCGATTCGCGATGAGATGGCCCGATTGAAGGCGACACGCTTTCCGACAGGCGTCGACTTTGCCATCGTTTACGATACAACCATCGTCGTCGATGAATCCATTCATGAGGTTTACAAAACCTTGTTCGAAGCCTTCGTCTTGGTCTTCATTGTGGTGATCTTGTTCTTGCAAGATTGGCGAGCGACCTTGATGCCGATGATCGATGTTCCCGTTTCGCTGATCGGTACGCTTGCCGTGATGCAAATGCTCGGCTTTTCGCTCAATAATCTTTCGATGCTGGGCCTGGTTCTGGCGATTGGAATCGTGGTCGACGACGCGATCGTTGTGGTCGAAAACATTGAGCGTTGGATGGCGAAAGGCCTGCCGGCTCGCGAGGCAACCATCAAGGCGATGGCGGAAATCACCGGTCCCGTCATCGCGATTACATTAGTACTGAGCTCGGTTTTTATCCCCACCATTTTTATTGCTGGAATTCCAGGCAAGTTCTTCCAGCAGTTTGCTCTCACCATCGCCGCATCGACGATCATCTCCGCCATCAATGCCATGACAATGGCCCCTGCTCGAGCCGTCACGTTGATCAAACCCCACGTTGCTGGTCACGATCGGGAAGCTCTGCCGCGTTGGGGGATTGCTTTGATTTTGGGCTACATTGCCTTTCGGTATTTGCCTGCGTTCACGGACCCACTCTTTGGGTTCCCTGCTGCATCGAGCCCAGGTGGTGCCCATGGTGGCGTTGCGGACCATTCGCCCAGCGTTTTGCAGAATGTGGTTCTCAGCTTGATCTTCTTGATCGGCAGCGTCGCAGGCTGGCTCTGCGGCCCTTACATCAACTGGGGGTTGCAGAGATTTTTCCACGTGTTCAATGCTGGCTTCGACAAAGTCACCTGGGCCTATGGCAAGATGGTGGCAGGTGCCCTGCGCATCAGCCTGATCATGTTCATCATCTACATCGGTTTAATCGCGATGGCGGTACGGGGATTCCAGGTAGTACCAAGCGGTTTTCTACCTTCGCAAGACAAGGGGTACCTTGTCGTCAGCGCAAAGTTACCTGATGGCGCAAGCTTGCAACGGACAGAAGCGGTCGCAAAATCCATCAATGAGATTCTGCTCGCGACCGACGGAGTCGCTCACACCCTAAGCATCCCCGGTTACTCTATCTTAACCAGCACCAACGCGTCCAATTCGCTTGGCGTATTTGTGATTTTGGATTCGTTCGAGCATCGCAGCAAACATCGCGAGCTGTATTCTGCCGATCTGGTCAGAACGATTCAGGCGAAACTCAGCCGTATCCAGGAAGCGCAGGTCGTGGTTTTCGGAGCCCCCCCAATCGATGGCCTTGCTTCGACAGCGGGCATGAAAATGCAAATTCAAGATCGCGCAGGGGCTGGCCCATCTGCGTTGCAGGGTGCGTTGGAGAATTTGGTGGAAGCAGCCAATGCAGAACCGCGTCTTGTTGGCTCGTACTCCAGCTATTCCGCCAATGAACCGCAACTCTATGTCGATATCAATCGTGAAAAAGCCAAGGCGGCCGGTGTTCCCTTGAACGATGTCTTCCAAACACTTCAAATCTATCTGGGCTCCGCATATGCCAACGACATCACTCGATTCGGCCGCAATTGGCAGGTGAGTGTCCAAGCCGACTCCAAGTTTCGCGCCAACCCAGCGGACATCGGACGATTGCAAGTACGCAACCAACGCGGTGAAATGGTCCCATTGGCAACACTCATCGATGTTCGTGATGTCAGTGGTCCAGGTATTGTGTATCGATTCAACATGAATGCCTCGGCTGACTTTGTCTCGAATCCAGCCCCAGGGAGCGGATCGGGCGACACCATTGGATTGATGGAAGAGCTCGCAAAACGAGAACTGCCGAGCACGATGAGCTTCGCATGGACCGAGCTCGCTTACCAGCAAATACTGGTCGGTAAAGACTTGTTGACCAAACTCGTTTTCCCATTGGCCGTGATCTTTGTTTTTATGGTTTTAGCGGCGCAATATGAGAGCTGGTCGTTGCCGATCGCCATCCTATTGATTGTTCCCATGTGCTTGTTCGCCGCGGTCGCAGGTCTATGGCTAACAGGCTCCGAAAGCAACATCTTCACTCAGATTGGACTCGTGGTACTCATCGCATTAGCGGCCAAGAACGCGATCTTGATTGTCGAGTTTGCGAAGCAGCTGCAGGATGAAGGCAAAGATCGAAACGAAGCGGTGATCGAAGCCTGCAAGGTACGACTTCGTCCGATCTTGATGACCTCCTTCGCTTTCATCTTGGGCGTCGCGCCGTTGATGATCGGTCGCGGAGCCGGTTTTGAAATGCGTAGCTCTCTAGGCCTTGCCGTTTTTTCCGGAATGTTAGGCGTTACCCTTTTCGGCTTGATTTTCACTCCGGTCTTTTACGTTCTCATCGATCGGCTCGGAAATCTCCGTAGCAAAAAGAGCCAAGAGAGCCCAAAGAAGGCGGACAACCCTCATTAACTTGCAATCGTCACTCGTTCCAAACCATGACCTCGGTCACGCCGCTTCGAGCCTCACCCGTGTGCGTGAACACGATTCGCAATTTGGAACAGGTAACGGGCTGGAACTTGACCGAGTTCCATTCGCTGCCTGTGGCAGACTCAGGTGATGCCACGGCCTGTTGGATTGATTGCCATCGCTGATCTTGCCAAACTTCAATCTCGTATTTCACAGGTGCCTGAACTCCGCCACGGTCGTCGTAGATCGCTAAATCGACCCGTCGAAATTCAATCGCTTTTCCAAAATCAATTTCAAGCCAATCTGTTTTGGACTTCGATTCGTAACTGGTCCAACGATTGGTTGGGGTTGGCAAAAAGTTCGTGATGCCATCGATGGCCGACTTGGGAACTCCACCAAATCGATCATGATGGCTTGCGGTCGCACGCGGGTAGTCTTGGCTGCCATCGTTGAAGGCGAGGTTCCCGACGGGGGCGGCGATAGCAGAAACAGGCAGTTCCGTGTCGCCCCGGACTTCGATCTCCGTCAAACCGGATCGGAAACCATCGGCGTGCTCCAATGTCACTCTTAGTTTTTGAGTCGTCAGCGCGTCGACTTGGAAAATATGAGGTCGATGTCCTTCAGGGGCAGCGATCTCCTTTGCTCGCTCCAGCGATTTCCAGGTCGATCCATTCCAGTAATCGATGCGAATCTTCTTAGGAGCTCGTATTTTGGAATTGCCAATATTGCGATCGTCCAAAACAAATAACTTCACCGTATGGATTTGACGTTCGGTGCCGAAGTCAATCTCTGTCCAGTCTTCGGAGGCTTTGGAGTCTTCACAAGTCCAACGATTCGGCGGATGTTGCACATACCAATAGTTTCCGTCATTGGCTTTCGACAAACTAGTACCTTTTGCGGTGTACGAAGCAGTGAGTCTTGGATAATACAACCCGTCGTTATTCACCGCGAAATTGACTTGCGTTGTCGATGCCTTTGGAAGCTTGACAGTGGTTTCTTGGTCTGGTAGGGCTCCTTTCAGAGTCACTGGTTCCAACACGAGTGAAGTGAGTACTTTTTTGCCTTCGATGAGAACATGCATCCCAGCGCCTAGCTGATAACGCTTACCGGTTTTGTCCCATACTACAGCCAAAAAGTGCCCGCGATAAACCAAGTTGTCCAACGCGAAATAATCCCAATCGCTAGGGGCAAGCGGACGAAGTTCCAGCGTGTCGTCCGATCGAGGTACAAGCCCGACCAGGCCCGTGATCACCAGATCGCAGTATCCCGAATGCAAATAATGCTCCGAGTGGTTGTAGGCATCATGTCCTTCAAACGAACCCGAGTCGGGATGAAGTGCTTCTGCCAAATAGGGAACGCCATCTTTGCGATGCGAACGAGCGTAAATCGACAACAAGTCAACGTAGTCTTCGGGGGCAAGCGTCTTGCCACCATTTTGCAGATAGTTAGCGAGGGCTTTCAAAGTCTGAGTCGTTGCATAGGGCCAAGATTGGCCGCTCCACCAACAGCATGATTTCATCAGCAAAAACATAGGGTCATTTCGCTCGACGGTGGATGGACCAAAGTCCGCGTAGAACCCATCGCGATCCATGAGTATTTTCCAAGCCACATCATACTTACTTTCCCCTTCGATTAGATTGAACTGCCATGGCACGTAGCCGATCAGTTCGCGTCCGTGAGAATCCCCAGCGTACTTTCCGCTTTCGTAAGTTCGTGTCAAAGCGGACATCGTGTGCCCATCGGCCGTTTCGTCATTCTTCAAGACAGGAAAGAAAAACTGTCGCTTTTCGTCCCACATCAGCTCCAACATTTTGGCTTTTAAGGCATCGGCTTTCGCGGTGTAAATTGAAGCAATTTGAGTTTGACCGGCAATAGTCGCAATTTCAGCAATCGCTTTCGCATCGGCCCACATGTACGCATTGAAAGAAGGTCGATAACTTGGCGCTCCGCGAAGAATATCCTTGGTCTGACGGCTATTGATATTGAATTCCATTCCGTCGTCGTGCCCTGTTTGCCAGAACAACCCAACCTCTGGCACGTAGTGTCGCTGTTCCCAACCCTCATAATTACGAATCAAATCAGGAAGAAGATCCACGAGCCAATTCTTGTTGGGATGCACTTTGTCCACCTCGCGAATCGAATCGGCTAACCAAGTCGAATAGTTTCGAGGCTGCGCACCTGGAGTGCGAAACCAGTACTTCGAATAGTCATTTGCGATTCGAGGTGAACGCAGCCATCGGGCTTCGTACAGCTGGTGGCCGGCTGGACAACTGATTGCACCGTAAGCCCCGGACCAAAATGGTCGATCGATGAATTCCGTAAACGTGTAACCGCTGTTCGGTGCCCCATAGGTTAAATGCTTGGTTAGTAACTCCCATCGGTAATAATAGGTTGTGGTAACCTCACGGTCTGGGCATTCAAAGAAAGGAATGTTCTGCTCGTACCAATCAAAATCGCGATTGTCCCAAAAGGTTTCCGCTTCCAATAGCTTTCGCTTATCAAGAATCTGAGCATAAGAGCTGGCCGAGCTCAAAATCAGTTCTAGGAAAAAAATCGCCAAAGTGCAACGTCTGAGCAAAAAAGTCATGCTGTGAAGCCTATCGAAATGAAAAGTCTATCAAAATGGGAAGGTGGTTTTACCTGGCTTGAAGCGATCGGTTTGCTTCCATGAGCTATTGTGGTTTCTTAGAAAAATAGTCCGAGAACAAATCGGTGGATGGCCAGCGTTTCACCGAATCGACAATCTTATGCATCAAGGGATCTACAATATCGATGAGGTACGTACCGGTCGCGTTGACGGCTTTGTTGAATAAGACCGCCCAATTGAATCCATCGTGCCTGCGCACTAGCAACGCGGCTGTCCCGTCGAGCCTGCCCGTGTGCCAAACGTTCTTTCGATTTGCATCGATCGTTCGCACTTGCCAACCATACCCGTAGGATACATTGGGAGAATGTCCTTCGACGTTCTCTGTAGGGGGCGAGAACATCTCCTGGATGAGTTCGGAATCCAAAGAACGTTTCTTCTTGGCAGGATCAAACTCGCACGCAAACCGAACTAAATCAGTCGAGGAAGCAACCCATCCGCCATGCGAATCCATTGCACCAAGGTCCCAAACTCCATAGGGCCAGGGTACGAGGCTCTCTTTCGTAGCAACCACGGGTGTTCCTTTTCGATCCGACGCGTCATGGTATTCTACTTCGGTTGGAAATCGATCATGGCTCAGTGTTTTGCCAATTCGAGGTCTCGTTATGCCAAGCGGTTGGAAGATAGCATCCTGAACATACGTCTCGTAATTTTTTTTGGTTGCTTTCTCAATGATTCGTCCAAGGAGACAATATCCAAAGTTGGAGTAGGCGTATCTGGAACCGGGCTCGAAGTCTAAAGACTGATCCAGCATGTACTCGATAAGGTCTTGATGGCTCAGGGGAAAGCTAAGCTCTTTATCCTTTGCGATCGTGCGAAAATGAAACATGGGGTCGTAACTTGCTTTGCTGTCCCAACCGCCGGTATGGTGCAGCAAATGGCGAACAGTGACACTTTTCCATCTAGGATCTTTTGGTTTCCGAAGCTTTAGGAGTGACACAATCGTGTCGTCCAAGCTAAGAGTCTTTTGCTGAACGAGCTTCAGGATCGCAACAGCGGTGATCGGTTTAGAAACACTTGCAATTCGAAAAAGAGAAGTTGGGGAGACGGCTTCTTTCCCATTGGAATCCAGGAACCCAAAGCCTCGGGCATAGACCAGTTTGCCCGAATGACTTATCGCTACCGATGCGGAAGGAACGCTGTTAGCCTTCATGAAATCGGCAATTGCATCGTCGATGGATTTGAGCAGTGGGCTCGAGCGCACTTTCATCTCAATCCCCGTCGCGAAAGACACTTTAGAACTGTAGGCACTTGCGGCTGTTGCCCCTACCAAGCCCAACCAATGGCGACGCGTAGACAGCATGATTACCCCAAAAAAGAAACACTTGCTCACAGCCAAAAAGATTTAGACCATGAGTATTCGATCGCAAGTCGATCAATGCCAAGACCTTTCAATCAATCGTTTAACAGTCAGCCGAAGGCGTACTTCGCTGCCATTCACGTACGCCTTCGGCTGACGGTTAAACGAAATCACTACAGCTACGCGTTTGCTAGTACGAGTACGAGTAACGTTTCACTGAGTACGAGTACGAGGTAAGCCTGGGAGATGCACGATCTAGACATTGATAACGTATCTGGTTCTCGCCCTCAAGCGGCGATCAGCTAGTTGGAGCAGCCCCTAAAAACGGCCGGCACTTGAGGACGCAAGCAAGTGCCTTGGGCTAATCCCAAGGCACCTCTATCGTCTACACGCTTGCCCCATGCAATTACTTTGCCTTGAAGCGATCTGGCTTCAGGAGTAAAGTGCCGAGATCGTTTGCACCTTCTTTGAGCGTCAACTTGACGGTTCCCTTGGTCCACGTTGCCGCTTTGCCGCCAAGATTCACTTCTTCGATCGACTTGTTTTGGGATTCATGCCAAATCTTAAAATCCAATTCGACACCTGCAGGCAGCTTCTCAATCTTGATCACTCCGTCAGAGCCGCTGATACCGATGTAGGGATGATTCAAGATGAAGACGTAAGCATTCATCCAGGGATGGATGCTGCATTCCACTTTCGTAGCAGCTTTTTCTTCTTCTTTGGTTTCCACGTCGACCGATTTTCCAGCTGCAATCATCGGGTTCACTTCTTTGTTCGCGAAGAAACCAAACTTTGCATTGTGGCCGGCTTCGTCCGAATTCTTGACTTCGATCTTTTGCCCAGCTCGAATCGCCATCACGTGAGGCTCAAATTTGCACAACACGTTGTCGAGAACAGGCTTGGTATCAGGCAGCTTCTGAAAATCTGGATGCAGCTTGCTATTGTCCAGTTTGTTCTTCTTGGTGTCGATCATGAATACGATGTTGGAAATCGCTTTGGTCTTTGGATCGATAATCAAATCGTCGGACAGTGGATTCTTGTTGTTGCATTTCGGGTCGGCCGCCATGTTGATGGCTTTTCGTTCAGGAACGGCGCCATCCAAGACCACCGTCATGGTCAGGTCGGCCCATTTTTGAGCAGACGCGGTAACCGTTAAGAAGCCGCTAGCCATAGGGATCGAGACCATGGACGCAAGGAAGAACTTTTTCATAAAGAAGCAAACTCCGGGGAATTTGAGAGTAGGTGGGAGGGATTGGTCGCTTCGCGAAACCGCCGAAACCAGGAAAAACCAACCCCGTCTATCCTATACAGGCCAAGGCTTTTTTCAATCTCAACTGAGCCGCAGGCGCTAGCCGCGTTACGGTTTCCCTGCCAAATACTGTTATCGCGGCTAGCGCCCGCGGCTCATTTCGAACAAAGTGAGTGCCATTGGGCGCAAGCTAGGATTATTCATAACCCGAATTGTATCGGCTTTCTGCTTTAGTGAAGTCGTTATTGGGTCAGGGCGGTACGACGGACTTCCAAGTCCGTCCATGGGGAATTCGACGGACTAGGAAGTCCGTCGTACCATGAAATCAACAGCCCGGTAAGCGACGGATAGCTACATCGCCCCTCGCTTACGCTTCGGATTGTGAACGCAGTTTGCATTGTGTGCACCCCAACGTAACAATTTACGCAGGCTTGACTTACATCCAAACCGAACTGGGGGCATGAATAATCTGCGCTAGTCGCGATACGGCCAAGCTTTAAAAATGTACATTTCGCGGCAAGCGTCTGCGGCTCAAAGGGGACGATGTTTCGATTCCTTCTTCGAAGGCTGAAAGTCGTCAACCCAACCAAAAAGCCAACGAAATGCTGCCAAGGCGAACAAAATGAGGCAGTTTATCCAAAGTTATCAAAAAACGATAAACCATAGTAATTTAGCTATACATTATGGATCCGACAACAAATCCTTACTCACCAGCCACGGCGAGTTCTCCACCGGACCTAGCGGGACGCGACAGTCTTACGGAAATATGAAACGCATGATGCGATTGGAAACCAAGCTGCGCAACGTCAAAACTAGCGACCGCGACTAGGAGACGAAAGAGTGTTAACGAGTTCGCTGGTCGGTTAATCGCAATACCGGCCAATCAATCGTTTAACAGTTAGCCGAAGGCGTACTTCGCTGCCATTCACGTACGCCTACGGCTGACGGTTAAACGAAATCACTGCAGCTGAATGTTTAATCGAACGGTATTTCGGTTAAGCGAGGATCCCTTGAACGACTTCGCCGTGCACATCGGTTAGACGAAACTGTCTACCCTGGAATCGATAGGTTAGCCTTGTATGGTCGATACCACACAAATGCATGATGGTCGCTTGCATGTCGTGAACATGCACTGGGTTTTCAGTAATGTTCCAGCCGTAATCGTCCGTGCTACCGTGAACGGCTCCTTTCTTGACGCCACCACCGGCCATCCACCAGCTGAAGGCGCGGCCAAAGTGATCTCGCCCCGTTGGCTTCAGTGGATCGCCTTGTCCAAAAGGGGTGCGTCCAAATTCGGCCCCCCAAATCACTAAGGTATCTTCCAACATGCCTCGATCTTTCAGATCTTGCACCAGGGCTGCGGCTGGGGCATCGGTATCCAGGCATTGCTGTTCCAATTGCGTATGCAAATTCCCATGTTGATCCCAGCCTGCATGCATCAACTGGACGAAACGCACACCTCGTTCTAGCAACCGCCGTGCAACCAAGCAGTTGTTGGCGAATGTTCCTTTCGCGAGCGCGTCTGGTCCGTATCGTTCAATCGTGGAAGCCGACTCCTTCGAAAAATCAATCAGGTCAGGCACGCTGGTTTGCATTCGAAATGCCATTTCGTATTGCGAAATACGAGTGTCAATCTCTGGGTCGCCATAGTCGGCCAAGTGCTGTTGATTCATGGCTGCGATGTCGTCCAGCAAAGCGCGTCGCCCCTCCCGTGACATGCCAGGCGCGTTCGCCAAATAGGGCACCAAGTCACCCGTGTTACGGAATCGAACCCCTTGGAAACGGCTGGGCAGAAAACCACTACCCCAGTAGTAATCAAAAAAGAGCTGCCCACAGGTTTTGGCTTTATCACTGGAGGTCATCACCACAAACGTGGGGAGCTCGTCCGTTTCGCTCCCTAGTCCATAGGAAAGCCAAGAGCCCAAACTGGGGCGGCCAGGAACCTGCGAGCCGGTCAGGAAAAAGGTCACTCCGGGGGCATGGTTCACGGCTTCCGTATTCATCGAACGGACCAACGTTATCTCGTCGGCGACACTTCCAATTTTGGGCAGCATCGAACTCAGCTCAAGCCCCGAGTTGCCGTACTTTTGAAAGGGCTTAATCGCAGGAACGCAGGGCCACTTACCATACCCGCTGGACATGGTGGACAATCGCGTGCTGCCTCGGACGGAATCTGGGATATCTTTGCCCTCCATTTCCCGAAGAACAGGCTTGGGATCGAACAGGTCAATGTGCGATGGACCTCCTCCTTGCCAAAACAACACAACCCGTTTTGCTTTTGCCAGATGGTGCGGCAAGTCGGCCAGCCCTTGCAGACCAGAGCCACCAGCAGCCTGCAGATTTCCGTTCCCCAAAAGGGACGCCAAGGCGGCTGCACCAACACCACTTGCGGCTGAGCCAAACAACTGGCGCCGATTCACTCTGGCGATATTCTGTTGAACTTCATTTTCCATGGTTGTCTTCCTTCTGCAGCTTGGGATCGCTTGTGTTTGGGATCACTGGTGATTGGGAGCACTGGTGTTTCGGAACGTGCTTGTGTTGATTCGTCGAGAGGCTATTCCCGCGTTAATGATTCATCGAGATTGATCATGGCCAAACAGACCGCCGATAAAGCCGCATGCGATACCACATCTAGCGATTTATCCCGGGAGGCTACGCCAGTCGCAATGAACGCTTCCGCACTGGGCAAGTCGGCCGCAAAAAGTTCGCGTTGCTTCTGCAGTGCTTTTTGTAGCATCCCCATCTCAGAGTCACTGGGCCCGCGACACAAGATATTTCGAAACGCAAATCGCAACTGATCTTCTTGGTTCGCAGAATGATGCATTCCGTTTTGAGCCAAGACGCGAGCCGCTTCGACCCAGGTGGGATCGTTGAGCGTTGTCAGCGCGTGCAAAGGAGTGCTGGTTAAGGAGGAACGTACGCGGCAGGTCTGTCGATTCGATGCGTCAAACATATTGGCTGGCCCTACCGTTCGGCGCCAGAACGTGTACAGACTGCGACGGTAAATATCTTGGCCTGCTGAAGCCGGATAAGTAAAATCGCGCTCTTTGGTAATTGCGAGCGATTCCCAAATTGCATCAGGCTGATAAGGGTACACCGGCTTGCCAGCAATACGTTTATCCAAAAGATTGGAGGCCGCTAAAGCCCAATCTCGCAAGATCATCGAAGGCATACGAAAGCGACTTGATCTTGCAAATAATCGGTTTTCAATATCAATCGATCGCAACTCTGGCGAGACCTTACTGGACTGTTTGTAGGTCGCACTGTTAACGATCAATCGAGTCATCGCCTTCATGTCCCAACCCGATTCGCGAAAATTCACGGAAAGCCAATCTAGTAACGGTAGATGGATTGGATATTCGCTTTGAACCCCAAAGTCTTCGGCGGTCTTCACGATCCCAAGACCGAAGAAGTGCTGCCACATTCGATTCACCTGCACTCGAGCCGTCAACGGATGCTCGGGTGAAACCAGCCACTGCGCAAAGCCAAGTCGATTGCGAGGTGCATCGGCAAGCATGGATGGCAGAAAGCTAGGGGTTTCGAACGTCACTTTTTCCTCGGGCTTCAAGTATTCGCCACGGGATAGCACGTTGGATTCACGCGGCCTGCTATCGCTCATGATCATCACTCGAGGAAGATAATCAGCTCGATAGGCATTCAGCTGATTGCGTTGGTCGACCAACCGCCCCAAGACAGGAAGCTTGTCGTTCAGGCTGGGGCGAACCTTCTCTTCAAAGTGCTTGCGCAAGTCCGATTCAACCTGTTTTTTTTCATCTTCGGATCGTTCTGCTTCCGGCTTCGCAAGGAGCTTGGAAAGCGATTCGGAAAGTCCTTTGGTTTCGTTAGGTTTGTCGCTTGCCAGTACCGCTGCCCGCCAACCAAAGTAGGCCGCGTCGAGCAAGGGTGCGGCTTCCTTATCGAGTTCGGCAATCTTGGCCTCGAATTCGGCAAACTTGATTTTGTTCTCTTCGGTAGGTAATTCAAGATACGGCGATGCGACTCGAATGCGCGACGAAATGTATTCCGGCACCCCTGATTCGGGAACTCGATTAAACAAGTCGAGAAAACGATAATAATCCTTTTGCGAGATCGGGTCGTATTTATGATCGTGGCATTGAGCACATGCGACGGTCAGCCCCAACCAAGTCGTTGCCGTCGTATCGATGCGATCAAACAGAACAACAAACCGTTGCTCTTCGGCAATCGCCCCCCCCTCGCCATTCAGCAAGTGATTGCGATTGAAACCGCTGGCGATCTTTTGATCCGTCGTGGCGTCAGGAAGGAGATCCCCCGCCAATTGCCAAACTGTAAACTGGTCAAAGGGCAGATTTTGATTGAGAGCTCGCACCACCCAATCACGCCAAATCCATTGCCATGTATCACCATCTTGTTGGAACCCATTGCTGTCGGCATAGCGAGCTGCATCGAGCCAGCTCAATGCCATGCGTTCACCGTAGTGCTCGCTGCTCAGAAGTTGTTCCACTCGTTTTTCGTAAGCTTGAGGATCCGAGTCCCCGACGAACGAGTCGACTTCGCTTGGGCTTGGGGGTAGCCCGACGAGGTCGATGTAAAGCCGCTTCAACAGTGTTGCTCGGTCCGCTTCCGGTGAGGGAGCGAGCGTTTCGGCTTCGAGTTTGGCCAATACGAATTGATCGATCGCGTTTCGAACCCAGCCCGAGTTCTTTACCTCGGGTAAGTTTGGCTTAACAGGAGCGACAAACGACCAATGCGGGGCGTAGTTTGCACCTTCTTTGATCCATCGTTCCAGAATGACCTTTTGTTCGGGGCTAAGCTTCCGATTCGATTTAGGCGGCGGCATTTGGACATCGGGATCGGTTTCATGCATCCGAGCGACGATCGCACTTTCACCGGCTTTGCCGGGGACGATCGCTCCCGATGCCACAGCCTGCTCGCGGTCGTCCAATCGCAAGTCGCCTTGCCGTTTATTCCCATCTTGACCGTGGCAGTAAAAGCAATTTTCCGCCAGGATGGGGCGAATGTCGCGATTGAAGTCAAGCGGCTTATCGTTGGCCTGAAGCTTGCCGAATGCGAGAAAAACGATGGCGATGAAAACCCGGAGAACGGGTGCATAGTGGGGCGAATGGATTTTCAAGACACAAAATCCTGTAGGTAGGGGTGGGATCGTCGCACTTAACGGTTGGCCGTGGTTGAGAGCAACCAAGCGGACGAATGCTACAGATTGTAATTCGAAACCTGAATTCATTCTACAGCCTAACCGGTTCGGAAGAGCCCGACAGTGAACCTCTACTTTTGGCCTGAGCCATGAAAAAGGAGGTGAAACGGGGGGCTGAGTTTCTTTTTGGACCGTTGACGTTTGGACGTGAGTTAGGTTTTGGAAACTGGATTTCGGGGTCGCCCCGAAGCGACTTTTCCATTAAACTTACGTCCGATAGGCGAAAAGTCTTGCAGTTCATTGGAACTGCAAAGAGATAGGATGGGTGGCAGAGCGGTTTATTGCACCGGTCTTGAAAACCGGAGACGTCGAAAGGCGTCCGTGGGTTCGAATCCCTCCCCATCCGCTTTTTTTCACCCCAAATCATGCTTGGGTTTTGGGGTAGGCCGTAACAAGTCGCTGCAGTAGGCCGTAACAAGTCGCTCTGGACGCAGTTACGGCAAGGCACGCCAGACATGCCAATCTAGTTCAATTCGCTCCGGGGCCATCCATGTATCAATTTAGAAACACAGAGGACGCGGAGATAATCATATTGCAGACACTCACAATGAGCCAAGACACTCCATTCCAAGGAAGGCGGGAACGCTAGGTGGTTGGCACTTTTCTGGTGCCTTGTTGGACGTGTCGGGACGAGCCCGACCGTCACGGGAGCGCGCGGCGCTCGCCTGAGCAACGCGAAGCTGGGCCTTGAGCCCTAGCTTCGCAACAGGTTTGGTCGGCTAGTGAAGTCGTTATTGGGTAAGGGCGGTACGACGGACTTCCAAGTCCGTCCATGGGGAATTCGACGGACTAGGAAGTCCGTCGTACCATGAAATCAACAGCCCGTTACGCTTCGGGTTGGGATCATGCAATCTGCCGCTCGCCTCATCGAGCATTCGATGCCGATGCGATCTACTTCACGCTATGACGGGAGCAAAAGACCAAAGCGAATGAACCAACCGGTATTCTGTCCGAGGATGGTTAGGGGAAGGCATAACCCTCAGACATTCCTCGCAATAAACGGAACGCGTATCATAAGTACTGAAAATGCAGTAGCCTAAATCCAAGCCACCTTACATGTTCCAAAAATCGAGCCCTAACAATGACGCACATTACTATCACAGCATTTATGGTTGTTTTAATGGCGAACTGGAACCGCTTCGCCGACGAGCCTTTCAAGATCACCACCAAGCGATCGGATGATCGTATTGAAGTAAAGTCGCAAGACGACAAAACAGTGTTCGTTGTTCGTAGTCCCGTTGGCATCAGCAATGCGACCATCGAGCGAACCACAGAGCAGTGGCCGGATAAGGTCATGATCCAATTTCGATTGAAGGGACTGGAGAGCGTCAAGCTATCGAGCGGCAATACAAAGCTCGAAGCGTCGGTATCGAGTCACGATGGCGATGTACGACTTTGGAAAGACGGCAAAGAAGATTCACTGCTGGAATCAAAGAGTTCTTACTGGATGGAGATCAAAATTCTGGATAGCGATAGCAAGCCAACCAAGGCCATTCCGCTCAAAGATGGCTACTTCGAGATGCAGTTATCCAAAAGGTTCTTTGAGGGCAATCCAAAGTTACTCAAAGTGGAGTGGGTAGATTTCTATCGGAATTGAGCAATCGTTCGGAACCCTTCGCTCTCAGGGAACTTGTTTTGGCAAGCTAACTGAGAGCCCTTTTCGTCGCCAACGAAAGTCAGAAGGCCGATTGGAATTAGTACGATGATATTGAAAATGTAGGGTAAAAGCATTGGAGTCATTTGGAAACCTCTTTCCGTTCTACCTTGATCCATGCGATCTCCAGCTTGAAGAGGCCAGGTTTCTTGTCGCCTAGCATGAAACCTAAGGCATTGATTTCTGCTGGCTTCACCGCCCCTGCGTTCTTGACCACTCGACCAAACGAAGTTGCCTCAAACTTGTCGAGCGGGACTTTCACTTCGATCCACTCGTCTTTCTTGGTTTGCACCGTGGCTCGATACGAGTAAGTCACTCGTTGCTTGTTGGGGTAAAGGTTAAGCATATACTCCCGACCATCGCCTCGGACTTTGGCGACCAAAGTATCACCTTCTTTAAGTCGAGCTTTTTAGCTTTCGTTCGTACCGATGCGAAGCCACCATTGTTTGCTGAGGACAAGGTGCCGAAAAACTCCATTGTCTTCGCATCGGTGATCTTGCGATGTCTAGCGCACCAAACCTATTGCGACGTGTCAGGGCGAGCCCGACCGTCGCGGGAGCGCGCGGCGCTCGCATGAGCAACGCGAAGCTGGGCCTTTTGCCCATCCCTGGATAGCCATTGCCATTCCAGGTGGATGCATGATCTGGAGGGTTTGAGCATGAACCTCGGAGCCTTCGTTCTTGAACGATGATGGAAGTGAGACCTCTTATGGATTAACCATTCGTTGTTTATGCCTTTACAACTTTTGGATGAACGTAGTCACAGGGAAAGCTGTTTTTGCCGTTCAATTGAACGCAGGTGAAACACGTAGCCGACGGAACTCGACGTGAGTTGCAATGGGAATTCAAGTGAGCTGATCCAAAGGTGTTGTCGAATAAGTGTCGATACCATACGATGACTGGTTGAAAACCGCAATCAGCATCCAGGCTGAATCCTCTGCAGTCATGTTGCTGACTTAGGTGAAATAGTTGAGCAGCACAAGCACATCGGCAATGAAATCACACGACGGAGTGCTGCTGTTTGCGACGCGTTGTGCAAGAATGTTTGCGTACGGACTGCTTTCCGTCGTCTTGGTCATTTACTTGATCGAAATCGGATTGAAGGAGTGGGAAGTTGGGCTATTGCTCACTTTGACCTTGGTGGGGGACACTTCTATCTCTTTGGTCCTGACCACGACGGCGGATAGGTTCGGTCGTCGGCGGACGTTGATCCTTGGTGCAGTTCTGATGGTACTGGCTGGAGTTGCGTTTCTTTTTACCGACAGTTTTCTGTTGTTGGTACTCGCTGCCACGATAGGTGTCATCAGCCCCAGTGGAAACGAAATCGGGCCTTTTCTGTCGGTAGAGCAGGCAGCGCTTTCGCAAATCGTCAGCGATGAGCGTCGAACGGACGTATTTGCTTGGTACAACCTTGTCGGTTCGTTTGCCACCGCGTTGGGCGCATTGGCGGGTGGCCTGATTGCCGAAGCCTCGGCACACTTCGGACTAACAGGAGCGGCCGCGTTTCGTCCGGTCTTGTTGGCTTACGCAGGCATTGGCGTGGCCTTGATCGCCGGGTTTTCGCTGTTATCCAGTGCGATTGAGGCAACGAGAAATGAGTCTATCCCGCTTCCCAAGTCGGTGCTGGGGCTTCATGAATCCAAGGGGATCATTTTCAAATTATCGCTCCTTTTTGCGTTGGATGCGTTTGGCGGGGGCTTCGTCATTCAAAGTGTTATCGCTTATTGGTTTCACGTTCGATTCCAGCTCGACCCGGCGATGATTGGCACGATCTTCCTGCTGGCCAATCTCTTGGCTGGAGTCTCGGCATTGGCCGCAGGTTGGCTTGCGCGACGGATCGGGCTGATCAATACGATGATTTACACCCATTTGCCGTCGAACGTGCTGCTGATCTTGGTTCCACTCATGCCAGACGTGTACTGGGCGATTGGCCTGCTGTTGTTGCGGTTCAGTATATCGCAGATGGATGTGCCGACGCGTCAAGCCTATACGATGTCGGTGGTGCGCCCCGATGAGCGGTCCGCAGCGGCTGGGGTTACTGCGGTTGCAAGGTCGGTGGGGGCTTCCGTTTCGCCGATGTTGGCGACCGTTTTGGTCGGCAGTGTCGGACTGATGAGCCTGCCGTTTTTCCTGGCCGGCGGCCTTAAGATTGCTTATGACTTGTTGCTGTATCGAGCGTTTGCGAACAGCCAGGCGGAAAAAAAGGACAGCCATAACAAGTCGTTGCCGTAGGCCGTAACAAGTCGCTTTGGACGCAGTTACGGCGGGGCATGCCAGGTCCCCCAATCTGTTTCGATGTCGCTCCGGGGTTATCAATATCGCCATTTAGAGACGCAGAGTTCCTGGCATTTCCAAGGGCGTTGCCCCTGAAAAATCGCTGCTTGGGGGGCTGCCGTAACTGCGTTATCGCTTGTTACGGCCTATCCGAGGTTAGGGCTTATTCGAGGTTAGGGCTTATTCGAGGTTTTCTCGACGGAGAGAAACGCAACCGCAATTCCGCTGGAATCGCGATTTTTCTTCCCGTCTTCACGGAAGGTTCTTAAAAAAACTGTTGCGATCTGGGTACTTTTGTCTAGAGTAGGCATCTGGGAAGATAGGCGGTTCGCGACGCCGTTCTGCATAAAATCGATTTTAACTTATTCGCTGAAGAGGGCACAATGACGCTAGGTACAATCTCCAAGGTTCGAAAACTACTTGGTTTCCATTCACAGTCCTTGAGCAAATCCAAGCGAAAAAATCGTTTCCGCTCGCTGATGATGGAAGGGCTGGAGCGTCGGGAAGTGTTTGATGCAACTTTCCATAGCCTTGCCGGCGGAAGTTTTTCTCAGGACTGGAGCAATCCGGCTCTGATTACGGCAAATGACAATTGGGATGGAGTTCCAAGCATTATTGGTTTCCTAGGTGATTCGGATACGGCAGGCTCTGTAACGGCGGTTGATCCAAGGACAATCTTGGCAGATGTTCCTTTGGTCACTATCGATGTCATTGCTAATCAGGTTAATGCAAGCGCAACTGCCGGTGGCGTTGGTGAGTTTGAAAATGAGCAAGTTGTTGGGCTTCAAGGGTCGGGAACTGCGGATGCACCGTATTTGCTTTTGCATTTAGATAGTACTGGACGAGAGAACATTTTGATTCAGTACGATCTAAGGGACATTGATGGAACATCAGATAACTCGATTCAACAATTCGATCTTCAGTACCGTGTCGGTACAACAGGAGTTTGGACAAGTGTCGCTGGAGGGTATGTCGCAGATGCTACGACAGGTCCAAATTTAGCTACCTTAGTGACTCCGATTAGCGCCACGTTACCAGTCGCTGCTAACAATCAGTCTCAGGTGCAAGTCCGAATTATTACGACGAATGCTGCGAGTTTTGACGAATGGGTTGGAGTTGATAACATCGTTGTTTCTAGTTCCGCGACATCAAATTCCACCCCCGAAGCCAATGTTCAAGGCAACGGCCAGAACATTGTCGATGGCGATACAACACCAGATGCTGCTGATCATACAAGCTTCCCGAGCACGACAATCGGTAACACTGCAACCCGTACATTTACGATTCAGAACACGGGGACAGCCAGTCTGACGCTTGGTGCCTTCACTTCGACGAACGGGGCCTTCACCATTCCAAGCCCTCCTTCTGGACCGATTGCGGCTGGTGGCTCAACGACTTTCGATGTGCTGTTCACGCCAACAGTTGCATCGACCTTGACCTCCACGATTTCCTTTGTGAATAACGATAGCGACGAAAACCCTTACAACTTCGATGTCGTTGCAACGGGCACGGCAGCATTAGTTCCTGAAGTCGATGTTTTAGGTAATGCCGTCAGCATCGTCGATGGCGACACGACTCCAGACGCTGCCGACCATACTAGCTTTGTGAACACTGTTGTAGCTGCAAGCAGCACACGCACCTTCACGATCAGCAACACGGGTACTGCTAACCTTACTTTCAGTGGGATCGCCTCCTCCAATGGCGTCTTCGTGATCTCCGGTTCACCAGCGAGCCCAATCCTTCCTGGTAACAGTGTCACCTTCGATGTGATCTTCACACCGACAGCCTTGGGACTGGTTTCTTCCACTATTTCGTTTACCAACAACGATAGCAACGAGAATCCATACGACTTTGTTGTCAGTGGTACCGGTATCGCGACCCCTGCTCCTGAAGCCAATGTGCAGGGTAACGGGGTGAGCATTGTTGATGGCGATACGACACCGGATGCTGGCGATTTCACTCTTTTTGTCAATCCTACGGTTGGAAACACTTCCACCCGTACATTCACGATTCAGAACACAGGTGACGCGTCACTGACCTTGGGGGCTTTCACCTCGAGCGATGCAACGTTCACCATTCCAAGCCCGCCTGCTGGGCCAATTGCTTCGGGTAACTCGGTTACGTTCGATGTAGTGTTTACTCCGACCTCTGAAGCAACGTTCACTTCCACAATTTCTTTCGTCAACAATGACGCAGACGAAAACCCCTACGATTTTGTAGTTAGTGGCAGCGGAACGACGTTGGCAAACCCAACAGTAACGATCACCTCGGGCAACGCGGTTTACAACAACTCCGTTTATGTTGCGACAGCATCTGTAACTGGTGCGAATGCTCCTGAACCAAGCCTTTCGTTCGAGTACTACAGCGACGCTGCCGGAACCTTGGTCATCCCGACTCCAGAAAACGTAGGAACCTATTTCGTCCGAGCGTTTTCGGCCGCGAACACGGGCAATAATGCGGCTCAATCGGCAGTGACCAGTTTCCAGATCACTCCATTCGGTTTGACAGCAACGGCCACTGCTTCCAACAAGATCTATGACGGGAACACGACCGCGACCATCACTGCGGTAACTCTGGTCGGAGTATTCAGCGGGGACACCGTAACAGCGACTGGAACTGGTACCTTCAACAACAAGAATGTCGGAACTGCCAAGTCGGTTTCTGTGACCGCGACTCTTGCTGGTGCTGATGCTGCGAACTACTCCATCGGAGCTGTGTCTACGACTGCTGACATTACACCTAAGACGGTATCAACAACTATCAACACCCCGATCACCAAGGTGTATAACGCAAATACAACTGCTGTTGTAACCATTGGTGCATTGACCGGAGTTATCTCTGGCGATGTATTAACTGCGACTGCTCCACTTGCTACCTACAACAACAAGAATGTTGGAACCGGCAAGACCGTGACCTTGAACAGTGTTACGTTTGGCGGTGCTGACGCTGGAAATTACGTGCTTGCGACGGGTATCGTTTCTAATGTCGGCGTTATCACCCAGGCTCCCGTGAGTTACAATCTAGCTACTCCTCAGGGAAGGCAATACAACGGCACTACAGCAGCAACCTTGGTGCTGAATCCGACCGGAGTATTTGCTGGTGACGTAGTAACAATTACCGGAACCGGCTTCTTCAACAACGGTAATGCCGGTGCCAACCGAACCATTGCAACGTTCACAGCACCCGCGACAGCCGGTGGCGCGGATGGTGCAAACTACGTAGTAACGGCTCCCGTGTTCCCGGTTTTCGCCGGAACAGCAACCATTGCTCCACGAGAACTCACTGCCACTCCGAACACTCCGTCCAAAGTATATGACGGTAACACGGTTGTGACCGTTACTTTCGGGCTAACCAACGTTGTGTCAGGTGAGACAATTGTTGTGAATCCTGTGACAAATGCTAACTTCAACAACAAAAATGTTGGAACGGCCAAACCGATAACCTTCGGAGCATTGACACTGAACGCAACCTCTCCGACGCTCGCTTCGAATTACACGATTCTCAACCCACCAACATCCACCACCGGTACGATCACTGCTCTTCAGTTAACTGCCGTTCCAAACACACCCACCAAAGTGTATGACGCCACAACGGCCATCAATGTCGGATTCGCCTTGACGACAGTGGTTCCTGCGGATGTAGCGAATGTTACAGCTACTGCCGCTGGTAACTTCGTCGACAAGAATGTTGGAACTGGCAAGTCGATTACGTTCGGAACGATTGTTTTATCAGGCTCCGAGGCAACAAACTACTCGATCGCGACCTCACCCGTTCCTCCAACCTCCACAACAGGGACCATCACGGCTCTTGCGTTGCCGGTAACTGGCTTAACGGGTAACAACAAGGTTTACGATGCTACGACAACTGCTACCGTTTCGGGCACCGCAATCGTATCTCAGATTTCCGGTGATGTCGTCACGGTTGGTGGAACACCCACCTTTGTTTTCAATAACAAGAACGTAGGGACAGCGAAGCCAATCACTGCAAGCGGCTTCACTTTGTCTGGAACTGATGCTGGAAACTACACCATCGTTCAGCCTACTGGCTTGACTGGAAACGTTACCGTTGCCTCCCTCGCAATCACAGGAGTGGTAGCGGATAATAAGGTTTATGACGGAACTACTACTACTACGGTTACTGGCACGCCAGCCGTTGTGCCTCTTTTGAGTGACGTTGTTACAGTAAGTGGCACTCCAGTGTTCAGCTTTGCCAATAAGAACGTTGGAGTTGCAAAGCCGATAACAGTCACAGGTTACACACTCAGTGGTGCAGACGCTGGCAACTACTCCGTTGTTCAGCCAGCTGGCTTGACCGCCGACATTACTCCGAAGTCATTGACTGCTTCGGGAGTGGCCCCGAACAAGGTTTACGACGCCCTAACCACTTCGTTGGTAACAATAACTTTGGGTGGCGTAGTATCGGGTGACGATGTTACCCCATCGGCGAGTGGATCCTTTGCTGACAAGAACGTCGGAACTGGTAAGACCGTCACCATCAGCTCGGTGAACCTGTCGGGTACCGACGCAACCAATTACACGGTTGGTTCGGCTGGAACAACGACCGCGAATATCACTCAAGCAGCCTTGACCGCAGCCACCACCGCAGCCAGCCGCGTTTATGACGCGACCACCGGTGCAACGACGACGGTTGTGTTGTCTGGAAT